>Ga0154020_10008222_pt1 | contig 12108 bp, 9 predicted proteins | sample Klosneuvirus_201_FD_109709 | JGI IMG/M metagenome (GOLD analysis project Ga0154020, IMG submission 109709) | Active sludge microbial communities from wastewater, Klosterneuburg, Austria - Klosneuvirus_20160825_MG | ecosystem: Engineered > WWTP > Aerobic digester > Activated sludge | place... | reverse complement strand
GGCCTGCACCGGCACCAGCAGCGCCCAGCCGCCGAGCAGTTGCGCGAAGGTGTGCTTCCAGTCCAGCGGCGTCGCCATCACCAGGCCGACCAGCACCGGCAGGCCGTAGCAGTACTGCAGCGCGTTGACGTCGAGCGCGATCTCGAGCGTGCCGGCCGGCAGTCCCTCGACCCCGGCCACGTTGGCCGCGATCGCGTAGATGAAGCGCTCGTACTCCTGCGCGCCGGAGCGGAACAGCTCGGGCATCCAGCGCGTGAGCACCGCGCTGGCGACCCGGATCGGCGCGAACACCACCACCGAACGCATCACGTACCAGAGGAAGAAGGCCGCCGGCAGCCACAGCAACGCGGCCAGGAAGAATGCCCTGAGCGTGGGCGCGGGCTCGGGCGCTGCCATGGCGGGATCCGGCGCCTGCATCGCTCAGGCGACCCACGCGCGGGCGTTGCGGAACATGCGCATCCACGGCGAATCCTCGCCCCACTGCGGCGGGCGCCACGACATCTGCACGCTGCGGAAAACGCGCTCGGGATGCGGCATCAGGATCGTGACCCGGCCGTCGGCATTGGTCAGCCCGGTGATCCCGCCGGGCGAGCCATTGGGATTGGCGGGGTAATGTTCGGCGGCCGCGCCGCGCGCGTCGACGTAGCGCGCACAGGCCAGCGCCGCCGCCGCCCCGGCCGGACCGTCGAAGGCCGCGCGGCCCTCGCCGTGCGCGACCGCCACCGGGATGCGCGAACCCTCCATCCCGCGCAGGAACAGCGACGGCGAGGGCAGGATCTCCAGCAGCGACAGGCGCGCCTCGAACTGCTCCGAGCGGTTGCGCAGGAAGCGCGGCCAGCCCTGCGCGCCCGGGATCAGGTCCTTGAGCGCGGCCAGCGCCTGGCAGCCGTTGCAGACGCCGAGCGCGAAGCGCGCGCGGTCGGCGAAGTAGCGCTCGAACTGCGCGGCGAGTCCGGCGCGATGGCGGATCGAGGTCGCCCAGCCGCGCCCCGCGCCGAGCACGTCGCCGTAGGAGAAACCGCCGCAGGCCACCAGCCCCGCATAGTCCGCCAGGCGCGCGCGGCCCTCGATCAGGTCGCTCATGTGCACGTCGTCGGCGTCGAATCCGGCACGGGTGAAGGCGGCCGCCATCTCGACCTGCCCGTTGACGCCCTGCTCGCGCAGGATCGCGACCCGCGGGCGGGCGCCGGTGGCGATGTACGGCGCGGCGACGTCGAGCGCCGGGTCGAAACACAGCCGCGGCACGAGGCCCGGATCGTCGGCCGCGCACAGCGCCTCGCATTCCTCGTCGGCGCAGGCGGGATCGTCGCGCAGCCGCTGCATCGCATGGCTGGTCTCGTGCCAGGCGGCGACCAGCTCGGCGCGGCTGAAGGTGCCGAGCACGCGGCCGTCCTGGCGCAGGCGCACGGTTTCGCCCTCGAGCGGCCGGCCCACGGCGTGGACCAGCGGGCCGAGGCCGTGTGCGGCCAGCAGCTCGCGCACCAGCGGCACGTCGGCGTCGCGCACCTGGACCACCGCGCCCAGTTCCTCGGCGAACAGCGCGGCGCGCGCATCGCGCGCCCAGCCATCGAGCAGCAGGTCGAGGCCGCAATGGCCCGCGAAGGCCATCTCGAGCAGGGCGACGATCGCGCCGCCGTCGGAGCGGTCGTGGTAGGCGAGCAGCAGGCCGCGCAGGTTGAGGACCTGGATCGCCTCGAAGCAGGCCTTGAGGCGCGCCGCGTCGTCGGCGTCCGGCGCGCTGTCGCCGAGCTGGCCGTGGGTGTGCGCCAGGACCGAGCCGCCGAGGCGGTTGCGGCCGCCGCCGAGGTCGATCAGCAGCAGCTCGCTCGGGCCTTCGTCGAAGCGCAGCATCGGGGTCAGTGCGCGCCGCGCGTCGCCGACCCGCGCGAACGCCGTCACCACCGGCGACACCGGGGAGACGACCTTGTGCTCGCGTCCACCCGCCTGCCATTGCGCCTGCATCGACAGCGAATCCTTGCCGACCGGGATCGAGATGCCCAGCGCCGGGCACAGCTCGAGGCCGATCGCGCGCACGGCGTCGTACAGGGCCGCGTCCTCGCCCGGATGCGCCACCGCGGCCATCCAGTTGGCCGAGAGCTTGACCTCGGCCAGAGAATCCACCGGCGCCGCGGCGAGGTTGGTCAGGGCCTCGCCCACCGCCATGCGCGCGGCCGCGGCCGGATCGATCAGCGCCAGCGGCGTGCGCTCGCCGAGTGCCATCGCCTCGCCGGCGCAGCCTTCGAAGTCGAGCAGCGTCACCGCGCAGTCGGCCACCGGCACCTGCCACGGCCCGACCATCGGGTCGCGCGCGCAGAGGCCGCCGACCGTGCGGTCGCCGATCGTGACGAGCCAGGCCTTGCTGCCCACGCTGGGATGGCGCAGCACCCGCATGAGGTCGTCGCCGATCCCCGCGGCCGGCAGGCGCAGGGGCGCGGCAAGGCCGCTGGCGTGCCGTCGGGCGTCGCGCTGCATCCGCGGCGCCTTGCCGAAGATCAGGTCCATCGGCAGGTCGACCGGATGGCCGCCCAGGTGCGCGTCGGCGACGCGCAGCCGGCGCTCCGCGGTGGCGTGCCCCACGACCGCGACGGGGCAGCGCTCGCGCGCCGCCAGGGCCTCGAATCCGGCCACGTGCTCGCGCGCGATCCCGAGCACGTAGCGCTCCTGCGACTCGTTGCACCAGATCTGCATCGGCGACAGCTGCGGGTCGTCGCAGGGAATGCGGCGCAGCTCGAGTTCGCCGCCGACGCCGGAGTCGTTGAGCAGCTCCGGGATCGCGTTCGACAGGCCGCCGGCGCCGACGTCATGGATCGAGACGATCGGGTTGTGCTCGCCCAGCGCGCGGCAGGCGTCGATCACTTCCTGGCAGCGGCGCTGCATCTCGGGGTTGTCGCGCTGGACCGAGGCGAAATCCAGCGCCTCGCTGGATTCGCCCCCCGCGACCGAGGACGCGGCGCCGCCACCCAGCCCGATCAGCATCGCCGGCCCGCCCATCACCACCACCGCGTCGCCGGGCGCGAGCGGACGCTTCTCGACGTGCTCGCGCCGCAGGTTGGCGAGTCCGCCGGCCAGCATGATCGGCTTGTCGTAGCCGCGCACCAGGCCCGCGTCGGGTCCCGGTAGTTCGAAGCTGCGGAAGTAGCCGCCCAGCGCGGGGCGCCCGAATTCGTTGTTGAAGGCCGCCGCGCCGAGCGGCCCGTCGCGCATGATCTCGAAGGCGCTGGCCATGCGCGGCGGCAGCTCGCGCGGCGCTTCCCACGACCGCGGCAGGCCCGGGATGCGCAGGTGCGAGACCGTGAAACCGGTGAGCCCGGCCTTGGGCTTGCCGCCGCGGCCGGTCGCGCCCTCGTCGCGGATCTCGCCGCCGGCGCCGGTGCTGGCGCCCGGGAACGGCGCGATCGCGGTCGGGTGGTTGTGGGTCTCGACCTTGATCGCGTAGTCGATCGAGGCGGGCGCCGCGCGCCAGGCATGGCTGGCGGGATCCGGCGCGAAACACGTCCCCTCGCTGCCTTCCACCACGGCCGCGTTGTCGGAGTAGGCCGACAGCGTGTGCGCGGGCGTGGTCGCGTGGGTGTGCTTGATCATCGCGAACAGCGATCGCTCCTGCGCCGCGCCATCGATGCGCCAGCCGGCGTTGAAGACCTTGTGGCGGCAGTGCTCGGAGTTCGCCTGCGCGAACATCATGAGCTCGGCGTCGGTGGGGTCGCGGCCGAGCGCGGCGTAGCGTTCGGCGAGGTACTCGATCTCGTCGGTGGAGAGCGCGAGGCCCAGCGCGCGGTTGGCGCCGGCCAGCGCCGCGAGCGGATCGGCGCCGAGCGCGACCCGCGCCAGCGGCGCGGGCGCCCCATGCAGGAACAAGCCCGCGGCCTGCGCCGCGTCGCGCAGCACCGATTGCGTCATCGCGTCGTGCAGCTCGCGCAGCGCGCGCGCATCGAGCGCGTCGCGGCCGGCCACGGACAGGCGCTGGCCGCGCTCGACGCGCGCGACCGGCAGGTCGCACCCGCGCAGGATCTCGCCCGCCTTCGACGACCATGGCGAGATCGTGCCCAGGCGCGGCACCACCCACAGTTCATCGACGCCGAAATCCGCTGCCGGCCCTGGCGCGGCCTCGAGGATCTGCGCCAGCAACGGGCGATCCAGGGTGGCCTGCGGCGCCGCTTCGACCAGGTAGAGCCAGCTCGCCGCGCGCACCCGCGCCTGCGGCGCGACCACGGCCAGGCGCGCGTTGAGTCGCTCGAGTCGGAACGCGGAGAGGGCCGGCTGCCCGTCGAGGAGGATCATCGGGAGTCGACGCGGGAAGGAGCGCGGATTGTAGCGGATGCCCTCGGGTCCCCGCAGTCGCGCCGCCGCGGTCCCGGCGCGGCGCGGCGGCCCCCGGCGGGCCGGCCGCGGCGCGCCGCTGCGACCCGCGCCAGCCGACTGGCGCGGGCAGGCCTCCTCAGTCGGGCTTGGCGCCCGCCTTGATCTGGTCGAGCCGCGCGATCATCTGCTCGGGGGTGAGGTACCCGCCGATCTGGGTGCCGTCCTCGGCGATCACCGCCGGGGTGCCCGACACGCCGACCTTGTGGCCGAGGTCGAACTGCGCCGCGATCGGGTTGGTGCAGGTCTTGTTCTCGACCGCCTCGCCGTTCTTGGCCTTGGTCAACGCGATGTTGCGGTCGGCGGCGCACCAGACCGAGACCGCCTTGTCGTAGGACTCGGAGCCGATGCCGGAACGCGGGAAGAACAGGTATTCGACCGTGATGCCGGCATTGTTGTACTCGGCCATCTGCTGGTGCAGGCGGCGGCAGTAACCGCAATCGATGTCGGTGAAGACCGTGATCACGTGCCTGGGCTGGCTCGCGGGATAGATGATGCGCTCGTTCGCGCCGACCCCGTCGAGCGCGCCCTTGCGCAGGCCGGCCAGGCGCGCGTCGGTGAGATTGCGCTTGGCGCCGATGTCCCACAGCGCGCCCGACATCAGGTAGCGGCCGTCGGCGCTGACGTACAGCGGCTGGCCGCCCAGGATCACCTCGTAGAACCCCGGCAAATCGGAGGCCGTGACGCTGTCGATGCGCGCATCGGGGACCAGCGTCTTGATCGCATCGCGGACCTTCTGCTCGGCGGGGTCGGCCGCCGTTGCGCCGCCCGCGCCGATGGCGAGCAGGATTCCAAGCATGAGTCGGGACATCGGGGCCTTCCTGTCGGGGTGGTGAGCTGCCGCGGACACGGCTCCAGCGCAGACTGTGGTCGGCGCCGAAAGTTCCGCGGCCGCGCAGTCTAGCTGCATCGACCGGCGCCAGCGGTCCGACCCGCGGCACCCCGCTCCCACAATGCTCAACCACGCGGATGGTGGGCTTCGTGCAGGCGCTTGAGGCCCTCGCGCGCCACCAGGGTGTAGATCTGCGTGGTCGAGAGGCTGGCGTGGCCGAGCAGCAACTGCAGTGCGCGCAGGTCGGCGCCATGGTTGAGCAGGTGGGTGGCGAAGGAATGGCGCAGGACGTGCGGCGAGACCCCGCGCGCGATGCCGGCCTGCACGGCGAGCCGCCGCACCGTGTTCCACAGCGACTGGCGCGTGAAGCCGGTGCCACGCCGGCTCACGAACAGGCGGGTCGAGACGCGCGAGCCGAGCAGCGCGGGCCGCGCCTCGCGCAGGTAGCGCTCCAGCCAGTGCTGGGCCTCGTCGCCCACCGGCACCAGGCGGTCCTTGCCGCCCTTGCCGCGCACCCGCACCGCGCCCTGGCGCAGGTTGACCGAGTCCGGCAGGAGCGAAACCAGCTCGGAGACCCGCAAGCCGCTCGCATACATGATCTCGAGCATCGTGCGGTCGCGCACGCCCTCGGCGCTGCCGGCGTCGGGCGCGCGCAGCAGCGCCTCGACCTCGGACTCGGTCAGGGCCTTGGGCAGGCTGCGGGGCAGCCGGGGCGCCTCGACGAGCGCGGCCGGGTCGGCCGCGGCGCGCCCCTCGCGCACCGCGTCGCGGTAGTACTGGCGCAGGCACGACAGCAGGCGCGCGTTGCTGCGCGCGCTGTAGCCGGCGCGCATCCGCTCGCCGAGGTAGCGATGCACCTGCTCGCGCGTCGCGCGATCGAGGCCGGACGCGTCGCGGCGCAACCAGTCGTCGAAGTGCGCGAGATCGCTGCGATAGGCCGACAGCGTGTTCCGGGACAGTCCCAGTTCGCCCCACGCGCGGTCGAGGAAGGCTTCGATGGCGGGCGCGGGGGCGGCGGCCGGCGCGCGCCGACGGCGGGGAGCGGCGGATTTCACCGGGTCCAATCTATCATCCGCCTTCGTTCCCGCGGCCCCGCCTCCATGCCCGAAGCCCCCGCTGCCGCGCCGGTATGGCGCCGCCTCGCCGCCGGCCTGTACGACCTCCTGCCGATGGCGGCGCTGTGGATGGCGGCGACCGCGACCTGGATCGCGCTGGCGCAATGGCTGCAACCCGGGCAGCACGCGGCGCTGGAGTCGTACGGCCGCTGGGCGAGCGGCAACTGGCCCTTCCGCGCCTGGCTGCTGGCGGTCGCCTGCGCCTACTACGCCGGGTCCTGGGCCACGGCGGGGCAGACCATCGGCATGCGGGCCTGGGGACTGCGGGTCACGCGCGCGGACGGGGCGAGGCCGCGCTGGGGCGCGGCGCTGCTGCGCTTCGGGATCGCACTGGCCGGCGTGGCCGCGCTCGGCATCGGGCTGTGGTGGGCGTGGTTCGACGCGCGGCGGCGCATGCTGCACGACCTCGCCGCCGGCACCGAGGTGCGGCGCCAGCCGCCGCGCTGAGGTGGCGGCGTCTCAACGCGCGTAGCGGAACCAGGCCAGCGCGGCGCCGCCCAGCAGCACCGAGGGGGCGAGGTTCACGAGGCGGTGGTCGAAGGCGTAGACCGCGGCGAGGTTCGCCACCATGCGCTGGAAGAAGTACCAGCCGACCGCCATCACGATGCCGAAGAACAGGCGCTTGCCGAAGCCGCCCGAGCGCAGCGTGCCGAAGGCGAAGGGCAGCGCCGCGAACACCAGCGCCAGGATCGACAGGGGATAGAAGATCCGGCCCCAGTACGCGGACTCGAAGGTGGAGGCGTCGAGGTCGTTGGCCCGCAGGTAGGCGATGTTGGCGCGGAGGTCGGCGATCGACAGGTAGCGCGGCCGCACGATCGACAGGGTCAGCAGGCGCGGATCCAGCGTCGACGGCCAGTCCATCGACGCCTGGGTCTCGCTCACCACCCGCTCGGGCGTGAAGCGCCGGTGCACGACGCCGCGCAGTTGCCATCGTCCCTCATGGTGGCGCGCGCTGTCGGCCAGCGTGATGACGGTGAGTTCGCCGCGCGGCGTGAACTGGTAGATGCGCAATTCGTGCAGTTCCACGTCCGCGCCCACGACCTGGCCGCGCCGCGCGTTGATCAGGGTCTCGCCTTCGCGCACCCACAGGCCGGAGCGGCCGGTCGCGATCAGGTCGCGCGACTTCGCCCCGGCGGCCAGCGACTGCGCGCGCCGCTCGCCGCTGCTGGCCAGGGTCTCCCCCATCGCCATCGTGAAGGCCGCCAGCAGCGCCACCGCCGCGAGCGCGCCGAGCGAGATGCGCAGGGAGGACAGGCCCCCCGCGCGCAGCGCGGTCAGTTCGCTGGTCGGCGCCAGCGAGCCCATGCCGAGCAGCCCACCGATCACGGCGGCGGTGCCGAACAGCTCGTAGGCGCGCCGCGGCACGGTCCAGGCGATGTAGGCGGCCGCGGTCCCGAGGGTGTAGCCGCCGCGGCCGATCTCGTCGATCTCGCGTCCGAAGGCGACGAAGGCATCGAAGGCGACCAGGAACGCCCAGACCAGCGCGATCGCGCCGAGCACGCTGGCCCCGACCAGGCGGTCGGCGGTGAGGACCAGGGGCCGCACGCTCAGTGCCCGCGCCTGGCGGCGAAGGTCTCGCCACGGCGGATCAGGAACAGCGCGATCACCAGCGCGGCCACGTGCACCCACCACAGTCCCATTGCGGTCGGCACGGTGCCGTCGGCGATCCAGGCGCGCCCGATCGCCAGCGTGTTCGAGTACAGGAGATAGGCCAGCACCGCGAGCAGGGCCTTGCCATAGCGCGGCTCGCGCGGCTGCACGCGCGCCAGCGGCAGCGCCAGCAGGCCCAGCACGGTCATCGAGATCGGCAGCGCAAGGCGCCAGTGCAGTTCCGCGATGTCGGCCGGCTTGTCGCTCTCGAACAGCTCGGCGGTGTGCAGGCGCCGCTCGATCGCGCGATTGTCGTCCTGCGGCGCCTCGGGCAGGCGCACGTCGTTGCGGGCGAAGCGCATGGTGCGGAAGTCCGGGTGCGCGACCCGGCCCTCGACCCGGAATCCGTTGTGCAGGGCGAGGTAGCGCTCCTTGCCCTCGCGGTCCTGGAACAGCTCGCCGCGCTCGGCGGTGGTGATGTCGATGCGGCCGTCCTTCTCGTTGGAGACGAACAGGCGCTCGAAGCGGGTGCCGTCGGGATCCATGCGCGAGACGAACACCACGCCGGCGCGCCCCGGCAGCTCGATGAAGCGGCCGGCCTCCATCCCGACCACGAGCAGCGAACGGTTGGCGGCCTCGATCATGGCGTCGGAGGCGCGCAACGCCGCCGGCCCGCCCCAGAACCCGATGACGGCCAGCAGCAGCGACATCGGCACCACGACCCAGGCCAGCGCGCGCAGGAGCCCGCGCGTGGTCAGGCCCGAGGCCGAAAGCACCGCCATCTCGCTGTCGCGATACAGGCGCCCGTAGGCCAGCAGCACGGCAAGGAACCCGGCCAGCGGCAGCAGGATCGGCAGCGCGTCGACCGAGCGCAAACCCAGTTGCGACAGCAGCAGCGTCGCCGGCACCTTGCCGCGCGCGATGCGGTCCAGCGTGACCGTGAGGGTGCCGCCGAGCAGGATCATGAACAGCACGGCGCTCACCGCGCCGAGGGCGCCGAGCAGTTCGCGCAGCAGGTAGCGGTCGACGATGCGGGTCATGTCCGGGACGGGTCGACGGGGCGGCGAGCGGCCGCGAAACCAGGCGCAGCGCGGCTTTCCGCTAAACTGCGCGGCTCGTCGCCACCGCAGCCAGCATTCGGGCCCGCTGGCGTGCAGTGTAGCCAAAGCCGGGGTGGTGCCGGGTCCATGGGCCCGCGCCACCCTTCCGGAGATCGTGCATGACGCTTGCGTTCAGCCTAGTTACCGATCCGCCCGCGCTGGTCGCGTCCGATGCCGTGGTCGCCGGCGTGTACGAGGACCGCAGCCTGAGCGCGGCCGCGGCCGAACTCGACCGCGCCGCCGGCGGCGCCATTTCCCGGCTGCTGGCCTCGGGCGACGTCTCCGGCAAGCCGGGCGCGGTCACGCGCCTGCTGGGACTGGGCGGCGTCGCCTCCGGGCGGGTCCTGCTGGCCGGCCTGGGCGAACCCGCGCGGCTCGATGCCGCGCGCTTCCTCAAGGCCTGCACCGAGGCGGCCAAGGTGCTCAAGACCGGGCCGGCGCGGCGTGCCGCGGTCTACCTGCCCGAGATCGAGGTACCGGGGCGCGACCTGGCCTGGCGCGCGCGCACGGCCGCGGTCGCCTTCGATGCCCAGTCCTATCGCTACAGCGCGACGCTCAAGCCGCGCCCGAACGGCGACGCGCTGGCGGAACTCGCGTTGCGCGCACCCGGGGCCGCGCACGCACTGGCCCAGGCCGCCGCGATCGCCGCCGGGATGCAGCTGGCGCGCGAGCTGGGCAACCTGCCGCCCAACATCTGCAACCCGGCCTACCTGGCGGCCGCGGCGGCCAACATCGCCGCGGCCGAGGCGGGAGTATCGCTGCAGGTGCTCGAACGCGCCGACATGGCGCAACTGGGCATGGGCTCGCTGCTGGGCGTGGCGCGCGGCAGCGCCAATCCGCCCAAGCTCATCGTGCTGCGTTACGCCGGCGCCGGCGCAGGCGGCACGCGGCCCTATGCGCTGGTCGGCAAGGGCATCACCTTCGACACCGGCGGCATCTCGATCAAGCCGGCGGCGGCCATGGAGGAGATGAAGTTCGACATGATGGGCGCGGCCACCGTGATGGGCGCGTTCCTGGCCGCGGTGCGCATGCGCCTGCCACTCGACCTGGTGTGCGTGGTGCCGGCGGTGGAGAACATGCCCGATGGCGACTCGTACCGCCCCGGCGACGTGGTCACCTCGATGTCGGGACAGACCATCGAGGTGGTCAACACCGACGCCGAGGGCCGCCTGATCCTGTGCGACGCGCTGACCTACGTGCAGCGCTTCGAGCCGCGCGCGATCGTGGACGTGGCGACCCTGACCGGCGCCTGCGTGATCGCGCTGGGCAAGCACGCGCATGGCCTGATGTCGCGCCACGACGACCTCGCCGGCGAACTGCTGGCCGCCGGCGAGCACAGCCTCGACCGCGCCTGGCGCCTGCCGCTCTGGGACGACTACCAGCAACAGCTCGAATCGGCCTTCGCCGACATGGCCAATGTCGGCGGCAAGTCCGCCGGCGCGATCACCGCGGCCTGCTTCCTGGCCCGTTTCACCGACGGCCAGCGCTGGGCCCACCTCGACATCGCCGGCACCGCCTGGGACGAGGGCCGCAAGGGCATGGCCACCGGCCGGCCCGTGGGCCTGCTGGCGCAATGGCTGATCGACCGCGTCGGCGCGTGAGCGCGCGCACGCCGGCCCGCGGCGGCGCCGATGCCGCGGACGCGGCCATCGGCGTCGCGCGCGGCCTGCGCGGCAGCCGCCAGCGCGGCGAGCGCACCCGCGAGTCGATCGTGCGCGCCACCCTGCGCGTGATCGCGGCCCAGGGCGTGGGCGGCGTCACCCACCGCGCGGTGGCGCGCGAGGCCCGGGTCAATCTCTCGCTCACGACCTACTACTTCGTCGACCTGTACGACCTGCTGGCAGCGGCGTTCCGCGACCTCATGCAACGCAGCCAGGCCGAGCTCGGCCTGCGCTGGTCGCAGGTGCTGCCCCGGATCAAGCGCGACGCCGCCGCCGCGCTGCGCACGCGCAAGGGCCGCGCGCAGTTGCGCGACGCGCTGGCGCGCCAGTTCGTCGACTTCCTGCACCACAAGATCCTGCACAACCGGGTCGACCTCGCGGCCGAACACCACTTCCTGTTCGAGGGCCTGGTCGACCCGCGCCTGAGCGAACTGGCCGAACTGCACCGCGCGCGGCTGGCGGCGCCGATCGTGCGCATGTGCCGCCTGCTCGGTTCGGACGCGCCGACCCTCGACGCCGACCTGCTGCTCGGCACCGCGATGCGGCTCGAGTACGAGGCGCTGCTGGTGCCGCCCGAACGCTACGACGTGCCGCGCCTGCGCCGCGCGATCCGCCGCGTGCTGGGCTGGATCCTCAAGCTGAGCTGAGCCGCCGCCGCGACCCCTGCCCGCCATGCCCCGCGCCGACTTCTACCTGATCCAGAAGCCCCGCTTCCTCGACGACCCGCTGCTGCTGGTCTGCGAACTCGCGCTGCGGGCCTTCGAGGCCCGGCAGCCCGCGCTGATCCTGGCCCGCTCGGAGGCCGAGGCCGAGGCGCTCGACGAGAAGCTGTGGGAGTTCAACGAGAACGCGTTCATCCCGCACCAGATCGCCGGCGACGAGGACGATGCGGCGACCGCGGTGCTGATCGTTCCGCCGGGGTTCGACGCCGTGCCGAGGCCGCTGGTGATCAACCTGCGCGACGAGGTGGCCGCGGACGGCTTCGAGCGCGTGCTCGAGGTGGTGCCGGCCGACCCCGCCGCACGCGCGGGCTCGCGCCTGCGCTGGAAGGCCTACGCCGCCAAGGGCTGCACGCTGGCCAAGCACGACATGTAGCGGGACGCGCGGCGGCGCCGGGCGCTGGCCGCGTTCTTGCGGCGCTGGCCCTACAATCACGACACCCCCCTTTGCCCGGACGGAGCGCGCGGCGACGCCGCTTCGAAGTCACCATGGACAAGAGCTTCGACCCCAAGGCGATCGAAACGCAGTGGTACCCGCGCTGGGAGGGCATGGGCTGCTTCCAGCCCAGCGGCGAGGGCACCCCCTATTCGATCATGCTGCCGCCGCCCAACGTCACCGGCACGCTGCACATGGGCCACGCGTTCCAGCACACGCTGCAGGATGCGCTGATCCGCTGGCACCGCATGCGCGGCTACGACACCCTGTGGCAGATCGGCACCGACCATGCCGGCATC
>Ga0154020_10008221_pt1 | contig 12109 bp, 8 predicted proteins | sample Klosneuvirus_201_FD_109709 | JGI IMG/M metagenome (GOLD analysis project Ga0154020, IMG submission 109709) | Active sludge microbial communities from wastewater, Klosterneuburg, Austria - Klosneuvirus_20160825_MG | ecosystem: Engineered > WWTP > Aerobic digester > Activated sludge | place... | reverse complement strand
TGCCGGAGCTGCTGGAGGGAGATCAGGTTCTCGCGGACGAGGAGCTCGCCGAGGCGCTTGTGGCTGGTGCCCATGTGCGGGGGAGCATATCAGGCGTTCCGTTGGCGGCGCGATGTGCGCTTTGCGGGGCCCCCGTGCAATGATCCAGGACCGTGCGTCGCCTGCTCCCGGCCCTGGTTTTCCTCGCCGGATGTCGCGATCGCGACGCACCGCGTCCCTTGCCGGTGTCGGAGGTGCGGGACGCCTCGGCGACCCCCTGCCCGGGCGTCCTCTGCGGTGGCCGCTGCGCCGAGACCGACCACGACGTCGCCCACTGCGGCGGCTGCGGGAAGGCGTGCCCCGAGGGCACGGGGTGCGCGGCGGGCCTCTGCACCAGCGCGAGCGGGTGGGCGACCAACGCGGCGCGGTTGCGGGGGCTCGCGTGCACACCCGGGGAGCGGTTCGCGATCCGCTGCCCGTCGACGCCGGAGGTCGGCAACGTGTGGGGCACGGACCTCTACACCGACGACTCTTCGATCTGCACCGCGGCGGTCCACGCGGGACTGCTCGGCCTCGCCACGGGCGGCGACGTCGCGATCGAGCTGCGACCAGGCGCCACGAGCTACCTGGGCAGCAAGCGCAACGGGATCGACAGCCACGTCTGGGCCGCGTGGGGCTGCAGCTTCGTGTTCCTCTCGCGCACCTGCGCGGCTGGCTCGCGCCGTTGCGCCGAGGCGTGCACGGACGTGACGCGCGACCCTCGCCACTGTGGCGTGTGCGGCAAGGCCTGCGGCGTCGACGAGTCGTGCCGCGCGGGCGCCTGCGTGAATGGCTCCGACGCGCTCTGGACGACCAGCGTGAGCGACAAGCCGTGCTCACCGGGGACCACCCACACGTTCCACTGCCCGAAGGGTGCGGTGCCCGTGCCCCAGCCCACGGTGTGGGGTTCTTCCGTGTTCACCGCCGACTCCTCGGTGTGCGCCGCCGCGGTGCACGACGGCAAGCCGACCGAGACGATCGTCATCGAGATGCGCCCCGGGCAGCCCGCGTACACGGGCACCAAGAGCCACGGCGTCACCTCGACGAGCTACGGACCGTGGACCTGTAGCTTCGTCGTGCGCTAGCCCGTGCAGCCCGGAAGTGACGTCGCGCAGGGGCGCAGCGCCGGAGCGGCGGCACGTAGGGCAAACAAAGCGACTGAAGGCCTGTCGATCAATGCCCCCGGGCTGAAGCCCGGGGCACCGACAACAGCGCAAGCCCGGGGTCTTTCACCCCGGGCTTCACGTCCCGAATCACTGGCTGACGTCGCGCTGCTACGGACCGCAGAAGGGAGTTCAGCCAGTCCGGCGTGACGTCGAGCCCGGGGTCTATACCCCGGGCTTCAGCGGCCGTCGGTGCCCCGGGCTTCAGCCCGGGGGCATTCTTAGGCGGGCCTCGAGCCTACTTGAGCGCCTCGGCGCCGCCGATGATCTCCATGAGCTCCTTGGTGATCGCCGCCTGGCGCGCGCGGTTGTAGACGAGTGTGAGCCGCGAGATCATGTCCTTCGCGTTCTTGGTCGCCGCGTCCATCGCCGTCATGCGGGCGCCGTGCTCCGAGGCCACCGACTCGAGCAGGCCGCGGAACACGCTGATCTGCACGTAGAGCGGGAGCAGCCGGTCGAGCAGCGCCTTGCGGTCGGGCTCGTACAGGTAGTCCTGCACGCCGTCGCCGGCCTCGTCGGCCGGGTCGACCGGGAGGAGGCGCTGGCTGACCACGAGCTGGGTCATGGCCGACTTGAACTCGTTGTAGAGGAAGTAGACCGCGTCGAAGCGGGCCTCCTCGTCGCCGGGCGCGCCGAGCCCGATCATGCTCGGGCGCTGGTCCTCGGCCTCGCCCTCCTGCACCTGCTCGGCCTCGGTGAGCGAGAGCGGAGTGCCGCCGTAGAGGTCGATGATCTGGGCGGCGATCTCGTCGGCGCGCCCGATGTCCATCTTCTCGTTCACGCCCTGGAGCTCGGCGAGGATCTTCGCGCCGCGGCGGCGGAAGTAGTCGCGCGGCTTGCGGCCGATGGTGACGAACTGGACGCTCTTGCCCTCACCCTCGAGCTGCTTCCAGAGACGCTCGGCCGCGCGGCAGATCTGGCTGTTGAAGCCGCCCGCGAGGCCACGGTCGCTGCCGAGCACCACGAGCAGGATCTCCTTCTCTTCGCGGCGGGCGAGGAGCGGGTGCTCGTTCGGATCGACGCGGGAAGCCACCGAGTGCAGCACGTCGGCCGTCTTGACGGCGAAGGGCCGCAGCTCGGTGATGCGCTGCTGCGCACGGCGCAGGCGCGCCGCCGCCACCATCTTCATGGCGCGCGTGATCTTCTGGGTCGACTTGACCGAGGAGATCCGCTTTCGAATCGCTTTCAGCGAAGGCATCGAAGCTGCACTTTCTCAGGGAGAACGGGCTCAGGAAAGAAGGATGGCAATGCGAACATCCGGACCAGGATCAGTGGTCCTCGTTCTCCGCGGCCTTCTTCTTCTTCTCCTCGGTCTTCTTCTTGGCGGGGGCCGCCTTCTTCTCGTCGCCCACGAAGGCCTCGTTGAACGCGATGACCGCCTTCTTGAGGCCGGCGACCACGTCGTCGTCGAGCTTCTTCTTGCTCATGAGCAGCTCGAGGGCCGCCTTGTGCTTGGCGTCGAGGAACGCCTGGAACTCCGACTCCCACTTGGCGAGCTGTGCGACGGGGACCTCGTCGAGGTAGCCGTTGGTGGCGGCCCAGATGAGGGCGATCTGCTTCTCGACCGGCTGCGGCTGGTACTGACCCTGCTTGAGGATCTCGACCAGGCGCTGACCGCGGGCCAGCTGCTTCTGGGTGGCGGCGTCGAGGTCGGAGGCGAACTGCGCGAAGGCGGCCATCTCGCGGTACTGCGCGAGGTCGAGGCGCAGGGTGCCGGCGACCTTCTTCATGGCGCCGATCTGCGCGTTGCCGCCGACGCGGGAGACGCTGATGCCGACGTTGATGGCGGGGCGGACGCCCGAGTAGAACAGGTCGGACTCGAGGAACATCTGACCGTCGGTGATGGAGATCACGTTGGTCGGGATGTACGCCGAGACGTCGCCGGCCTGGGTCTCGATGACGGGGAGCGCGGTGAGCGAGCCGCCCGACCACGCGTCCTTCACGACCTCGCAGCCCTCGTGATCCTTGAGGTGCTTCTCGGCCTCCTCCTTGCCGTGCGCGCCGACGTACTGCTTGCCGTCGATGCCGCGGTACTCGAGGTCGCCCTTGGGGGCCTCGGTGCCCTTCTTCACGATGTAGCGGAGCTCGCCCATCTTGGCGGCGCGCTCGAGGAGGCGGGAGTGGATGAAGAAGACGTCGCCCGGGTACGCCTCGCGGCCCGGCGGGCGGCGGAGGAGCAGCGACAGCTGGCGGTAGGCGACGGCCTGCTTGGAGAGGTCGTCGTAGATGCAGAGGGCGTGGCGACCGGTGTCGCGGAAGTACTCGCCCATGGTGACCGCGGTGTACGGGCAGAGGAACTGGAGCGGCGCGCTCTCGGAGGCGCTCGCGACGACGATGGTCGTGTACTCCATCGCGCCGTGGGCCTTCAGCTTCTCCACGACCTGGGCGACGGTCGACTGCTTCTGGCCGATGGCGGCGTAGAAGCAGTGCACGCCCTTGCCCTTCTGGTTGATGATCGTGTCGATGCAGACCGCCGTCTTGCCGGTCTGACGGTCGCCGATGATGAGCTCGCGCTGACCGCGGCCGATCGGGATCATCGAGTCGATGGCCTTGATGCCGGTCTGCAGCGGCTCGGTGACCGGCTGGCGCAGGATGATGCCCGGCGCCTTGATCTCGATGCGGCGGCGGTGCGGGGTCTCGATCGGGCCCTTGCCGTCGAGCGGCTGGCCGAGCGCGTTGACGACGCGGCCGAGGAGCGCCTCGCCGACGGGGACGTCCGCGATGCGGCCGGTGCGCTTGACCTGATCGCCTTCCTTCACCTTCTCGGTCGCGCCGAAGAGGGCGGCGCCGACGTTGTCCTCCTCGAGGTTGAGGACCATGCCGTAGAGCTCCCCGGGGAACTCGAGCAGCTCGCCGGCCATCGCGCCTTCGAGGCCGTAGATGCGGGCGATACCGTCGCCGATCGTGAGCACGGTGCCGGTCTCGGAGACCTGGGCGGCCTTCTCGTAGTTGGCGATCTGCTTCTTGATGATCTGCGAGATTTCTTCGGCGCGGAGCTGCATGGGAGGACCTTGGTTTACGAGGGCGTGGAGCAGTCAGGAAAGCGGGGAGAGGCCCATATCAGCGGGGTTTGAGGCCCTGCTTGAGCTCGTCGAGGCGGGCGCGGAGCGAGCCGTCGATGATGGTGTCGCCGACGCGGGTGACGATGCCGGCGAGGAGCTTCGGGTCGACCTCGCGCTGGAGGACGACCTTCTTGCCGAAGCGCTTCTCGAGGGCCGCCTGCAGCTTGCCCACGTAGGCCTCGGGGAGCGGCGCCGCGCTCTTGACCAGCGCGCGCAGCACGCCGGCACGCTTGTCGGCCTCTTCGCGGAGCGAGCGGGCGATCTCGGGCAGCACCCGGAGCCGACCGTTGTCGATGAGCATGGCGACCGTGTTGCGCGCGAGGACCGAGCCGCCGGCGCGCTGGGCGATCTCGGCGAACACGGCCTTGCGGGCGGCGCGGGTGATCCCCGGGTTGTCGCGCACCTCGCGGAGCTCGGGGCTGGTCTGCATGGCGTCGGCGACGGCGCCGAGCTCCTTGACCAGGGCCTCGAGGGTGTTGCTCTCGACGCCGAGCTCGATGATGGCGCGCGCGTAGCGGCGGGCGATGACGGTGGAGATCACGAGACACCCCCTGCCGAAGCGCTCTTGTCGCTCTTGCCGAGCGCGTCGAGGTATTCGTTGGCGATGCGGTCGTGGTCGGCCGCGGTGATCTTGCCCTCGAGGGCCTTCTGGGCGGCGGCGGCGGCGATGTCGACGGTGTGGGCGAGGAGCTCGTTGCGGAGCTGCTTGACCTCCTGGTCGAGGAGGAACTGGGCGTCCTTCTTCATGCGCTCGGCCTTCTCCTCGGCCTCCTTCACGAGACGATCGCGGTCGGCCTCGCCGGTCTTGATCAGCTCCTCGCGGATGCGCGCGAGCTCCTGGTCGAGGTGGCCGAGCTTCTCCTTGTACTCGGCGAGACGCTCGCTCGCCTCGGCCTTGATCTGGGCGGCCTCCTCGAGCTCCTTGGCCACGGTGGCGCGGCGGGCGTCGAGGCCGTCCTGCACGGGCTTCTTGCCCATGCGGACGTAGAGGTAGACGAGCAGGGCGAAGTTCACGAGGAGATAGGCGTACGGCGTGACGGGCACGACCGGCTCGCCCTTGGACGCAGCGTCCTTCTCGGCGGTGAAGCGCGGCAGGTCGGCGAAGTTGAACTTGCCGGGGCCGTGCCCACCAGCACCGTCGTGCCCACCCTCGTGCCCACCCTCGTGCCCGGCAGCGCTGTGCGCGCCAGGGGCCGCGGACTGGTGGGCGCCTTCGTGACCGGCGGCGACCGGAGCGGCGGCCGGAGCGGCGTGCGGGTCGGCGGCCGGCGCAGCGACCGGCGCAGCGACCGGGGCAGCGACGACGGGGGCAGCGACGGGGTGCGCGGGCGGCGGCTCGGCGGCGACGGGCGCCTGACCCGGCACCTGCGCGAGCGCGAGCGCCGGCGCGAAGAGCACCGCGGCGAACGCCGGCCCGGCGAGGACACGGAGGCGGCTCGGGCGACGCGCGCCGAGCCAGCGACGAAGACGATCGGCGAGGGCGCTCATCCGACTTCCCTCCCGAGCACGCGGGTGGCCATTTCTTTCGCGATCTCCTGGGCCGCTCCGTCGAGCTCGGCGCGCAGGGCGGCGCCGTCCTTCTCGAGCTTCTTGCGGCCTTCTTCGACGAGTTCGTTGGTGTCCGCGCGGACCTTCGCGAGGATCTGCTGCTCGCGGCGCTGGCCCTCGGCGCGCAGCTTGTCGCGCTCCTCGCCGGCCTGACGCTTCACCTTGTCGAGCTCCACCTCGTATTCGGCGACCATGCTGTCGGCGTCGGCGAACATCTTCCGCGCCTCGTCCTTGGCGCCGGCAGTCCGACGCTCGCGCTCCTCGAAGAGGGCGAGCATCGGGTCGAAGAGCATCGGCTTGAGCAGCAGGAAGAGGAGCGCGAAGAGGACGATCTGACCGACGAAGGTCAGGTCCACGTCGACGACGACGCCGCCCGAGGCTGCGCCGCCGATCGCATCGGAGCCCAGCGCGTGGGAATGCAGCGCGAGATCGAGGACCTTGGAAGAGAGGGACATGCGTTGCCTGAGGTGGGATATCGCCCCCGACGGGAGGTCGGTCGACCGCGCAACCCCCGCAAGAAGCGGCGGTGGCGCACCCGGAACCATGGGGTCGAGGGGCGCGCGCGTGTACCAAGGCCCACCGCCGCTGTCCACCCTGTGACCGTGTGGACGATTCGACCCCTCGGGGCGTGCCGGTCGGAAGGTCACGAAAGCTCAACGCGACCGACGGTGGAGAGGGGGGGGCCGAAGTGTCACCCCTCGGCCCTTGCCGCCAGGGGCTGGCCCGCGCATCATCTCGGGTCACACCGATTTTCCCGGTCGTCCGTAGATGATGGCGAGGACCGAGGTCGTGCGGACAAGACGGAGCAGCGAACCGAGATGACGGATTTCACGATGGAGGGCCGGACCCTCGCCGGCAAGTACGAGCTGGTTCGCATGCTCGGTCAGGGCGGCATGGGCGCCGTCTACGAGGCGCGCAACCACCTCGGCAAGCGCTTCGCGGTCAAGCTGCTGCTCAAGGCCGAGTTCGCGCAGGACGCCGGCCTCGTGCAGCGGTTCTTCCGCGAGGCCAAGGCTTCTGCCGCCATCGAGAGCGAGCACATCGTCGAGGTCTACGACACCGGCGTCGACCCGGAGACCCAGTTCCCCTTCATCATCATGGAGATGCTCAAGGGCGAAGACCTCGAGCACACCATCGGGCGCGTCGGCGCGCTCAACTGCATGGCGGCCGCGCGGGTGATCACGCAGGCGGCGATGGGGCTCGGCAAGGCCCACGAGGCGGGGATCGTCCACCGCGACATCAAGCCCGCCAACATCTACATGACCCAGAAGGACTCGGGCGATCTCATCGTCAAGATCCTCGACTTCGGCATCGCCAAGCAGAGCATCGAGGCGCTCTCGAGCAGCGAGGGCGCGGGCCTCACCAAGACCGGCTCGATGCTCGGCACGCCGCTCTACATGTCGCCCGAGCAGGCCCAGGGCCTCAAGTCGATCGACGCGCGCACCGACATCTGGTCGCTCGGCATGTGCCTCTACGAGGCGCTCTCGGGCCGCACCCCGTGGGGCGACGTCGACACCCTCGGCGCCCTCATCCTCTCGATCTGCTCGCGCGACGTCGCGCCGCTCCAGGACCTCGCCCCGTGGGTCCCGCCGGAGCTCGCACAGGTCGTCCACCAGTGCCTCCTGCGCGACGTCAACCAGCGCATGCCCTCGGCCAAGGCGCTCGTCGACGCGCTGTGGCCGTTCTGCGAGCAGAGCCGGCAGCTCACCCAGGACCTCCTGGTGAGCGTCGCCGACGGGCAGCGCGCCACGGTCGCCGCGCGCGCCGAGATCGCGCAGTCGGCGTCGGTCATCCTCACCTCGAGCCAGACCAGCCAGACCCGCGCCATCGCCGCGGGCGAGCAGAAGCCCGCCAAATCCAAGGCGCCGCTGTTCGCCGGCCTCGCGGTGCTCGGCATCGTGCTCGTCGGCGGCGGCGCGCTCGCCCTCACCAAGATGGGCGGGGGCGGCGAGAAGCCCAAGACCGAGAACACCAGCAACGCGAACACCAAGGAGAGCGACACCAAGCCCTCGGTGAGCGCGCCGCCCGAGCCGGTGGCCGAGGTCCCCCGCACGCAGACGGTGACCTTCAAGATCCCGAAGGACGCCACGGTCAAGATGAACGGCAAGGCGGTCGCCCTCGAGGCCGACGGCAGCTTCAAGATCACCGGCGTGGTCGGCACCAAGTTCATCTTCCGCGTGCTCCAGGGCACCAAGCAGCTGCTCGAGCAGTCGGTGTACATCTTCGAAGAAGGCCCCGATCCGGCGTCGGTCGACGTCGACAAGGGCGAGCAGCAGGTGTCGAAGCCCATCCCCGTGCCCAAGAAGCCCAGCGCAGGCACGACGGCGACCGCGGCCACGACCGCCACCGCCGCCACCACGACCGCGCCCAAGGGCGGCGATCCAGTGGTCCCGAAGGGCCCCAAGCCCAAGCCGTCGGCCGCCACCGAGTTCGAGTGAACACGCCTCGGCCGTTCGCGGCCGCGTGACAGAACCAGGGGGCGCCGAAACATCAGAGCGCCGTCCAGGCTTTCCATCTATGGGCGAACTCGATACGAATGGCGGCGCATGCGCCGTACGACCCTCTCCGCGCTGACCGCCGTCTCGGTGGTCGCTCCTCTGATCCTCTCGCCTGCCCTGCGTGCCCTCGCGCAGGCGCCGGCCCCGGCGGGCTCCACGGCTCCGAGCGCGAGCGGGAGCGCGGGCGCCGACGACGCCAAGAAGAAGGAGGAGGCCAAGGAGCACTTCGTGAAGGGGCTCCAGCTGTTCCAGGAAGAGGCGTGGGACGCGGCGCTGGCCGAGTTCACCGTCTCGATGAGCCTCTACCCCACGCGCAACGCGATGAAGAACGCGGCGGTGTGCCTGCGGCAGCTCGGGCGCTTCGACGAGGCGCTCACGATGTACGAGAACCTCTTGAAGCAGTTCGCCGGGCAGATCCCGCCGCAGGATCTGGAGACCGTGAACAAGGCCGTCACCGACCTGCGCGGCCTCACCGGCACCATCGAGATCGAGAGCAACGTCACCGGCGCCACCGTCGTCATCGACGGCAAGGAGCGCGGCAAGACCCCGCTCGCCGCGCCGGTCATCGTGTCGGCCGGCACGCGCATCGTCCGCGTGAGCAAGGAGGGCTACGTGCCCTTCGAGGCCAAGCCGATCATCGCCGGCAAGGGCGCCCTCAAGCTGCAGGCCAACCTCGAGGCGCTCGCGCGCTCGGGCCGCATCAAGGTGAGCGAGGTGGGCGGCACGGTCATGACCGTCATCGTCGACGGCGCCGAGGTGGGCAAGACCCCGTACGAAGGCGTGCTCGCTCCCGGCTCGCACTGGGTCGCGCTCCGCGGCGAGGGCAAGCAGGGCACGCAGCCCGCGGCCGCCAACGTTCAGCTCGATCAGACCATCACGCTCAGCCTCAAGGCCGAGGAGCTCGGTGGCGAGGCGCGCATCGAGACCGAGCCGCCGGGCGCGCTCGTGGTGCTCGACGGCGTGCCCGTCGGGCAGGGCATCTGGGAGGGCCGGCTGCGGCTCGGCACCCACAAGCTCGACGTCAGCGCCGAGGGCTACTTCGGCACCGCCAAGACCTTCGAGGTCGGCGAGAAGAAGGCCACCACCAAGATCACGCTCGACCGCGACGACAACTCGCCGTTCTGGGCCAAGGGCCGCAAGCGACCGATCAGCATCGCGCTGTTCGGCGGCGGCCTGTTCGGTCTGTTCGGCCAGGGCAGCGACCAGGACCGCAGCTGCAGCTCGGGCAGCAACCAGTACGGCCCGGTGACCTGCAACGATCGCAGCAAGCCGCTCGGCTTCCAGGCGGGCGCGCGCGCCGGGTACGAGGTGGCCCCCGGCCTCGCGATCGAGCTCGACCTCGGCTACGCGTTCTTCGGCTCCAAGGTCGCGCGCAACGTCAAGCTGCCGGGTGAGTTCAACACCACCGTCGTCGACGTCACCGCGAGCGACACCACCACCGTGCGCGGCGTCACCGTCGGCCTCGGCGTGTCGTACACGTTCTTCAAGAAGCCGTTCATCCTCGCGGGCGCGTTCAGCTTCGGCGGCATCGTCGGCGCCAAGGTGTTCATGAAGCGCGATGGCAGCGCCGCCTGCGTCGATCAGGTCAAGAAGCCCGACGGCGCGCTGGTGCCCAACGGCCGGAACGACTGCGCCACCGCGGTCGTCCGCGACGACCCGAAGGAGCGCCCGATGGGCGCGGCGTCCGACGTGCAGACCAAGAGCTTCATCCCGTTCGTGGTGCCCGAGCTGCGCGTGGCGTTCCCCATCAACGAGTCGATGCAGATCGGCCTCGGCCTGGGCGCGATGGTCGGCCTCTCGAGCCAGGTGGTGCCGACCAAGAACCTGCGCCAGACGCCCACCAACGGTCCGAACGACTTCACCCTCGATGCGGCCGGCAACAAGGTCTACGGCCAGCCCGTCACGCCCGACGGCAAGACCATCGGGTTCATCACGAGCAGCGAGTCGTGGCTCGGCACGTTCGTGCTGCCGCGCGCCACCCTCTTCTACCGCGTCGCGTTCTGAGCCGTGCGTCGCTCCACGACCTGCTGCCTCGCGGCCCTCGCCGGCTTGTTCGCCGATCGCGCGGTCGCCGATCCGGGCGTCGATCTGCGGTCGTTCCGCCCCTCGACCGACCGCAGCGGGTCGCTCGCCACCGAGGACGTCGACACCCCCGGCCACGGCAAGCTGCAGTTCGCGCAGTGGGTTGGCTTCTCGACCACCCAGCTCGAGGTGCGCGAGCCCAACGCCGAGAGCCGCGCGCGCGTGCTCGGTCCGCAGCTCCTCCTCGACCCCACCGTCGCCATCGGGCTCGGCGCGCGCACCGCGATCGGCCTCACGCTGCCGTTCGTCGCCGCGCAATCGGGCAACCCGTCGCCCACGCTCACCGACGGCGCGACGGTCCCGTCCCAGGCCATCGGCGACCTCACCCTCACCGGCAAGGTGGCGATCCTCGCGCCGAACGCGACCGAGGGGCAGACGCGCTTCGGCCTCGCCACGCTGGTGCGCTTCTCGTTCCCGACCGGCGACCGCAGCTCGTTCCTGAGCGACTCGGGCGTGGTCGCCGAGGCGCGCGTGCTGATGCTCTACGAGCTCGCGCGCTCGATCGGCATCTTCGGCAGCCTCGGCTACCGCCTGCGCATGGCGCACCACGATCTCGCCGACGCCACCCTCGGCGACAGCGTGCCCTGGGGCGCCACCTTCGCGTTCCACCCGCAGTGGCTCGGCATCGACAAGGACCGCAAGTGGACCTGGATGCTCGAGGCCCACGGTGAGGTCGGCACGAGCGGCTTCTTCACCGACGCGCGCGTCTCGCCCGCGATGGGCGGTGCATCGATTCGTTATGCATTCGATCCGTCGTGGTCGATCTTCGTCGGCGTCGAGACCGGCCTCTCCCGCGCGCTCGGCACGCCGCGGCTGCGCGGGGTGTTCTCGCTGAGCTACGCGCCCTCATTCGTCGACGAGGATCGCGACGGCGTGCCCGACGACCGCGACGAGTGCGTCGGCCTCGAGGAGGACGGGCTCGGCAAGAAGCCCAAGGACGGCTGCCCCGACATCCCCGACGACGAGCCGCAGAAGGACCCGGAGCCCCCGCCCAAGGACCCGGAGCCGCCGCCCGTGCCCGCACCCGCGGACAGCGACGGCGACGGCATCCCCGACGACGTCGACAAGTGCCCCGACCAGCCGGAGACGGTGAACGGCTTCGAGGACGAAGACGGCTGCCCCGAGCTCGACAAGGACGGCGACACGATCCTCGACGCCGTCGACAAGTGCCCCGACGAGCCCGAGACCTGGAACGGCGCCGACGACGAGGACGGCTGCCCCGACGGCGCGACCCCGCCGAAGAAGGGCGAGAAGCCCCCGAAGCCGCTGCTCGTCGAGACCAAGGCCAAGGACGGCACCGTCTCGCTCGGTTGGTCGCGCCCCCTCGTGTTCGAGGGCGACGCCGTCGCCGCCGCGTCGATGTCCGACCTGCACGCCGCCGCCGCGTGGCTCCTCGCGCACCCCGACCAGCGCCTGCGCGTCGCCGTGCGCCCCGAGCCGGTCACCAAGGCCAACACCGCGACCGCCGTCGAGGCGCAGGCCACCGCGCGCACCAAGGCGGTCGTCGATCTCCTGATCAAGTTCGCGCACACCGGCGGCGTCGCCGTCGCAGGCACGTGGCCTCCGTCGCCCGAGCCCAAGGACAAGAAGCTCCTGCTCGTCCTCACGCCGGAGCCGAAGCCCCCCACCCCGCCCCCCGCCCCGCCGACGACGCCCCCGACGACGACCCCGCCGACGACCCCTCCCTCGACCCCCTCGTCGGTCCCCCCCGTCCTCCCGACCCCACCGGCCCCACCCC
>Ga0154020_10008220_pt1 | contig 12109 bp, 2 predicted proteins | sample Klosneuvirus_201_FD_109709 | JGI IMG/M metagenome (GOLD analysis project Ga0154020, IMG submission 109709) | Active sludge microbial communities from wastewater, Klosterneuburg, Austria - Klosneuvirus_20160825_MG | ecosystem: Engineered > WWTP > Aerobic digester > Activated sludge | place... | reverse complement strand
TCAATTCACCGGAGGTAACACGGCTGGACCCGGTGCATCCTTCGCATGGACCGGACCGAACGGATTTACAAGTTCCGACCAAAACCCATCCATAACTGGATTGACCAATGCGGCGGCTGGTGTCTATAGTTTCACGGTGACCTCCGCGGCCCCGGCGAATTGTGTATCCGCCACAGGAACAGTAACTGTAAGTGTGAACGTGCCACCGACTATCACCGTGCCCGCCAGTGCAACTCCGGGTACGATCTGTGCTGGTGGTAGCACGCAGTTGAGCGTTACAGCAACTGCTCCAGGTTACGTTATCGGAAGTGGTGGTAGTTCGTTCATCAATATCAGTGGAACAGGAGCGATCATTCCAGCACCTGCAGTTCTGGATGATAATGAGCACCCCCTCACCATACCGAGCTTCACGTTCAATGGAGTACCATATACCGACGTGTTGGTTGGAGACAATGGTGCTCTGATCTTCGGAACGGGAGGAACAACGGTGAACAACGGAAATTTAGCCTTACCGGCTACATTCGGCTCAAGTCCGATCGGCCTAGCAGTCTTCTGGGATGACCTGGACAACCTCTCCACAACGCAGATCTATACCCAACAAGTGGGTAACCTGTTCATTATCCAGTGGCACGAATGGGGTCACTTCTCAGCGATCACGGAAGGTGAGATCATCACGTTCCAAGTGCAATTGGACCTGAGTTCAGGTAAGATCTACTACGCCTATCAAGATGTGAACTTCGGCGGTGCGATGAGCGCAAATGATGCGGGTGCCAGTGCAACGATCGGCTTAGGCTTCAGTCTCACCGAGGCCACCCAATTCAGCTTCAACACGGCAAGCTTGACCAATGGCCAAGTGATCTCCTTTACCCCTGCTTCTCCATCATTCTCGTGGGATAACGCTTCTCTGTTGGACAATGCATTCATTGCAAACCCGATCGCTAGCAATGTGTTGAGCGGCACCAACTTCACCGTAACGGCATCGAATGCGGGTTGCATCGTGACCAGCAATGTGATCGTGAACACCGAACCCCCTCCAACTGCAACGACCACCGTCATTACGGATTGCGGGAATGACCAATTCAGCATTGGTGTGAATATCACAAGCACGGGAACGAGTCTCACCGCAGGTCTGAGTTGGACCGTGAATGGTGTTCCCGGAGCCGGTTCTCCGATAAGTGGATTAACCACCGGAGCGATCACACCCGACCTTGGCCCATTCAATGAAACCGACGAAGTGGTCGTGAGCATCTTCAATTCCACCTGTACCTTGGAACTGGGGTTGTTCTACTCCGGTTGCCCAGTCGTTCTGAACTGTGGAACACCGACCAACGATAACTTCTGCTATCGGAACAATGAAACGCGCACGTTCTTCTATGTAACACCGGTCTCGGGTGAAACGGTCACCTTGAACTTCAGTCAAGGCAGCATCGGATCGAACGATGCGGTGAACATTTACGACGGTTCCAGCAATGCCTTCCCAAGCTTGGGTGGTGGCAACTTCGGTGGGAATATCGGCGGTGCCGGCTTTGTATCTTCTGGGGATTCGATCTTCTTTGAGATCGTTTCCAATGACACCACCAGTTGCGACGACGGTGCTTTTGCATCGAACCCTATTACATGGACGGTCCAGTGCACCCCTGCTTGCGTCCAACCGGATGCATTCGCGAGCGCCATACCGGACTGCGCGACCGGTAGTTTCCAAGTCGATGTTTTCCCGTTCAGCAGTGGCGATGGTAGCACGGGTGATGTGAACATTTATTACCAAGTCCTTCCTGCCGACCCGGACACCTTGTTCAATGTACCCTTGTTCACGAGCAACTTGATCGGCCCATACCCGTTGGGAACTTCAGTTAACGTGACCATTGGCCATGCTGACTCCACTTCGTGCAACAAGATCCTAACTCCAGTATTCCTCGACCTGTCCGCTTGCCCGAATGATGAGCCATGCGAAGCGCGTTTCGCACCGATCAACCCGAACTACACCTGCGTGCAGACCGTAATTGGAGAATTGGGCGGAGCAACCGCAACCCCTGGCATTACAAACAACTGCGGAGGCGCGCCCAACCGTGATCTATGGTATCGCTTCGTTGCAACGGCACCTGTCCATCGAGCTCGTGTTTTGAACGTGTTCCCGGGCAGCACCGCCATGACCTTGGCCGGTTTCACTGGCCCTTGTGCAGCACCAGTTGCCATTCCTGGAGCGTGCAGTACCACCGGGTCGAACACCGTGAACATGACCGGTTTGACGATCGGCGATACCATTCTAGTACGTGTATATAACACCAATGGAAACGCCGTGAGCAGCACCTTCGATTTCTGTGCCAGCGCACCTCCATTGCTGGATGTGAAAGCGACAGCGTTGGCATCACCAGGAGCAACCGGATGCTATACGAGTACAATGCCGGTTACGGTCAGCATTACCAACAACGCCGTCTACGCCATCGATTTCAGTGTGGACCCTGTAACAGTAACAACGAATGTTACGGGAGCAGCCATTGCGACCCTGAGCGCGACGCTGAACACCGGTACTCTTGCCGCTGGGGCCTCGTTGAATGTGCCCATGAGCACCACGTTGGATATGAGCGTAGGTGGTGTGTACACGTTCAATGCCAACACGACCTTGGTTGGCGACGGGGATAACACCAATAATGCGATGGCACCTGTCAACCGCACGGTGGTTGCACCTGCGGCATTGCCGATCACACAGGATTTCACTGGATTCACAGGTGCAAACCTGAACGCTTTGGTCGCCCCGAACAATGGATGGAGCGAAGGAACCGGCGCAACCGTGCCTGTTGGGGCCACATCGCTGTGGTTGAATTCAAGTGCGACCCAGCAAACCCAACTGGGCAGTGGCGTATCCGCCAAGATCAATTTATACTTGGCCACGCGTAATGAATGGCTGGTAGGTCCACGCTTCGTTGCACAAGCCGGAACGCAGCTGACCTACTCAATAGCGATCACCGAGTTCGGCTCAGGTGCAGTGGACGTATCTGGTGGAATGCAAGGCACGGACGACCAAGTACGAGCCATGATCTCCACGGACTGTGGTGCTACATACAGCACGCTCTTCACCCATAACGCGTCGAACACGGTTACCGTCACGAACACCTTGGTGCCTCAGTTGATCGACCTCACCCCATATGCCGGTCAGCAAGTCATCGTCGCGTTCCTAGCCCAAGATGGTCCGGTCGATAATACTCCGGATTATGATTTCCATGTGGATAATATCGGGATCCAGACAGTTGCACTCTGCGCTGGCCTACCTGTAGTTGGAACGGCAACCTCGTCCAATCCAGGACCGGATTGCGCGCCGACTTCAACTACCCTTTCCGTAACAGGTCAATCTACCGATGGTGGAGTGGTCGTGCGGTGGTACAGTTCACCGAATTCCGGTGGCCCGTATAACACTTATGTTGGCGTGGGTTCCACAATTGGAGTTTCGGGGATCATTGCCACCACCTACTACCAAGGCCAAGTTGTTTGCACCAACACCTTGGACAGTGTTGCAACGAACGTGGTTTCCACCATAATTACGCCCACACCAACCGCAACAGCCAGCAACAATGGGCCGTTATGCGAAGGCAACCCGTTGAACTTGACGGGCGGCACGGACATTGGAACCACGTACTCTTGGACAGGTCCTAATGGATTCACGAGCACGCAGCTGAGTCCGTCCATTGCCTTGCCTACCGCAGCGGCAACTGGCACATACACCTTTACCGCTAGCGTTGGCGTTTGCTCAAGCGTTGCGACCACGTCGGTAACAGTGAATGCGATCCCGGTGATCCTGAGCACCACAGCGACACCGATGAACATTTGTGAGAATACGGCGACAAGTCAGTTGAATGTGGCGGCACCGGCATCGGGCTACACTATTGGTTCTGGAGGTTCAAGCTATATTGATATAAGTGCGACTGGAACGGATGTGCCTGTTGCTCTTGGTGATGATACCGAGCACAACATCACCTTTCCAAGCTTTGTTTACAACGGAGTATCCTACACCAATGCCCGACTTGGCACAAATGGCGCTATCGTTTTCGGTGCCACAACCGGTGAGGTAGGCCTGACGAACGCGGCTTTGGGACCTGCAGTCACATTTGGAACTGCCGGAGGTAACGGCCTTGCGCTGTATTGGGATGACCTTGACATCCAACTAGGGCTGACGATCAAAACCCAACAGGTCGGTAACAAGTTCATCATTCAATACACGAATGTGGTACACAACCTCTTCACCACAGGGGCCATCACCTTCCAAGCACAATTGGACTTGGTTTCGGGAGCCATCCATTTTGTGTATCCCGATGTGACCTTTGGAAGCGCCGCCTATGATGGCGGTCTCACTGCGACCATCGGTCTCAATTTCGTTGGTTCAGCAGCGGTGCAATACAGCTTCAATACCGCAAGTTTGACGGACGGCCAAGTGATCTCCTTCACACCGAACAGCAACAACGCGGTATGGAGCCCTGGTACCTATTTGAGCGCTACGAACATCACCAATCCGGTCTTTGGACCTGCGCCATCGGGTACGTATCCGCTTACCGTAGTAGTGACCAACCCGGCCAACAATTGCACGGCTACTGGCAACATCACTATAAACTCCAACCCTGCACTGAGTGCTGGTCAAGCGAACATCACACCTGCCGTAGCGTCTGTTTGTGGCACATCGCCCGTAGTGTTGACAGCCAACCCCACGGGTGGTGGTGGTCCGTATACATACGCTTGGACGAACCCGAACGCGATCGCTGCCGGAACCAACCAGACCCAAAGTGCGGCCATTGCCGGGGTTTGGAGCGTTTTGATCACGGATGCATGTGGTGGACAAGCGACCGCAACGAAGAACGTGGCAGTATTCCCGGTACCTACTGCTAGTGCTTCTGCTGGACCCGGTTGTGTTGGTAGTGCATTGCAACTGAACGGTACCAGCGATCTGGGAACTACTTTCTCATGGAGCGGCCCGAACGGCTTTACAAGTACAGTGCAAAACCCACAGATCCCGAGCACCACATCGGCAAACTCAGGTACGTATACGTTCACAGCCACGGCCAACGGTTGTACTTCAGCTAATGCGACCGTAGCGGTAACGGTTAACCCGATCCCTGCGATCACATCGTTGACCGCCACACCAGCAGCAATTTGCGCAGGATCGAACAGCCAACTGAATGTTACAGCAAGCGTTACGCTTCCCAACGTGCTTATCACAGAGGTTACCCTCTGGGGTGCTTCTGGAGTTGCTCTGGGCCAAACACCGGTCTATCCTGCATACATTCCCACAACACCTGATGACTATGTGGAATTGAACAACGCTTCGACCGTTCCAGCGGATGTTAGTGGCTGGACCTTCAGTGACCATTTGAGCAATAGTGCGGCCAACAATCACCCGGCACTTACCTTCCCTCCTGGAACCGTAATACCAGCGAACGGCGTGTTGGTGATCGGTTTGGGTCTCGGAACCCAAAGTCCTTCGAACCTGTACTTCATCACCGGTGGTTCGAGCAATATTCTCTCTTCAGGAGGCAGTTACTGTTTCATCTTAAGGAACGGGTCAGGGACGATCGTCGATGCAGTTGCTACGAACACAGGGGTCTTCGCTCCCGGCTTGGGTGTTACCCCTGCTGATTGGAGTGGAGCAGGTGCCCCTTCGTTGACCAGCAATGCAGGTTCAGTGCGCACTGCTGCAAACGACAGCAATACTGGTGCTGACTGGACCACGTCAACTGTAGTACCCCAATCCATCGGTTACTACAACCCCGGTTACAACAACCCATTTTCCGGCTCGGTCACTAGCTACACCTGGACACCTGCGACCTACCTGAGCAGCACTGCGATCGCCAACCCGATCGCAACGGCTGCACTGGCAACAACCGCGTATACGGTGAGTGTTACTGGCAGCAACGGTTGCTCGAACTCCGGAAGTGTCACGTTAACAGTGAACCCCGTACCAGCTGTTTCCGCAGGCAGTTACGGTCCGGTTTGCGGATCGGATGCCCCGGATGTTGCACTCAACGCAGGTTCGCCAGCAGGTGGCACCTTCAGTGGAACCGGTGTTAGTGGGGCAGTGGGCAATCAGGTCTTCGACCCAAGTGTGGGAACACAGACCCTGACCTACACTTCGAGTGGCACTTGTCCGGGAACGGCGACCACCACGATAACCGTGAATACCACGGATACGGATCTGGATGGAGTTCCGGATTGTGCGGATAACTGCCCGAATGTTTCTGGACAGATCGGCTCGGTGTGCGACTCCGACCCGGGACCTGGCGTTTCTCCTGGCATTCTTGATGCGAGCTGCAACTGCGTCGTTTCGGGCTGTACCGAGAACATCATAGTGGACCTGCGTACGGATGCCAACAGTGATGAAGCTTCTTTCGAGATCTTCGCTGAAGGAACAAGTTCCGTGGTGTGTCAAGGTGGCATCTTCCCTCCGTATCCAAATGGTATCACCTCTCCGATCGTAGCCAACTGCTGCTTGCCTGTGGGTTGCTACAAACTGGTGGTGTACGACAGCGGTGGCGATGGCTTCGTGAGCGGCGGTTATCAGGTGCGTGAATCAGGTGGCAGCGGACGAAGGATCGTTGACAACTTCGGCAACTTCAACACGGGAAGCCAAAGCAGCGTGGCTGGGCCGCAAAGCTTCTGCCTGCCAATTGGCGATGTGGACCTGATCAACTTCGGCTGCGATAAACTGGATTGGGTGCAGTACAAGTACTTGGTCTGCCATGCCGATCCTTCGGTTGCTGCGGAATGGGTGCCAAATGGTGCCAACTCTGTGCAGGATGCCAATAGCGGTTACGAGTTCTGGATCTTCGACCCGAACGGTACGTACAGCTTCCGCAGGTTCCATGCGCATAATGTGAGCGATGGTTTCTCCCCTGCTTCTGCGAACCGTGCGGCCCGCCTCAAGATCCATGGCTGGTACAATACCGTACTTACACCGCATATCCCAGAAGGGGTATTGATGAACGTGCGAGTGCGCGGTCGTGTGAACGGGGTGAACCAAGCCTTCGGACCGACCTGTAGAATGATGATGGACGCGGCACGCGCTGCGTGCCCATTGGTGTGGTTGCAAGACGATAACACCAACACCAGCGATTATAGCTGTGGTGTTACCCGCACCTTCGGTGGCACGAACACGAACGCCAATAAGATCGTGGCCAAACCACCACAATTCGAGCCACCTCCATTGGCCGGTGGTACTGGCGTAAGGTTCCAGTTCCGTTTCCGGATCCCTGGTGAAAGTGTTTGTATTGTACTTCCACCGCAGACCAGTCCAACACGTTACTTGAACTGGAACAGTACCGTTGGCGCTCCGCTGGTCTGCAGCAAGACCTACGAGGTGGATGTGCGCGTGAGCAAGGACGGTGGCGCTACTTGGTGTGTGGACAGCCCAAGCCCTGCTTGCTACCCAGCACAGATCATGGAATGGGGCCGTATGTGCACCGTTACCATCGGTTGCACGAACGTGGAAGGTGGCGGAACCAGCAGCATGGGAACACAGAACGGTGGAGCACTTACCATGTACCCCAACCCGAACCGTGGTGATCTGGTGACCATTGCACTAAGTGAAGTAGGTGCCGATGTACGCACGGTAAGCGTGGACATCTACGACCTGCGTGGACAGCGCGTTACAGCTCGAACCATCGCCGTACAGGACGGTTACCTCAACACAGTGATCGACCTGCAAGGTGATCTGGCAGGTGGCATGTACGTGGTAAACATTACCGCAGGTGACAAGACCTATACCGAGCGACTGGTGATACAGCCGTAAGGAGAGCGACCGATCGAATACGAGAACCCCGCGCCAGAAATGGAGCGGGGTTCTCGCATCTTAAGGCGCAGGCCCTTGGTCTTGGAAGCTGGGTTGCAGATCCAACTAGACCGGAGTTTCTGATCACTGCTGCTAGGATAATTGCTTCGGATGGACGGGCGCCCTTGGTGTTCATCCAACCCGACGACAGGTGATGTGGATCAGAGGTACCAACAAAGACCGCAGACGAGGGGTCATTCGGGAAGCCTCAACATTGGGCATCGGAACGGAAAGAAAGCCATGTTCGATCCGTACAGTTCTTGGCAGCCGAAGATCAAATAAGTTCAACCTGAGCACTTGGTGAGGCAGTTGCTCGGAGCGCAGAGCGACCAACGACCAACTCGGTGCGAACGTTCCCACTCCAGATGATCTGCTGGGGCTGAACGCCCGCTTTGTAACGCACTTTGAACGGCCCTTTACCGGGAATCATTTCGAGGTGTGGGCGATGTCACAAGAAGTACGAATTGGAAATCCAGTTCCAGCCATGACGGTACGAACGCCATCCGTAATTGACCATTAGATCACCCTTGTATCCGCTCCACTTCTTGGCTTCTTTGCATTCGCGCTAAGCTCCGACTTTTCATCGCGCATCCAAACGAGCCCGTTGAACTTGTAGCATATCTCGCGCGTGGTTTCAATTATGCCACCCACATGAGCGGCTCCCTGTGATCCAAACGCGTCCGCATTGGCTAGATGAATGGCTCTTGCGGCGTCCATTGATGCGTCGAATAGCTCTGTATGGGCTTGTCGGGTCAATCCGCAAACCTTCGCCCGTGCGTGTCCCGTAGTCCCGTACCGACTTGCGCAATGCGGATATTCCGCCGCCCTGATGGATCATGTTGTTCATGAGGGCACGAAGGGTTGCACACCCACATCTTCGCACATGAAATGAAGGTATCCACCGGGCGTCAGGTCTGCGCCTTCTGTAAGTCCAAGTTGGGTTCGTAACAGATCCTCATCAACGGTGCGAGATCGGGCTAGCCTGTCCTCACTCTACTGAATGATCGCCCCGAAGGACCGCTCGCTCATGGTCGCTAGATCCATTCATCCGCGAAAGCGCTGTAACCAGTTTTACGTTCGCCGGCTGGGCAAGATCCTCATTGATCTTTCCAAGGTCGCTCACCAAGGGATGCTTTTGACGCATGGCAATGCCGTAGTACCGATCCCGTCCATAGCATCGGTGGTCCGCTCGAAGATCCCGTTATGAAGCTTGAATTCGGTCCCGGTCATTGGTGCCACCAAGTCGTTTCCCGGCGTCAAGCAGGAAGTTTTGTTGCTCCACAGTTGAACGGAAAGTTGTTCTACTCTACCGCAGTATCGTCAACGACCCGGTCAATGGCGCTGGTTCGCGAGGTACGATCACCTCATAGAAGTAGGTTCCGTCCGGCACTCCTGAAGCGCTCCAATTGTTCCTGTAATTCTCAGCTTCGAACACGATCTGTCCCCAGCGGTTGAACACCCGTACCGTGTTGGTGGTGCTTAGGATGCCGTCGATATCGAAGCGATCGTTCTGACCATCGCCGTTGGGTGAGAACACGTTCGGGACCACAATGTCGCAAAGCACGAAGACATTTGCCGTGGCACTTGCAGTGCGACCGCAGGCATCCGTAGCAGTAACGACATAAACGCCTGCTGTCTGCATTTGCACGTAGGTAACCGTCCCTTCATCACCCGTGTTCCATGAAAGGTCCAAGCCTCCCGGGTAGCCGCCTTGGGACAAAACGGTTATCGCTAAGGAATCGGGGCCACATTCCACCGTAATGTCCGAAGTGGTCAATATGATCGGCGGTGCATCGTTAATGGTCACGATCACTGAATCGCTCACAGTACGGCCGCAGGCATCGGTGTAGGATGCGTAGATCACAACGGTTTCGCCGGAGTCGGGAACACCGTCTTCGAAAGGTTGGAAAACGAATTGACTGCTAAAGCTGCCGTCGGTAATGACCTGACTGGTTTGACCATCGAAATCCGTTCCTTCCACGGCCATGCCACCGTAGCTCAGTTCCACGAACAGATCACCCTGCGTATTACTTGCGGGCCGAGAGATCACGATCGTTGCACTTTCACATGCTTCGATCACCTCGTCCGAGCCCACCACATTGATCTGGATCGGTGGTGCTGGTAGCAGATCGACGTTGAAGGCCCCTTCGGCCGTGTTCCCACAATCATCCGTAATGATCACCGTAAAAATGGTGGCCTCGTTGGTGGTCACGGTCTGGTTCGGGAAGGTGCTTTGGTTCTCCCAGAGGTACGTGTACGGCTGGAAACCACCGGTGGTAGTGGGCTGCAACAACGCACTGCCGCCGCATGGGATGAATTGATCACCGCCGAACACTACGAGCTCGGGTGTCTGCGTTATACTGAATGTGAAACTGAGCTCGGAGAAGCCACCGTTGCAAATGGAGACATCTCCCAAGGTGATGATAAGGGTCTCTTGCCCATCGGGATCCTGTGGAAAGGTGACCGGTATGGAAACCGTGTTCAAACCTGCCGCAAAGATCACTTGAACCGGAATGTCCGTATAGTCCACGCCGCTGGTGGACGTTCCGCTCAACGAAACGTAGGCCGTGTCCGCGAAGGCCGTTCCACCGGTGCGCGAGAAATTCAATTGTACTTCATAGCAACTCTCTTGCACGGAATTCCCTTGAACGGTGAGGGCCGGCGCGAAGGTCACTGCAAAGGGATTAGGCGACGGTACAACAATGACAGGCACATCAACGGTAGTGGTCAACCCGCATACATCGGTGACGGTCAATGGATACGTGGTATCGGATAATGGCGCCACCACCAGCGTGGTATCCGTGTTCCCATTGCCCCAATCGTAGGTGTAAACGCCATAACCGCCGGTAACGACCCCACCGATCTCCACTTGGCCCCCACAATCCACACTAAAGGGATCTGCAACGGCCAACAATGGCGGCGGCGCATCAATAAAGAAGTTGAACACGTTTTCGATTGTATCTCCGGTACATTCCGAAATACTAACGACCGTGATCGTTATCGTTTCAAGTCCATCCACATCTATGGGAGCATTGAAGAGGAAGGGAATGCTGCCGACTCCAGCAGGAAAGATCACTTCAACAGGTAATGGTGGAACAATATCCTCTCCGTTGGTGAAGGTGCCCGTGTACGTGACCTGGAAGGTATCCGCTTCCAACGCAGAGCCGATCCGGAGATAATTGAGCGACATATCGAAACAACTCTCATAGATATTATCCCCAACGATACCGGGACCTGGGGTAAGTGAAGGAACAAAGGGTGAACTGGAAAAACTTCCTGCTTCAAGGAAGACACCACTATCATAAGCTTGATCAATGGCATCGCCTATGGCCAACTTGATGTGATAGGTCTGGCCGCATTGCACAAAATACTTTGCCTCCAGGACCACGGTGAACCCATCATAAACCACCGTCGTACCGGTCTCATTGTTAATGAAAAAGTCCGGGTTCACTGGAGGGCAAGTAGGGTCATTTGGATCGCCATTGTTATTGTAGCCGTTGTTCACGTTATCGATCGTTACTGGGGTTGTGGTTCCCGGCACCAGTGCAATGTTCACTGCTCCCAACGCATACGGACCACTGATGCCCGGACCGCTCAGAAAGAAACCGAACGCATCGTTATAGGAACAAACGAATTCCGGATATTCTTCCGACCCGAACACATAACGGAATTTCACGGAATCGCCATTCGGCACAAAATCAAACTCCAGCACGGCCGCATCGTTGATGGTCTCATCAGCGATCGTCTCCAAGTCCGCATCGAAGAAATCCCCATCTAGAATGTCACTTTGGAAACCGGAGGCAACATCGGGAATGGACCCTGCCAGACCGGAAGAAAGGATGATCCCAGCCGGAATGTTCAAATTGGACCCGGTGGCGGTAAATGACCCTGTGCCTTCTTGAGGTGTAGCGGGATCGGCAATACCATTGTAAGTAACGTTGCTCACTGTGATCCCGGCACCCAACAACACATCCTGTATCAGTTGTGAAGGGGTCAACGCCGTGTTGACCACAACTTGGGCCTGAAGACCTATGGCCATGGAACCCAGAACGGACAAAACCCAAATACGCTTGGTCACCTTCAATGCGTTGCTCATTCCTGTGTTCCTCTGATCAATGTTACACTGCCGTATCCTTCGGTGGCCGGGAAGTAATGTCCTTCCGCCCGGTATTTGTAAACGTACACGCCCGTTGTCGCCATTTTGCCGCCATTCACCTTTCCATCCCATGGCTCCAATAGCTCATCCGTACTGTACAGAAGTTCTCCCCAGCGGTTGTAGACCACCATACTGAACTCATCGAT
>Ga0154020_10008218_pt1 | contig 12109 bp, 7 predicted proteins | sample Klosneuvirus_201_FD_109709 | JGI IMG/M metagenome (GOLD analysis project Ga0154020, IMG submission 109709) | Active sludge microbial communities from wastewater, Klosterneuburg, Austria - Klosneuvirus_20160825_MG | ecosystem: Engineered > WWTP > Aerobic digester > Activated sludge | place... | reverse complement strand
GATGCGCCCATCGTCAAGATCATGCTACCGGAGGCCGCCGCCGCAACGGCCGCATACCTCGCCACGGTCGATGAGCTAGCAGCGTACGAACGCCGCGCCGCCGAGCTGGCCAACCTGCGCGCCGAGGGGTTGGTTCGAACCTCGGAGGTCAGCGCCGTCCTGCTCGAAGTTGCCCGGCTACGCGGTGCGCGCGACGTGGCCTCGACGACGTTGCGCGCCGCCGGCCTTTCCGTCGGCGATGCGCGTGGGCTCGCTGCCTCGGGTGGACGCACGACGCTGCGCGCCCCGATCGCCGGGACCGTGATGTCGGTGTCCGCGGTGGTCGGAGCGAGCCACATGCCGGAGGACGTGCTCGTCGAGCTCTCGGCCGGCGGCGCGCGACGGGTCGAGGCACGGCTGACGCGCCCGCTTCCCGAAGGAGCGCGAGTCGAGCTCGTCGTGGTGGGCAGCGATGCGATCGAGGCGCGCTTGGTCGGCACCGCGGGCTCGCGGGAGGCCGACGGATCCACGCGCGCGTGGTTCGAGCTCGCCACCTCCGTGCCGGCGGGTACGACGGGGAGAATCCGAGTAGCCGGCGAGCTACGCGGTGCAGCGATTCCCGCATCGGCGATCGGACACGGGCCCGACGGTGATGTGGTCTGGCGGAGCGAAGGCGGGATTCCGCGTCGCGTGTCGGTACGCGTCGTCGCGATCTCCGGCGCCGACGCGATCGTCGAGGGGATCGCGACGGGCGACGAGATCGCCAGCGACGCGAACCAGGTGAACCCGTGATCGCGCGTCTCGTCGGGTTCTCGATCGATCGCCGCGGCTTCGTGCTCGCACTCTGGTTCCTCGTCGCGGTCGCGTCGGCGCTCGTCGCCCGCAATCTGCAGCTCGACGCACTTCCCGATCTGACCAACAACCAGGTGCAGATCTTGACCCGCGCCCCAGGACTCACGCCCGAAGAGGTCGAGCTTCGCGTCACGCGTCCGCTCGAGACGGCGCTCGGAGGTCTGCCCAATCTCGAAACCCACCGTTCGACGTCGCGCTACGGTCTGTCCGCGATCACCGCGGTGTTCGCGGCGGACCTCGATCCATATCGCGCGCGGCAGCTCGTCGCGGAGCGGCTCGCACTCGTCGCGATGCCGAGTGGCGTCGAGACGCCAGAGCTCGGCCCGATGACCGGTGGCCTGGGCGAGATCTATCACTTCACGCTCACGTCGGTGAAACGCACGCCGTCGGAGCTCCGCGAGCTCGCACAGCTCCGCGTCGTTCCGTTGCTCCGTACGGTGCCCGGCGTCGTCGAGGTCAACACGTGGGGCGGATCGCAGCGGACCATGGACGTCCGCGCCGATCCGATGCGTCTCGCCGCGCACGGTCTCACCCTCGGCGATGTTCGCGACGCGATCGAAGCTGCGACCGGTGCCGCACCGGGTGCCACGCTGCCAGCAGGCGACACGCAGCTCCTTCTCCGCGGCGTCGCGAGACCTCGGGACGCGAGCGAGCTGGGAGCGATCGTCATCGCGCGGACCACCGACGTGGCCGTCCGGCTCGCCGATGTCGCCGAGCTACGCGACGGCGCGCGCCCGAGGATCGGCGCGGCGACGGCCAATGGCGGTGGCGAGACGGTCTACGTGATGGCGCAGATGCTGCTCGGCGCGAACGCACGCGACGTGACCGCCGCCGTCCGCGCGCGGATGCCTGCGCTCGTCGCGCTGCTGCCTCCCGACGTCCACATCCACGTGGTGTATGACCGCAACCACCTCGTCAACGGCACGCTGCGCACCGTCGGCAAGAACCTGCTCGAGGGTGGAGCACTCGTGATCGCCGTGCTCCTACTGATGCTGGGGAGTTGGCGCGCCGGCATCCTCGTCGCGCTCGCGATCCCGCTCTCGATGCTAGCGGCAATGGCGATCATGGTCGTGCTCGGCCTCCCGGGGAACTTGATGAGCCTCGGCGCGATCGACTTCGGGCTGTTGGTCGATGGCGCCGTCGTCCTCGTGGAGAACGTGTTCCACACGACGTCACACGCGGACACCCACAGCCCTCCCCGACCGTTGCGCGCACGGATCCGCGTCGCGTGTCAGGCCGTGGCGCGGCCCGTGTTCTCGTCGGTCCTCGTGATCTTGCTGGTGTACGTACCCGTACTCGCGATGACCGGCGTCGATGGCAAGCTGTTCCGCCCGATGGCGATCACCGTCGTGTTCGCGCTCGCGATCGCGCTGGCCTTGTCGTTGACCTTCATACCGGCCGCCGCATCGCTCGTGCTTCGACACGAAGACATCCCGGCGCGTCCACCGTGGATCCTGCGCGTCGTCGATCGTGCGTACGGCTGGTTGCTCGTCCGGTTACCTGGAGCGCGTATCGCCGTTGCGGCACTCGTTCTCGCTGCGCTCGGTTTCGCCGGCGTGCTGTTCACGCGGATGGGGACGGAGCTCGCGCCGCAGCTCGACGAGGGTGATCTCGTGGTGCAGACCACGCGCCGCGCCGACATCAGCATCGAGGCCGCGATCGCGCGCGCGACCGAAATGGAGCGCGCCGTTGCTCGCGTTCCAGAGGTGAAGCAGGTGGTCTCCCGCATCGGTAGCCCGGCGGTGGCGACGGACGTGATGGGGCTCGAACAAGCAGACGTGTTCATCGCGCTCGCGCCACGCGACGAATGGCGTGCCGGCCTCACGCGCGATGCGTTGATCGCAGAGATCGAGCGTGCGATCGAAATCGCTACGCCCGGCTCGGACCCCGCGTTCACGCAACCGATCCAGATGCGCTTCAACGAGCTGCTCGGCGGCGCGTCGTCGGACGTGGTGATCAGCGTGTTCGGTGATGATCTGGCAGTCCTGCAACGAATCGCGGACGAGATCGCCACGTCCATCGCGCGCGAACCGGGAGTCGTCGACGCCCGGGTGCTCGCCCCCGACCGAGTCCCGCTCGTCGAAGTGCGGCCGCGTCCTCTCGATCTTTCGCGCACGATCCTCGATGCCGCCGATGTGCTCGACGCCGTGCAAGCGCTCCGGTTCGGTCTCGATGCCGGCATCCTGTACGACGGGCCGCTTGCGATTCCGATCGTCCTCTCGCTCGAAGCGAGTAGTTCGCCGTTCGCACTCGGGGACCTTGCCGTTCCGTCCGCACGTGGTGTCGTCGCGCTCCGATCGATCGCCGACGTGGTCCACACACGAACCCCCGGCATGGTGCAGCACGAAGTCGGCATGCGCAGGATCGCGATCGGCTTCAACGTGCGAGGCGCGGACCTCGGAAGCACCGTGGCGAGCGCCCAGCGCCGCATGACTGCGACCATCCAATTGCCCACGGGTTACCAAGTAGCCTGGGGTGGCCAGTACGAGACACTGCAGGATGCCAAGGCCCGTCTCCGCATCGTCGTGCCGCTCGTGATCGGACTCATCATCGGTGTGCTCGCCTTCACGTTCCGCCGGCTCCGCCACACACTCGTGATCCTCACGCACGTGCCCTTCGCGTGTGTCGGCGGCGTGATCGCACTCGCGATCCGCGGTCTACCGGTGTCGATGTCGGCCGCGATCGGCTTCATCGCACTCTCGGGAATCGCAGTGATGAACGGCGTCGTGTTGCTCTCGCAGGTGCGCCTCATCGAGGACTCGGGGGTTGCCTCCGAGACCGCGATCGCGACGGCGGCTCGCAGTCGTGCGCGTCCAGTGTTGATGACGGCCTTGGTGGCCGCCCTCGGGTTCGTGCCGATGATGCTCGCGACCGGTGTCGGGGCCGAGATCCAGCGCCCCCTTGCCACGGTGGTGGTCGGTGGTCTACTGACCTCGACGATGTTGACGCTGGTCGTCGTCCCGGCGCTCTATCCGTGGCTTGCCCGGAGGCGGGCGTGAAGTTGCTCCTCGTCGAGGACGACGAGCGGATGGCGACGCTCGTGACGCGCGGCCTCACCGAGGAGGGACACCAGGTCGATCGCTGTTCGCGCGGAGGCGACGCCGCGCTCCAAGCGCTCTCCGTCGCGTACGATGTCATCCTCCTCGATTGGGGCCTCCCAGACGTCGACGGTGTCGAGGTGCTTCGCCGGTGGCGCACCCGCGGCGTGGCCACACCCGTGTTGATGTTGACCGCGCGCGGCGCGGTCGGTGAACGCGTGACCGGGCTCCGCGCTGGTGCTGACGATTATCTCGTGAAGCCGTTCGACTTCGACGAGCTCCTGGCCCGCCTGCAGGCGCTGCACCGGCGTGCCACGAGCACTCACGCATCGCTTGGCCCGATCACAGTCGACGAGCACCGTCGCGCGCTCCGCCTCGGCGATCACGAGGAGACGCTGACCAACCGCGAGTGGCAACTCTTGCTCGCCTTCGTCGAACACGGCGGCGACGTGCTCGGGCGTAGCGAGCTGTTAGGGCGTGTGTGGGGCAAGGACTTCGACGGCGAACCGAACGTCGTCGACGTCTACGTCGGCTACCTGCGCGCCAAGCTCGCCGCGCTCGGTACCGACGCGGTCGTGATCCGCAGCATCCGCGGTGTCGGATATCGTCTCGAGGTCGCCGCATGACCGTGCGCGCACGGCTCGTGATATTCGGGGCTGCGCTCCCGACGACGGTGCTGGTCGTTGCCGTCGTGGTCGCGGGTTGGTTGTTCGAGGCGGCGCAGCTGCGCGACCTCGATCGCCGGCTCCTCGCGCAAGCGGCCGTCGAGAGCGTCGGCCTCTTCGACGGGACCGACGGTAAACCACACGTCCATTTGCCGGAATCGCCGATCGCCGCCGAAGTGGCGGAGTTCGCCCCGCTCACGGCGCTCTACGACGCGCGCGGTGAGCTGGTGGTCGACGTTCCGGATCGGGCGCTCGTCCCCTCATCGTTACCGTCGCGTGGAGCGATCGGGAGTAGCTCTCTCGACGAACGCGTGCTTGGCGGTATCCGCCGCCGCACGCTCGAGCTCGGCGCGCTCGATCAACATGGCGAGCGATACACGCTGTGGCTCGGCGCATCGCTGGCGCCGCTAGCCGCGACGATGATGCGTTATTACATCACGACGTTCAGCGTCGTCGGCGTGCTCGGCCTCGTCCTGGCTGCGGTCCAACTCGCGGTGGCGCGGCGACTCGCACGACGCATCACCACGATGGTCTCGTTCCTGCCACACCTGCACGAGGGGGCCACCGCGACCTTGCTGCCGCCCGATGCGGAGCACGACGAGCTCGCTGCCTTGCGCGAAGTGCTGCGTGACGTCGCGGGCCGGCTCGCCGACGCGCGGCTCGAGCAAGATCGACTGCTCGCGAGCGCGGCCCACGAGCTACGGACGCCGCTCACCGTGCTTCGCACCGAGGTGGATCTGGCGCTCCGCAGAGACCGGTCCGCCGATCAGTTGCGCGAGGCGATGCGGTTGGTCCGTTCCGATGTCGATCGGATCGCCGAGCTCGCCACCGCGCTCCTCGATCTTCATGCGGTGCGGCATGTCGACTTCCAGCGCTCGCCCGGTGACCTCGTCCCGCTTCTGCGAGAGGCATGTGCGGGACTACGGACGATGGGCGAGGCGAGAGAGATCGATGTCCGGCTCGCCACGCCCGTGTCGGCACGAGCGCGGTTCGACGAGCGCGCCGTGCGTCAGGCAGTGGACAACCTCGTGGGGAACGCGCTCAAGCATGCACCGGCACGCACGGCCGTCGACGTCGAGCTCGCGACCCACGATACGTGCTGGGAGATCTCGATCACGGATCGAGGCCCGGGCGTCCCAGACGATGCCGCCGAGCGGATCTTCGAACCCTTCCAGCGTCTCGCCGTACACCAGCCCGGCGCGGGTCTGGGTCTCGCGATCGCGCGAGAGGTCGCACAGCGGCACGGTGGACGGTGCTGGCTAGATCCGGCATATCGCGAGGGCGCACGGTTCGTGTTCTCGGTCCCGACCTTTGCCGAGCCCACCTGACACGAGCGAGATCGCACATTCGGGGTCTGGGTCGCGACGATCAACCGTGGGATTTGCCGGCGGTTTCCGTGGCACCGCGATACACCGACTGTGGCCCGGCGTTCACACCCGCGATCGCTCCCGTGGTGTGGGTACGACAGGATTGTCGGCGTTGCGAAGCGATGAGATCGCCCTGTCCGAACACCAGGGTGTGTGGTTCGGCGATTTTTCGGGCATTTTTGTCAGGGATTGGTCGCCGATTCCCATCAGATCGTTGTCGCGTGTCGAAACGTTCATGGAGTGTTCACTAGTTCGATCCCGTTGCCGTAATGGCACGAGCGATGCTTCACGAACCGACTACCGCACGCCTTCCCCCCAAAGGACCGAGACCATGACCAAGCTCTTCTCCCCCCTTCGCGCTTCCCTTTGTATCGCGGCGCTCGCTGCCCTCGGCGGCTGCGAGCTGTACCTCGGCGACTCGAACGACACCGGCGGGGACCGTTGGACCTACTGCGCCAATGACGGCTACTACGTCTGCAACGGCGGCGAGTGCGAATGGGCCGGCGCGCGGTGCCCGGACGAACCCGGCTACACCTGCACCAGCGACACCGACTGCGCCGAGGGCTGCTACTGCAGCACCGACGGCGTGTGCGAGGAAGCCGGCTACTGCAACAACGATAACCAGTGCCCCGACGGGTACTCCTGCGACGAAACGCGCAGCTCTTGCGTGCCCGAGGCGTGCGAGGTGAACGAAGACTGCAACCAGGGCGAGGTCTGCAACGACGGTACGTGCGAGTCGACCTGCACGTGCACCACCGATCAGCAGGCGATCGACGCTGGCTATGGCTTCTGCAACGAGACGCGCGGAACCTGCGAACCCGCGCCCGTCGGTGGAAGCTGCCAGGGTCAAGTGACGTGCAACACCGTCGAGCCGACCTGCGCCGCGGGCTCGGTCGCGGTGGTGAAGGATGGTTGCTGGACGGGCGTGTGCAACACCATCAGCACCTGCGACCTGACCCCGGAGTGCGAGAAGCTGCAAGCGGAGGCTGACTGCCTCGGCCGCTCGTCGCAGTGCACGTCGGTCTACGTCGGCCTCAACTGTACGAACCCGACCAGCGGCGCGACCTGCACCGCCGGCGACTCGGGCTGCGTGTGCCAGTCGTTCCAGTTCGCGGATTGCCGCACGGCGACCACGAACAACGCGAACCCGTTCAAGTACGAAGGCGCGAACGGTCAGCTGATCGATATGTTCTCGACGAACTGAGCTACCTCTCTCTCTCTCTCTGAAGGCTCTCTGAAGGCTGGAGTGCTAGTGGGCCGCTCGAAAGGGCGGCCCATCGGCGTTTCGGGATGTACATTCGGGGCCATGGGCTTCGTGTTCGCCGAAACGATGAGCGGGACCGTGACGTGGGACTCCGAGCCGGGACGCACGCATCCGTTCAAGTTCGAGATCTCGGCGCACGCGGAATCGACGCGAGCGCACGTCCTCGACGGCAAGGTCAGCGTGCGTGGCGTCCTCACGGCGCCACCACGCGCGAACGGCGTCGACTGCGAGGGCACGATGATCATCCGGCCGATCGGTCAGAAGATCATCCGCTACGAGCTGTCGTTCGTCGGCGACGACGGCAAGCACTACGAGCTGGTCGGCCAGAAAGACATCCGGTTCTTGAAGCTCCGCCACTCGCTGACCTACCTGCCGGCCGAGATCCTCGATGACCAACACCGCCGGGTCGCGACCTGCGAGACGTCGTTCGATATGAAGAATGATCTGTGGACCTTCCTGCGCAGCTGGAAGCCCGCCTAACCACTCGATTCCGAGTTGGAAACCCCCACGATCCGGGGAGCGGTTTCCACGACGACTCGTGGTAAGACCCGCGTCGGTCATGGGATTCCTCCAAAAGCTTTTCGGCAGCAAGAACCAGCGCGAGATCAAGCGCATGCAGCCCATCGTCAACCGGATCGCAGGTCTGGAAGACAAGATGAAGAAGCGGAGCGATGCCGAGCTGAAGGCCCTGACCGCCGACTTCAAGCAACGGATCGAAAACGGCGCACCGCTGATCGATCTATTGCCCGAAGCATTCGCCGCCGTGCGTGAAGCCAGCGTTCGCGTCACCGGCATGCGCCACTACGACGTGCAGATGCTCGGTGGCATCGTCCTCAACGAGGGCCGCATCGCCGAGATGCGCACCGGCGAAGGCAAGACGCTCGTCGCCACGTTGCCGACGTACTTGAACGCCCTCACCGGCAAGGGCGTCCACGTCGTCACGGTCAACGACTACCTCGCCAAGCGCGATGCCGAATGGATGGGGCGCATCCATGGCTTCCTCGGTCTGTCGACGGGCGTGATCGTCCACGGCATCGACGACTTCGAGCGCCAGCGCAACTACAACTGCGACATCACGTACGGCCAGAACAACGAGTTCGGCTTCGATTATCTGCGCGACAACATGAAGAGCTCGCCGGATCGCATGGTCCAGCGCGGCCTCAACTACGCGGTCGTCGACGAGGTCGACTCGATTCTGATCGACGAAGCGCGTACGCCGCTGATCATCTCGGGCGCGTCCGAGGCGTCGGGCGAGCTGTACGTGAAGATCGATCGCATGATCCCGCGCCTCAAGCGCGAGGTCGATTACACCGTCGACGAGAAGGCGCATCAGACGATGCTGACCGACGACGGCGTCGAGACGATGGAGCGCTTGCTCGAGGTCGAGAACCTCTACGACGCGAGCAACATCCTGCTCGTCCACCACGTCAACAACGCGCTCAAGGCGCACACGCTGTACAAGCGCAACGTCAACTACCTCGTCGAGGAAGAGAAGGTCGTCATCGTCGACGAGCACACCGGCCGCAAGATGCCGGGCCGCCGTTGGTCCGATGGTCTGCACCAGGCGATCGAAGCCAAGGAAGGCGTCACCGTCGAGGAAGAGAACCAGACGCTCGCGACGGTCACGTTCCAGAACTACTTCCGCATGTACAAGAAGCTGTCCGGCATGACCGGCACGGCCGACACCGAAGCGGCGGAGTTCCACCAGATCTACAAGCTGGAAGTCACCGTCATCCCGACGAACAAGCCGATCGTTCGTCAGGACCAGCCCGACCTCGTCTACAAGAACGAGGCTGGCAAGTTCCGCGCGGTGGTGCAGGACATCGAGGATTGCCACAAGCGCGGCCAGCCCGTGCTCGTCGGTACCGTCTCCGTCGAGAAGTCCGAGGTCGTCGCGAATCTGCTCAAGGCCAAGGGCATTCCGTTCAACGTGCTGAACGCGAAGCAGCACCAACGCGAGGCATCGATCGTCGCGCAGGCGGGCCGCACCGGCGCCGTCACGATCGCGACGAACATGGCCGGTCGCGGCACCGACATCTTGCTCGGCGGCAACCCCGACGCGATGGCGAAGGATGCGCTCGAAGAAGAGAAGGCGAAGCTCGCCACCGTCGACGACGCGAAGCAGATCGAGGGCGGCGCGGAAGGCAGCGAGCCGTACCGCGGCTCGTCGGCGCCGGAGTTCGACGAGACCAAGCGGCTCGAAGAGCTCGTCGTCGAGTTCAAGAAGAAGTGCGAAGACGAGCGCCAAGCGGTGCTCAAGGCCGGCGGCCTCAAGATCGTCGGCACCGAGCGGCACGAGTCGCGCCGCATCGACAACCAGCTCCGCGGTCGCGCGGGCCGCCAGGGCGATCCGGGCTCGTCGCGGTTCTACCTGTCACTGCAGGACGACCTCCTGCGCATCTTCGGCCTCGATCGCATGACCGGCCTCATGGAGCGCCTCGGTCTCGAAGAGGACGTCCCGATCGAATCGCCGATGGTGACGCGCTCGATCGAAGGCGCGCAGAAGAAGGTCGAAGGCCGGAACTTCGATCAGCGCAAGAACGTCCTCGAGTACGACGACGTGATGAACCAGCAGCGCAAGACGATCTACGCGCTGCGCCGCCAGATCCTCGACGGTCGCTATCACCGCGAGCCCACCGAGGACGAAGCGGCGAAGGGCATCGTTCCGGAACCCGTCACGTCGAGCGGCGATTGGAATGTCGCCGCGCTGCGCCCCGAGCTCGAGAAGCAGCTCGGCCAGATGATCGACGTCATCAAGACCAAGGTGAAGGAGCGCGACGAAGCGATCGCGCGCGGCGACAACCCCGGCGACACGCGTCCCGGTTGGCGCATCCTGCGCGCCGAGGTCTGGCGTCAGTTCGGCTCGCTCCTCGATCTCGAGAAGCGCTACGACAAGCCGCGCGACGAGCTGCTCGAGTACTGCGTGGCCAACGTGGCCGCATCGCAGATCCAGCAGCGCGAGCGCCTCTACGATCTCGCGGACGCACGCATGATCGCCGTCATCGACAGCATCCTCTCCGCCGAAAAGGTCGAGGACGAGTGGGACTGGGACGAGCTCGAAGACGCGTTGCAGACGCAGTTCGACATCGAGGTCGACATCAGCCCCGGTACGCCCGACGAAGTCGGCGTGCAGGTGTGGCCGGTGATCGAGGAACGCCTTCACGAGCGCGAGAAGGAGCTCGGCCGCGCATGGCTGCTCTACTTCCAGCGCACGTTCTGGCTCGACGAGATCGATCAGCAGTGGATCGATCACCTGAAGACGATGGACGCGCTCCGAGAAGGCATCGGCCTTCAAGGCTACGGCCAGAAGGATCCGAAGAAGGAGTACAAGCGCATCGGCTTCGACATGTTCGCGGAGATGATGGGACGCATCTCTGCCGCGACGGTGACCAAGCTGTTCAAGGTGCACATCCAGCGCGAAGAAGAGACCGTGCCCGTCATCGCCGAAAAAGAGCGCGAGATGGAAGTGCACGGCGCGGCGAACAAGTCCGAGGACGAGAACGCCGAGCAAGAAGCGCTCGAGCGCGCAGCGCAGGGACTACCGCCCCGCAAGCCACGCGGCGGACGGCCGACCGCGGCGACCGACGGCGCGGAGGCGAAGGGCGAGACCGTGCGGCGCGAGCGCCCCAAGGTCGGCCGCAACGATCCGTGCCCGTGCGGATCGGGCAAGAAGTACAAGAAGTGCCACGGCAAGGACGAGGAAGCCGCGGCGCAGGAGTAGCCGCCAAGACGCCGCGGCGGTTACCGCGATGACTGCGGACCGCAGTACCGGTGCGGACTCGGTGTTGCCGCCAAGACGCCGCATGACGCGCTGAGGACGCCACTCGGATTTTGCCGCCAAGGCGCCATGGCGCCAAGGATCGGTCGAGGCCCGTCTCGATCGCTCCGGTGATCGCGAGGCTCTCCACGAACATACTCGTCGACGACGAGGGTGCCGTCGGGTCGAAGGTCATCGAGAGGCGATGACCTTCTCGCTCGCGACGTGGCATCGATTGCTGCGCGAATGGTCGTGCGCGATTCCAGTCGCGCTCACGTGGCGGTCGTCCAGGTTGCGCGATCCAGCTCGCGCTCACGTGTCGGTGGAGCGAAGATCGAGCTCTCTCGCGCTGAGCTCAATCGCGCGAGCGATATCGCCAACCGAGAGCCATCGCGAGCAGGAAGGCTGCCCCATACGAAGCGGCGATCGCGAGCGCGCCCGCCACGGCGACCAGCGTCGGCCGCACAGCGATGAACGTCATCCCGATCAACAGCGCGATCTCGATCTGTGTGTGAAGCGATACGCCGCGCCCGCGTTGGAGCCAGAGCGGAATGCTGACGTTCCAGGCCAACTTCGCGGTGAACAACACCGCGAGCAGCGTGAAGACGGCGCCCATGACGAGTCAGCGTAGCACTCGAAGATCGCCGCTGTTGTGATGTGGCCGGTCCCCCTCGCTCCGGCTCGCCGTTGTTGTGGTCCCCTCGGGCCAGGCCGGGGTGCGTGGCGTTTAGGCGGTGCGATCGCGTGGCCCCGAGCAGCCGAAGTTAGCCGGTGTGCTTCCGTCCAGGCAGTGCGACGCGGCACGGCTTGTGGCTCCGATGGATCTTCGCTCGAGAGACAAGGTCACTCTTTTTTGATGACCTTCGCTCCGACGTTGGCTCCTCTTCGCTCCAGCACCTCACACGCGAAGGTCGTGCGCTCCAACGCCGGGTGAGTGCACTCGCGCTATTCGAGCGCACTCGCGAGGCATCTCTCCGACGACATTCGCTCCATCGAGTGTGGGTCGTCCAGCTTGCGACCCGTCCAACTCAGCCCGCATCATGGCGGTACTCGCGGCGTCGTGACGGTCCCCAACGTGAGTCGTCCGGCTCGCGCGGTCGACCATTCGCGCAGCAATCGATGCGACGTCGCGAGCGAGAAGGTCATCGCCTCTCGATGACCTTCGACCCGACGGCACCCTCGTCGTC
>Ga0154020_10008217_pt1 | contig 12109 bp, 7 predicted proteins | sample Klosneuvirus_201_FD_109709 | JGI IMG/M metagenome (GOLD analysis project Ga0154020, IMG submission 109709) | Active sludge microbial communities from wastewater, Klosterneuburg, Austria - Klosneuvirus_20160825_MG | ecosystem: Engineered > WWTP > Aerobic digester > Activated sludge | place... | reverse complement strand
CGTTCTCACCAGCACCGCGGTGCTCGTGCTGTGCAGCACGCCCTGCAACATGCTGCGCAACGCCACCCGCAGCAGCCGCGCATCCCCCCGCACGTTCATCACCGCCGGCAGCTCCACGGTGACGGTGGCGCCGTTGAGGTACGGCTGCTCCTCGGCCAGGACCTGCGCCCACAACGCCGGCAGGTCCACCGCCTGGTGGTCCGGCTGGGTGCTGGACACCGCGCCCAGCATGGAAAACCCGCGCAACAACCGCGCAATGGCCTGCCCGGCCTGCGCCACGCCTTGGGCCAGCGCGGCCCCGCCGTGCCGGCGCGCGTGCCCGTGGAGTGACGCCATGCGGCCTTGCACGGCCTCCAAGAGCAGCGGCACCACGTCCCAGGCGCGGTCCGGCACCGGCGCGCCCGGCGTCACCGCGCCCAGGTCCAACAGCGCCACCGCCAGGCGTTCTTCGCCGTCCAAAAAGAAGCGGGTGAGGTTGAGCAGCGCGGGGAACGTCTCCCCGTCCCGGCGGCGCATAGTGACTGGCACGTCCACCAGGCGGCCCTGCGCGCGTACGCGCTGCAGCACGGTGCGGGCGTCTTCGGCGTTGGCGTACAGCGCGTCCGCCTTCACCGCGCCGCCCAGCCACTCATCCCGGCGGTAGCCAAACACCGTGCTGGCGGTGTTGTTCACCTCGTAAAACGGGCCACTGCCGGCGGCCATGATGGCCACCGCGCACGGTGCGGTCTCGGCCATGGCGCGGAACCGGCGCTCGCTGCGCCGCACCTCGCGCACCATCTGGGCCTGCGCGGTGACGTCACGCAGCAGCGCAAAAGACCCGGCCACGCGGCCATCCTCGCCCTTGAACGGCGCCAACAGCACCTCCACCTGGATCTCCACGCCATCTGGACGCGTGAAGGACACGTGGTGGGCACCGGGCTGTTGGGGCGAGCCATCCAGCTTGAGCAGGTCCCCCAGCGTCACCGTGTAGAGGTCCTCCACGGTGTGGCCCAACAGCATGGCGGCGGGCGTGTTGACCAGGACCGTGCGGCCCTCCAGGTCCCCCAGCCACACGCCCAGCATGGCGTCCTGCAACAGGTCCCACATGGCGCGCTCGGGCACGGCGGGCAGCGCAGGGTCCGGGGTCACCGGCAGGTGGCGCCGTGTCTTGGGCAGGTCATGGACGCGGAACACCCGCAGCTGCCGTCCATGCAGCGCCAGCTCCACCACCGTGGCGCTCACGGTCACCGGCACGCGCGTGTCCAGCGTGAGGGTGACGCTGCCGGGGGGGTTGGGCTGTTTGCACCATGCCTCCACGTCGTCACGGTGCCCAGGCGCGCACAGTTCCCAGACAGACTTGCCACGCAGCGGCGTGGCGGCCCCCCACAACTCGCGGAACGCCGGATTGGCGTGCACCACACGGTGCGCGCGCACCGCCAGAACGGGATGCACCGCGCCGTCAAACAGCGCGGCAAGTTCGCGTCCCACCGCGCCGCTTTTCCCGGCGGCGGGGACCGCGGACGGCGTGGAGGTGCGTGACGGGGGCATGGGCGGCTTCCAGGAGGATAGCAGGCAACACCGCAGTGGTGGGGAATGGGCCTGCCTGGGGCGGAACCCTTGGCTATGACGCGTTTCCCCCTGCCACCAACGGAGCGCCGCGCCCATGTCCAACCGCCTGGCCCTGGAACAAAGCCCCTACCTGCGGCAGCACATGGACAACCCGGTGGACTGGTACCCCTGGGGCCCGGAAGCACTTGAAGCGGCGCGCAGGGAGGACAAGCCCATCCTGCTGAGCGTGGGGTACGCGGCGTGCCACTGGTGCCACGTCATGGAGCACGAGTCGTTTGAGAATGCGGACACCGCGGCGCTCATGAACCGCCTGTTCATCAACATCAAGGTGGACCGCGAAGAACGCCCGGACCTGGACCACATCTACATGGCCGCCTGCCAGCTGTGCACCGGCAGCGGCGGGTGGCCGCTCACGGTGTTCCTGACGCCGGACCTCAAGCCGTTTTTTTGCGGCACGTATTTTCCGCCGCAGGACCGGTATGGCCGCCCAGGCTTCCCCAAGGTGCTGCAGTCCCTGGCGGACGCGTGGGACTCCCAGCAGGAGGATGTGGCCGAGCAGGCTGCGCGGTTTGTGGACGCGCTGGCGGACCTTGCACGCGGGCCGGAGGGCACCGCACCGCTGAACGTGGAGTTGATCATGCGTGGCGCGGGCGCAGCGTTGCGCCGGTTTGACGCCGTCCACGGCGGGTTTGGGCAGGCACCCAAGTTTCCCAGCACCTCAGACCTGTTGCTGTTGGAGGCCGCCGCGCGCCGCAACCATGAAGCGGCGGGCCACGCAGTGACGTTGACCTGCCGGTCCATGGCGCGCGGTGGCATCCATGATCAACTGGGTGGCGGCTTCCACCGCTACAGCGTGGATGAACGCTGGGCGGTGCCACACTTTGAAAAGATGCTTTATGACAATGCGCTGCTGGCCCGCGTCTATCTCAGCGCGTTGCGGCGCACCGGTGAAGCATGGCTGTCAGACGTGGTGGAAGACCTGTTTGCCTACGTGGCACGGGAGATGACCGCCCCCAGCGGCGCGTTTTTCTCCACGCAGGACGCGGACAGCGAGGGTGAGGAAGGCCGCTTTTTCGTCTGGACGCCGGCGCAGGTTGAAGCGGTGCTGGGACCCGAGGCGGCCAAGGCAGCGTGCCTGCACCTGGGTGTGACGGCGGAAGGCAACTTTGAGCACCACTCCACCGTGTTGCATGTGGCGCAGGATCCCGCCGGCGTGGCGCAGGCCCTGGGGTGGACGCTGGAAGCCACCACCGCGCGCCTGAAGTCGGCGCGGGCCGGGCTGTTTGAAGCCCGGCGCGCGCGCGTGGCACCGGCGCGGGATGAAAAGATCCTGGCGGGCTGGAACGGGCTGATGGTGAGCGCCCTGGCAGACGGGGCCACAACCCTGGGGCAGCCGGCGTACCTGGCGGCGGCGTGCCGCGCGCTGGACGCGGTGTGGACCTTGCTGCGGGACCAACACGGCGCGCTTCACCGCGTGTTCAAGGACACCGCGCGCATCCCCGCGTTTCTGGAGGACCATGCGTACCTGGCCGTGGCCTGCCTGGACGTGCACCGCGCGGGTGGTGGGGTGGTCTACCTGGAGCGCGCGCGGGCCTTCTGCCGGGACATCCAGGCGCACTTTCCCACCGAAGACGGCCAGGGTTTCTACGCCACCGCGGCCCACGCGCCGGACCTGCTGGTGCGCGCGCGGGTCACCCAGGATGAGGCCATTCCGTCTGCCGCCAGCGCCGCCATCACCGCGCTGTATGGCGTGGGGCAACTCACCGGGGACGCCGCCATGGTGGGGACCGCCCAACGCGCCCTGGAAGCGTGCAGCGGGGAGCTGCACAAACGGCCCACCGCGTACGCGTCCTGGCTGTGCCAGGCGGACACCATGCTGCGGGGCGGGCCGCAGGTGGTCATTGCCGGGCCCCACGCCAACGTGCTGTTGCAGGCGGCCCGGGCACTCACCGACGCCACCGTGCTGGTGACCCACGTGGAAGCGGACGCCGGGCTGCTGGGGGCCAGCGTCAAGGACGGAAAGGTTGCCCAAGACGGCAAGGCGGCCGCGTATGTGTGCGCCAACCAGACCTGCCTGGCGCCGGTGGTGGACATCCCGGGGCTCACCCAGGCCCTGCGTCAGGCGGGGCTGCTGGTTTCTGCGCACGTGGTGGTGGACCGTTGACGCCCGCGGCCCCCTGATTCCACAAACCACTCCATGATTGCGTATGACCAGTTGGTGGATGGCCTGCCGGAGCGCGTGGGGGAACTCACCATCCGGCTGCGGGACCTGGTGCTCAGCCTGGGCGCGGGCGTGACAGACAAGATGGCGCCGGGCGCCCTGGAGTTTGAGGTGGGCGGCAGGTTTGCGCGCCTGGCCCCGGATTCGGCGGGGGTGACGTTGTCCTTGCTGGGCCCGCTGGGTTCACCGCTGCCGGATCTGGGTGGGCGCCTCACCCCACAGGCCAAGGGCGCGGTGTTGCGCATGACCAGCGCGGCGGACGTGGATGATGACCTGCGCCGGCTGCTCAAGGACGCGTACACGCGCGCCGCGGCGCGGGGGATGGTGAAACGTCCCGTGGTGCTGCTGGACCTCCCCAAGGATCAACAGGAAGCGCTGGACGGGCTGTCCCGCGGGCTGCGGCTTTGGATGCACACGCTGCAGGTGATGCAAAAGATGGAACGCCAGCGGGCCTACCAGGAGGCCCGCGCGGGCCAGAAGCGCAGCCACAAAAAGAAGCCCACCGCCGCCCCGCCGGTGCTGGAGCTGGCCCCGGCTGCCGAGCCCGTTGTGACGCCACCAGCCCCGCCGGCCAGGACGTCAAAAGCCAAGCCGGCCCGCAGCGTGAAGCAGAAGAAAAAAGTGGCCCGGCGCAGGGCACCCACCAGGAAGCCCGCCAGCAAACCCGCAAAAAAGAAGGCCGGGAAGAAGAAGCGCCGCTAGGACGGGCGCACCCACGTCAGGGGATGGTGTTGCCGTCCACGCGCACCTCGCCGTCCCGGAAGCCGTCCACCACCACATCTCCCACGCCCACGGTGGCCGCCAGCGGCCAGGTGGTGGCCCCACAACGGCCGGCGCTGGTGATGCCCTGCCCGGTGGCAAACAACGCCGCGCCGGTCTGACCCAGGCGGTCCACCACCGTGGCGGCGGGGTGGCAATAGGTGTTGTCCGTCCCCAGGCTGAGCACCGCGGCCCGGGGGGCCCACAACGCCAGCGCCATCTGGTTGGTGGAGGTCTCTGACCCGTGGTGGTTCACCTTGAGGACGTCCACGCGCCCCACCTGGCGCGCCAGCGGCGTTTCCACATCCGCCGTGCCGTTTCCCCCACCGGTCAGGTCACCCCCCAGCAACGCGCGGAACACCCCGTGGCTGAGCACCACCGTCACACTGCGTTCATTTTCATCCAGCACCGGGACGCGCGTCCCGTCCGGCAGCTGGCCATTGACGGCAACAACCACCAGCTCGGCGTCACCCAGGGGGAAACGTTGCCCCACGGTGGCCTGCGCGCCACGCAGCGTGCGGCTCTGGCGGTAGCGGTCACACGTTTGCGTGGTGCAGCTGCCGTCATCCCCGTAATCCCAGATGGTGGCGCCGGCCGCGCCGTCATCATCCGTCCCGGCCCGCCCGTCTGCGCCCAGCAAGAACGACGACAGGCCTCCCAGATGGTCCGCGTCATAGTGGGTCACCACCACGTGATCCACGCGCCCGCCGCTGTAGGCATCCACCGCGGCCCACACGGCGTCCTGTCTGGACGGTCCACCGCCGTCAATGAGGATGGTGGTTCCATCCGGACCCAGCACCAGGGAACAATCCCCCTGCCCTACGTCCACGGCAACAATGCGCACCGCGTCTCCGGGACGCGTCTGGGTGGTGGGTGGGCGGGGGCCACACGCCAGCGCAGCACACAACAACACCAGCAGCCCCATGGCGGCGTGCGGGGCCCCGCTCATTGCAGGCCCACGGTCAGGGCGTAAGCCACCGTACCTACCGAGGACGACGTGATGGCCACCGTCACCGTGCCCACCTGCGTCACCGGCACCGCCACCACCTGGGTGTCCCTCCCGCCGGACGGGCCTGCCGGCATCGCGCGCGCCAGCAGGGTCTCATCCGGCCCAAAGACATCCAGGGTGAGCTGCGCGCCCGCGGTGTGCTCCAGGGCCACGGTGAGCATGACGCCGGTGGGCACCATGAACGGGAAGAGGTCCACATCCCCCTGGCACAGCTGCAGCGGGCTGCCGGCAAAAAAAGAACCAAACGGCCCGGGCAACAGCGGTGAAACCTCGGCGGTGTTGTTGTTGGGTTCGTAGACGTCATCCCCGCACACCGGCGTGGAGCCACCCATGGGAATGGCCGCATCTGGGCTGACGCTTCCAGCATCCCCGGGCACCGAGGCATCCGGCACACCGCCATCCCGCACCGATGCGTCCTCCGATCCCAAAGCGGCATCCATGCCTCCGGCATCCAGCAACGTCAGGGCACCAGCATCACCCGCAGCGGCATCTGTTTCTCCGGGGGCGGCATCCGTGGGGCCGCCGGCGTCACGGGGCAGTGCGGCATCCAGGGCCCCGCCATCCAGTCCACCGCCGTCGCCGCGCCCTCCGTCGGTGGGGGCGGCGGGACAGAACGGCCGTTCGGCGCAATCCTGCGCCTGGGACCAGGTCCCGCAGGACCACGCAAGGTCCGCGCACTGCGCGCTGGTGGATGCTTGGGTGCAACACAGGTCCGGGTAACAGGGCGGAGGGCTTCCCAGGCACGCCCCCGGCGTCAGACAGCCGCCACCATTGGCCGGGCCGGCATCCCCGCAGGCCCAGGTTCCCTCCACGCAGCCCACACTTCCGGCGGGACGCGGTCCCCAGCACGTGTTGGGTGCACACGCGGTGCGCAGGATTCCGGCGCCACAGGCCCACAACCCGCCGGTGCAGCTGGCCAGTCCCACCACGGTGTTGTCCCCGCAGGTGGGGTGGCAGGTGGGCGCGTCCCCGGCGCAGGTGGTGCAAGTGTCCAGCAACACCCCGGTGGTGCATTGGAAGCGGCCAGCGGCACAGGTGGCGGGGGTCACAATGCCCTGACGGCACCAGGTGGTTGCACAGTCCGCGGCCGCACCCTGGCACAGCGGCGTGTAGACGCAGCCCGGCGCCACGGTGGCACCGCCATCCAACACGTCACACGCGCCTGGCGTCAGGCACACGCCGGGGCGCGCTTCTCCGTATTGGCAGGTCCAGCGGCCATCCAGGCACACCTGGCCCAGGCGGGGCTCGCCCCAGCACACATCCGAAGGACAGTCCTCCAACAGCACGCCCCCGGTGCAGGACCAGCCGGAGGTGCCGCACACCGCCAGCGACGGGGCCGCGGGCGTAAAATCCCCGCACGCCCGGAAACACACCGGCGGCTGCCCCGCACATCCCTGGCCCGCGGCGCTGGCATCCAGGCCGCGGCACGTGGCTGGCGTGCCCGCGGGCGCACAGGTTCCGCACACACAATCATCCCCGGCCTGGCAGTCCCACCCGCCGCTGCACGTCCCGCCGGTGTCCACCGCCGGGGCAAACCAGAGCGTCCAGCCTTGGGGACAACCGCTGGCGGTGGCCAGGCACGCCACCGCCAAGAAGGTCCATCCACCGCGGGCCAACCAGGACGTCATGCGCACCCCGTGGTTGCCTTGTACCACGCGCGGGAGGTTGCTCCACGGTGTCACGGCCGTGGCCAAAGGGTGCTATCCGCCTGCACCGTCATGGCAGCACTTCCGCGCAATGTCTGGGCGTTGGGCCTGGTGTCCCTTTTCACGGACCTGGCCAGTGAGATGTGTGTCCCCGTGTTTCCCCTGCTGCTGGCCGGCCTGGGCGGCGGCGCGGCCTGGCTGGGGCTCATGGAGGGCGGCGCCGACGCGGTGGCCGCCTTGGTGAAGTGGCGCGCGGGCAGCTGGTCAGACAGCCTGGCGCGGCGCAAACCGCTGGTGCTTGCGGGCTACGTGCTGGCCACGCTGACGCGGCCTTTCTACGCCTTTGCCGGGCACGCGGTGACGGTGGTGGGCATACGCGCGGTGGACCGCGTGGGCAAAGGCCTGCGCAGCGCGCCCCGGGATGCGCTGCTGGCGGAGAGCGTTCCTTCGGCGCAACGGGCCGAAGCCTTTGGCCTGCACCGCTCCATGGACCACGCCGGCGCGGTGTTGGGGCCGCTGGTGGCAGCCCTGGCGTTGTGGGCGTGGCCGCAGGAACAGGCTGTGCGGTGGATTTTCCTGATGAGCCTGGTGCCCGGTGTGTTGAGCGTGGCGGCGTTGCTCGCCGTGCACGAAACGCCTCACGCACCGGCAGCGGTGGTGGCATCCCCGCAGCTGCCCCCGACGACACCCGGCCAGGGGGCCGTGCTCTTTCTGGTGGTGGTGGCGGTGTTTGGCGTGTTCCGGCTGCAGGAGGTGTTGCTGCTGGTGCGCCTGGGCTCCCTGGGCGTTTCTCCCGCGCTGCTGCCGCTGTGCTGGAGCGCGTTGCAAATCATCAAAAGTGTGACCGGCCGGCCGTTGGGCGCCTTTGCAGACAAGGTGGGCGCCCACCGCGCGTTGCCTCTGGGCTACCTGGTCTACGCGGTGACCGTGCTGGCCACGGGCCTGGCGTCAGGCCTGTGGGGGTTTGCGGTGGCGTTGGGGTTCTACGCCCTGCACCACGGCCTCACCGAAGGGGTGGAAAAAGCCATGCTGAGCCGCCTGTGGCCCAAGCGCGCGCGCGGCGCGGGCTTTGGCGTCTACCACGCGCTCACGGCACTGGTGGCCCTGCCGGCGGGCGCCACGCAGGGTTGGCTGTTGGAGACCCACGGCGGGCCCACGCTGGGGGTGGTGCTGGCCGGTGGCGCGTTGCTGGCCGTGGTGCTCTCGCTGCGGCTGCCGGCGGTGTCGGCGGACGTGGCAAGCTGAACAGCACAATCCGCGGGCACCACGGCTTCAGGGCACGCCCAGATGCCCCTTGAGGGCTTCCACCAGGCGGCGCGCTTCATCATCCAACGTTGCCGGCACATCCAGCTGCACGGTGACCAGCAGGTCTCCCGCGGGCTGGCCCTCCACGGCGGAAGGAACGCCCTTTCCGCGCAGGCGGAACGTCTGCCCGCCCTGGGTGCCCGGCGGCACCTTCATGCTGGCGTGGCCTTCCAACGTCTCCACGTCCACCTGGGTGCCCACCATGGCGTTGAGCGCATGGATCCGGACCGTGCTCACCAGATCCTGCCCCTGGCGCTTGAAGTGCGGGTCTTCTTCCAGCTTCACCACCAGGAAGAGATCACCCGGTGGTGCGCCCTGCTCCCCGGCGCCGCCCTTGCCACGCACGCGGATCCTGCTGCCTTCATCCACGCCGGCGGGGATGGTCACGCGCAGCTTCTCACTCACATCCCGGCTGCCCACGCCGTCACACGCGCTGCACGGCAACAACACTGCCTTGCCAGAACCGCCGCAACGTTCGCACGTGCGGGAGAACGGCACCGCCCCCTTGGCGGATTTTCTTCCCGTGCCGTTGCAGTCCGGGCAGGTCCCCTTGGGCTTGCCCATGGCGCTGCCGGTGCCGGTGCAGTCCGGGCAGGTCCGGCGCGCCTTGAGTTCCACGGTGGGCTTGGCGCCCTTGACGGCATCCCGCAGGGACAACGTCACGGTCATCTCAATGTCCGCGCCTTTGGCCGGCGGCTTGGGCGGTGGTGGCGCGGCGCGTTCACTGGTGCCTGCGCGGCGGCCGCTGCCACCCTGGCGGAAGAACTCATTGAAGATGTCCTGGAAGTTGTCCGGGTTGGGGTCTGCCCCGCCGGCCGTCCCGGAAAAGCCGCTTGAGCCAAAGCCGCTGGACCCGGTGCCAAAACCACCAAAGCCGCTGGTGCCGGTGCGCCGCCCGCCACGGCTGCCACCGGACGTACTGGACGTGCCACCAAAGGCGCCCAGGTTGAGCATCTGGTCGTATTTCGCCCGTTTGTCCTTGTCACTCAGGACGTCATACGCGCTGGCCACTTCCTTGAAACGGTCCGCACTTTTGGGGTCATTGCCGGAGACATCCGGGTGGTACTTCTTGGCCAGCTTGCGGAACGCCGTCTTGATGTCCTTCTCATTGGAGCCGCGCGGGACGCCCAGCACTTCATAGTGGGTCTTGGCCACGGCGTGCTCCCGCTTCCCTACGGCGGACCGCTGCTGCGTTGAAGGCCGCAACGGTACCGCGTTGATGCAAGTGACGAAGAACGGTCAACCGGCCTTCTGGGATTCCTCAAACACCAGCACGGGCTCTTCTTTTTTCTCCACCACTTCCCGCGTGATTTTGCACTCACGAATCCCGGGCAGGTAGGGCACGTGGTACATGATGTCCAACATCACGTCTTCCATGATGGCCCGCAGTCCACGGGCGCCCGCCTTGCGCTTGATGGCCAAAGACGCAATGGCCTGCAGCGCCGGCTTGGTGAAGGAAAGCTTCACGCCCTCCATCTCCATGAGCTTCTGGTACTGCTTCACCAGTGCATTGCGTGGCGTGGTGAGGATGGTGATGAGGTCCGCTTCGGACATGTCATCCAGGGTGGCCACCACCGGCAGGCGGCCCACAAACTCGGGGATCATCCCAAAGCGGATGAGGTCTTCGGTCTCCACCTGGCGCAACATCTCCCCCAGGCGTTTCTCCTCACGGCTTTGCGGGTTGGAGCCAAAGCCCATGGAGCGCTGTCCCACGCGCCGCTGGATGACCTGCTCCAGGCCCACAAACGCGCCGCCACAAATGAACAGGATGTTGGTGGTGTCCACCTGGACGGTTTCCTGCTGGCTGTACTTCTTGGCGCCACGGGGGACCACGCTGGCGGTCTTGCCCTCCAGGATCTTGAGCAGGCCCTGCTGCACGCCCTCCCCACTGACGTCACGGGTGAGGCTGGGGCCTTCTCCCTTGCGGGCAATCTTGTCTATCTCATCAATGTAGACAATGCCGCGCGCGGCCTTCTCCACGTCATTGTCTGACGCCGCCAGCAGGTTCTGGATGATGGACTCCACGTCCTCACCCACGTAGCCGCTCTCCGTCAGGCAGGTGGCATCCGCCACGGTGAAGGGCACCTTGAGCATGCGCGCCAGGCTCTGGGCCAGCAGCGTCTTGCCGGTCCCGGTGGGACCAATGAGCAGGACGTTGGACTTGGACAGCTCCACGCCCTTGTCCGTGCCGCGGCTCTCAATGCGCTTGTAGTGGTTGTAGACGGCCACGGCCAAAACCTTCTTGGCCTGGTCCTGCCCCACCACGTACTCGTCCAGGAACGTCTTGATCTCGCCGGGTGTGGGGAGTTTGAGACCCAGGCTGCTGGTCCCGTCCCCGCCGCCCTTGTTCTCCTCGGCAATGATGTCATTGCACAGGCGGATGCATTCATCACAGATGTAGACGGTGGGCCCCGCAATGAGCTTCTTCACCTCCCGCTGGCTCTTGCCGCAGAAGGAACAAACGAGGTGAGGAGAAAGGTCTTTCTTGCTCATGCGCGTCACGTGGCCACCATCCGTGGTGGCAATCTCAGGTTGTGCATAGCGCGGGCGCGTACGCCGCACCAGAACCAAGCCGTGGAAAAAGGTGGGAGCCCCTGATGCGGGGCGCCTTGAGGGGCGCCGTGGCGTGCGCTAGGGCGCCGCGGCATGGGACGCCTTGGGCTGTGTGTGACGTTGTGTGTTTGTGCGCCGGTTCTGGCGCAGGCGCAGGTGGCAACGCGGCTCAACGTGCCGGAGGTGACGGCGCGCTATTCGGATGCGCCGGACCTCACCGTGGAGCTGTTGCGGGCGGGGGACAGCACCCCGGTTGCGGGCGCCATGGTGGTGGTCAACGTCCGGGACGCCGCGCGCAGTTTCAACGTGGACGTGGGCCAGGTGGTCACCGGGGCCAACGGCCAGGCGGTGGTGCGGGTGCCGCTGGTCAACGGCTGTCCCATGTGGGGCACGGTGGTGCTCACCGGCGGGACCATGGCGGCCCCCACGGATTACGTGGTGGAGGCCAGTTTTTCCGGGGACATGATCAGCGGGGAGGCCCTCATTGGCAGCGTGGGGACCGGCGCGCTGCACGTGGTGAAGGAGACCGCGCAGGTACAGCTGGTGAGCGGGAGCAGCGCTGAGCTGGGGGACATGCTGACCATCACCGCGCGCATTGTGGATGACAACGGCGACGCACCGTGTGACCGCAGCGCGGCCAACGGCGGGCGGTCCACCACGGTGGAAGGGCACCGCCTGGCGTTTTTCTGGGACATCAACGCAGACCGGGACTACAGCGACGTGCGCGAGCAGCTGGGGTCCGCCACGACGGCGCGGTCCAACCCGGACGTGGATGCGGTGGCCAGCGTCACCACGGACACCAGCCCCTCCAACAACATTCCGCGGGCGGGCAGCCTGGACAACGCGTTGCAGGTCCAGCTCCCGGCGGATGATGCCCAGTATCTCCCGGCCACGGCGGTGGGACGCCTGGTGCTGCTCCCCGCCCCGGTGGCGGTGGAGCGCACCACGTTGAGCGCCAACCCGGAGACCGCGCAGGCCGGAGGCAACGCGGTGGTTGAGATCACCGTCACCGTGCGGGACCGTTTTGACAACCCGCTGGGGGTGGACGCGCCGGTGCACGCGGTGGCG
>Ga0154020_10008215_pt1 | contig 12112 bp, 19 predicted proteins | sample Klosneuvirus_201_FD_109709 | JGI IMG/M metagenome (GOLD analysis project Ga0154020, IMG submission 109709) | Active sludge microbial communities from wastewater, Klosterneuburg, Austria - Klosneuvirus_20160825_MG | ecosystem: Engineered > WWTP > Aerobic digester > Activated sludge | place... | reverse complement strand
TGTCGGAGAGCGCCAAACCCCGCCAATAATTATCCGGATCAGTGGCCGAAACTCGGACGAAATCATTTTCACTTCTGCGATCTGTGGAGCCATGGCGACGCTAATTAGTCGCCTCTACGATCGCCTTCGTCAAGTCACATGGTTTAAGTACGTTCCCTTTTTTCCTCGACGATCAAGAAGCTCGCCCGCTCACCCGCTCGCCCGCTCCCCTTCGACCTGTCCCACCTTTCTATTTTTTGGTGAATTTCCGAAGCTTATAGTTTAGAATGTCCTCGATATTTGCTTTATATTTTCATTGCAGAGAGCAGCTGGATGGAACGCCAGCGAGCGAGGACGGGATGCGCCTTCAAGTGTGGATCTTGCTCGTCGGCGTCTTGTCCATCTTTCCCATCATTATCGTCTCCATCTCCTTCGCCATCGTCTCCAACCTCGGCTTCCCCTGGGGACAATACATTACCATATCGTGGATCGTATTTGGCGGTGCGATCGGGTTCTTCGCGGCTGCGACTAAGATGGTGCTTCTCCTCCTAGTGGCGATGGGCTTCGTCGGGCTCATCGTCCTCGGCGAAGTTGCCTCGCTCATCTTCTCGTTTGTCCTCATGGGCAGCGGCGTCCTCGACACACCTTCGCTCACAACTTTAATTATTTTTGACGTTTTCCTCCTCCCGATTATCCTCCTCCACGTATATCTCTGCCTCCTCAAGTTTCGCCTCTATCGACGCTTGACCGTCGTATCGATTTCCCCCGAATACGTCGACTTCGACGAGAATGAGCCGACCGAGCCAAGAGTCCGCAAAGTGTCGAGTGTCGCCTCAGCGATGAAATATTACAATGCTAAGAACGAGAAAAAGCCCATCCCGGAGCAACCTGTCGCCCTCGAGAAGGGGATCTTCGCTGATGAGTGAAACAAAAATCCTTGGGCCGGGCATTTGGGCATTTCCACCTGGCGTCAATATTTATGTATTAATACAAGTTTTTCTCCCCTTCTTTATTGAGCGCTGAGAATCAATCCGAACCAGTGATCCGAGCTGACCGCAGGAGACCGCTGTCCACTCCATTGTCATCGGGCGCTCTCAGAGCACCTCAAGCCGATCCTCTTGAATATGCATACGCATAAACGAGTTCAATTTTCCTCGTCCCCTCCTCTTTCTCGGAGTGCCGGAGAATGTCAGAGGTTGGACCCTTCGGCTCCTCAGTTGACCCTGCCCAGATCTTGAGGAGGTCCGCTCTTTTCAGTATTCAACTCTCTTCAATTAAAGGAAATATATATAAAATTTATTGATGATGTTTGCAATCTCTGATGACGTTCAAGTACGAATCGGAGTGGCGGAATATTCGTCGAGCTCGAGGCCAGTTGTCGCCGGTGGAGCGCCTCAATGGCGGGTCCGGTGGTTTGTTTTTTGGTGAATATTATAGGAGAAGGCCTTCTAGTATATCTACTTCTCATGGAAGTCTGTTTTTATTTCTGCAGTTGTTCTTTTGGGGTTATGGTAGTAGTTGCTGCCCATTCTCGAATGCGTCTGCTGTCTTGTGCTCGCCTGCTGCCACGGTCAATAGGCCTAACGGTCAAGGTTGCTCATTTCCCTTTCAACAGCAAGTGATTATAATATTATTCAACGATTTCTAAATCCTATTTGTTTCCACGTTTGATTGTGCGCTGGAGCTGAGCAGCGTTTCATCATCCTTTCCTCTTTTGCCTCTCCCTGATCTCTCAATATTGATAGTGTCTTCAAAAAGAAAATCAAGAAAAATTAAAGAAGCTCATGTCAACGGGGAGGACCGAGAAGTCCGAGAGAGAAAGAGATCGCCTGCGAGGGCCGAAGTCGAAGGTGCCCTGGCTGCCTCGTGCGAAGCCCTCCCCTCCATCCTCTGCTTCCCCTCCGAATTTTATGTTAGCTCATTTGTAGGCGACCTCAGAAACAGCCTCGCATCGCTTCTCTCGACCCCGCTGTTGGAAGGGTCTTTGGTGGACTCGGTGGGCCTTGGAGGTTTGATTCTGTTCTGTCCGACCGCGACTTTCTATCTCTTAACTTTCTTGTTCGACTGAAGTGTCGTGTTACAAGCTTCTTCTGGGAAAGTCCTTTCCTCTTTAAAGATGCAGCTTCTTCGAGGCGATGGGGCGGAAGACTTCACCGTCGTGACCGTCACTTCATCAGGGTTCGAATGGCGCTTCTTTCCGTCTGATTGCTTTCAACTTGTCACGACTAATGAGATATGTTAATGACTAGGAAGAATGAGAATATGAAGTCGGAAAGGTTCTCAACGCTGACGGATGCCAAGGAGGCCTTCCAGGACGCTTTCATGGAGCTCACTGCGAACGAGTGGCGCGACCGCGACCGCTTTGCCCCGGCCAAGGGCTTTTTCAAGCTTTCACCTTAGCTCTTTATCTATCGTCAATATCATGGTGACATCATTCTTGAGTTGATATGCAATGATTCCCCGTAGAATGTCAGTCAGAAGAAACCGTCAGTGAGGGTTCCACGACGATGATCCAATGATGCTGGGGGCTGCCAAACAGGCTCCGCCGCAACTGAATTGGCCAATTTGTTCTTTAAAAGCAATATTTAAAAATTTAAATCGTTCTGGAGCATGAGCGCGGGGAAAGGAGGGGGAGCGAAGAGGGTCTTCAAGACCCACCAAGTGAGAGTCTTTTCACCGCTCGCCCCATTTCAAGTAACCAAAGAATAAAAGTCTCAGCTGCTGTGAGTCCAAGCTTTCATACGCCCCATGTCTTTGCCATTCTCATATCCCTTTGCGGTGGTATTTGTGAGACTAACTAATATAAATGGGAGGCTTTGTGAGCAAGCGAAAGCAGGAGGCCAAGAAGAAGAAGAACGTCCGCCTTGCAGTCGAGAGCTCGCTGAAGCGACCGATTGCCACCGGAGCCGACTAGTACCTCCTTTTCCTAGCCTCTTCTCATTATTCCGAGCTCAGTTTTGATCCTCTATCTCCTTAGTGAGTACCTCTTTAAGATCGTCGTCGTGGGAGACAGCGGCGTAGGCAAGAGCTCGCTCATGACCCAGTTCGTCGAGCACTCCTTCCCCGAAACCTTCATGCCGACTATTGGCATCGATTTTGTATGGCTCTTTTCGACTCTCTTTGACTGCAACCTTCTCAAGCTTTCCCACCCTCTAGAAATCTCGGACCATCGGGCTTGAAGATCGGAGGGTGAAGATGAGCATTTGGGACACTGCGGGCCAAGAGCGCTTCCGCACGATGACTTCTTCGTACTATCGTGGCGCAAATGGCATTGTCATTGTGTTTGACCTCACCAATCCCGAGACGTTTAAGAACTGCGAGCGATGGCTCATAGAAGTGAAGCGCTACATGAACGGCGATGCTCCCGTGCTCATCGTGGGCAACAAGAGCGACTTGGTCAAGGATCGTACAGTCCCCTTCACTGACGCGAAGGACTTTGCGGACTTGCAAGGCTTCGAGTACGTCGAGACGTCGGCCAAAGACTCGAGCATCGTGGACGGCATGTTCTCACACCTCGCTTCGATGCTCGTAAAGAAGTATGAGACCGAGTGAAGACTGTCGAACTCAATACTGAGAGCACCGTCGGTGGGTTGAGATTAAATTGTATCTGTCAAATAAAAAAGTGGATTGATGGGATCGGCGAAACACTTCCGCGTAGAGACTTGTCACTCTTTATGAAGGAATTCAGTGGTATCTGGCGCTTGTGACGACTCCTCCTTGCGAACAACTCATGAGTTAATGAATTCGTATGTGAAGGCAAGAGAGTGATGTCTGCGGTGCCTATCGGGCTCGGCGACTGTCCTACTCTGACAGCTCTGATTGTGATCAAGGCGGGAGTTGCTCCGGGGGCCGGGCTCCTCATTCTTCTTCCCCATACGAGCGCATGAGATCGTCGTACTCTTTTACTCAATACTCGCTAATAAATTTTGAATGATATTCATAAAGAGAAGAAGTCAGTACGACGCCGCAGGTGGAAGACTCGATGTCACTGCGTCTGTCCCTCGCCCTCCGCCTCTTTTCCCTGTTTCAGTGCAATCAATTCTATTTAATAAAAAAGGAGAGAAAATCTATTCTTGACACGTCAGTCGGAGGTGAGGATTTTAAAACTAAGTACTTTTAGTCGATCGCGAGAGATTGTGCATCGCTCTCAACCCATTGCGAAATCGCCTCCCTAATTGTCCGCCTCTTTAAGCACTAATAATGGTACTAGGTCTACCAATTTGAGCAATTTCACGACTCCCACAACAAGTAACGGCTCAGAGGACTCAAATCACCGAGTGGGTTCCCCTTCCTCCACTCGGTCCGACCTTCGGCTTCCCTCGCAAAATTCCATGGACAAACCCCTTGAATTCTATGGAAATGTCTCTCTCCCTCAGTTTAGCGATACCTTTGGTGCTCCACCGAGCTACTACTCTTACTATCAGCAACTCGAGCGACCGAATCTCCCTCCACCCTCGAACAACTACTTCTACCATTCTTTCCAACTGTTTCCTCAGTTTTTCCAGCCTTCAATGTCGCAATTTTCTCATCACGCCATGACTCTACAAGGAATGAAAGAGATGGCCACTGAGCCTGATGTGATTGCTAATCCTAATGCTGATGGCGCTGTCCTCGCCATTGTCGTTGGCGATCCCGGCAACATTGATCATCTTGAAGAAGAGCAAGAGCTCGACTTCGACGGCTTGGTCTCAGAGGAGAGTCACGAGGAGACAGGTAAACTGCAACCAAATGCTCAAGAGTCAGACCCATCAAAGCGCATGACTGAAAAGGAAACAAGTTCTTCCGCTGAAGAGAATGCCAAACGACCTACCCAAGGAGGAAAGCCAAGGTATTCTTAACAGTCCTCGTTGCCCAACCAATTTTCTCCTTCGTGCACGCTCATGTTGGTTGCCAATAGTGACAATGAGAAGGTGAAAAAGAAAAAGAAGTCGAGCGAGCTTCAAAAAAACCTCAAACCCTATCAATGTAAACAATGCAGTTTGACTTTTGTCCAGCGCACGCACTTCGAGAATCACGTTCAGACCAAGCACCTCAGTCCCGAGTCAGTGCAAAATATGGAAAAGAAGAGATATCAGGTACACTCTCAAGACCACTTTCACTTGCCCTAGGCCCCGTTCTCCATGATTTTGATAGTGCAACTTGTGTGACTACAACTCCAACATCGTGGACCATTACCGCTCGCATATGAACAACCACCTCGGAGTGAAGTACTTCTGGGCGCCATTCTGATCATCATTGCGAATCTTCCATCACACCTTCTTTCTTGCAGACCATTTCAATGTCCGACATGCGGATACGCCAGTGCATATAAGAGCAATCTCAACAAGCATATGTTACGGCATAACAAGTGATCTCCGGAAATCAAAGCCAGTCACATTCAAAATAGACTGTTCACTAACTGACATGACAAATGAAATTTATGAAACTTACGATTTGGCAAGAAGAGCTGTCCGCGCGGCCAGCCAAGCAAGAATATCTTTCACCAAAGTATCGACTTGATCGGGGGCATCGAGCTATCGTCATTGAGTCAGCATTGAAGCAAGACTATCAAGAAACATGAGACCGACAGAGCGCACCAGCATGTAATGACTCGCCTGCGCATACTGAATGATTTGCTTATCCTTGGCATCCGTCTTTGAGCGGTCGATCATGGCCTAAGATGGACAAAAAGATAAATTGAAACTCAATCCATTCAGAGTAAACTCGGGGGAGGGCACCTGACTGCCCTTAAAGGGCACCACTGGGTCCTTCTCACCATGGAAAAGCGCAAAGGGGAAACTGACCTCATCCAAGAGCTCTTGAGACCTCTATCAAACATAAGCAGATTATATCCAAACTAGGGCGAAAGGAAACAACCAAACAACAAGGCGCACATGGGTCATGGCAAGAAGGCTGGTGCCAGTTTGTAACAACATTCCTCCAAGAACGACGATCAGTAGGTTCCTAGCATGTGCAAGGAGAGGACAGCCATACCGCCATAGTAGCACAGCGGATCGTCACAGACGGCCTTGTAAGACTCTTTTGAAGGGAAGAAGTGGGGATTCGGCTTTGGTCCGAGGGGCGCTTTCCCAAATCCAATCGCTTTCAAAGACCTAAGAAACATGAAATTCCATTGGCGAGAGAGAAGTGGCAGAATAGGGGAGGGCAGTTACTTGAGGGCGGTCGTCTCGAACCAATTCGGTTCCAATGTCTGATATATCACCTACATAACTCTAATTCAGACAAACAAGATGATGTCGCAAGCGGGCGACTAGGAAGGGTACTGGAGTCATGAGAGCGGCGCCCTTGAAGTTAGCATAGGAGGGCTCCGTAGAGCCCACGGCGAGTTTCTGCACCTCGTTGGCTACGTTCAAGCCCACCATGCCACCCGTCGAGATACCTAATCATAGGAATTAGAGGATAGTACAGAATTCGATGAAAGGGGAAGCGCGAAGCAATACCAGAGATGTAATATGGAAGGGTGAGCAATTTGGGACCGAAGGCTGCGTCCTTGGAGTACACAGCCTGGAGGAACTCCAAGCCGTCGCTCACCAAATGTCTAAAAGATATTAATGATATCATTAAGAAGGTCGTGCTAAGATCGATAACCATGAGGCGCAATGCGCACGGCCATTCTTTGATCAAGCTCAGAGGTGATCCTGTAGGAGCGGAGCGACCGTGGCCGGTCATGTCATAGCCAATGACATAATATCCCGCACTGCTCAGTCGCCGCCAATATTCCAGCACTCCTGGAGCTCCTACCAATTCATCATGATCGTATAAAAGAGGGGAAAACCTGATGAATCATGATTGTTGATGAGATTGTGAAATCAAACGAGATGGCGCTCGAGCTCGACGACCAGGGAGGCAAGACGAGACCGTTGGGTATTCCCAATGAAAAAAAGAAGATTAACGGCTAAACGATATTTTAATTGATTTTAGAGGAGAGAAACGCAAGAAGAGCAGCCAAAGGCAGCGTGGGGTGGAGTACCGGTGTGATCGCCGAGGGCGTGGAAGAAGACGACGAGCGCCACTGGAGCGACCTTGGTCTTCATTTCCCTCACGAATAATTTCTCTCCTCGCGAATCCGTGAACAGCGAGGAGATGCCTACAAGAGGACAGGGCGAGGTGAGCATGGAATTTGGCGCAACCGAGAAACGAAGCGCCGCCGCACCGTCGTCGTTTGTCACCACTGCCTTCTCGTCGCTCATTATATTGTAAACACAAAGGATAATGAAATGCATATGACGTCATCACCAAACTCCCCACACTCAGCATTCATCGGATCATTCGGATGCTCCGCTGCTCCTTTGGAGTCAGCCGCTTGGCATCAACTGATTCAACTCCTTCTGTCATGTTCGATGGCTTGTTGCCACCAAAGTTCGAACGAAATATATCGAATTTGCCTTCATTGATAGGAGAATACTCAGAATAGGACCTATCTTGATTTAGCGTTGAGTTCCAGAGTGCTGTTGGTGCTTACAAATCGGCAGTGGAACCACTACTGAGATACCGGTAAGCGAGACGGTTTTCCGTGAGGAGCTCCCGCCTCAGCAAGCCCTCACCGCACCCAGTCCCTGAACAAAATCTAGAATTCCGAAAGGACATCCTTGCGATATGTGCGCGTGATTTGCTGCTTGCCATATTACTTCTAGCGATCGACGGCAGGAGGGAGGCGTCGCCCCTCTAATCTAACTCTCCGCCGCCGGCTGAGCTGCCCGTCGCCCTCTGAGCCGCGCTTTTGCTCGCTTCGGCCGCATCGTGTAGAGCGATACTGTGAATATATATAATTTTCAGGACGAAATGGCGGTGCGGAGCGTTCCTGTCGCTGGCGGGCTGCCTCTCACTGCTCACCCTCAAAGTTGACCTTTTGCCTTTCTTTGCCCACCAGGACAACGAAACCATCGTCTCCGGCGCTCTCTCCGGCTTCTCCGTGGAGCTTGACGAAGAGCTTTTTCGTGAAACTCTATTCCGAGCATCGGCGATCCATAAGGTGCGCGCGGCTCCATCAAATGTCGTCGCCTTTCAAACGGCTCCAACCTAATCTTATCGTCACTCTTTCGCTTCGCCCTCACCGCCCTCCCTTGCACCCAGGACCTCGAATTCGTTCGGAAGCAGCTCAAGAATGTCATGCAGCTCGATATGAATCTAATGCGCGCGTCGCAGATCTACTCACAGACGATGCAACAAATGGCCGAGGCGCTCACCACTTTTTCCTTCAACGAGGAAGTCTCCGAGACCGGTACACCCCCTCCTTCCCACCGCGCCATCTTGCCCATTTTTAGAATTATTAAGTTAATATATTTTATGATTGACGTATTCGAATCGATAGACCCGACGATCGAAATGCTCGGCGCGACTTATAAGCGATTTGGCGATATTTACGAATCGACGGCACGAGCTCGATCTCCTTCACTCCTCTCCTCCTCGCTTCCTCGCCCCCTACCCTTGCCAGTCTCGCTCAAATAATAAAGTATACATTTATCTCTATATTATAGATGCGACAAATTAACTCCGCGGTGGCGCAGCCGCTGGCAAAGTTCCTAAAAGAGGACTTCGACACAGACGAGCTCGTACCTCCCTCTTTCGGATCGCTCTTTTCCTTTTGCACAATGTTGAAACTGTTGGATTTTAATGTTATTTCATTGTTTATTGTTTTTTTATTTGTTTTGAGTTTTCTTTTCCCTTTTAGACCAAGTTGAAGCTGTCGGTGGAGAAGACACGCGATGCCTACGATCAGCTCCACCGCAAGGCGCGCCTCTTTCCCCCCTCGATCTAGCTCCCTCCATTGCTCTTTGCCGCTCATTTTCCATATTTCTATATCCTTATATATGTTTATATATCATAATCTTTTTTCATAGGTGGCGACTCTTGGGCGGCAAGAGTTCCCCAAAGGCTCCAAGCAGTGGCGATTGAAGCAAGACCTCGAGCTCACCAGGTTTCTCTTTCCTCTATTTTATGTTTCGATAAATGTTATCATTTGCTGACCATTTTTCTGTTATCTGTATTAGCGTGGATCTCCAGACACAGACAGCGAGCTACTTGGAGAAGCTCAAGTCAATGCAGACGGCATCTCGGATCGACATTATGCAGCATCTCGCCTTCGCCGCCGCCGTCAGCCTCGAGCACTACCAGCGCAGTACCTTAACCGTTTTCCCTCCTCCCACTCGCTCAAAATGACATACTTATATATACATATATGTGACTGACGATGAGTATCATTGTAGCATCGGTGGTGGTGGGCGAGGTGAAGGAGGAAGTCGACACGGCGCTGTCGATCGCTCAGGACTCTAAGAAGGACTTCCTCAAGCGCCAGGTCGCTGGGGTTCGAGCGACGAGCATGCTCGACATGGGACTCGGTGGAAAATCCGGTATAGATACATTTTTTATTGGATCAATTTGTCTATTTATTACCCCGATAGTAGTACTTCATTTGCCGACTCGATTTCTTATTTCAAAATTTGAATATGAGGTGGATGCGATGTGTTGATGTGTTGATGTGTTGATTGTTATAGCGAGTGACAAACAGGGCTACCTCTACAAGGCGACTAAGGGCCGCAAGAACTGGATCATCCGATGGATCGTCATCAAAAACAAAACACTCAAAGTCTATAAAAAGTGGAAGGTAACACATTGATGCATCTGTTGATTGTTGTGAGGGATGATCTTATGGAAAATTACGACCAGAATACGAGCGACAAGGGCGCTGAGAAGGGACCAACGGAGTTTGAACTGATTCTGTGCACTGTCAAACCCATCCACGACCCCAAGGTCCCCTTCTGCTTTGAGCTTGTGCGCTTTCTTCTGTTATTGATATATATATATATATATATATATCTATATATACGTATTTATGTGTTCTCAACGGTTTCATTCTTTTTCTGAGAATTTTTTGGTGGTTTAGATTCATCCGCAAAAGCGAATGGCTCTGAAAGCGATGAATGCTCTCGACTATCAAGAATGGATCGAGGTCCTCCACCTCTTCTTCTTCCTCGATGGACTGACTCTCCATTTTATTGACAATGTATATACTTATATAGACGATTCAAAATGCGATCGGGCACGCCTTGGCAACGAGCTCAGAGATGAGTGAGAAGCGCGCAGGTGTCGTCGCGACGGACTATGCCGCGCTGAATGACATGCGACGCGAGGCCTCCAATCACCACTGCGCCGACTGTGGCAAGGAGGGTATCGCTTTCTGCTTCTCCTTTCCCCGTGAACACCACGCGATATTTATATTCTATATTATCTCTTTATATTGCTATTTATATGAATTTCTGTAGGGCCGGATTGGGTGTCGATCAACACGGGCGCCTTCATTTGCATTGAGTGCAGCGGCATTCATCGCTCCTTCGGCACTCACATTTCCAAGGTACTCGCCAATCTCTTTCGTTGATTGTCTCCAATACGAATCATATAAGTATATATTTATCTATCATTTTCTCATTGTTCTCTTAGGTCCGCTCGCTCACCATGGACGCCTTCTCCACTCCACTGCTCAAGTACTTGCGTGCGCTTCCCAACTCAGTGGTGAACCATGTCTTCGAGGCATCCCCCTCGGATATGCCTCGCCCGACGCCTCAGACGGCGCGACAAGATCGTCATGTGTATCTTACGGCCAAGTATGTCGCGCGCCAATTCATCTTGCCCTTCGATGGCACGCCAGAGGACTTGCAAGCTGCCTTCTCTGAGGCCATCTTGCGAGACGACGTGGCGCGCTGCCTCGAGCTCATCGTGCAAGGCGCGTCGATCGATGTGCCGCTTATGGTGAATGGCAGTGAGGTCGAACCGATGCAAGCGGTTATAGAGCGTCGCCTCAGTGCCATGGCCATCATGCTCTTACTATGGGGCCGCGACGTCAACGCCCCATTTGAGGATGGACGCAATCCTCTCCTCCTCGCCGTGACGACACAGGTGCGCTGTTGCGTCGATGTGTGATACGCGTAGCATCACTGACATTGTATGGTGATAGAATCTCGAGCTCGTTCAGCTCTTCTGTTCGCATGATGCCGACTTGACAGCGCGCGATGGTCGAGGCGCCACCGTCTATCACATCCTCAAGGAGCTTAAGGTCGCTGACTGCCCCTTCAACTTACTCGTCTACATTATTAATTCGTCCCTCTAGGAGCGATCGTCGCTCAATGCGGACTTGGAGAAGATTGAGAAGCATCTCTTGTCGCTGCCTGGAGCGACTGAGGCTGCCGCCCTCGCCATTGATGAAGCCGCGCGATCGACACAGACGCGTCGCCTCTCTGAGGTCCGCTTTTCCCCTCCTCCTTCCTCCATCCTCCTTTTCTCACTGTCTTCGAAGTGATCTTGACCTTGTTAGGGGCGAACATTGCGTCGTCGAGCTCGTGGAGTGGGGCTTCCTCCGCCCTTGTTCAACGCGACCCGTTCGGCGCAAAGCAGCGAAGGAGGCGAAGGCGATGAAGGCGACAGCTCCGGTGACACCGGCACCACGCGACCCTACTCACCACGAACGGTTAGCGGCTCCTCGCGTAAGGAGTCCACTCCTGGTCACGGGTGCTGGTTTTTGTCGGTTTCTTTCGCATCGTTCGCGTCCGGTTGACGTTTCTGTTAGGTCACGACCGGAAAGTCCTCGCGACCATCGACTGTCTCCTCGCAAGGAGTCAAATAGATGTACTGCATCTCATTCCTGCCATTGTGCTGTTTCTCCTTGGTGGATGTTGGCCTAATCTTCTCTTAGTTGCGGTACCGGACGTGCCACAAGAAGCTCCCCCGGAACCTGACAAAGGCGCCGTGCTGCGGCGCGATTGGTCGAGCGTCAGCGCCACTCGCAATCGCGGCCCCAAGGTCTCCATCGGTCACCGTGCCGATGAGCTTGATGATGAGGGGACGCCTCCGCCCGAGCCCACTAAATCGCCGCCGACGCCTAGCAAGGAGGCCAAGGGAACCTGGGCCGTCGGTATGAAGCGCCGTCCCGAGATCCCGCAAGACTTGTTTAACGCGCCGAGCGAAATGCCGCCTGCGCCAGTTGCCGCTGAGGAGCCGCCGCCGACTCAGCCTTCCCAGCACTCTCAGCCGCTCGCCACCAATTCTCGCTCACAGACCGGTTTGTCGCATTGGAAGCCCATGCCTCCGAATCCTCAGCGACCAGCGGCCGTGTCCGCTGGTAACCCAGCAGCCGCCGCCT
>Ga0154020_10008214_pt1 | contig 12112 bp, 3 predicted proteins | sample Klosneuvirus_201_FD_109709 | JGI IMG/M metagenome (GOLD analysis project Ga0154020, IMG submission 109709) | Active sludge microbial communities from wastewater, Klosterneuburg, Austria - Klosneuvirus_20160825_MG | ecosystem: Engineered > WWTP > Aerobic digester > Activated sludge | place... | reverse complement strand
TGGTGCGGGTGGTGCTCCACGACAATGGAACGATGCTCGGCCAGTACGACCTGAGCCAGGCGCTGGCGGGTGCCGGGACACTGCGGGTGGTGAACGCCGTGGATGCCAACAACGATGGCGACGACGAACTGGTGCTCTACAACTCCGCCACCGGGCAGGTGTCGGCCTGGGATGTGGCCACCGCGAACGTGAACGGCACGATCGCCTACGTGAACGCTCAGAGCACGACCCAGGCCTTCACGCTGGTATCGACGAAGACGGACTTCAACAACGACGGGTTTGCGGACTTCCTCTGGCACAACCCGACGCCCACGGGCGTCTTCTCCGTCTGGTTCATGAACGGGACCGCTCGATTGGGAGTGGGCCAGTTCCTGCCATTCACCGCCACGGATCCAGTGTGGAAGGTGGTGGGATCCGCCAACGTCTGGTAGGTCGTACGACACCGGGTGACCCGTTCCTATCGGTCTTCTAATCTCCGGCTTCCCTCGGTGCCCTTCTGCCCCCGACGCCGCCGAACCTCGTCCAGCGCCTTTTGCGCAGCCGCACGGCCCTGGTCGCGCCCATGCCACTCGCCACCGAGGGCGGCGGACAAGGCTCGCGCAGCCTCATCGAGGCTGGCCTCCTGCAGGGCGATGAAGCCGAGTTGATACTGAAGCGGTGCGAGAGTGGGGTAGATCTTCAGACCGCTCTCGACCATGCGTCGAGCCGTCCGCAGGTCGCCCAGTTGAACCGCCGCATTCACCGCCGCCGTGCGGAAGTACGGGTTCGCCGGCTCCTTCTCAACCGCCGACTCGCATGTCGCGATGGCTTCGGATGGTCGCGCCTGTCCAGCCAGCGACTGCTCGGTCGTCGCCCGACAGAGCAACATGTGGAATCGCCCCTCCAGAGGTTGCAGGGAAATGGCGCGACTCAGCGCCTCGCGGGCGCGGGCTCTCAAGGCCTGACCATCCTCGCGGGGCCGGCGAGCGGCCAGAGCCTGCGCGGTCTGCCCGAGCTGCGCCCAATACGCGCCGTGGGAAGGATCGAGCGACACTGCGCGTTCGTAGGCCCGCAGGGCGGCTTCAGGATCGGATGCCGAGAGGCGTGATGCGTTGGCCGCCGCGCTATTGCCCGCAATCCGAGGGTAGAGAACCGACCCCGCGAGTGTGAAGACGAGGACCGTAGCACCCGCGAAAGCCAGTGAAGGCGCGCCAGCCGCGGCCTCGACCTTCGGCGTCCTTGCCCCGCCGGCCGCAAACGAGACGATCAGAGGCCCGCAGAACGCGAGGACGGTGGCGAGCCCGGCGAGGCCATCTCCGCGCCATGCCGCCGAGTTCAGGAGCAGAAGGGCTGGCGCGAGGGCCGCCGCCAATCGCGCGAAGCGTAACGCGCGGCCCGGATCCGCCGCCATCTCTTTCTCCTCGCCACGCGCGGCCACTGAGATCAGCGCAGCGAGCGTGATCAGCAGCACCGCGGGCGCCGTCTGCAGGACCCCCAATGACGCCTGGGGCAAGAGGCAGACGAGAGCGACGAACGTGCTGCCCAGCAGGAGTCGGTCCTCGTTCGCCGCGCGCCCCCATACGAATCGCGCTGAACGCCACAAGCCCCCGAGCATGAGCAGCAGCGCGAGGGCCCCAAGCGCCCCTTGCGTGGCCAGCACCTGAAGCCCTTCGTTGTGCGCGCGTACGAAGGATGTATTCCATTCCATCGCCCAGAACTCCGGGGTGCGAAGCGGCGAGAAGGCGAGACCGAAAGTGTCGACTCCGGTGCCGAGAATGGGGTGACCGAGGAAGAGATCGAACGCAGTACCCCAGAGGAATCGACGACTCCCGAGTCCGGTCGGGGTCACGAGTCGGGTCCAGAGAACTCGGATGAAGTCTCGCCCCGATGGCAGGAGCAATGCGAGCGCCAGTCCGACACCGGCCGTCGCGGCTGCGACGAGAACGAACCGTCTGGCGAATCGTTGCTCACCGGCTGCGAAGAGGACAATCACAACGCCCACGACGCCGAGCCCCAGGCCTAGCCATCCGGCGCGCGAGGCCGACCGCACGATGGCGAGCGCTCCCACCAAGGCGGCCACGCCAAAGACGACGGCGATGAACCTGCGCGAACGCCGCGCCGAGTGAATCGCGAGACAAACCTCGATAGGCCAGACCGCGGCCAGGAATGCGCTCAGGGTGTTGGCGTTCCCCAGGGTTCCGAAGGGCCGAGCGCCGCCGAACTCGGCCACGCGGTACCAGGCGAAGGCGTCGAGTCCCATGGCCTGGCCGAGCGCATACGAGGCTGCGATGGTCGCTCCGATGACCGGCGCCAGGAGCAGGCCCCGTCCGCCAGGCCAAGACCCGCAGGCTTTGCGCGTGGCGAAGAAGAGGGCGGCGCCGGCGAGGAGGGTCGGTAGTCCCGCGAAACTCTCGGTCTCTCCCTCGAGGGACGTCCTGGTACTGATGGAGAACACCGTCGAGAGAAGGGCCGAACACGCAAAGAGAAGGACGCCGGCTCCGATCGGGTCCTCGGCGAAACGAATCCGAAAGCGAGACGCACTCTCGCCATCCGACGATCTGCCCCCACCAGCGACCATCCAACCGCAGGCGAGGACCGCCACGAGCTGCAGAAGGAGCGATTTGGGGTAGTCGAACGGCTCGAGCGTCGCGATAGAGAACGCCACAGGCGAGATGCTGAGGTGGAGGAACAGAAGCCCCCACAGCCAGGTTCCCGTCTGAGCGGAGCGGCCCGCCTGTCCGATATTCAACGCGAGCGAGCCGGTCGGAGACCGCGTCTGCCGGATCGCCTTGCGCTCGGTCATCGTTGAGGCAGCACTAGCCTGGCCAAATTTTCGCACGGCCAGACCAGAGGGCTGACGAAGCCGAGCAGTGGACAGATGCATTTGGCTCATCCAGATGCGAGTGGATCATCCCATCAGCTCATGGAAGGTGCTCGACTTGACGTATCCGTGGCAAGGTCGGACTTGCCTGTTCTTGCGACGGCCGGGGGCTGGGGAAAGGCGGCGATCATGGATCGCGACGGTGAAGGCAGAGCGACTTGGGCCCATGGTGGAGGACTCTTTACGGTCACGCTTCTCCTGACCCTTTCGGCCACGCTTGCGCCTGCGTCCCAGGGGGACGCCCAGCGCCAAGCAGCACAGAGGGCCACCGCGGCCGCATGGCTCCGACCGCCGGCCCCTAATGGGGGGATGCCCCCCGCGGCCGCCGTCCAGGCTGCGAGCCGGGGTCTGGCCGGGTGGTTGGACGCAATTCCCGCGAGCGACATCGGCCACTTCAACCTCGCCAATCTGGGGGAGATTCGCGCTGCACGCCTTGGCACCCCGTTCCGTCAGTTCACGATTGATCCAGGGCAAATCCTGAACTACGACCCCTCCAAGCCCCTTGACGAACTCGTGACTCCGATGGGGATCTGGTATTTCCCCGTCGTCGTTGACGGAAGGGCGCGAACACTGTTGTACGTGGAGGTGGTCAATGGAGTCTGGAGGGCCTCCGGCATCGGCAGTTCGGGAATCGCCGTTCTGTGGGATGCGGCTCAAGCCGCGCGTCCCTCGGAGCGTGGTCATGCGAACCTCTTCGTTCGGATTTTTCAAACGCAAGGAGACTTCGTCTTGAGCACCAGGGAGGGCGTTGCCGAGATGATCCCCTTGAAGTCATCGCCCATGACGTCACCCGAACTGGAGCGAAGGGGCCTGCGACGAACATACGACCCCGCGAGTGTCATCTTAAGTCTCCAGGATGCAGTCAAGCGTGGCATGCCGCAGCCAGAGACTTCACCCAAAGATCAACCATGAGCGATTCGCGACACGGGTCGATATTCCGGTCCGCTGCCGTAATTGGCCTCTCGCTGGCCGCCCGCGGTCTGTCTGCTGACGGCTATCTGAATGTGCCAACGACACTTCAAGAGCATTCTCAGTGGTGTTGGTCAGCCGTGAGCGAAGCGACCGTCAAGTATTTCGGGACACAAGTCAGTCAATGCACCATAGCGAACTGGGCGTTCTCGAAGACGGGTTGCTGTGGCGATCCGATCTTCGACTCGGCGAACTCATGCAACCAGCCAAAGCCTCCCTGGGGCGAACCTGGGAGCGGAAGTACTCAGGAAGTCTTAGCCAACTGGGGTGTCACCACCGAGCCCAGTGTTGGCCCGCTGCCCGAACAACGAGTCCGAGAGGAGATCGATGCCGGGCGACCGATCGTGATTTCGTACCAGTGGAAGTGCACAACGTTTTTCGGGCTGTTCTGCCTCGACCGGCCTGGCGGCCACGCGCTCGTCATTCGGGGGATAAGGGGGGACCGCGTGTACCTCATGAACCCGTGGCCCGAGACCACCGGATATGAGATTCGTGACTATGCCTCCGTTGTCGAGGCGGAGGACCATAGGTGGAGCAACAGCTTGGTGGCCCTCCCGCGCCAGACGCTCTCCGTCGTCGTCAGCGGCAATGGAACAGTCTCCTCTGCACCGCCGGGAATAGACAATTGCACGGGAAGCTGTTCGGCGGACTATCAGTGGGGAAAGGAGGTGTCGTTGGTCCCGACCGCGACTGGCTTGTCTACGTTCGCCGGTTGGGAAGGCGCCTGCTGGGGTACGGGTCCCTGCGTCGTTTCGATGAGTACGTCCCGCACCGCGAGAGCAGTCTTCGCGACAGCAGCCCCAGGAACCTACACGCTCAGCCTCTCTAAGCAAGGCTCGGGCAGTGGCACCGTTACGTCGAGCCCCTCGGGGATCAACTGCGGGACCAGCTGTTCAGGGACCTCGGCCAGCTACCCCAGGGACATCTCAGTGTCGCTGACGGCGACGCCCGCGGCTGGTTCGACGTTCACCGGCTGGGGCGGGGCCTGCGGCGGAGCCGGCGCCTGCCCGGTCACAATGAGCATGGCCAAGAGCGTGGCCGCGACCTTCACGGCGAATGCCCCCCACCTCGGGAACACCGGCCGACTGATCAAGCTGGCTGGCGACGACAGGACCTACTGGCTGCAAGACCAGAACAACCGTCGCTACTACGTCACGTCGGCGCAGGTCATCTTTGACATGGCGGGTATGCCAGGGTGGTCCTTTCCCGAAGTGAACGTGGTGAGCAGTCTGCCCGGCGTAGCCGGGCCCGACTTCATCGGGAGCAGTGGCTGGTCCAATGGCCTTCTCATTCGGCAGGACTACGACAAGGTCTACCTGATACAGGACGGGAAGCGACATTGGGTAGCGTGCCCAGAGGCCCTCCCGATCCCGGGCGCGGGCTCATGGCAGGACGTGATCGAGGTGTCGGCGAGCTTCATGGGAAGCGCCTCGATGCCCGGTCTCGGAACGCCCTATGCCAACGGCTGCGTGGTTCCGTGCACCGGATTCTCGATCTGGCCGCATTCGCCGCCCTCGAATCCCGACTCGTCGAGCGGCTCCCAGGCAGTGACGATCACGGGCTCACCCTACGCTTGCCAGGGCAATTGGACCGCGGCAGGCGATGGCCAGTGGCTGTCGGTGAGTCGGACGGGAGGCACCCTCACCAGCAGCAACACGGATGATGTGGTGACCGTCTCATGGGGCGTCAACCCCTGGCAGTTTGCCCGGTCCAGCTCCGTCGCCATCGCCAATAACAATTTCGCCGTGACCCAGGAGGGCGCACCGCCGCCCCCGTGTACGAGCTTCTCGGTGAGCCCGACCTACGCGGCTCCGGCCAGCAGCGCCGGGTCGCAAACGGTCGCCATCACAGGCTCCCCGGGAGGCTGCCAGGGTGCGTGGTCCGCGTCGGTAGTCGATCCGTGGCTGACGGCGGCGCCGCTTGTTGGCAATGGTTCTGGGTCTACGACCGTGTCCTGGGGGCAAAACACCTCCACCTCCTCTCGATCCGCGAGCGCTATGGTGGCGGGGCATGCCTTCCCGGTCTTCCAGGGAGGAGCGCCAGCGCCCGCGTGCACCACCTTCTCGATCAGTCCGACCTCTTTCAGTCCAAGCGGCGGCTCGGGATCCCAGTTCGTGATGGTGACTGCGTCGCCCGCAGGGTGCCAGGGCGCGTGGTCCGCGTCGGCACTCGATCCGTGGTTGGCGGTCTCGTCGGTCAGCGGAAACGGGTCGGGATCGACGGTCGTCTCCTGGACCGGAAACACGTCGGCCACGCCACGGTCCGGCAGCGCCTTGATCGCCGGCCGAACCTTCGGCGTTCAACAGGAGGGTTCGGCCGCGCCGGCCTGCACCGCCTTCGCCGTCACCCCCGACTCTCTGAGCCCCGGTGACCGTTTGGGGTCTCACATCGTGACGGTTACGGGAACGCCCACCGGTTGCCAAGGGGGCTGGTCTGCATCGTCGAGCGTTCCGTGGGTCACCGTTGCGCCACTCGGCGGCGACGGTTCCGGGTCGGCCACCGTCTCCTGGACACAGAACACCGCGTCGTCTGCCAGGACCGGTGCCGTCTCGATAGCAGGCCGTGGCCTTACCGTGAATCAGGCGGCGGCCTGTGGCTCCGCGTTCATCTGCGAGTACTTCGACTCGAGCCCATGGGATTGGACGCTGAATGCGTCGGCATCCCATTCTTCGAACGAGAGCGCCGTCGAGATCACGCCGGCAACCACGTATGTGAACGGGTCCGTCTTCTACAACTCGTCAGCGGTCATCGACCGCTTTGTGGCTCGGTTCAGAGTCAGGGTGCAGAGCGGTGGCGCCCTCTCCGCGGACGGGCTCACCTTCGCGGTGGTGGCCGGCGGCCCGGACTCCCTGGGAGGACTGGGCGCCGGCATGGGTTACGAGCCGATCGCGGGCAGGTCCTTCGCAGTCGAACTAGATACCTATCAGCGCGCGGGTGAGCCCGTGCCGCCGCATGTCGGCCTCGACGTGGATGGCAGCGTCACGTCCGTGGCCACGGCGCCCCTTCTGCCCATCCTTGACCAGGGGTTCCTCGACGTCCGGGTCGAGTTCAACCAGGGTCATGTTGACGTCTATCTCGCTGGCGGAACGTCCTACCCAACCGAGACGAAAGTGCTCAGCGCAAGCATTCCCGGTTGGACTTCATTCACGGGCTACTTCGGCTTCACCGGCGCGACCGGCGGGTATTTCGAGCGAGCCGTTGTGGACGCTGTGGTAGTCGACACGAATCCGCCCCTGCCCGCCCTTCTGGACTCGACGGTCACCCAGGTCGCCGCGGGCCGCTACCATACGTGCGCCTTGACCACAATGGGAGGAGTCAAGTGCTGGGGCGACAACTCGAGCGGCCAGTTGGGTAACGGAACGACCACCCCGTCCGCCACGCCGACCGACGTATCCGGGCTGATCGTCGGGGTGGCAAGCATCACGTCGGGTGGATCGCACACCTGCGCCTTGATGGCGGGCGGCGGAGTGAAATGCTGGGGAAGTAACGTCAACGGCCAACTGGGTAATGGAACGACCAGTCGGTCTACGGTGCCGGTGGATGTGTCGGGTCTGACCAGCGGGGCGGCGTCCATCTCCGCAGGCACATCCCACACTTGCGCCTTGACGACAGGAGGTGGCGTGAAGTGCTGGGGCGCAAACGGCCAGGGCCGTCTGGGCGATGGCACCATGACGGATCGGACCACGGCCGTGGAGGCGTTGGGCTTGACCGGCGGCGTCGCGGCCATCTCGGCGGGTGTGAGTCACACGTGCGCCCTGACCGTGACGGGCGGAGTGACGTGCTGGGGGAGCAACGGAAACGCTCAACTGGGAGACGGGACGACGACTTTGAGGACATCTCCGACGCCGGTATCGAGCCTTGCCTCCGGTGTGGCCAGTGTCTCCGCCGGGGCCTACCACACCTGCGCCATCACGGTCGCCGGTGGGGTCAAGTGTTGGGGCTACAACGGCCAGGGCCGGTTGGGCGATGGGACGACCACCCAGCGGCCGCTGGCCGTCGACGTGTTGGGCCTCACCAGCGGCGTGACGGCCGTCTCGGCGGGCGGGGGCCACACGTGCGGACTGACCGCCGCGGGCGCGGTGAAATGTTGGGGGAACAACGGCAGCGGCCAGGTTGGCGACGGCACGGCGATCTCGCGGACCACGGCGGTCGACGTGTTGGATCTCCCCGGTGCGGTGGCGTTCATCACGGGGGGCGATGGGCACACCTGCGCGTTGACGAAGGAGGGTGGAGTCAAGTGCTGGGGTCACAACCTCTACGGCCAACTGGGCGATGGGACCAGCGCCTCTCGGACCAAGGCGGTGGGTGTGTCAGGCCTGGCGGGTGGTCTGCCTGCCGGCCTCTCACGGATGGCCACGGGCTACGATCACACTTGCGCCTTGACCTCTGGGGGAGGAGTCAAGTGCTGGGGTTATAACTACCAGGGTCAGCTGGGTGATGGGACGACCACGAGTCGCGCCACGGCGGTGGATGTGCCTGGTCTCAACAGTGGCGTGGCCAGCATCTCGGCGGGCTCTTTCCATACCTGCGCGCTGACCACGGGGGGTGGGGTGAAGTGCTGGGGATATAACTTCTTCGGCCAGTTGGGTTTAGGGGCGGTGACCCAGTCCAACACCGTCGTGGATGTGCCGGGGCTTTCTTCCGGTGTGGCCAGCATCTCGGCGGGCGGGTATCACACCTGCGCCTTGATGGTAGGTGGTGGAGTGAAGTGCTGGGGCCAGGGACTCTACGGCCAGTTGGGCGACGGAGCCGGAGCTCAGTCGGCCACGCCGGTTGACGTGTCGGGTTTGGCGAGCGGCGTGGCGAGCATCTCGGCGGGCGGGATTCACACCTGCGCGGTAACCTTGGCGGGCGCGGTGAAGTGCTGGGGCTACAACGCCTGGGGCGAGATTGGTGACGGGACATCCGGAACGGATCGGTTCACCCCGGTCGCGGTATCGGGGATGGGGAGCGGCGTGGCGGGCGTCGCGGCCGGCTCGTATCACACCTGTGCGGTGACGGTGTCTGGCGGAGTGAAGTGCTGGGGCGCCAACTTCTACGGCCAGTTGGGTGATGGTTCGACCACCAGTTGGGCGACGGGAGTGGATGTATCTGGCCTTGCGAACGATGTGGCGAGCCTCTCGGCCGGCGACCACCACACGTGCGCCTTGACGACGTCAGGTGGGCTGCGCTGCTGGGGCCGGAATCTCGACGGCCAGCTGGGCGATGGGGCGGCTTCGGACCGAGTCACGGCCACGGCAGTCCGGGGCCTGGCGAGCGGTGTGACGCGCGTTGCTGCGGGCGGGAATCATACGTGTGCCCTGATGACGGGTGGGGGAGTCAATTGCTGGGGCAGGAATCTCAGCGGCCAGTTGGGCGACGGAACGACTACGAGCCGTATCACGCCCGCAGTCGGCCGATCCGGACAGTCCATCGTCTTCACGCCGCCCGCCGGCCTCAGCGTGGGTGTTCCCATGGGCCTGGTGGCCACCGCGACCAGCGGGCTGCCGGTGACGCTCGACACGTGGACTCCCGGAACATGTTCCGCGACGGGCAACAGCGTGACCGCGATCGCCAACGCCTTGTGCGGGATCCGCGCCTCGCAGGTTGGCGATTCGAACCATGCGCCCGCGTCGCAGGCGTTGCGCTTGATTTCGGTTGGCGGCGCGCCCGCCCTCTACATCAGTGACGTCACCGTCACCGAAGGGAACACGGGCTCCGTGAACGCCGTGTTCAACCTGACCTTGTCCCCGGCAAGTGGCCAGACCGTGACCGTGCTCGCGCGGACGATGAACGCGACGGCGACGGCCGGATCTGACTATGTTGCGACAGGGCCGACGATGATCAGCTTCAGTCCCGGTGTCACCATGAGGACCTTCGCGGTGCCGGTAGCGGCGGACGTCCTGGATGAACCGAATGAGACGTTCGTGGTGACGCTTGGCGGCGCGGTCAATGCCACGATTGCGGACGGGACCGGGGCGGGCGCGATCATCGATGATGATCCCACGCCCACGCTGTCGATCAGCGACGTGACGGTCACGGAAGGAAACATCGGAACGGTCAACGCTGCGTTTGCGATCACGCTTTCCGCGGCCAGCGGACAAACCGTGAGCGTGTGGGCGCAGACGGCGGACGGTACCGCGCTCGCCGGGTCGGACTATCTGGCCGCAGGACCGGTTCCAGTCACGTTCAGCCCAGGCATGACCACGACTTATCTCCAGATGGTCGTGAACGGCGACGTTGTAGACGAAGGCAACGAAACCTTCTTCGTGAACCTGAGCAGCCCGACGAACGCGACAATCGCTGATGGGAGCGGAATGGGTACGATCCTCAACGACGACGGGTCGTCCGGAGCGCTCTCGATCTCGATCGCGGACGCGGCTGGTTCTGAGGGCTACCTCGGCGGAAGCACGATGCCATTCATCGTCTCCCTTTCTCGACCAGCTCCCGGACCAGTGAGCGTGCAATGGACGACGCAGTCTCTGCCTCCCACCACTTCGGCCACGCCGGGGTCGGACTACACGACCGCCTCGGGAGTCCTCTCTTTTGCGGCGGGCGAGTCGCGAAAGCTGATCAACGTGGGCATCCTGGGCGATGCGATCAGTGAACCCAACGAAACCTTCTTGGTCGCTCTGTCGGGCGCGACCGGCGCTTCCATCGCCCGTGCAACCGCAGTCGGAACCATCCTGAACGACGATGGTCCGACGATAAGCGTGACGGACTCCGCCACATTCGAGGGTACGGGGCCGGGGACCAGCAACCTCGTGTTCACGGTCATCACCTCGCAGACCTCAGCCTCGCCCATTACCGTCACCTACTCCACCACCGATGGCACCGCGACAGCGGGCCTGGATTACACCGCGGCCTCCGGAACCCTGAGCTTCATTCCCTGGCTCGCCTCAATGAGGGTGACGGTGCCGGTGGTGCGGGATTCGAGCATCGAGTCGGACGAAACGATGTGCATCAACCTGACCGGGGCGACGAATGCCACGATCGCGGACAGCCAGGGTGTGGGGACGATCCTCGCGGATGACGGCCTCCTGGTGTCGATTGGCGATAAGACGAGTTCGGAGGGGAATTCGGCGACGACGCCAATTGCGTTGACCGTCTCCCTCAGCCTGCCCCAGGCGGGCGCGGTGAGCGTCGACTGGGCGACGGCGGATGGCACGGCCTCAGCGCCTGCGGACTACCAGCCCGCGAGCGGGATTCTCACCTTCGCCCCCGGCGAGACCACGAAGACGATCACGGCGTGGATCGTCGGAGATACGGGGGAGGAGCCCTACGAGAACTTCTTCATCAACCTGTCCAATCCCACGGGCGGCGCGACCATCGGAGACGGCCAGGGGCAGGCGACGATCACGAATACCGACGGATCGACCGACCGCTCTCGCCTGATGTTCCACAACTTCGTGACGAACCGGCTTTATCGGTGGCATATGAAGAACGGCAACACGCTGGACACCTTCAACTGGGTGACTCCGTGGGCGACCGACGCGGGCTGGACGGTGGGAGCAGTCGCGGACTTCGACCAGGACGGCCAGCTCGACTACCTCTGGCACAACGTCAATACCGGCCAGATGCTCTTCTGGTACATCGATGGCGACAGCCTGAAGGGCTTCCAGTTTCTCCCGTACATGATGGGACCGCCGTGGAAAGTGGCGACCACCATCGACGCGAACAACGACGGCGCGCCGGACATCGTGTACTGGAACGAAGCAACGGGCGCTATCCGCTTCGTGCTTCACAGCAACGCTACCGTCCTCGGTCAGTACGATCTCGGCCTCACCGTTTCGGCGCAACTCCGAGTGGTTTCGTCGGTCGATGCCGACAACGACGGTGAGGACGAACTCGTGATCTACAACTCGGTGAGCGGACAGATCACGGCGTGGAGCCTGAGCGGCTCCATCTGGCTCAGCACGGTCTGGTATCCGAACCTCCAGAACACCACTCAGGCTTTCACCCTGGTGTCGACGAAGACGGACTTCAACAACGACGGCCTTGCGGACTTCCTCTGGCACAACCCGACGCCCACCGGCATCTTCTCCGTCTGGTTCATGAATGGGACCGCCCGGCTTGGCGTCGGCCAGTTCCTGCCCTTCACCGCCACCGATCCCGTGTGGAAGGTAGTCGGGTCTGCCAACGTCTGGTAGGAGGCGAAGGCCTGAACCTGGAAGCGGGTTTCAGAAATCTGTTGACTTGGGGTGGCAGGCGAGGCTAGCTTCGTTTCAATCCAAAGAAGCCAGGTAGGTCCCGCGGAGCGGCGCACGACTGAGTGCATCATCCGTTTGCCTGCCCACACCGAGG
>Ga0154020_10008213_pt1 | contig 12113 bp, 11 predicted proteins | sample Klosneuvirus_201_FD_109709 | JGI IMG/M metagenome (GOLD analysis project Ga0154020, IMG submission 109709) | Active sludge microbial communities from wastewater, Klosterneuburg, Austria - Klosneuvirus_20160825_MG | ecosystem: Engineered > WWTP > Aerobic digester > Activated sludge | place... | reverse complement strand
TGTTCAGGTGCGATTCGTCCTCCACAAAAAACTCGGTCATGTAACCGTGCGTCATCTTGATGCCGCGTTCGGTGAAATCACCAGTGAAGCAGACGTCCTGTCGTGCATCGCGGCAGGACGGGCAGTGCGGATGCGGGCACGGACGGCGCACGGTGGGAACGACGAGGTCGCCGACCTTGAACTTTTTGACGCCGGAACCGGTCTCGACCACTTCACCCACGGCTTCGTGGCCGATCACGAGAAACTCCGAGCCGTCCGGTGGCGTGCCGTAGGCGAACGAGCAGATCTCGCGGTCCGTGCCGCAGATGCCGACATCGAGCGTGCGCACCTTGAGTTCGGTGGGCTTGGAAATTCCAGGGATGGCTTGCTGGAGCAGGGCGACTTCCTTCTTTGTGGGAATGACGCCGACCGCTTTCATGGTTCCGTGATTCATCTTCGATTAATGACAACACCGCTCAGTCCTGGAACGTTTCGTCCAAGCTGCGGGAGTTGGTCGGAGGAGTATAGGCGGGAAGGGCTCGGAGAAAACAAAAATTTCAAGAACCTCTTCGATGAGTGAAAAAGAAAGGTGTAACGCTAGTTCGCGTACTTGATGCCGCAGCCGTAGGGCTTGGTGCGGCTGACGGCGATCGGTGTTCCCGCCTGAAGGGCCTGAATGGCTTCGCGGATGTAGTTGCGGGCTTTGCGGGGATCTCCGTCAGTCACTGCTGCATCGTCGATGGCACCATTGTAAGCGACTTCGCCGCTCGCATTGATGACGATCATGTGTGGCGTCACTTTAAGTCCATAAGCCTTGCCCAGCTTGCCGTCGCTGTCGTCAATCCACGCGGTGGCCTTCATCCTTTGCGCCGCCCATTCCTTCTTCGCGGCGGCCGTGCTGCGATGGCTGGGGCTCTTGGGATTGGATGAATTCACGACGAGCCACACCACACCTTTGCTCGTGGCTTCGGCTTGTAGTTCCTGCATCGCGCCGGTCGTGAAATGATTTGCGCAGAACGGGCAGTCGAGATTGTACGATTCGAGAACGACGATCTTGCCTTTGAAGTCGGAGAGCTTGTGGGTCTTGCCATTCAGATCGCGGGCAGCGAAGTCGGGCGCGGGTTTACCCGTCTGGGCGTCCGCAAGAGCGGCGACGAAGTTTGCCATCAGTAGCAAAGTTGCGAGGAATAGATTTTTCATCTCAGGTCATCGGTAGCATGTAATTGTGAGTTTGTCATTTCACCGCTTTGCCCAATGCTTCAAGGATTGTGGGGGTGTAGGGAGCGGGATACGGCAGAGGCTCGGGCAGGACAAGCGGCGGTTGGCTGGCGTCAGCAGGGTACACGACAACTAGCGGAACGCCACCGCGTCCGAAACGTTCCAGTTCAGCGCTGATGACCGGCGAGTAGCTGGTGTAGTCAGCGACGAGGCCGAGGGCATTGATGCCTGCAAGTTTTTCCAGCACAGCTTTGCTCTCGAGCGCGGGTTTGACGGAAACGTTGCAGGTGAGACACCACTTGGCAGTGAAATCAACCACGACCGGGCGACCCTCCGTTCGGGCTTTGGCGATGGCCTCCGGGCTCCATCGTTGCCACGGGTAACCTTCGGGCCAGTGCGATGGGGCTGTGTCGTGTTCGGAAATAGAAACGATGGAACGCCAGCGCAATTGGGAATCCAGCGCCCATACATATCCAGTTCCCAAAAGGAGTATCGCGACGAGCGTGGCGAGCAGGCGGTGTTTTGCCCCACGTTGCACGAATGTACCGAACGTCCAAGCCGCGGCACTGGTGAAGACCAGAAAGACGCCCAGCCACCAGGAGCGTTCCCCGTAGAATGTGACGGTGAGGCTCACCAGCCAGAGCGCCGTGGCGAGCATCGGAAAGCCCATCGCCACTTTGAAACGTTCCATCCACGCTCCTGGCTTGGGAAGAAACTTCAACCACGTCGGATTCCAACTCAACAGAAGATACGGAAAGGCCAGACCAAGCCCAATGGTTAGGAAGAACAGCACGATGACGGGAGCGGGTTGCACGGACGCGAATCCGAGTGCGGCCCCGAGGAACGGCGCGGTGCAGGGGGTCGCGAGCACTGTGGCCAGCACACCGTTCATGAAGGCACCGCCACCGCCGTGACGAGAAGCCGCTTCGCTCGCCGCGTCCAGCGCGCCTCCGCCCAGGGTAACTTCAAAGACGCCGAAGAGGTTTAAGGCCACCAGCGTGACTACGACCGCGAGCACGATTACAAACTGAGGATTGCTAAACTGGATTCCCCACCCGGCTTTTTGCCCCGCAAGCCGCAGCCCGATGATGATGCCAGAGAGGATGAGGAACGAAACCAGAACGCCGAGCGTGTAGAGCAGTCCCAGCGTGCGCACCCTTTTCGGGTTCTCCCGACTCTGACTTACGAAGCCGAGAATCTTCAGGGCGATCACTGGGAGAACGCAGGGCATGACGTTGAGGATCAAGCCGCCGAGGAAAGCGTAGGCGAGCCACGCGAACAGGGATTTTGTTTCAACGTTACCTAAGGCGGAGGGTGTTGAGGATGGGGTTGCTGAACTGGTGTCTCCGATCGCCAGCTTAATGAAGCTACCGCTCAGAGTCTCGGCGCCGGGTTCGCGCTGCACGATCACGCCGGCGATCTCGGAAGGCCAAGTCGCTCCAAGTTTTTCAACTTGTTTGCGCAGCCGAATTGTTCCGGCGTTGGTGGCGACGAATTCGGTGGAGGCGGAAACGGTGACATTCGTCGAGGTGTGCGGGAAGAAATCCGATTCAAGAGCGCCGGCGGTGACGGGCCATTCGATGAGAAGCGGGCGCTTGTCACCGTCCGCTGCCGACTCCCACCATGCTTTTGCGAAGGAGGATGGCTTGGGCTGCGGCAGGGCTTTCTTGGCCGCTTCGATTCGTGCTGCTTGTGGAGAGGTGACGGATTCGGTTCCGATGGTCAGGCTGGCCGCGACCTTCGATTTAGCAGGTAGGCAGAGTTCGGAACATTCCAGCCATGAAGCCAGTGCGCTGAGGTCGGCCTTGCCCGCGGTCGCCGAGGGCGCGACGGAAAGCGGGATGAGTAGGACAATTTCATCATGGTAAACGTAGGTGATGAGTCCGGCGGCTTCATACTTCTCCGGCACCGGCCACAGGATTTCCCCGGCGGTGATCCCGGCGGGCAGGGTCCAGTCGACTTTGGTAGCGGCGCCGGAGTCGCCGCCGTTCTCCCAATAGGTGTGCCACTTGGGCGCCATTTGCAGCAGCACACCGGCCCAAACGGTTTCGCCCGGTTTGGCTGAGGTGTGGGAAAGGAGCAGGCGCGCCGTGGTGTTGGCAGCGCTCGCGGAGACGGCTGCGAAGGCCAGGACAAGGAGCACGGCAAGACGATGCATCAATGGCATGTAGGATTAGATGCCTGAACCTTACGGATATTCCAACGTATTTGGGAATTGATGCGGACGAGGGCGATGTGGCGCCCCGGCTTTGTGCTCGACGGATCCGAGCCACTTGCTAAGTTCCAGTGTCTATGAATTCGCAAACGCCTGTCGCGCCCGTGCCACCGCCGAAGATCAATCTCCGGCGGCCGGACATCATGGAAGCGGTTCAAGCTCAGGTCCTCTCTCACTACCGAAGCGAGTTGGTGGATCGTATTCGCGCCCGCGGTCATGTGCTGTCGGCTGGCGGCATGACGGTGAAGCTGGCGAAGGAGTTTGGCTTTTGCTACGGCGTAGAGCGGGCGATTGATTTGGCGTATGCCGCCCGGAAGGTGTTTCCCGACCAGCCGATTTATATCCTTGGCGAGATTATCCATAATCCTGAGGTGAACGATCAGCTCCGCGAGATGGGCATTCGCTTTTTGTCCGGGAAGGAAAAGAACGCTGACATCGAGGAATTGAAAAAGGGCGACGTCGTCATCATTCCGGCGTTCGGCGCGGAAATGGCGATTATGAACCAGCTCAAGGAGCGTGGCTGCCAGTTTGTGGACACGACATGCGGCGACGTGATGAGTGTGTGGAAGCGCGTCCGGCAGTACGCGAATGATTCGGTCACGAGCATCATTCACGGCAAGGCGTGGCATGAGGAAACGAAGGCGACGAGTTCCCGTGCGACGGCGAATGGCGGCGGTCACTACCTCGTCGTTTTCACGCTGGCTGAGACGGATTATGTCTGCAATTACATCCTCAACGGTGGCGATAAACAGGAGTTTCTCAACAAGTTCAAAGGAGCTTACTCGGCAGGATTTGATCCGGATGTGCATTTGATCGCCGTCGGGGTCGCGAATCAGACTACTATGCTCCGGGGTGAGACGGAGGAAGTGCAGCGCCGTCTGCGGGCCGCGATGGAGAAACAGTACGGCACCGCGGAGCTGGATAAACACTTCCGGTTCTTTGACACGATTTGTGGGGCGACGCAGGACCGTCAGGACGCATTGCAGAAGCTGCTCGCGCAGCCGCTGGACCTGCTGCTCGTGATCGGAGGCTACAATTCATCGAACACGTCTCATCTCGCGGAAATGGGTGAGGCGAAGCTTCCGACCTTCTTCATCAAGAACGCGGCCAAGATGGTTTCGGACAAGTCCATCCAGCACTACAATCAGCACCAGCACAAGGAAGTGGAGACGAAGGACTGGCTGCCCAGCGGCGATATCACGGTGGGAATCACGGCCGGTGCATCATGCCCGAACAATTTGATTGAGGACACGATTCGGCGCTTGTTCGAGCTGCGTGGAATTTCCGTCCAAGAGGTCCTCGCTAATTGAAATTCGAGGTGCCGTGGGTTTGCGGTTTCAGATTGGATTGAACGAAATCTTCCATGCCTTGCTATAGAACGGAGCTGGAGCAACGTGAGCGGTTGATGCTGGCCTCCTACGCGCAGTTCAGCGCGGACAGTCGCGGGCGAATTCACGAAGAGGCACCGCCGGAGTTTCGAACCCAATATCAACGCGACCGCGACCGAGTCATCCATTCGCGGGCATTCCGACGGCTGGAATACAAGACACAGGTGTTCCTGAACGGAACCGGCGATCACTTGCGGACGCGTCTGACACACACGATGGAAGTGGCGGCGATCGCTCGTAACATCTCCCGCGCACTGCGTCTCAATGAAGATCTCACCGAGACCATCGCACTCGCCCATGACCTTGGGCACTCCCCATTTGGTCATACGGGCGAAGTGGCGTTGGACCGGTTGATGCGGAAGCACGGGGGATTTGAGCACAATCGCCAGAGCCTGCGTGTGGTGGAGTTCCTGGAGCAGAAGTATCCGTTGTTTCCGGGGCTAAACCTTTCGTGGGAAGTGCGCGAAGGATTGGCCAAGCATTTCACGAGTTACGATCGCCCGGGGCAAAGACCCGACTTCAAGGCGCGTTCGTCATCGCTGGAAGCCCAAGTGGCGAATCTCGCGGACGAGATAACGTATTACAGTCACGACTTGGATGACGGATTGTCGGCGCGTTTGCTCTGCGAAAAGAAGCTGGGAAAGGATATCCGCGCGTGGCGACAAGCCGCAGTGCGCGTGAAGAAGGAGTTCGGAGAGCTGCCGGATGAGAGCCGTCGTTACTACATCATTCGCTGCATCATCGACGATCAGGTGAAGGACGTCGTGGAAATCTCCGAAGCCGCCATTGCCGAGTCCGGAGTTAAATCAGCCGACGATGTCCGGTTGCAGGCCAAGCCGCTCATTCGCTACAGCACCGAGCGTCGCCTCGCCAACTTGGAGCTCAGGAAATATCTCTACCAAAACCTTTACTACAACCCGGAGGTTCACGAACCGAACCGCAGGGCCGTGCGGATGCTGGAGGAGCTGTTCCGCTACTTCAGTGAACGACCGAAGGAGATTGGGCCAGAGTTTCGCAAGCGCGCTCGAAAGGAAGGTTGGCCGCGTTCGGTGTGCGATTACCTTGCCTGCATGACGGATCGATTTGCGGTTCAGGAGTACCAGCGATTGTTTGGCGTGAACATCTGAGTCGAGTTCCGGCGCTCACGAGTCACGAATTCAGCCACAGATTCGGAGCGTTTCGCAGGGAGTGTCCCGTTCATGGACAGTTCTCGATGGCTTTGATGCCGTCTGTTTGCGTCGAAGATTTCTTCCGTCAGTAGGAGGGTAAATCGTTAAGGTTCCCACTCGGGGTTGCCGATGAACCAAACAAGACATGTTTCAATCGAGAACGGATTTTTGACGTGCGCCCATGATAACCGCGAAGGACTTCAGCAGTGTGGGCAACCGACCGGCCAATGGAAGGGCCGCCGCTCCTGCTGCATCTGGTTCCGCCGAGCCCGCCAAGGCAGCGGAAGGCTTTTCCGACTTGGCTCACGTTCACGAAGCGCTGCAGCGGAGTGAGGAGTTCAACCAGGCGCTGCTCAGCACGGTTTCGGATCTCATCTTCGAACTGCGCAAGGACGGTTTGGTTCTCGGCCTGCACGCTCCTGCGGATAACGAGTTCGCCCTCACCCCCGAAGTAGTGGTAGGCCATCGGGTGATGGATCTCCTCACCACTCACATCGGTCAGCTCGTCATGCATTATCTGGAGAAGGCGTTCCGAACCGGCGCGCCACAGACGTTCTGCTGCCAGTATTTGCTGCCCGGTAAACTTCGCTACTTTGAGACGCGCATTGCGTTGCGGGGATCGGGGACGGCCTTGGCGGTGGTTCGCGATGTGACGGATCGTGAAGTGCTGGACAAGGAGGTAGTGGAAAGCAGCAATCGCATTCAGACCCGCATTGGCCAGGATATTCACGATGGCTTGGGCCAGCATTTGACGGGAATCACCTTCCTGAGCCGCGCGCTCGAGAAGAAGCTCGTGGCGAAACAGCTGCCTGAAGCAGCTGACGCGGCGGAGATCAGCAAGTTGGTCATCGAGGCCCTCGCGCAAACGCGAAATCTCGCGCGCGGGTTGTTTCCCGTGGAAGTCGAATCGACCCGCTTGTGCCAGTCCTTCCGTGAACTCGCCCAGACGGCGGAGCAGCTGTTTCACATCTCCTGCACGGTCGAATGCGACAGCAACTTGATGGTGAACAATCCCAACGCATCGACGCATTTGTTCCGTCTAGCCCAGGAAGCGATCAATAACGCCGTGAAGCATGGCAAGGCGCATCGGGTGAGCATTCTACTTGGCACGATGGGCGACAAAGCTGTGTTGCGCATCATTGACGATGGTGTCGGTTTTCGGCCTGAGGGCTCGCGACGAAATGGACTCGGCCTGCGCATCATGACGTATCGAGCCCAGAAGGTTGGCGGAGTGTTGGAGATCCATCCCGGTCAGCACGGCGGAACCGTGGTCAGTTGCACTTTTAATCCTCTTAGCGATGAAAACTGAATCAAAACAAAACAAGCTCAAGGACGCGGAACAGCCGGCAAAGCCAGCGGCCGAACCTATTGTTAATCGCAAGCCCAAGACCAAGGTCTTGCTGGTGGATGATCATCCGATTCTTCGGGCTGGCCTGGGACGATTGATCAATCACGAGGCGGACATGATGATCTGCGGCGAAGCGGAGGATGGGGCGACCGCCTTCGATCTGGTGGGTACGTTGAATCCAGACATCGCGGTGATCGACATCTCGCTGAAGGGCAGCAACGGAATCGAGCTGGTGAAGAACCTGAAGGCTCGCTACCCGGAGCTGCCGACGCTGGTGCTTTCGATGCATGACGAATCTCTTTATGCCGAACGGGCTCTGCGTGCCGGCAGTTTGGGTTACATCATGAAGGAAGAAGCGATCGAGCAGGTGCTGGTGGCGATTCGCAAGGTGCTTCAAGGTGAGATTTTCCTCAGCGAGAAGATGAAGAGCAAGATGCTCCAGCAGATGGCCAGCGGCAAAGGCAAGGTGGTGAGCTCGCCCATCGAACAGCTCACCGATCGTGAGCTGGAGGTGTTTCGCCTGATTGGCGAAGGCTGCAGCACCCGCCAGATTGCCGGGCAACTTCATCTCAGCGTGCGAACGGTCGAGGCTTACCGTGAGTACATCAAGAGCAAGCTCAACTTGAAGAACGCCACGGAGCTCGTGCAGCATGCCTTTCACTGGGTGCACCACGAAGCGGCGGCTTGAGGCTTTGCCGGCGGGAGACATCGCCGGTTGGTTGGTAACATAAGTAAGACGGGAACGGTGGCGACGCCGTTCCCGCTCTTGTTTTTCGGGGAGAAGTTTTATTGAGCGAGACCGGGCTTGAATTCAAGGCGTCGCCCAGTGTTCCATCCGCCCATGAACATCTCCTTTCTCCGTCCGCGGTTGTGGCGTGTGGCTGCGCGTTGCCTTCTGCACGCAGCGTTTCTCGTGTGCCTTATATCGTCGGCGATCGCTCGTGAGTATCTGGTCTATTTCGGAACCTATACGGGCGCGAAGAGCAAGGGCATCTACGTCTCGCGCTTCGATACCAAGAGCGGAGACTTGTCCAAGGCTGAGCTGGCGGCCGAGACACCGAGTCCTAGCTTTCTCGCGGTTCATCCGGGCAACCGTTACCTGTATGCCGTGAACGAGGTCGGCAAGTTCGAAGGCAAGCCGGCGGGGTCCGTCAGTTCGTTTTCTTTGGATGCGAAGTCCGGGAAGTTGTCGCTCATCAACGTCCAATCCTCCCGAGGCGGGGCTCCGTGCCACATCATCGTCGACAAGTCAGGTCGCAACGTTTTGGTGGCCAATTACAGTGGCGGCAGCGTGGCGGTGTTGCCGGTGCTCAAGACTGGAGCCTTGGAGCCGGCGAGCGCATTTGTGCAGCACGTTGGTTCGAGTATGAACAAATCCCGTCAGGAAGCGCCTCACGCACACGGCATTTATTTGGATGGCCGCAATCGCTTTGCCTACGTACCGGACCTGGGGCTCGATCAGTATTTGATTTACCGGTTCGACTCGGGCAAAGGAACCCTCACTCCGGCCGCGCCGCCTTTTGCATCCGTCGTGTCTGGTTCGGGACCGCGGCATTTCGCGCTGCATCCGAGTGGACGGTTTGCCTACGGGATAAATGAAATGGTTTGCACGGTGACGGCGTTTTCCTGCGACCCGAAGACTGGAGCGTTGACGACTCTCGAAACGTTGTCGACTTTGCCGCCGGGTGAGGCGTTCAAGGGAAGTTTCAGTACCGCGGAGTTGTTTTGCCACCCGAGCGGGCGATTCCTTTACGGCTCCAATCGCGGGCACGATACCATCGCGGTGTATGCCATCGATCAGAAGTTGGGCAAGTTGTCCTACGTTGAGAATGCCTCCACCAAGGGCAAGACGCCTCGCAGTTTCGGGATTGATCCGACGGGACGGTGGTTGCTGGCGGCCAACCAGAGTTCAGACACTGTTTTTGTCTTTGCGATTGATGCAAACACCGGTCGGCTGACCGCAACGGGCCAGTCCATCGAAGTGGGTTCGCCGGTCTCCGTCTCCTTTGTGCCCGCGAAGTGATGGGAGTTGATCAATTGCCGGCGCTATCCGTATTTCCCCTAGACGGCTTCCGGCTCTTTTCCCGGCTGTGTCCGGAGTAGGTGTAACAATAGTGCGGGACCGCGCGATGCGTTTAAGTGACTCAGGCGCAGCACGCGCACTATGTCCGAGTCACAAAAGATTAAGTCGTTCGCCCGAGCCGTCCTCGTGATGGTAATCGGAGGGCTCCTGATCAAATGGGCGATGGAGTCGCGCCGGGCGCCGGTGTTTGTCTCGGCGCGAAGTGAGGAACGGCTCGGGGAGTTTGGTGGCGATCTCGAATTCCTCCGATCGCATTACACCGCGCCGCAGTCTGAGGCGGAGAGTAATCACCTCGTCGATCTTTGGTCCGTGGGAGGATTGTTGAAACTCGTCCAGCAGAACGGACTCACCAACAACCGCGCGCTGTTTGTCGACTCGCACGGCCGGTCGGGCTTCTCGTGGCACGGCGGTCGTTACGGGATTTATCCTCATCGAGACTTGCTGACGGCAGGGCAGGAGACTCCTGCGTATTCGGCGAAGGATCTTGCCACGGTGCTTGGCGAGGCGGCGATGAACATTCACAACATCGTTCTGACCGGCTGCAATTCCGAAGGTCGACTTCGCTCGCAGGAATTCAGGAAATATTTCGTTAACGCCACCAACATCACTTACATGGCCGCGGGTGAACTTGCGTTCAAGCCGATGTTCTTCCAAGCGCTCAGCCGCAACTCTGCGGAGATTCAGCCGCTGCATGGGCGCATCCGGACTGTGTCAGCGCATCGAACGGAAGCGATAATCTCGGGTGCAGCCGCGCCGGGGTTTTCTCCGTTGGGGAGCTACGTCGCTGACTTGTACCTTCCGGGCGGTAGGAAACCGTTCCGCCGGCAGACAGCGGGACGCGAACTTCTGGTCCCCAGTCCATCGTCCGATCGCGCGGCAATTGAGTCCATCCAGGCATTACAATTGAGTCGCTAAAAGCGGTTGCCGGTCCGCTTGCGGCAAATCTTCAGCAAACTTCGGGGAGGCAATCTCGTTGACGGTCTGCGTGCGGACTCCTAGGTTGCCCTCGAGAACCCGCTTTCGGTGGTTCATAGGCAAACCTTCAACAGGAGAAAACAAAATGAGCGACGCAAATGCAACGGAACAGGATGTAACGATGGGCAAGCTGGTTCAGGATTTCAAAGTCGTGATGCACGACGCGGAGAGTTTGCTCAAGGCCAGCGCAGGCGACCTCGGGGAGAAAGCCAAGGATGCGCGCGCACGTCTGGCTGCCAGTCTCGAAAGTGCGAAAGGCAGCTTCCAAAAAGTTGAAGAGAAGGCGATAGCTGGTGCCAAGGCGACGGACAAGGTGATCCGGGAGCACCCTTACCAATCTATCGGAATCGCGTTCGGTGTGGGATTGCTCATCGGCGTCCTGGTGACCCGCAAGTAAGCTCGCCATGTCTGAGAACGAGCCAACAACGGAAGGAATCATGGCCTCCGTCCGGCGCATGATTGAGACGGGGCTTCGATCGGTGCAGAACCGCGTGGAGCTTTTCGCGCTGGAATTGCAGGAGGAAAAGGCGTGGCTCATCTCGACCTTGCTGTGGGCGGCGGCCGCGGTCTTTTTCGGCGGGCTCGCGATCATCTTCGTGGTGGTTACGGTCGTCTACCTGTCGCCAGAGAACGCGCGTCCGTGGGTGCTGGGCGGATTCGCGTTGCTGTTCGTTTATTTGGCGGTGAACGCAATCGTCGGATTGCGTCGTTCGATGGAAAACAAGAAGGCGCCCATGTCGGACACCATCGGAGAACTCAAAAAGGACATCGAGTGGATACAGTCCCGGGATTGAACGAACTGCGGCGCCGCAAACGCGAGTTGCTGATCGAGAGCGATCTGAACCGCCAGATTATGCGGCTGGAGGTGGACCAGTTGTGCATCCGGGCGAACGAAATCCGACGGGGGTTCGGCTGGGCTCGTAACGTATGGGCCTGGGGCGCGCCGCTGGCGGGGTTCTTGTTCGCACGCAAATTCAAGAAGGCTGGCGGCGCCTTTGCCAAGGGTTCGTTCTTTATTACCGCCGCCCAAGCGGGGTGGAAGTTCTGGCAGGCGTATCGAAATCGTCGTTCTGGCTCGGCTCCGGAAGTGTGAAAATCCGGGGTGGAGCTTGAGACGTGCAGGTATTTGACGTTAGATCCTGCGGACACTGACACTCATGGGACAAATCAAATTTGGCACGGACGGATGGCGGGCGGTAATTGCCGAGGACTTCACGTTTGCCAACGTCGAGCGCGTTGCGCAGGCCACGGCGGATTATTGGGCGGCGAACCCGATTGCGGGAACGCGTAAGAAGGTAGTCATCGGTTTTGATCGACGATTTCTCTCGGACCAGTTCGCGCGTCGTTCAGCTGAAGTCTTCCTTGGGAATGGTTTCGAAGTTGTCCTCACTGATCGACCCACTCCGACGCCTTCTGTCTCATACGCCGTGCGCGCGATGAAGGCGGTCGGCGGCGTGATGATCACCGCCAGCCACAATCCACCGTCCTTCAATGGATTCAAACTCAAGGCGCATTTCGGCGGCTCCGCGGAGCCATCGATGTGTCAGGGCGTTGAATCCCTCCTCGACAAAAATCCCGTGGCTCGCGTCGCCGTGGCGAAGAACGCTCCGGTGAAGATTGCGGATATTCGTCCTGCTCACTACGCGGCCATCAAGAAGCTGGTGGATTTCAAACTGATCGCACGGTCAAAGCTTCGCTTCGCCCACGACGCGCTCTTTGGCGTCGGCGCGGGCTGCTT
>Ga0154020_10008210_pt1 | contig 12115 bp, 14 predicted proteins | sample Klosneuvirus_201_FD_109709 | JGI IMG/M metagenome (GOLD analysis project Ga0154020, IMG submission 109709) | Active sludge microbial communities from wastewater, Klosterneuburg, Austria - Klosneuvirus_20160825_MG | ecosystem: Engineered > WWTP > Aerobic digester > Activated sludge | place... | reverse complement strand
CATTCCAGCCCTTTCCAAATCCGGAGCCGCCGAGGATGGAGGAACCGACAAAGAGCAGACTATCTGCCTGCGAATACTTGATTAAGCGTGACTCACCCTGATCGTCAACTTCAATATAATAAGGGCGGAGTAATCCGAGGGCCAGTCCGCCATTGTACACGGCAGAAACGGCTACCCCGTTCTTATTTCCTTTCTGTCCTAAAATGTATTGCTGACCGAATCCCAATGTGGCCTGATAGAAATAATTCTTTTTGGCAAAGATGTAAGGGTTGCCAAAAATGATTCCGGCATTAGGTTCTTTGTCCTCTTTTGGATGTTTGATTTCAGTAAAATCGAAACGGTAAATATTGGTGCGGCGATTGCTTTTGCTACGGCCCAGTTCAAAATAAGCGCCGTACCCATTGCTGCGGAACTGCATGCCAAACAAAGTTTGTTTGCTGTAGATCAGCACGCCTTCTTCCGCCTGCTTCATCATATCATTCACCCGCTGGCGGCGTTCTTCTTTTTTTTCTGCTTTGCCGGATGCTTTACGTTTACCGGTACTGTCCTGCGCTATCAGTAGTACAGGGCATAGGATGAATATGAAAAGGATCAGTTTCTTCACAGAAATACTTTTAACTGCTCTTGAATGGGAACTATCAGGTGTAAGGAGAAGACCCTTTTAAAAAAAGCTGCTTTATTCAGCCAGATTTCATGATTTTCTACCCTTTCACCGAGTCCCTGAATTGAATAAACGTAAATTTAGGGCAAATTATTGATAATGACTTCTTCAGTACACTATACCGGGGGACTTAGAACCACCTGTACCCACCTCAAAAGCGGAAATTCGGTTGAAACGGATGCTCCTACCGATAACCATGGTAAGGGCGAAAGATTTTCCCCAACGGACCTGATGGCAACCAGCCTGGCCACCTGTATGATTACCGTAATGGGAATCAAGGCGCAAAGCATGGGTTTCGATCTTGACGGCGTGAAAATTGATGTGCTTAAAATCATGAAGGCCGATCCCCGCCGGATAGGCGGTATTGACCTCCACTTTTCTATTCCCGGTAACCTGCTGGAACTGGATGAAAAAACAATCACTATCCTGAAAAATACCGGTGAAACCTGTCCGGTTATCAAAAGTATTCATCCCGATATTGAAGTAAAAATAGACTGGGGTGCCTGGATCAGAACAGGATCCTGAACAGCTATAAGTGGACTGATCAGATGTAAGTAATGAATGCCCTCTTTCACTGCACTCATGTTTTGAGTAGTACATTACCAATCATACATTCCAGGCAGCGTTTGTTATTACAATATTCATTCTTGAGTTCGGTAATGGCCTGGCTGTCGTAACCATTGCTGTTCTTTACGCCCATTCTGCGAAAGCCCTGAGTAATGCTGTTGTTCTCGGCTGTAGTCCGCTCCAGCAGATCCATTGCTTTTTGCTTTGTTGCTTCATCCCCATGATAGAGACCATAAGCAAACAACAGGGGAACGACCGCATTGATCAGCAAGCTGTCGGACATTACCGCTCCCATTCTTTTTTCCCGATACCGGGTGCCTTCTCCAAAACGGTAATGATAGTGCCAGTAATCATTCGCAAATACATCAAAGAGTTCTCTCAGTTCTGCGGCATCTGCCGCATCACGGATACGTGCAAAGAGATGTGTTGTTTTGTGCATCAGTGCCGCCAGCTGCGCCAGCCGGAGCGTGGGAAAATTGCCTGGCCGCATTCTTAAAAAATAAACCGGCTGGCTGACTGGTTTCAGCCGGTATTTCTCCCGGAAAAAATGGTACTCCCGCTGCAATAATGTATAGTAGTCATCCCCTGAAATCTTTTCGCGTAGCAAACCAGCCTGCCCCATGAATAAGGACTCCAGTTGAATCTGTTGTGAACGATGCCTGGCCAGCAGGGGCAGTGATAAGGATTTGGCCATTTCTTCAAAGGCCGCCATATTGACCCTTGATCCGAAATTTCTGGCGATGATCCACCAGCAGGTCTCTTCCCAGTTCCCTTTATTTTCTTCCAGGTATTTTAAAACTACGGCCGACTTTCTTTGCAGTCTTTCTGCCACGAGACGGTCCTTCCAGCTTTGCCAGTGAATTTCTTCTACCCTGGTCATCATTTTTTCGCAGGGAATAAAAGAAGTTTGGTTCATCAGTCCTTCAAATTTTTCCAGCAATACCTTGGGTACCCTGTTTTCCAGTTCCAGCACGGGTACGCCATTTTGTTCTGCATCGTGTTTCCATACCACATGCAAAATCACATTATCATAATTGCGGTCATGCTGGTGCTGGTGCCGGTACCAGTCGCTTGTGCGCAGGTGGAGCTCAATATTACCCGCCCAGGTTGTTTGCCTGATTTGTACCCGGGCCTGTTTGAAATCAGGGCCCTGATCAAAATTATAAGTACCTGTTGCAATCACTTTCAATGGCTCGCCGGAAACGGTTACGAGTTCATTTGGATTGTAGTACTGTTTTTGCCAGATAAAATGCAGTAGCTTCTCGTTCATCTTGAAATGAATAAGTAATTAAACAAAGAGAACAGGAAGAAGTCTGCAGACTGACTATAACTCAACACCCTTCGACAAGCTCAGGGTGACAAGCCTCTGACCCGACTGCAGACTGTCGACTGCAGACTGTCGACTGCTGACTGACGACTGCTGACTGCCGACTGATGACAAACAGACTGATAGACTGACAGACTGCTCCCTTCCGTTCCATTAACAACCCGAAGCTATCAGGCATTAAAATAGTGGCAAGGTGAAATACCCCAGTGAAAGATGTTTTTTTCAACTGTTGATCCGGTGTAATTCACGGACAACACGGCTGACGGGAAGGCCCATGACATTGTAGAAATCGCCATGGATAGATTTGATACCCACTACACCAATCCATTCCTGGATGGCGTAGGCCCCGGCTTTATCATAAGGTTTGTATTTATCTACATAAAATTCTATTTCCTGCTCACTGATCGGATGAAACTCCACTTCTGTTACATCTGCAAAAGCAATTTCTTTCTCTCCTTTTCTGATTACCACCCCTGTTACTACCCGGTGCTTTTCACCGGAGAGAGCCAGCAACATGCTCACGGCATCTTCCCGGTGAACAGGTTTACCAATGATATGATCATCCAGTACCACAATCGTATCTGCCGCCAGAACTGTTTTTTCTCCTGCGTTTTCCTGTACAGCCAGGGCTTTGTTGCGGGCAATATAAACTGCCACTTCTTCCGGAGAGATACCCGGTGGAAAATGTTCATCAGTTTCCTTTACGATGATCTCAAAAGGTATTTCTGCCCATTCCAGTAATTGCTTGCGCCGGGGGGATTGAGAAGCCAGAATGATTGTATTCATAGATAATAATAAAAAAAAGCCATGGAAAGTATACCGGTCAGCATGACCAGTTTGGTGAGGATACTCAGCCGGTGAAAATGGTCGGTGCTTTGGCTTTTTTTGAGTTTGAATAAAATAATCAGGAGCGGAAAAATAATTGCCGGAATACTGTAAGCAATGCCCAGCCACCATTTAAACTGCATCACATATACCTGCAGGATCAGCAAAACGGCTATGAGTACCACCAGCCAAACTGCTACATACACTTTGGTTACATTGGTTCCCCAAACAATGGGCATTGTTCTGCAACCATAACGCGCATCACCCGGCATGTCTTCCATATCCTTGATGGCTTCCCGCACCAGTGAAATGATAAAGGCAAATCCCGCATAAAGAATGGCCAGGCGGAAAAAACGGTAATGCTCCCCGGTAAACGCACTCGCCAAATCCAGTTTGGAAAAGAAAATGACAAGGATGGTCCAGGCAGTAAGCAGGGAGATCACAATATTACCGGTGAGCAGGCTTTTTTTGAAATTGGTGGAGTAGAACCAAAGCAATACCACACAAAGTACATTGGCCAGTATCAAATACCATTTTTGAAAAAAGGGCACGGCCAGCACAGTTAAAATAATTCCCCCGCCACTGAGCATGAAATGCCAGGCAATGGCCCAACGCCGGTGAATCAGCTTATCCACCACCATTTTTTTGGGCTTATTCACCTCATCAATATTGATATCAAAATAGTCGTTGATGATATATCCCGCAGCTGCAATAAAAAGAGAAGCAAATAAAAGCAAGATGAAACGTAGCAAATCACTATCCGGCACATGTCCGCGATAAAGAGGATAATAAATACAAAATTGAAAGAGTAACTGGGTCAGTGCCATGAAAATGAGATTGGGCAGTCGGACCAGCCGTAAAAACGCGACGATCAATCTCATGCAGGAAATTTATGGAAAGATAGGAAGAAGTTGGGGATTGGGTATTAGGAATTGGGTATTAGGAATTGGGTATTAGGTATTAGGTATTGGGTATTGCTTGCCCGCAGAAGCTAAAGCGAAGGCGGGGGGTATTAGGATATTAAGATATTAGGATATTGAGTGCTAAGGGGCTTTTGACTGATGACTGATGACTGTCGACTGAAAACTGCTCACCTGGAAGCTACATGCTCCGAATACTCCCAGTGCCCATTGAGCTTCATCACTTTTTCAATCACTTCCCGTACACAGGTTTCACCTCCTTTGAATGGTGAAATATAATGTACGGCTTCTTTTACTTCGGTAACTGCATCGGCCGGGCAACAGGAAACACCAGCATATTGAAGGGCTGGTAAATCAGGAAGATCATCACCCATATAAAGTACCTGTTCTCTTTTGAGTTTTTTACCGGTTACGAAATCTGAGAGTAGTTGCTTTTTATCCATTACCGACATACTCACATCCTTTACTCCCAGTTTTTCCAATCGATCCTGCACTTCCGGTGAATGTCCCCCGGAAATGATCTTGATCCGGTATCCTTTCTTTAATGCCATCTGCAGGGCAAAACCATCTTTGATATTCATTCTCCTGGCCTGCAAACCACCATCCAGTACTAAAACAGTACCATCTGTTAGCACCCCGTCCACATCAAAGACAAAGGCCGTAACCGGTTTGAATAATTCCAGGATATTCATGGTATCAACAAAATATTCGTTTTAAACATCTCAACAACTCAACCTCTCAACTACTCAACCTCTCAACCCCTCAACCATCTCACTTCTGACTATCCCTCCACTCATATACCCAACTGCTCTGGATCATTTCCAGATGACCTTCGTTGCTTTCCTCTCTGGTACCGGTAAAGCCGGGAATTTGCAATACCCACTCCAGCAGATCAGTGAAACGGATCCGGTAAATCTTTCCTTCATTGAAATCATCCCCAAAACGCTCATAGAGTTTGAGGGCAATATCTTCATAATCGTTCCAGTGTATGGGGGGCTCGAATTGAGACATGTGTATTATTTTTTAGACTGATCAGGGAATTAAAAGATTAGGAAACATTGAATACTCTGTCAGCGATGATCGATTCTTTATTCTCCCAAAAACTGCGTCTGATCAGGTAAAGTTACTTCAATTAAACCAGTACCATCCAGCAAAAGGGACTGACAGCCCAGTCTGGAGTTCAGTTTCGGACTGATGGCCCGGTCAATAAAATCTTCTTCCCGGTCAGACAATTCATCGATATGTTCCATCCCCTTTTCTATATACAAATGACAGGTGGTACAGGCACATACACCTCCGCAGTTATGGTGGAGGTCAATATCATTGGTCAGTGCAATTTCCAGCAGGCTTTGTCCGGGTTCCACCTGTTCAAGGGTGACGGGTTCCAGTCCTTTTTGTTCAAATTTGAATTTTACAGTGTACATCTCGTCTTGCTTATTGATGATCTGGTTCCGGCCGGCTTCATTGGTAAAGCTGTCCGGGGCGCTGCAAAAATAGTGGTAAATCGAGCAAGGGATTTACTCGTTTGGTAAAAAGACAATCAGGGCTGCTGAATGCTTTCGGTCATCATCAGGTAGATATTCCTGAGTTTAGGATGCGTATGCAGTATTTCGAGGTGTTTTTCGATGGTCTGCTTATCATGACGGATGGCCGGACCGGTCAGAGACTGGGCAGGGCTGTGATCGCGAAGGCGAAGGGCCGTTTCTTCGATCAGGGGCTGGAGTAATTTGAAATCAAGTCCTTCCTTGCGGCAATATTCTTCTGCCAGCTGGTACAGATGATTGGTAAAATTATTCACTACTACAGCGGCCACATGCAGTTTGGCCCGGTCATCATCAGCAGCCACCCCCACCTGTTCTTTGGAATTGGAAGCAGCCAGGCTTTGCAGCCGCCCTTTGGTATAGTCATCATTACCATCTACAAAAAGAGGAATTTCAGTGATCGTGCCAATATCCTTGCTCAAACTTTGCAATGGATACAGCACCCCATAATGTTCTGACACACTCTTCAATATGTCCATTGGCACCGAGGCTGCTGTATGTACCACGATCTTTCCGGGCACACGAAGGTCATCGGCTACGTCATCAATTGACCGGTCATCCACCGCAATGATATAGAGGTCTGCATTTTTCTGTATCATGCTTTTGTAGTTCGTGGACTCTGAATCCAATTCATAGGCCAGTTCTGAAGCGGCACTGGCATTCCTGCTATACAATTGCACGATTGTATGTCCTGCAGCTTTTAATTTTCTGCCCAGCACAGCTGCCACATTTCCGGAACCGATCATGACGATATTCATACTTCCTCCTTCCTGTTTGTAATAACCAGCATTGAATGACACAAATTGATCCGGCCATTATAAAAGGCCTTAACCATTATTTTTGCATCAATGAAATTGTCGCAACGTCTGGCTATTGGTTATATCAGGACAAAATTCAAGCTTCTTTCCACCATCTCCAAAAAGAAAGCGGCAGAACAGGCATTTACCCTCTTTTGCACCCCGCAGCGGAGAAACCTGAAAAAGCCACCCAAAATATTTGAAGAGGCAGAAACTCTGCAGTTGAAAGTAGAAGGGATCCTGGTTAAAGGCTGGCGCTGGAACCATCCGGCTCATAAAAAAGCCCTGATTATTCATGGTTTTGAATCTTCCGTTGTCAATTTTGATCGTTATATCAGGCCACTGATCAAAAAAGGCTATGAAGTCCTGGCTTTTGATGCCCCGGCACATGGGAAAAGCGGTGGCAAACAGATTACGGCCCCTCTTTTCAAAAAAACCATTCAGGAAGTATGTAAAACCTTTGGCCCGGTACATTCATTCATGGCACATTCTTTTGGCGGACTGGCCGTTTCCCTGGCCCTGGAGGAAATGAGTCATAACCCCGATATCCGCCTGGTTCTGATTGCACCTGCCACGGAAACCCTCACCGCCGTGGATACTTTTTTCCGTTTCCTGAAACTCGATGATGACGTGAGGACAGCATTTGATAAAATCATCATTAAGAAAGGCGGTGTCAGTCCAACCTGGTATTCCATCCGCAGGGCCATGCAGCATATCAGGGCCCGGGTTTTATGGATTCATGATGAGGAGGATGATACCACTCCGATTGAAGATGTACAAAAAGTGCAGGAAAAAAACTATCCGCAGATTCAGTTCGTAATTACCAAAGGCCTGGGGCACCGGCGGATCTACCGGGAGAACAAAATCACCAGGTTGATTGTTGATTTTTTATGATACGCATCCTGTTTATATTCTGTATGTTTATTTGCAGTAGTTCCTGCGACAAAAAAGACATGCCGCCGGTTAACCCAACCAATATGGACAGTATCCCTTCCCCTGCCAATAGCAGGAAATATTATTACCTGGCCCTGGGAGATTCCTATACCATTGGGGAATCCGTTCCCATCGGAGAAAATTTCCCCAACCAGTCGGCCTTTTATTTTAAGACAGATAGTTTTTATCTCGATACCCGCATCATTGCCCGTACGGGCTGGACCACCGAAGAATTGGAAGCCGGAATCCTTGCGGCGGATGCGAACAGCCCCCTGCGGACCGAATATGATTATGTAAGTCTGCTGATTGGCGTCAACAACCAATACCGTGGCAGAACGGTTGACAGCTACCGGCCGGAATTTGAAAATCTCTTAAAAAAAGCCATCCGTTATGCCGGTAACCGGCCTTCGAGAGTGGTGGTTCTCTCTATTCCCGACTGGGGGGTAACCCCATTTGCCAGCGGACTGGACCGGGCCAGAATAGCCGGGGAAATTGATGCATATAATGCGGCCAATAAATCCATCAGCCAGTTATATAATGTACAATATATAGATATCACTCCCTGGACAAGAGAGGCTGCTTCAGACCCTACCCTTCTTGCACCGGATGGTCTTCATCCCTCCGGTAAAGAATACCGGCGCTGGGCTGAAAGGGTGGCCAACTGGATGCGGGCCGTACGCTGATCAGCGGCAACCGCCATTATAAACATGAAAAATATCGTTCAGATAATTTCTGTTCTTACGTAAGGCTTTCCGGATCTGACCGTTTTTCAGATCGATCATCTCCACTGCCTTCGGGCAATCTTTTACAAAACGAATAATATCTTTCTGACCAGCAATTGGCTCCAGGTCACCATCATCTCCTACCTGCACATAATGAATACAGCTGGGACGTTCGCGGAAAGTGGTCATCCCGGTTCTGCTATTGGTGGAGGCTACCGTCACCATTTCTTCCGTATAATAAACATTTAGTTTGCCACTGATGATTCTTTTGGCATAATTGGCTCCTACCTGACCATAATATTGTCCGTTATAAAAATATCCCCGGGTATCCTTGATGCGGTATTTCTCCCCATCTACTTTTATTTGGTCTTTTACTACCAGTCCGGATTTCCAACTGATTTCATCACCATATATTTTCTTTCCATCCTTTAACAACACATATCCCCTCCCGCTTCCTTCTTCGGATTTATCATAATAATTAAATGCCCCGCAGTGGATCTTATTAATCTTCGCACTGCCGGCAGCAAGGATCATAAAAAGGGCCAAAACGGCCAGGCTCATCAAGTGTTGATGCTTATTTTTCATATCGGTGTTTTAAGATTCCTGTATTTCGATAATAACAGATTGAAGCCAATAGCGATTCCATAGCCAGCGGAATAAACCAGTATATCCAGCCAGTCGGCCGTACCCGGCATCAGTCCTGTTTTTTGCAACCACTCGGTAACTACTAAAATGAGCCAACCGGCCATCAGCCAGAACAGTTTTGGTTCGTTATCCCAAATGAGCAGTAGGGCGGACCCCAATGCATAGGCCCATAACCCATCCGGTAAATAATTTTTGATGGACAGAAAAAAGGGATCTCCGGAACCTGTCAGGTAGATGATAAACCCTGCCATTAAGGGTATAAAGCAGTGCAGTATTAAAATTTTGAATCGACTGTAGCCCATGTAAATGAAGTACTTAAAGCTAGTGGCAAGAGTACGATTTCACAAGTTTCCGGAAAAATTTATTATCCTTGTCCTAACTTGCGACCGCCAAGGCCTTAAAAGCAAAGGCGGTTTTTTTATAAGTTACTACCCATTATGGCTAAAAATCTGTTGATAGTTGAGAGCCCTGCGAAAGCTAAAACCATTGAAAAAATCCTGGGAAAGGACTTCCAGGTAAAGAGTTGTTTTGGCCATATCCGCGACCTGCAAAAGGCGGATATGGGCATCGATGTCGAAAAGAATTTCGAACCCTCCTATATTGTACCGGCGGATAAAGAAAAAGTGGTTGCCGAATTGAAAAGACTGGCCAAGAGCTCCGAAGAAGTATGGCTGGCAACGGATGAGGACCGTGAAGGAGAAGCCATCAGCTGGCATTTATGTGAGGTGCTCGGACTGGACCCCAATAAGACCAAACGGATCGTGTTTCATGAGATTACGAAGCCAGCTATTCAGGCCGCTGTGCAGAACCCCCGTCGTGTGGATATGAACCTGGTGATGGCCCAGCAGGCCCGCCGGATCCTGGACCGGATCGTTGGTTTTGAACTCAGTCCGGTGCTTTGGAGAAAGATCAGCATGCGCAATAACCTGAGCGCCGGAAGGGTGCAAAGTGTAGCGGTAAGACTGATCGCAGAAAGAGAAAGAGAGATCAACGCTTTTAATACTGTTAGCACCTTTAAGATTGAAGCTCAGTTTACTGCAAAGGATGTCTCTAATAAAAATGTAACCTTTTCAGCCGAAGGCAAGAAGCAAAATTCACCAGAGGATGCCGAGACGTTTTTGAAAGGTTGCGTAGGTGCTGATTATAAGGTAACCGATATCCAGGTTCGTCCGGGTAAACGCTCCCCCGCCCCTCCTTTTACTACCTCAACCTTACAGCAGGAAGCCTCCCGAAAGCTGGGTTATGGCGTTTCAAGGACCATGCTGATTGCCCAGAAATTGTATGAAAACGGGTACATCACTTATATGCGTACGGACAGTGTGAACCTGAGTAATACCGCCCTGGGCGATATCACCAATACAGTGAAAGGCATGTACGGTGAAGAGTACCATCAGTTCCGCAAATACAAAAACAAAAACGAAAATGCTCAGGAGGCCCACGAGGCCATCCGCCCTACTTATATGAGCAATGCCTCCGTTCCTGAACAGGAATGGGCCAGGTTGTATGAACTGATCTGGAAACGCACGATGGCCTGCCAGATGGCTGATGCCGAACTGGAAAAGACTACTGCCAAGATTGAAATCTCTACCAATAAAGAAGAACTCACAGCCGCTGGTGAAGTATTGAAATTTGACGGGTTCCTGAAAGTATACCGGGAAGACAAGGACGATGATGAACTGGAAGAAGAAGCCAACGAAGGCATGCTGCCGCCATTAACGGTAGGCCAGCAACTGCCTTTTAAAGAAATGAATGCCACCGAACGCTTCAGTCGCCCCCCTTCAAGATACACCGAGGCCTCCCTGGTAAAGAAACTGGAAGAACTCGGAATCGGCCGCCCCTCTACCTATGCACCTACGATTTCAACGATTCTGAAAAGAGGGTATGTGGAGAAAAGAGACAAGGATGGAACTGAGCGTTTCTATACCGTCTATTCACTGAAGGAGGACAAAGTGAATAAAAAACAATCCAGTGAAATGACCGGAGCAGAGAAGTCTAAACTCTTCCCTTCCGATCTTGGATTGGTAGTGACCGACTTCCTGAACAAGTATTTTGATGATATCATGGATTATGGCTTCACGGCCCGGATCGAAGGGGAGTTTGATGAAGTGGCGGAAGGCAAGATGAAGTGGAATACAATGATCAAAGATTTCTACAATCCTTTTAAAAAGGATGTAGAGAAGACCATTGAAACAGCGGAAAGAGCCACCGGTGAAAGAGAACTGGGGGTAGATCCGGAAAGCGGCAAACCGGTGATGGCCCGGATGGGAAGATTTGGTCCTATGATCCAGATCGGGGAAGCCAATGATGAGGAGAAACCGCGTTTCGCCAAGATCCCGACCGGACAAAGTATCGAGACCATCACATTCGAAGAAGCCATGAACCTCTTTGGGGCGCAGGGCGTGATGGGACAGTATGAAGAGAAAGATGTGCTGGTGAATGTGGGTCGTTTTGGCCCTTATGTAAAATGGGGAGATGATTTTATTTCCCTTCCCAAAGGAACCGATCTGGGGACCATCACCCTGGAAAAAGCCATTGAAACCATCAAGGCCAAACAGATTGCTGATATGCCCGTGGGCACATATGATGATAAACCTATTACCAAGGGAGCCGGTCGTTTTGGTCCTTATATCAAATGGGATGGCATGTTTATCAATGTTCCGCGCCGGTACAATTTTGCCAAACTGAGCCAGGCGGATATGGATGAACTGATTGATGCCAAGGTGAAGAAGGAAGCCAACCGCTATATCCAGCGCTGGCCTGATGAAAATATTTCGGTGGAGAACGATCGCTGGGCACCGATCATCAAATTCGGCAAGAAAAAAGTATATCTCCCTAAAAAGAAAGATGATACCCGCTATACTGCTGAAGAAGCTGCAGCATTTACATTAGAAGAAGTGAAACAGTTTATTGAAGCGTCGATACCGGGAGCATTCGCTAAAAAGAAAAAGGCGGCTGCTAAAAAGGCACCTGCTAAAAAGGCGGCACCCAAAAAGAAAGCAGCGCCCAAAAAAGCAGCTAAGAAAAAATAATAGAGAAAGAAGCTAACTCAGGTTTGAGTTAATTGCCACAAAGTCACTAAGCCACTAAGTAAATTGACCATAAACTCATTTCTTCGTGTCTTTGTGCCTTTGTGGCAATTCTTTTACTACTGAATTTAACAGCCTCTTTCTCTGTGCT
>Ga0154020_10008209_pt1 | contig 12116 bp, 9 predicted proteins | sample Klosneuvirus_201_FD_109709 | JGI IMG/M metagenome (GOLD analysis project Ga0154020, IMG submission 109709) | Active sludge microbial communities from wastewater, Klosterneuburg, Austria - Klosneuvirus_20160825_MG | ecosystem: Engineered > WWTP > Aerobic digester > Activated sludge | place... | reverse complement strand
CCTCCCTGTCCTGCAACCCGCCGCACGCGCGCGTCGGGGGACTGGCGGGTGCGTAACTTTCGGCCTGCGCCCGGGCTTTGCCAGGCGACAACCCCCGTTCGGGCGGGGCAGGCGCATGTACGATGGTCTGCGGATGACGGACCCATTCCAGGAGTTCCCCCGCCTCGCGCCCCGCCGGTTCGCCGCGCGCACGCTGCCGGCCCTGCTCCTGGCCACGGCGAGCCGCCAGCCGGAGAGGCTCTTTCTGCGCTTCCTCGAGCCCCCCGCGGCCGCCGGCGGTGCCCCCGCTCCGCCACGCGCGCTCTCGCGCGCCGCCTTCGCGGCCGGCGTCGGCCGGGCGGCAGCCTTCCTGCGCTCCGTCGGCGTCGGCCCTGGAGAGCGGGTGCTGTTGCTGGCCGAGAACTCGCCGGAGTGGCAGATGGTGGCGCTCGGCGTCCAGCTTCTGCGCGCCGAGCCGGCGGCGCTCTTCGCCAGCCTGGGGGCCGACACGGTGGCGGGGATTGCGCGCCGCGTCCGGCCGCGGGTGATCTTCGTGTCGAGCGCCGCGCAGTGGGAGAAGCTCGCCGCGCTGGCGCCGGAGCTCGTGAAGGCCGGGCTCGCCGCGGTCGTCATCGGCGAGAGCCAAGCCGCGCGCTCCCTCCCGGAGGGCCTCGCGGTTGTGTTGCTCGCGACGATCGTCGGCGACGAAGCGCGCGGCTTGCCTCTTGCTGAGCTGGCGGCGCTGGCCGCGGCGGTGGGCGAAGAGGACCCGTTCCTCCTCCTGTTCACCAGCGGCACCACCGGCCGCCCGAAGGGCGTGCGCCTCGCCCAGCGCGCGATGGTGCACGCGCTCGACGCCGGCCAGGCCTCCGTGGCGACGACGGAAGACGACGTCGGCCTCCACTTCCTGCCGTTCGGGCATATCGCCGGCCACGCCCAGTTCACCCTCGCTCTGGCGCAAGGGCACGAGCTGATCATGGTGGCGCGGCGCGAAGAGCTCGAGCGCGGTCTGGAGCTCTCTCCGACCTATTTCTTCTCCGTCCCCCTGGTCTACGAGCGCATGCGCGACGGCGTCGAGGCGAAGATCGCCGCGCTCCCGGCGCTTCTCCGAGCAACCACGCGCCGCGCCCTGGCAGCGGCCGCGCGCCGTCGCCTGGATGGCTCGCCGGCGCTCTGGGACCTTCTCGGCACGCGCCTCGCCGACCTGCTCGTCGGCCGCGCATTGCGCGCCCGACTGGGAGGCCGCGTGCGCGGGCTCTTCGCCGGGGGCGCGCCGGCCCCGCCCGCGCTCTTCCGCTTCTTCGAGAGCCTCCGCATCCCGCTGGTCGAGCTCTACGGGATGAGCGAGACGGCGGGCATGATCTCCTCGAACCTCCTCGCCGGACCGCGCCGGGAGAGCTGCGCCGGCCTGATCTCGGCCGACCACGAGGTGCGCTTCGGCGCCGACGGCGAGCTCCAGGTGCGCGGTCCGCTGCTGCTCTCCGGCTTCCTCGAGTCGGAAGACGAGGTGGAGGCGTGGACCGCGGACGGGTTCTTCCGCACCGGCGACCTCGGCCGGGTGGACGAACAGGGATTCCTCTACATCGAAGGGCGCCGCAAGAGCCTGATCATGCTCTCCACCGGCAAGAAGCTCTCTCCCGAGGCGATCGAGCTGACGCTCGGCGCGACGGCGCCGTTCCAAGGCGCGGTGCTGTTCGGCGAAGGCCGCCCGTTCGTCGCCGCAGCGGTCTTCGTCGACCGCGAGGAGCTCGCCCGGCTCGCCGCGGCCGGCAAGGACGCGGCCACGGCGCTCTTGCCGCGGGCGCGCGGCGCGCTCGCCGCCTTCTCCGACTTCGAGAAGCCGAAGAAACTGCTGGTTCTGCCCGGCACGCCGCAGGACTACCCGGCGCTCCTCACCCCGACGCTCAAGATCAAACGCGATGCCCTGCTCGCCGCGTACGGCCCGGCGGTGGCGGCGCTCTTCGGCGCCCGCTAGCTGCGGCCCGGTATCCGCTCGCCAGGGCCGAAGGCGAGAGCCGGCACCGATGCCCGCGCTCCCGAGCGGCGCTACCCTCGGACCCGCCGGCGACCCCCGACTCCACCCGAGGAGGAGATGATGAAACTCAGCCCGGCGACGAGCGGCGTCTTCGATCGCGCCGGGTAAGGCCCGGCCTTCACGGCACCGTCGCCGACCAGGCGCCGGTATTGGCGGACTCGAAACCGTTGACGAAGAGAGCGCAGCTGGTCGTGGTCACCCGCAAGTCCGCACCTGCTGCGGGCAGTGTGCCGGTCCCGTTGAAATAAGAGCTCTTGCCGCGCGTACCCAACTTGTTTTCGGCTCCAGCGGTCAGGAAGCCCCCGTTACCCGATCCTCCGATCGGGCCGTAGGCGAAGCTAACATCCTCGGCCGGATGCGCATCATTGTCTTGACCAATCCAGATCTCGAACGAGTTACTGTTCGCGGTGCTGAATTCCCGGACGTTCGCCCAATCCATCACGATCCAGGTATCCACCCCATCCGTCAGGGCACCGATACGGAGCTCCCCCGCGCCCGCCGGATTGAGGTCGGTCCAGAACGGCGCGAGAACGTTATTGGGATGTGCCAGATCGGGGAAATTCTGGTTGTTGAGCGAGTTGTCGGCCGGACCGGTACTGCCGCCGATGACCGCATAGCCGTTGCTCGAAAAGCCCACGCGGGTATAGGTCTCACCGGCAAAAGTGAACGCTGGCACATCGAAGTCGAGGACAATGTCGTCGGTCACGCCGGCAACGGGTGGGATGCCAAAGGCGGAAAGCGGCAAGTAGCCCACCGGAGAGGGCCCGGCAGCAATGTTCACGTTGCAGATGCCGGGGGTCGAACAGAGCAACTGCTGATTGTCGTTCGTGCCGACAAAAGCAGACGAGGCGACGGACCGTCCGCCGACGACGAAGAAGCTCCCGTTCAACACCGCACCGCTGGTGCGTGCTCGTTCTCCCAGCATGTTCGGCAGGCTCTGCCAGGTGTTGCTGGGCAAGTCCCAGGCGGTTACGGTATTGGAGATGTTGCCCGTCGCAGATCCAGCGACGTATCCACCGGCGAGCACTCCGTCCGAGTACAGCGCCGCAGCCGCTCCCCAGCGCGTCTGCGGCAGATCGGCGATGGCCGCATCGTTCCAGGTATTTGCCGCGGGGTCGTAACGATAGGTCTTGAGCGAGGCCAGCGACCCGGCGGATTGATACCCGCCCGCCGCGTAGATGAAGCCCCCCTGCTCCCAGGCACCTACGAAACTGATGGCCAGCGGATAGACCGCGCCGAGGCTCCAGGCATTGCCAGCGACGTCATAGATCTCCAGAACGTCGGTGGAGGCGGTTGCGGGACCGGTCCCGGTGAATTTGTAGATCTTCCCGTTCAGATAGACCGCCGCATGATTCCAGGTTCCCGTCGTGAACGAAGCTAGAGTCGTGTAGTTGTTCGCCGCGACGTTGTATCTGTAGAGCGACGTCTGGGGCGTACCTGTGCCGACGGCGGCGCCGCCCAGGATGTAGATGTTCGTGCCGTCGTTGACCGCGGCGGGAAACTCCAACGCCGCCGGCAAGGACGCAATCGGCGTCCAGGTCGAGCCGTTGAAGCGATAGGAGTTTGCAACGACGACGGTGTTGCTGACCCCGCCGAAGGAGTAGAGAATGCCACCCACTGTCGTTGCCGCGCTGTCGAGCACGGGAACAGGGAAGACGGGTGCGGCGCTCCAGGAGCAGCCACCCAGGGTGTCGGGGCTGTCGGCAGGCTGCGCCAGCACGGGCACGATGAAGAGCAGGGAGAAAGAGAATGCGACCCCAAAGCGGCGGAACTCGCTGCGCTCGGCCATCTTGATTCTCCTTGTGTCCTATCGGGACCGGCCGCTAGGAAAGAGAGTCGATCGCGATGTCAATGAAACCTGACTATGCTTGTTAGTATTTTACAACTACATCGGGCCGTCGTAAACCTCACAGCTCGCCCCGATCCACGGTGTCGGCGACTTGAACGGCGACGGCGTGCCCGAGGTGGCCGCGAGCACCCAGAACCTCGCCGGCAGTTCGTTCCCGGTCGTCTATCTGCTCGACGGCGACACCGGTGTCGTCCTGCCACTCTTCGCCGACGACTTCGAGAACGGCGCGCCGGTGGGCTGGTCGGCCCAGGTGCCCTAGCAGCCCGTAGTTTCATCACGGGCTGCTAGGGCGCGAAGTTCGCGAGACGCACCGGACGCCGGCGCCCCCCCCAGTTGCCGGGCCGCGCCTCGAATCGCCCCGGAATTTTCGTGCCGCACGCGGCGCAGGCGCCCGTGTCGAGGTGACTATCGAGGCGCCAGGCGGTGATCTCGTAGCCGTCGCGCGCGATCACCAAGGCGCCGCAGCCGGGGCACGAAGTCGAGCCGCCCGCCGCGTCGCGCACGTTGCCGGTGTAGACGTAATGCAGACCGTTCGCCAGCGCGATCTTCCGCGCCCGGGTCAGCGTCGCGGGCGGCGTGGGGCGATGGTCGAGCATCCGGTAGTCGGGATGAAAGGCGGTGAAGTGGAGCGGCACATCCGGTCCGAGCGCGTCCATGATCCAGCGCGTCATGGCGTCGAGCTCGGCGTCGGAGTCGTTCTCGCCCGGAATGAGGAGGGTGGTGATCTCGAACCAGACCCGGGTCTCGCGCTTGAGGTAGACGAGGGTCTCTTTCACCGGCTCGAGATGGCCGTGGCAGATCTGGCGGTAGAACTCCTCGCTGAAAGCCTTGAGATCGACGTTCGCCGCGTCGAGGTGGGCATAGAGCTCGCGGCGCGGCTCGGGGCAGATGTAGCCCGCGGTCACCGCCACCGCCGCGAGCCCCGCGGCGTGGCAGGCGTCGGCGACGTCGATGGCGTACTCGAGGAAGACCGTCGGATCGTTGTAGGTGAAGGCCACCGAGCGGCAGCCCAGCGCCAGCGCGGCGCGCGCGATCGTCTCCGGCGTCGCGGCGTCGGCGAGCGTGTCGTTCTCGCGTGACTTCGAGATGTCCCAGTTCTGGCAGAACTCGCACGCCAGATTGCAGCCCGCGGTGCCGAACGAAAGGATCGGCGTCCCGGGCAGATAGTGGGCGAGCGGTTTCTTCTCGATCGGGTCGACGCAGAAGCCGGACGAACGCCCCCAGGTCGCGAGCACGATCTCGCCACCCTCGGCGGCACGCACGAAGCACAGACCGCGCTGGCCGTCGCGCAGCTTGCAGAAGCGCGGGCAGACGTCGCACTGCACGCGGCCGTCGTCCAGCCGGTGCCAGTATTGGGTGGCGTGGGTGGCGTGGGTGGGGTGGGTCGGGAGCGAGGCCCCGAGGGGAGCGTCGGCCATGACTTGAGGATACTCCTCTCCCCGTCGTCGTTCCCAAGCCGGCGCCTTCGCGGTCGATCCCTGCGCGGGGCTGCTCGCCAGCGACGCTACGCGGTCGGGGCGGTATCCGATAGATTGTGTGGCGTGCGAAACGGCTCCCCCCGCTCGGTTGCTCTGGCCCCGCTTCTCCCGGTGCTCTGCGTGCTCCCCGTTCTGATCATCGCCTGCGGCGCGGGGTCGGACCGGGTTCCCTACACCGGTCCACGGGGACCGGATGCGTTCGACGCCTGCGCTCTCTTTCCGGCCTCGGAGGCGATGGCCGAGCTGCCCGGCCGCGAGATCGGCCAGCTAAGCGGGCCGCTCGACGCGAGCTCGGGAACGGAGTTCGCGCGCTGCGCCTACGGTCACGGTCCCGCGGCGATCCTGGACGCTGCGCTCGAAGTCCGCCGCTACGAGAACCCATCGGCCGTGCGACGCCACCTCGAGGCTGGGCTGCCGATGCTGCGGCGACTGTCCGCCGGCGACCTCACCGCGCTCTCCGGCGTCGGCGACTGCGCCTGGTGGGCGGGCGGTGCAGTACGGATTCTCAAAGTTGGCTGGCGCGATCTCGAGCTGACCGTGACCCTCCAGCCGGGCGGCGGACCCGGCGATCCTCGCGCCGCCGCGGAACGGATCGCGAGTCGAGCCGTCTATCGCCTCGCCGGGGAGCCGGTCCCGGGAGAGCTTCTCCCGGGCCCACGTGCGGTGACTTTCGGAGCTGCCAAGGAGGCGCCGGCAGTGGAGCCCTGATCGTCGTTCCGTTACCCGCTGCGCTGGTTCCCGGCTCGGCGGCGGGAGGAGTATCCTCCAGGCATGAAGGTCCGACCAGCGGCCGTGGCCGGCAGCTTCTATCCGGCCGTTCCGCGCCGGCTCGAAGCCGAGGTCCGCGGCCATCTCGCCGCCGCCGATCCGCCGCGAGGCCGGTGCCCCAAGGCGCTGGTCGCGCCGCACGCCGGCTATATCTACTCAGGTCCGGTGGCCGGCAGCGCTTTCCGCCAGCTCGAACCCTGGCGCGGCGCGATCGCGCGCGTCGTCCTCCTCGGGCCGTCGCACTTCGTGCCGTTCGGCGGTCTGGCGCTGCCGTCGGCGCAGGCGTTCACGACGCCGCTGGGGGACCTGCCGGTGGCGGCCGACGCGGCGAGCCGTCTGGCAGGACTGCCGCAGGTCGTGGTCGCCGACGCGCCGCACGACCGCGAGCACGCGCTCGAGGTCGAGTTGCCTTTCCTGCAGGTCGCGCTCGAGCGTTTCGAGCTCGTGCCGCTCGTGGTCGGCGAAGCCGAAGCGGAAGAGGTCGCGGCGGTCCTCGACCGGCTCTGGGGCGGCGAGGAGACGCTGATCGTCGTCTCGACCGATCTCTCGCACTATCGCGACTATGCGACCGCCGCCGCTCTCGACCGCGCGACCGCCGACGCCATCGTCGCGCTCGACGTGGAGGGAATCGCCGCCGGCGCTGCCTGCGGGAGGCATCCGCTGCGCGGTCTGCTGCTCGCCGCGCGCCGCCGCGGACTCGAGGTCGCGGAGCTCGATCTGCGCAGCTCGGGCGACACCGCCGGCGGACGCGATCGGGTCGTCGGTTACGGCGCGTTCGCCCTTGCCTGAATCCGCCCCTGCCCGCGAGTGGCGCGCTGCTCTGGCGACGATCGCCCGGCAGGCGGTGGTTGCGGCGGCGCGCCGCGAGCTGTACGCGCCGCCGCAGGAGCTGCTTCGCGGGCGTCTGGCCGAGCCGGGCGCCAGCTTCGTCACGCTGCGCTCGGCGGGCGAACTGCGCGGCTGCATCGGTTCGATCGTGGCGCGGCGCGCGCTCGGAGAGGACGTTGCGCAGAACGCCCGCGCCGCCGTGCTCGCCGACCGGCGCTTCGAGCCGGTCGGCGAGCACGAGCTGGTGCAGATCGAGATCGAGCTCTCCCTCCTGACGCTGCCCGAGCCGCTTCCGGTCGGCTCGCGCGCCGAGCTCCTCGAAGCACTCGTCCCCGGCGTCGACGGCCTCGTGCTCGAGGAGCACGGGCATCGCGCGACCTTTCTGCCGGCGGTCTGGGCGCAGCTCCCCGATCCCGAGTCGTTCGTCGTCCAGCTCGAGCGCAAGGCCGGCCTCGCCGCTGGAAGCTGGTCGACGGCCAGGCGCCACTACCGCTACCGCACCGAGTCGATCGCGGTCGGGCCGGCGCTCGGGTAGTGCGGAGGAGCCTTCTGCCGCGGGCCTGGCCAGCCGGCCCCTCTCTTGGTACCTTCATCTGCTCATGCGACTGTCTTCGCCCACCCGCAAGATTCCGTGGGGTCTCGTGCTCGTCGTGCTCCTGGCGCTTCTCGGATTCGCCCTCGAGCGTGCAGGGATCCTCGACTGGCGCGCCGGCGTGGCTCTGGCCCAAGGTCATGCAGGGAGCTGGTGGCTCGCGCCGGCGCTCGCCCTGGTGACGGCGCTGCTCTACGCCGCCAGCCTGCCGGGCTCTCTGATGGTCTGGGTCCTCGGGATTCTCTTCCCACCGCTGATCGCCGCGCCGGTCTTCGTTGTCGGCGGCGTCGCGGGAGCGCTCGGCGCGTACACGCTGGCGCGGTCCGCGAACCGGGGCGGCAACGAAATCGAGCAGAACCGTGTGCTGCGGCTTCTCGCCCGGCGCAGCGACTTCGCGACCCTCCTGGCCGTGCGGGTCGCCCCCAGCTTCCCTCATTCGGCGATCAATCTCGCCGCCGGGCTGCTCGAGATTCCGCGCCGGCGCTTCCTCGTCAGCACCGGGCTCGGTCTGGCGATCAAAGGAGGTCTCTACGTCAGCGCCATTCACCAGGCGGCAGGGGTCGCGACGCAGGCGGAGGCGATTTCGTGGCGAACGCTCGTGCCCCTCGCCGGGCTCGCCGTTCTCCTGCTGCTCGGGCCGCCGCTCGTCCGCTGGCTGCGCGAGCGTCGGCCCGCGCGTCGGCGGTGGTAGCGTCGCGCAAATGAGAATCCACCGCGAAGTTCCGCCGCTCACAGGCCTTGCATTCCCGCCGCGAATCCCAGCCCCGTTGGGCTTTCGACGGGCGATGGCGCCCGTCATCGTCGCCATCGCAGCGACCGCGTTCGTTCTGTTCGCCTCCCCGAGCGCCTCATTCGCGGCGGCGGCGGACTTCCCTGACGTCCGGCGCGAGGTCGCCTCGCGGCACGACGAGGCGGTGCAGCGGTTGCGCGACTGGATCGCCCTGCCGTCGATCGCGGCCGAGAACCTGAACTTCCCCGCCGGAGCGGAGCACATGGCGAAGCTCGCGCGGGAGGCCGGGTTCCAGCAGGTCACCGTCCTCACGACCGATGGCAAGCCCGGCGTCTTCGCGACGCTCGACGCCGGGGCGGCGAAGACCGTCGGGCTCTATTTCATGTACGACGTCAAGCAGTACGACCCCGCCGAGTGGACCTCGCCGCCGCTCGAAGCGCGCATGGTCGACAAGCCAGGGCTCGGAAAGGCGATCGTCGGCCGCGGCGCGGTCAACCAGAAGGGACCCGAGGCCGCCTTCCTTGCAGCGCTGCACGCGATTCGCGGCGCCGGCCGGAAGATGCCGGTGAATCTCGTGCTGGTCGCCGAGGGCGAGGAGGAGATCGGCTCGCCGCACATCGGCCAGCTGGTCCATCGCCCCGAGGTGGAGGCGGCGCTGCGTAAGTGCACCGGCGTCTTCATGCCAGGGGCGGGGCAGGACCCCGACGGCATCGTCACCGTGAGCCTCGGCGCCAAGGGCGTGGTCGAGCTCGAGCTGGTGGCCTCCGGCGAGACCTGGGGCCGCGGCCCGGCAAAGGACGTCCACTCCTCCCTCAAGGCGATGGTGGACAGCCCGGCGTGGCGGCTGGTGAAGGCGCTCGACACCCTCGTTTCGGCAGACGGCAATACCATCACTATCGACGGCTACCCGCAGCCGCGACCGATCAGCGCCGACGAGCGCGCGATGGTCGCCGCGGCGGCAGCGCGCCGCAGCGAAGAGAAGGCGAAGGCGCAGTTCGGCGTGCAGCACTGGATCGACGACCTGCCCTGGCGCGAGGCCAACGAGCGCCTGGTGTCGCAGCCGACGGTGAACATCGAGGGGCTGGTGGGGGGCTACACCGGCCTGGGCGGGAAGACCATCCTGCCGCACCGCGCGGTGGCGAAGATCGACCTGCGCCTGGTGCCCGACATGAAGATGGTCGATGCCGTCGCGGCGCTCAAGGCCCACCTCGCGCAGCGCGGCTTCGGCGACCTCGAAGTGAACGTCACCGGCGGCTACGACCCGACGAGTACTCCGGCTTCCGCACCGCTCATCCAGGCCCAGGTCGCCCTGCTGCAGCGCGCCGGCATCGATCCGCTGATCTGGCCGCGGAACGCCGGCTCCTATCCGGGGTACGTTTTCACCGGCGAGCCGCTGAAACTGGCTTCCGGCCACTTCGGCCTCGGCCACGGCAGCGGCGCCCACGCCCCGGACGAGTACTTCGTCATCGACTCCACGAACCCGAAGGTGCAGGGATTCGACGGCGCCGTGATGTCCTACGTCGAGTACCTCTTCGAGCTGGCGAAGTAGAGCTTGATGAAGGGATCGAGCTTGGCGCGCTCGAGCGTTCAGCAGGAGCAGCGCGAGCACCGGGTAGGAACACCCGCAGGCTAGATTGTCGGTAGACAGGAGGAGCATCGAAATGAGCGAAGCCAGTCGAGAGACGCTGCCGGAATCCGCTGGAGTGACGGCGAAGAGTTACGAGGCCAAAGCCTACGCGGCGGCAAGCGCGAGCTCGGCGCTCGCGCCCGCCACCATCCGGCGCCGCACCCCGGGAGCGAAGGATGTGCAGATGGATGTCCTTTTCTGCGGCGTCTGTCACTCGGACCTGCATCAGGTCCGCGATGAATGGCACGGCTCGATGCCGACCACCTACCCGTGCGTCCCGGGTCACGAGATCGTCGGCCGCGTCGTCGCCGTGGGCCGCGACGTGCGCAACTTCAGGGAGGGCGACCTCGCGGCGGTGGGCTGCCTGGTCGACTCGTGCCGCACCTGCCCGGCCTGTCTCGATCACGAGGAGCAGTTCTGCGCCGGGCCGGCGACCTTCACCTACAACTCTCCCGACCCTCACGTCGGCGGCGTCACCTATGGCGGCTACTCGAACAGCCTGGTGGTCGATGAAGCGTTCACGCTCAAGGTGCCGAACGGGCTCGACCCGGCCGGCGCCGCGCCGCTGCTCTGCGCCGGCATCACGACCTACTCGCCACTGCGGCACTGGAACGTCCGCGCAGGCCAGAAGGTCGGCGTCGTGGGCCTGGGTGGACTCGGGCACATGGCGGTCAAGATCGCCCGCGCGCTCGGCGCGCGGGTGGTCGTGTTCACGACCTCGCCGGGAAAGGCCGAGGACGCCGTCCGGCTCGGCGCGCACGAGGTGGTGATCTCGACCCGCGCCGGCGAGCTGGAGAAGCACGCCGGCAGCTTCGACTTCATCCTCGACACGGTCTCGGCGGTGCACGATCTGAATCCGTTCTTCGGCCTGCTGAAGCGCAACGGGACGCTGACGATGGTCGGGGCGCCCGAGACTCCGCTCGCGGTCGGCGTGATCGGCCTCATCTTCGGGCGCAAGCGCTTCGCCGGGTCGCTCATCGGTGGTATCCGCGAAACCCAGGAGATGCTCGAGTTCTGTGGCGAGCACGGCATCACCGCCGACATCGAGCTCACCTCGATCGCGAAGATCAACCAGGCCTTCGACCGGCTGCTGAAGAGCGATGTGAAGTACCGCTTCGTCATCGACATGGCGAGCTTGAAGTAGGCGCCGCGGGAAAGAGAATTCGCGCGTGGAGCGTTCATGGTGAACCGCTTCCGCGTCTCGACCCAGCTGGCGCGCAAGCTCGCGGAGCACCCGGAGATGCCGGTCCGAGCTCGAGTCAGCAGTTCGGGTCGCCGGGGCTGGAGAGGCTCCAGCGGCAGGTCTCCGAAGTTTCGAAGCCGTCGGCGAAGAGCACGCCGTAGAAGATCGACACTGCGCCCTGTTGCAGGAAGCTCTCGGTTTCATGCGGCACACCGACGGCGAGGTCGGCGTGACCGTCGCCGTTCCAGTCACCGGCGGCGAGCGTTCTCCCGAACCAGTCGCCGTTCTCCGCCGTGTCGGGCACTCCCGGCGAGTCCTGGTGCCAGCGTTCGCCGAGAGCGAATGGCCCGGGTGGCCCCGAAACGACGATCACCGCCCCCTGCCCGGCCTGGCCGCCCGTCACGCTTTCGCTCCAGGAGCCGACCGCCAGGTCGTCGCGCCCGTCGCGGTCGAAATCTCCCGCAGCGAGAGCCCACCCCCAGAGATCGCCGGCTTCGCTGGAATCGACGTGGGTGCCGTCCTGGTCCCAGTAGAAGGCGTTCGCGGTGTCGAGGCCGCCGGCCTGGCTGAGGAGGATGTGGACGGCTCCGGCCGTAGCCGCGCCGGGGAGCCCCTCGAAGGGGACGCCGATGGCGAGATCCTGGCCGCCGAAGTCGTTGAAATCACCGACCGCCAGCGTGGAACCGAACTGATCACCCGCTTCCGCCTGGTCGGCGAGGCTGCCGCTGTCCTGGCTGAAGAGCTGATCGCCGGTCGCGGTGAGGCCGGAGGCCGAACCGTAGACGACGGCGACGACCCCGGCATCCTCGATCGGCGTGCCCGCCGTCTCCTCGGGCAGGCTCTCGCCCGGCACGCCGATGGCGAGATCGTCGTAGACGTCGTCGTTGAAGCGGCCACTGGCGAGAGCGGCGCCGAAGCGGTCGTCGACTTCCGGCGTGCCGCGCAGCGGAAAGGCCGGATGGTCGCCCTGCACCGCGAACTCCCAGAGCGCCGTCGTCAGCCCGGCGCCCGAACCCTTGAGGATCAGGATATAGCCGCAGTCAGCGG
>Ga0154020_10008208_pt1 | contig 12116 bp, 6 predicted proteins | sample Klosneuvirus_201_FD_109709 | JGI IMG/M metagenome (GOLD analysis project Ga0154020, IMG submission 109709) | Active sludge microbial communities from wastewater, Klosterneuburg, Austria - Klosneuvirus_20160825_MG | ecosystem: Engineered > WWTP > Aerobic digester > Activated sludge | place... | reverse complement strand
GAATGTGCCACCTCATCGCCAGCTAATTAAAATAGATTTACCTAAAAATATTAAGATCATGAAAAAAGTGCGGCCCAATACAACCAATAAATTAATAGGTTTTCAAAGCTCATCCATCGTCAATCAGCCGATTTCAACCATTAAACGGTATTTAAATTTGGTTGAAAAGTCGCGAGGTGCCAAATACAAATCATGGTTAGAAATTGGTATGGTGTTGCATAATTGCAATCCTACTGAAAAATGTTTTGAGTTATGGGATGAATGGAGTAAAGAAAGTGAATCATACAGTTCGCGGGATTTCAATGCTTACAAGTGGAATTCATTTAGATTTGGATATTATTCTATTGGTACCCTTAAATACTTTGCCAAACAAGATAATCCTGAAAAGTATATGGAGGTGGAATATTCATTAGAAGAACCATTATTTGATTCTATTAAATTCAATTCTAATTACTTGTTAAATTCTAAAGAAGAAAAGATTAAGGATAATAAGAGCTTCATCTCTCAACATATCATTGATTGGATCAAGAGTGAAATCAAATCATTGGCAATTAAATCTACTTATGATACTGGAAAGACTAGATTGATATACAAAATATTAAGTGAATTTGGTTTTAAAAGGGTTTTATTTATTTCTTATAGGCAGACCTTGACAAATGAATTATTTGGAAGTTTCAGACAATTAGATGTAAAGAGTTATTTAGATGGTGATTACGATCACGACAAGGTTATTTGTCAAATTGAGAGTTTATATAAATTGTTACCCGATGATCCATTTTCAGACGAAGAATTACTTATTCCGTCATACGACTTGGTTATATTAGATGAAGTAGAAAGCATTTTGAATCACTTCCGTTCAACTACAATTGATAATAAAGAAAAGACATTTGAACTTATGAGGGATATTATTTATAATTCCACTAAAGTCTTGGCATTAGATGGCGATTTTCATAACAGATCATTTGATTATCTTAAATATTTCGGTCAAGTTGTTGTCTTACAAAATACCATTAAGAAAAACCAAAAACATTTCATTTTTACGAATGATAGGAATGATTTAGAAAATAGGATTGATGTTAATATTAACCAAAAGAAGAATATTGGTATTGTCAGTATGTCATCTAAGATAGCTAATTACTTTGCTGATAAATTAAAAGATAAATGTAAAACTATCCTTCATTGTGCTAAAAGTGATGATATCAACAAAGAGAATTTAAAAAATGTTAATAATTTTTGGATTAATTATCAGGCTGTTGTATATTCTCCATCAATTGAGTCAGGTGTTAATTTCGATACTGATCACTTCGATACTATTTATGTTATTTTATCAGCTAAGTCAACGAGCAGTCGCGGGCTAATGCAAATGATTTCTAGAATTAGGAAGATTAAGAATACAAATGTTATGGTTTATCTGAACAACATGCCTTTCAAAGAAAAAGCTAACTTCTATACTTATGATGAATTAAAAGAATATGTTAGTGAACTATTTAACAAGTATCTAAAACCAAAAACAGTATTGGATCCGAAGATTAATAAAATGGTTATGCAATATCATTTTGATCTCTATGCCCAAATCCTTGTTCACAATGAAACTGAAAATGCTAATAAAACCAAGAATTTATTTGTAGCTCATTTCATTAAACTCTTGACTGAAAAAGGGCATACCTATGAATTTAAGCAAATCAGGATGTCAAAGAATGCATATGATAAAAATAAAATCCTAAAAGAAGAGGTTTTGAAGGCTGATGACATTGACCATGAAGAATTTAATGATCTATTGAACAAACAATGTAATAATCAAGCCAGCAGAGAAGACAAAATATTAATCGAACGGTATATGTTGAAGAAAGACTGGAAGATTGATGAGGTAACTGCTGAATTTTTGGAGAAATATTATGGTAAAACTCATGTTCTGAATAATTTAAGATGTTTATTTGATAAATCATTAGTTAGTTTATATATGACTAATTCTAAGGGAGATGAAGTGAGCGATTTCGACGGAACCAATAAATTGGAACAAATTAAGATGATTGAGGAAGTGATTAAGAAAATGGGTTTTGACAAAGTTGGCGATGATAAGAAGTTAGATCGGGAAGCTTTTGAGGTCAATTATAAGAAAGTTATTAGTGAAAGCCAATTATTTGTTAATTCGAATAAAAGCCAACCAATGTTTAATTATGATAAGGTTAAGATTAAGAAAGTTAGTACAATAAAACAGTTTATGGGGTTTATGAATAGTTTGTTCAGTGAATGGGGTATAGTGATTAAATGCGCAAAAAATAATAAGAAAATTAATAAAAAAGTGATTAAAATCATATCATATCAATTAACATATTTAGATAATTTTAATAAGTATATTTAAAAATTTAAGGTAGCCCTAAGTTAAAATTAATTAAATGTTTTTCTAATAATCGGATACTTAGGGCTACCATATGAAAAAGTTATTAGGTTAATTATATTTAATAAATACAATTAATTTAAATTATTAAATATGTGCACATTTAATTGTTAATTATTTGTTGTTTCGATATGTTTTAATAATTCTTTATGTCTATCATCACTTAATTTATTTATAATTAATGAGCCATCTATATCATTTAAGGATGTTTCATATGCACCTTGATCATCAAATGTTATTGAATTTGGAGACATTGGAATCATATTTTTAATTATAGTAGATACATTTGTCGGTGTAACATCTTTTTTATCAATTTCATTAAATTTATGAATTAATTTATATAATGATGGTCTTTGATTTAAATGTGAAAAATCATAATATACATCGAAAAATATATTCCATTTATTATTACCATATGCCAAAATATATGATGTCGCAATTTTGGTATTCGTATGTTTATTTATAACTTGATCTTTTACGAATGCTCCTATAGGACATATATTAACTATGTATACATTATTATATGATGTACCATAATCCATGTTATAATCATTGGTTTTATCAATTATAAAATCTTCTATTGTAGTAGGATGAGTTATAAGATCTGCTGGTGTTAATATATCATTATTTAATTTATTTTTGATATCTTTTAATAATTTTTCATCTAAATCTAATCTATTTTTGTATGTTTTTAATTGTGTTATAATATGATCTCGATGTTCAAATATATTACATGAACTAAAAGAATAGCTATGTCCTTGTTGTTGGTTTTTATTTAAGTATTTATGAAAAGTATTAATATTTTGATTTCCTTTAAATTTTATTTTGACCATTTCTTCTGATATTTCCATATTTTCTATTTCATCATTATATTCAGAAAAGGGTAAATGTTTTTTCCATTTTAAGGCTTTTACTTGAAAATTCCCATTTTCTAACCTGCGAATTAATTCTTCAGTTATAATAATTCTATGTTTACATAGTTTTAATAAAGTAATTACATTTTTAAAATATTTATTGGGATTCTTCTTATAATTTAGTGATAATTGATTTATATTTTTATCGTATTTATATTGAAGTTCTTTATCATGCGTGTATACAATTTCTGTTTTAATTTGATTCATTAATATTTATATTTTATAAACATGTTCTTAAATAAGTTCTAATTAATGATTTAAACCTAATTATAAAATACTATTCAATATTTAATATTATATATTTTCTTATTGTAAATAAAAATTGAATTAATTAATATATATACAAATCATATATATATATTAATTTAATATATTTACTTGATGCTAACCAACGAACAATTAATTGATGAACTTTATAATTTTATTACAAATGATTATGATCTATACCGACAACGTTTAGAACCAATATACAAAAATTTATGCAAAAAACACGATAAGAATATTTACGATGAAGAAAAATCACAATATTTATTTGAAAATGTTGTTAGAGAAGGAAGAAAGAAATATGTTTCAATGTTTGGTGTTAAATATAATGTTAATGTTAATAATTTCAATCCATTAATTGTAAAAGAAATTGCAGAATTAATTAGAAACAAATTTGAACAAAATATTGATAATTATTTTTGATTTATCTTGAATTTATTATAATGTGTAATTAAATTATTTTTCATATTATTATTAAAATTTAATACTTTTCCATGGTGTTTATTTATCAAGTCATAAGAATTATCATTTAATAATTGTTTAGACACTTCTATCTTATTTGTATTTGGATTAATTGACCATAAATATTTATCAAATAATTTATGCAATCCCGCTTCTAATAATATACCATTATTAACATCATATTTATTATTATCATCGCAATCACAATAAGGTATAATATGACATGCTTCACACATATTTGAATGACTATTTGTTACAATACATTGTTTATCTCTATCGATAATTTTTTTCCTAAATTCTTCTTGACCAAACCGTTTTTCCGCAATTTCAAAAAAGCTATCAGGAAATGTTTCTAAACCAAATTTATTATAAACCACAAATTTAATATCATCTAATGCATAATATTGAAACAATTCATTTGGTATGTATAATTTATTATCATTATATTGAATTTTATTAAATAAACTATTCATTTTATATATATTATACCGTCAACCCTTTAAATAAAATTGAATAATTAAACGAATCAATAAATAATCATCATGAATAATTAATATTATACTATGAACAAAACTATTATTCTTACCAATATTGAATATCTCAAATTCATACATGAAAAAATATGTCACACCACTTTTACCGAAAATGATAAAGATTTTTTAATGATAAATTATAATGTTCCAGAAGATATATATGATTTTCTATATAGTGTACAAAACAAGCCAAAATTTATTGAATTTTTTGGTAAATCATTAATTGGTAGAATAGACACAAATGAGACATACGAAAGTATTTATAAATTTTATCTTGATAATAAGATTCCCAATGACGTTCTAACATACATTTTCACAAATGTTTCAAACGATACTAATCAAATAGTTATGACAGATGATAAAGAAAATGAATTTGATACAATTGATATAGATAAAGAAATTGGCAATGAAGTTGATACAATGGATATAGATGAGGAACTTGACAACTTTGTACATAATTTTAAGTTTAGAGAAAGTCAAAAAGAAGCAATTCAAAATACAATTAAACAAAATTTTGTATCAGGTATTCATAATCAAATTATGGGTGCTGGTAAATCAATCATCGCACTAAAATTAATATGGGAACATTATAAGAAATTCAAAGGAACTGATGCATATATTTATATGTGCGACAAACAAGAAATTCTTCGAGGAATGTTTTTTGAAGAAGATAAAAATGGTAAACTTATAATATCACAAACTAAAATAGAAGATTGGAATAATAAGGGTATTATTAATCTAACCAAATTTCTTATAGTTGATTGTGTAAATGAAAAACCTAAAAATATTTTCGAAAATCTACACACAATACATAAACCGAAATTATTAATTATTAACAATAAATTTTTGACATTACGCGATTATGAAAAAATTATTCCAAATAAAGAAACGTTATTTGATGATTCGGATGACGAAATTAATGGACAACGAGTTGCATTGATTGAACTTGACGAATGTCATTCAATTTCTGCTCCACAAACATATAAAGCATTAAAATGCCTTAAGTATGAAAAACGCATTCCAATTATTGGTTTTTCTGCCACACCATTACGTCCGAAAGCAGAAAGTAAATTATGTGATATATTTTCAAAATCATTTGATCCTACTAAGAAAAACAAAACACTCAATATCATTTCAACATACAATCTTATAGATGCGATCCAAGATGAGGTTATATTACCATTCAAATATATTTGTGTAGAGGTAAATAAACCAGTTAGTGAAGAAATAATTAAAGAAAATAGAGTAATAGAAACAAATGTTATAGATAAAATATTACACGAATTGCCCTATAAGAAGTTTGCTTGTTGGAACCGAAATATTGATCAAATGGAAAAAAGCTATAAATTTTATACTAAAAAATACCCAAATATGAAAATGTTTATGTCGAGTTTTAAAGATAATTACTATAAATCCCAAGGATATAATTGTAGTTTAGAAGATTTTTATAAATGTGAATCAAATGCAATGTTATTCTGTGTAAATAGATGCCGCGAAGGTTCTGATATAAATCGTCTTGATTGTGGTGTATATTTAGATGCTGTCCGAAATAGATCTATTCTTGTTGCAATGCAAACAAGTGGTCGTACTGTTAGACCTGATAAAGAAGGGAAAAAAACTCACGGAGTAATTATTGATATGTTTGTTCCAGAAGAAGGTAAAAGTATAGAATCATTAACAGTTGAAAAAATTATGGGATATTATAATGGTATTTTAAATTTATCAATTGAAGGCGCAGATGATACTGAATCATCTGATATGAATGAATTTATGAAACAATATTTTGAATTCCTTAAGCTTAAAAATAATACATTCTTCAACGAAGAAACAAATGAAATTATAGTTAAAGTAGATGAAAAGAAGAAACATGATATTAAAATTAAATTTGAACTTACTACAAAGACAGTTGATTGGAGTTTTATTAAGACAGAACTTAATAAAACGATTGACAAACAATTTAATGTTGATAAAGAACAAAAATTCAAAATAATTATCAATAAACTTAAAGAACTCGATATATTTGAACCAAATACAGATTTTTGGGAAGCATATAAAAATATACAAAATAAAGAAAACTTAGGATTACCAGAAGATATTTATAATGAAAATAAAGAAATATGGGATACGAAAACATGGTATGAAATATTAGACATAAAAATTCCAAACTATAAAACAATCGATGAAATCAAAAAAATTATTTGGGGTTATGGGAAATCATATTATATCAGTAAAGATAAATACTTAAAATTAGCAAAAACATATGATTTACCTTATTATCCTGAAGAATTATATAAATTTAAAGGTGTTAAACTTAACGATAATATTTTGGAATTCTAAGAAAAATTTGATTTATTTATAATATAATTGAATTGTATATTATACATGAATAATTATATGGCATCAAATTGGTTTTCATTTTTAGTCTCATTGGAAGATATTTTAAGAAATGAAACAAAAAATTCAATTACAGGCATGGATGCATTCAGAGAAATTATTAATTTACTAGTTTTGCGATTTGTGGAAAATAAATTTGAGTTTAATAATAAAGAACTGGGAATAGATTGTAAATTTAGTAATTTGTATGAAAATTATTGCACTAAAAAACACTTTGATGACGACAAAAAAATAAAAGAAAATCATAATAAATATTCATACAAATTGTATAACTTGATATATAACAAAGATAGACATTATATTACAAGTGAATCTGATGATGGAGTCATAACAAAGAAAAAAAATAATGAAAAATCGTGCGTTTTTGAAAGAATCATTACATATACAGCATTACATCATGGCAAAGATTCACAATATTTCAATTTCTTTGAAAAAGCATATGATAAAAATAAAACAGTATTTACAAATGTAAAGGATACATATGCAATTGCAATTCAGAAAATGATTGCAAAAATTTATGAAGAAATGAAAGATTTTGATCATTCGTCTATTAATTTTGATGCTTTTGGCGATGGATATGAAAAATATAGTGGGTTATTGGAGGGTAATAGTACGAAAAGTCGTACAGGGCAATATTTTACAAATAGGCAAGTAATCAATACAATAATTGAAGAAATTAAACCAAAACATACTGAATTATGTTATGATCCTGCATCTGGAACTGGTGGATTTCTCATATCAATAGAAAAGTATATGAGACATCAATATGAAAATAAAAAAATTACAAGAAAACAATTTGACGATTTCCTAAAAAATAATATTTATGGAAATGATACTATGGATGCAGTTTATATGATTTTAGTATTTAATTGTATTTTACATGGAATAAATCTTGATAATATCAAAATGCATGACAGTTTAAATATTATGCATGATAATAAAGATTATGCTAATGACAAATTTGACGTGATTGTTGAAAATCCACCATTTGGACTATCCTATGATTGTAGTCATATTAATGAAGATAAATATTATAAATTTGTAGTTAAGAATAGTGTCGCATTATTCTTGCAACATACATATAACGCTCTAAAAGAAAATGGACGCGCCGGCATTGTTATTGATAGAGGTATATTGAATAATGGTACAAAATTAACTAATTGGGAAACAAAAATAAGGAAATTTTTACTTGAAAATACAAATCTTTATAAAATAATTCAATTGCCAACTGGTATATTTAAACATACACATTTTGCTACAAGTATTATATTTTTTAATAAAGGAGACAAAACGAAAGAAATTGAATGGATTGAAGGATATTTTGACAATTCAGACAAAGGCAAGGGAGACAAAACACTTTTACTAAAAGAAGGAAAGAAAATATCAATTGATAAAATTAAAGAAAAAGGATGGAGTTTAAAATGGGATGATTATTTTGCAGAGAAAAAAGAAGAAAATATACAAAAAGGTTGGATCAAATTCGGAGAAATATTTAAAAACGATAATGCAGGAGAGGTTATCAATAAGTCATTCTGGAATAACGGTAATAATTTAACGTACTCGTGTTCTTTGGAACCATTTTATTCAAATTATAATGATTTTCCCAAAACGAAATTAACAGTAAAAGGAGATATATTAGTTGCCAGAAATGGAACTCCATATATACATATACCTAAAGAAAATTCATTATATACAAATGTCGTGCAAAGAATACAAATTAATGAACATTTTAATACACAATATATTTACTATTACATAAAAATTAACACATATCAAATAGTTCCAGCAGTAGATAATTCAATTCCATCGTTTAACTTGGACACGTGGAAAAATATGAAAATTCCATCTCTTTCACTGTCTCATCAAAAAGAAATTGTATCATATCTTGATAAAGCATACGAAAAATACAAAATACAAGATACTATTAAATATTATGGAGATATTCCTATTTTTAACATTTTATTAAATAAACAATATGATGATTTTGATGCAATTTTGGAATTTCAAGAACAATTAAATGTATTGAATAAAGAAATTGATAACAATGATAAAACCAAACGACTTTATATCAAAGGGTTGTTTAATATGACAAATGGTGAAAAAAAAATATTAGATGATGTAGTAAATATCAAAAAAGGTACATTTAATACGCAAGATATTGATAATAAAGGAGAATATCCGTATTATAATGCGAGTTATAATAATCCTGCAGGTAAACATTCACAATTTTCAGTTGATTTACCTGAATACATAATATTTATAAAAGATGGTGGTAATAAATCAAATCCATTAAGTTTATCATCTGGAATGGCAAAATCATTTTACGTTACTGGAAAAAGTGCAGTGCAACACGGAAATGTTATACTTACTAGTAAAAAAAATCTTAAATTAAAATATTTATATAATTATCTTGAATCACATCGTATTGATTATATGAAAGTTGTTAAATATAATAGCGGCTTAGGTCACTTGTCAATGGAATATATTAAAAAAATAGTTATTATAATACCATCATTAGAAGGACAAAACAAAATAATAAAACAAATTGAAGATTTAGAATCAGTAAATAGTCATTTTAATAAATACAATAAAATCATACAAGATAGAATAAAAATTATATTAGACACTGTTAAAAATTTATCAATTGAAACAACTATCAAAGAACCAACCTATACAGAATACCAATTATCATCCTTCGCTAAACCAATAGTCCAAGGTAAAAACCTAACTGAAACATCTCCAACGAAAACCAAAGAATACAAATATCCTTATTACACCACCCAAAACTCTCCAGACAATTCCCCACTCTATTGCAAAACAGCATCATATTCTGGTCAACACATCTTGGTAACACGAATTGAACAAAATCAAGGCACAATCAAATTAATTTCAGGAGATTTTACTGCTAACAGTGATTTTTATGTTATCAAACTAGAAGACGATTATGAATCTTATTACGATATCATCAAGGATCAACTAGAAAACTATGACTTTAAAAAACTTGTTGAAGAACATCCAATTATTGTCAAAATCAAAGATAAAGAGCAACCATCAAAACATATTGGATTAAGTCACTTGAATAACTTTATGGTTAAATTAGAGGATCAAGTAGAAGAACCAACTGATGAAAAGCAAGTAGATTCAGATGAAGAACAATCAAATGAAAAACATCAAAATGAACAACTTGATGAATCATCCGAAGAATCCATCAAAGAACCCGAAGAAAAGCCAAAAAAAATAATCCAACAAAATAATACCAAAACACAACCAGTCAAACCACTTAATCAAAAAGTAATCCAGAATGCTAAAAAGAAAAACATAACTATAGCGTAAATTAATTTATATTTTCAGACTATGGTGTAATTTTATGATACCAAATGGAATTAATACACGATAAAATAACATCATAGTCTAACACCTACAACTTAACTTATAATACTATTTCATATAAAGATCCCATTATTTGATATATTATGCCAGCGATAAAGTAAACATAATAAAAATGAATTTAAACACTTTTAAAAACTTATTTAAACATCTCCATATAATAGTTTATTATAATGTCTGAAGAAGAAATTAATCAATTTATTCAAAATTATGATGGTCCAACTGAAGAAGAATACAATGAAATGTATACACCAACGATCGAAAAAACAATTGCAAATATCAAAACAACTGATTACCCCAATACCACAACACTACACCTAGAAGACTTAGATGTATATGATTTAATTCATTATTTTGAAGGTGATGCGAGAGGTAAATATCATATTGGTATGACATATGATAAATTAAAAGGAATAATAAAGGAACATAATATTAAAACAATTAGAGGTTATGGTTATTGGTCAAGAAGAACAAAGATAAATGATATTGGTAGAAATTTGAACATACCATCTTATGAATTTGATACAGAATGGATATCGTGGGCTGATTTATTAAGTGACCCGACGTTTACATACGAAGAGGCTAAAACTTTTATTAAAAATAATCTGGACTTGTCTAATGTGAACAATGTTGTGGAATGGTATAAATATTTTGATGAAATGATAGACAATGAATATTATGAATATACTCCAACATCACCATCATTCATAGAAAGGTTTACCGGATTGCCAACCAACCCAAGCATATATTATAAAGAATTCGTAAGCTATGATGATTATTTAGGTAAGAAACTGGATAAGATTATTGTAAAGAAAACATATGATTGTCAATGGTATTATATTTTAACAGACCAAAATATTGAAAATAAAAAATAATATATATTTTAACTTATTAACTAAAATATATAAAATGGAGTGTATTGCTACAATTCCTACAGGTGGTAACTGTTGTCATAGTTCAACCATTGAATATAATGATATAAGATATAAATTTGTTATTAGTCAATATGCAGGTACCTATAGTCACAATATAAATGGGCATAATCAAGGTAATTGTCAAAAATATAATATTACGTTATATAATAATTCATTAAATTTCATTCAGTTAGATTGGTATAAGACAAGTGCTATTGTACAGGAAGATTATGGTAAATTTTATACAATGGAAAACAGAGTTAGTACACATTATTCAGATGTGTTTAGACAAAAAATAATTTTTAATGATAAATTTGTTATGATCAATGATAATAATAAATTAAATATATATGATTGTCATACACTAAAATTAATAAAAACTTTAACAACTAAAAACGAAATAACATGTATCCGTACATCCAAAAATGGTTTAATATTAGAAGATAGTGTTATAAATAATCATGGTTCTGGATTTCAGTCAAATGATATTTACAATTGGAATTTAGAATTTATTAAAAGTATCAGTATGCAAATAATGTTTAGTGAAAATGATTTTGTTATTGCTTTTAAAACATGGGATGAAAATTATTTTTACAATATCAAAAAAGATACATTCACTAAGATAGATGGTAGTGTAATAGATTTAAAAGATGGTATTATCCATGTATATACCAAACAAAATGAAATCAAATTATTAAAACAAAAAGCGGATGATATAGAATGTTCTATATGTTTGAATAATCTTACTGAAACATTTGCATTAGTACCATGTGGTCATACTAACTTGTGTACCAAATGTTATACTGATCAAAACTTAAAACATTGTCCTATTTGTAGAAAAGACATCAAT
>Ga0154020_10008206_pt1 | contig 12118 bp, 5 predicted proteins | sample Klosneuvirus_201_FD_109709 | JGI IMG/M metagenome (GOLD analysis project Ga0154020, IMG submission 109709) | Active sludge microbial communities from wastewater, Klosterneuburg, Austria - Klosneuvirus_20160825_MG | ecosystem: Engineered > WWTP > Aerobic digester > Activated sludge | place... | reverse complement strand
GAGCTTCGGGACCGTCGCTGCCGCATAGGCAAACAACATCTTTGCTCCGTGTCTAATAATCCCTCCGCGCTCCTGTGCCAGGCCCGGCATAAATCCCGGTATGTCGACCAAGGTCACGATGGGTATATTGAATACGTTGCAAAAGCGAATAAATCGCGCACCTTTGTCCGACGAATCAATGTCCAAGGTCCCAGCTTTGACCATCGATTGATTGGCCACGATGCCCACCACCACCCCCTGTATCCGACCAAATCCAACCACGAGGTTCTTCGCCCACTCTTTTTGCACCTCAAGGAAATCCCCTTCGTCCACAAGGCGCCGAATCACTTGCGTTACATCGAATGGCGTCTTCGAGTCCGCCGGCACTAGATCGTTCACCATGGCATCCGGAGAGAGATCGATATTCGGCGATGGGCGATGCGGAGGGTCCATCACATTGTTCGGTGGAATGAACGACAATATTCGCTTCACGAGCAACAAGGCATGTTGCTCGTCGTCCGCCACGAAGTGGATGTTCCCACTGACAGATGCGTGTGCATGGGCACTGCCAATCTCATCCATCGTGACTGTCTGGCCCGTCGCCGCCTTGATCACATCCGGACCACAAATAAACATGCTGGCGCTAGACTTCGTCATGATAATGAAGTCGGTAAGGGCCGGCGAGTAGGCCGCGCCTCCGGCACAAGGTCCGGCGATGATCGAGATCTGCGGCACCACGCCGGAAGCAAGCACATTTCTGAAAAACACCTGCCCGTATCCGGACAGTGAATCGTCACCCTCCTGAATTCGAGCACCGCCCGAATCGTTGATGCCCAAAATTGGCATGCCCGACTTCATGGCGTAGTCCATCAGGTCGCAGATCTTCTTCGAATGGATACGTCCAAGACTGCCTCCGCTCACTGTGAAATCATGACTGTAAGCGGCAACAGGTCTTCCATCAACATAGCCAACTCCCGTGACAACTCCGTCGCCAGGCAGCGACTTCTTTTCCAAACCGAAGTCGTGACAGTCGTGATCAGCGTGGAGTCCCCACTCCATAAACGTGTTGGCTTGAAAGAGTGCGATTAGTCTCTCACGCGCATGGAGCTGTCCTTTCGCATGGCGCTCCAAGCGTTTGTCTTCTCCGCCTCCAGCCAGGGCTACCGCCCGGCGCGAACGCAGATTCTCTAGCAGGTCAGGATGAATTGGCATGTGAATGTCCCTCAATGTGCTACGTTGCCCTCTTTCATGGCGCAAAACTCGGTCAAGACGCCATGAGTGCTCTTGGGATGTAAAAACGCGACCAACTTGCCCGCCGCGCCTTCGAAGGGCTCGGCATTTATTAGCCGCACGCCGGCTCGGGACGCTTGCGCAAGTTGACCGCCAATCTCGTCAGTGCGAAACGCGATGTGGTGAATGCCTTCACCCTTATCCGACAAAAACTTGGCAATCGGGCTATCAGCAGAAGTCGGCTCGAGCAGCTCGAGGTGAACTCCGTCCAGGTTAAAAAAAGCAGTCTTAACTCGTTGCGACGCGACCTCCTCCCTACCTTCGCAAGGCAGCCCAAGAGCGTTTTCGTAGAAGGCAATCGCTACTTCCAAGGAGCGAACTGCGATGCCCAAGTGATCAATTTTTTGTATCATGGCAATGAAAGTGGCTCTTGCCACTGGCGCAACAAGACTACGGCAAGTCAGCCGCTCCTACTCCTCGTTTCTTGCCAAAGAGTGCGTCACGATTGTGACCCTCCTCGAAGTGCTCCCGTCGCAATCCACTGATCACCTGATCTACGATGTGCTGTGCAGCTCTTCGGGCAGAAACACCTCCCTCCGCCACTTCCCCCTCCAAAGCAACACGCATCGCCCGTAGTTCTTTATTGGAGTCACAAAGATCGACAAGCAACCTGACGAGCAAGTCGTTCATCCAGGAAACATTCTGCTGTCTCCGAACGCGGTCCAGATCCCCTCCGCTCTCCGCTCGACGAATGTACTCCTCCACGGCGAGCCAGACCTCAGGCACTCCCATCCCCGTAATTGCAGAGCATGTTTTCACACGCGGCTTCCAATCGTCGCCTTTAACGTCAAAATAGCGAAGCGCTCGCTCGAACTCCAGCGCAGTCGATTCGGCACGAACTTGATTGTCCCCATCCGCCTTGTTGACCACCACGAGATGGGCGAGTTCAAGAATCCCTTTCTTCATTCCCTGGAGCTCATCGCCAGCTCCGGCGATGGTGAGAACAACGAAGCAATCAACCATGGAGCGAACCAGGGTCTCACTCTGGCCGACACCCACCGTCTCAACAAGGATGGTGTCGTAACCCGCAGCCTCACACAATGCAATCGCCTCGCGGGTCTTCCGAGCCACACCTCCCAGAAGTCCGCCGCTTGGTGAAGGCCTTATGAAGACATCCGTTTCGCGTGAGAGTCGGTCCATCCGTGTCTTGTCTCCAAGGATACTGCCGCCGGAGACCGGGCTGCTTGGATCGACCGACAGTACAGCCAAGCGGTGGCCCTGACGGACGAGATTCAGGCCCAACGCATCAATGAACGTGCTTTTTCCCGCACCGGGCACCCCGGAAATTCCGACACGAACGGAAGACTTTGATCGTGGAGTGATCCGATCAATCAGTTCATCTGCCAGGATACGATGCCGCTCCGCTTTACTTTCGACCAAAGTTATCGCCTGCGCAAGGGCGACCCGGTCGCCCGCAACGATCCTACGCTCCAAATCGGCCACATCAATGCGGCGCACAACGTCGTTCCTCCACTTGCCACCACTTCCGGCCTGGTCCGGGACCGCAGCTACGATCCGCGTAGCAAAGGCCTCGCCGCCGCAAGGTGGCGCCCAGTCTGGCAACTTCGAGTCTGAGGCACCGAGATTCAAAGTTCGAGTTGACCCGCGTCGGTCGCTTCAACCCACAACGGATTGAAGTGACAGGGAACATCGCTATCCTACTTTCGCCGATGACTTCAGGCGCTGGAGAATGAGTCGCGCTGAGTCAGGAATCGGCGACCCTGGTCCGAAAATAGCTACCGCACCACAATGGAGCAAATACGGGTAATCCTGGGCCGGAATGACTCCTCCCACCACCAGCATGATGTCATCTCGACCCAGTTCCCGCAATGCAGACACTAGCTGCGGCAAGAGCGTCTTGTGCCCACCGGCCAGAGAACTCATCGCGACGACATGCACGTCGTTGTCCACTGCCTGACGGGCTGTCTCTTCTGGGGTCTGAAAGAGGGGCCCTATATCCACATCGAAACCCATGTCCGCCATGGCCGAAGCCACAACCTTGGCCCCACGATCATGTCCGTCCTGCCCCATCTTCGCGATGAGAATACGCGGTCGCCGACCCTCGCTGATCTCAAACTCCCCCGCAAGACGTCGGACTTCCGCCACACCACCTTGCTCCCCATAGCTGCTGCTATAGACTCCCGAGACGGAGCGGGTAACCGCTTCATACCTGCTGAAAACCTCCTCCAACGTGAGAGAAATCTCACCCAGAGTTGCACGTACTCGAGCTGCCGAAACAGCAAGCTCAAGCAAATTGCCCTTCTTCGTGCGGGCAGCGTCCCTGAGTGCATTCAGAGCAGCCCGGACCTCAACTGGGTTTCGTTCCGATTTCAGCTTCTTCAGCAAACGCACCTGTGACTCTCTGACGGCCGTGTTGTCTACCTCAAGAATCTCCATCGGATCTTCGTGCTCGAGTCGAAACTTGTTCACACCGACGATCACCTCACGACCGGAATCGATGAGCGCCTGCCGCCTCGCGGCCGCCTCTTCTATCCGAAGTTTTGGCAGTCCGGTTTCAATCGCCTTTGCCATCCCACCTAGAGCCTCCACCTCTTGAATGTGCTTCCAGGACAGGTGCATGAGCTCCTTCGTCAGCGACTCGACATAGAAAGAACCGCCCCAAGGATCAACAACCTGGCACAAACCTGTCTCGGCTTGCAGAAACAACTGCGTATTTCGCGCAATTCTAGCTGAAAAGTCCGTCGGTAACGCAATCGCCTCGTCGAGCGAGTTCGTGTGAAGAGACTGCGTATGGCCCATCGCCGCAGCCATCGCCTCGACGCAGGTTCTCACCACGTTGTTGTAGGGATCCTGTTCTGTCAGACTCCAACCCGACGTCTGCGAGTGCGTACGCAATGCCATCGACTTAGGGTTAGCGGGATCAAAGCCTCGGACAATTTTTGCCCATAGAAGCCGGGCCGCACGCATCTTCGCAACTTCCATGAAAAAATTCTTTCCCTGCGCCCAAAAAAACGAAAGCCGCGGGGCAAACGCATCGATGTCGATGCCGGCCTGGCGACCAGTCCTCAGGTACTCCAGACCATCCGCCAGCGTATAGGCAAGCTCAAGGTCGGCTGTGGCCCCCGCCTCTTGCATATGGTATCCAGAAATCGATATGGAATTGAATTTCGGCATTTTCTTCGATGTGAACTCGAAGATGTCCGCGATGATCCTCATTGAAGGTTCAGGCGGATAGATATATGTGTTACGCACCATGTACTCCTTCAGAATGTCATTCTGAATGGTTCCGGATAAGCGATCAATGGCGACCCCCTGTTCTTCCGCCGCCACAATGTAGAAGGCCAAGACAGGGAGCACTGCCCCATTCATCGTCATGGATACGCTGATCTTGTCCAAAGGAATGCCATCGAAGAGCGCCTTCATGTCGAGCACACTGTCGACCGCAACACCAGCCTTGCCCACGTCTCCCATCACCCTTGGGTGATCGGAGTCGTATCCACGATGTGTCGCAAGGTCAAAGGCCACAGACAGTCCGGTTTGACCGGCAGCAAGATTTCGGCGGTAAAACGCATTGCTTTCAGTCGCCGTCGAGAATCCGGCGTACTGACGGACCGTCCACGGTTTTTGCACGTACATCGTCGCATAGGGCCCGCGCAGAAAAGGGGCCACTCCGGCCGTGTAGTCAAGATGCTCGCAGTCCGCGACATCATCCGGCGTGTAGAACGACTCCACCGGAATCTGTTCGATGGTCTGCCACACGGGGCCCCTGGCCCTCCGATCCGCCCCTGGCTGGGCCGCAACGGGCGACTGGAACTCGAGCGCGGAGAAATTTGGAATACTCATCTTCGGACCTATTTTGCTCACAGTCCAAGCCTGTGGTGAATCGACGCGAGAAGCTTTGCCGCATTGGCTCTCATGTGAATGAACTCATCCACCCCCTTCGACCGGTACATTTCCATTTGCTCGCCCGGATGACCGGCGAGAACCAGAAGAGGCGAAAACTTGAAGCTCTTGATCGCCTCCGCGACGGAAGGGACTAGTTCTGGATACGTGTCGTCCGACGAACAAATCACGACGACCGGCGCTCCATCTGCCTGTGCGGCGGAAACAGCATCGACCGCGTTCGGAAATCCCGGTGGATTCACAACCTCAAATCCTCCCGCGGCAAAGAATCCCATGCTAAAGTCCGCCCGCGCACCATGCTGAGCGCGCGGCCCCATGTTCAACAGGAACACGCGAGGGAACCGGCCGTTTTTTACGCGGTAGTCGTCTGCCTGCCGGCGCAATAATTCAAACGATTCGGCGCGTCGCTTGAATCGCAGTCTTGATACGACGGGCGAAAGAGAGCGTCCGTTACCCAGCGATTTCGACACCTCGCCCAGACTCGCGCCCGATGTTAGTGCTGCGATAACTGCATCGACCCGATCAGCCGGCTTTGCGGCAGCAATCTGATTGAGCAACTCAACCACCATGGCCGATTGCTCAACATCACCCGCCGTGCGGTCACGGGCTACGCGAGCCCCCAGGCTCTTTCCCAGGTCGCCGAAATCAGGTGAACTGTCCGCAAGCTTAGTCTCACGCAGATTCGGTTGAAGATTTGTACCGACAATTCCATCTTTTCTGACCTCTGCGCCCTGTTGACGCAAATCCGAGAAACGCTCGATTTCCTTTTGAGGCTCCCCGATCAGAAGTGCTTCGATCATCCCGCCCTTCGCCTCAACTGATTGAAAGATAGTCCATGCCTTCTCAGCCAGTTCGCGTGTCAGAGTCTCCACGTACCACGAACCGCCAGCCGGGTCCTGAACTCGCCCCAAATGGCACTCTTCATTCAGTATTACTTGTGTATTTCGAGCCAGCCGCCGCGAGAAGTCATCCGGCACACGCACACAGTCATCAAAAGCTGAAATATGGATACTTTCACAACCGGAGACGATCCCTATAAAAGCTTCGCTCGTGGATCGAAGGAGGTTCACATGCGGGTCGAGCTGAGTTTTGTTCCACATCGCCGACCTTCCATGGCAGACAAGACCACAGCCTGCCGGCGAAACATGTGCTGCTTCCAGGACTCGCGACCAAAGCAGCCGAGCAGCTCGCATCTTTGCGATCTCCACGAAGAAGTGCGAACCAAGCGAGAACGTAAACATCATGCGCGCAGCGGCGTCGGCTGGCGAAACTCCGCGGCGTTCCAATCGCCGCAGATAGTCAACTGCGCTCGCCAGTCCAAATGCCAGTTCATGGGATGCAGTGCCGCCCGCTTCGGCCCAGAGATTCGCTTGGATCCCAATCACGCGGAGCTCCGGCGCCTCCACCTGTGTCCAGCGGATGACATCCGCCATCGAGTCGATTGCCCCATCGACCAGACTTGGAATCGTACCTTGCTGCACCCATTCACCGATGGGATCGCTCGCTATCGTACCTTTCAGAGATCGGGAGGAGCGCCCCTGCATCCTTTGCACCGCAACCAGCATCGCCAAAAGAGGCACAGAAGACGTTCCGGCCTGCGCGTAAAGAGGTATCGCTGACAGGTCGACGCCTGAGAGGGCACGATTGAGATCGGAAACGGTCGCGATCGAGAGGCCGCATCCTCCTACTTCTCCAATCTCTGCCTCGTCGGGATCGAGGCCCAAACGAGTCGCGACATCGAGGAGTAGATTCACCGCATTCTGCCCCCGATTCAGATCCTGCAACAGAGCTTGGTTGAAATCAGCCGGTCTTCCATAAGGCAGCTCCTGGCAGATCCGACTGCCCACAATCGGCTGGAGCACTGAGCCCCGGGTAAACGGGACTTCCCCTGGAACGCCCGCCTCCATCCCGAAGCGTTCAGCGGAAGCACGGGTATAGATGGGCTGAAGCTCAATCCCATCTGGAAGTTTGGTAACTAGCTTCCGCTCGATTGTTCCTCCTTCGAGCGATTCCTCAGCCATCCGGCGCCACGCGTCGCTCGGTGGAGCCGGAAATTCGGAAAGCAGCCTCGTGGTACGATCAAGTGCAGACATGGAAATGGTAGCCCGCCGGAGCTCATCCGAGATCCTCAACGGTCACTTCAAAGGATTTTTCTCCGACGCTAATTCGAAGACGTGAGGCCGCAGCCAAGGACGGCGCTGTCGGACCCGCGCTAGTCGTGGTTTTTGGCGGCGACACAATAGCCTGAGGCGCATTGACCGGGACTACCAAAGACTTCGGCTTCGGCTTCAAAAGAGCCTCTGTTTCCCGCGGAAACATTGCATAGAGCACCGCGGTGTCGTCATCGGAAGGTAGGCCCTTCGCGATCAGTTCCGCACGAAGCCCGGCCATTCGAGGGGCAAGACCGTCTGCTGGGCGTCCCGTAACCGGACTCTGCCCAGAATGTTTCGCCGCCAGGGAGATCACTTCAGGATCCACCGGTCCGGGTGCTTGTCCATACTTGCCTAGGGCCAAATCGGCAGTGGCTTGCGCAAGGTTTTTCCAGCGGCCAAACTTCACGTTTAGCATCGCCTGCGTCCCTACGATCTGCGAAGTCGGCGTCACCAGCGGAATCCACCCGAGTGCTTTCCTGACCACGGGAATCTCGGACAAAACCTCATCCAACTTATTCTCCATTTTCATTTCCTTCAGTTGGTTTCTGAAGTTCGAAAGCATGCCACCTGGCACCTGGAACGACAGGGCGTCGCTATCGACGCGATCGTTCACAGGACTCATGACCGAAGCCAGTTCCGAAGCGACTCCTTCGAAATGTTGCCGCAACCGGGCAAGTCTCGCGAGATCATAGACTGGGGCTCTCGGGTTCCCCTGCAGAAGTGCCAGCATCCTTACCGTATCGGGTTGTCCCGTACCGTTCGCAAAGGGTACAATGGAACAGTCGACCGCGTCAGCACCGGCTTCAACTGCAGCTAAGTAAGTCGCCCCCGCCAATCCGGCGGTCTCGTGGGAGTGCACGACCAACGGCAAGTCGGAATGCCGGTCCTTTATGCCGCGAACAATTTGGTACGCGATGCTGGGAGGTAGCAATCCAGCCATGTCCTTCAGACAAATTGAGTCCACTTCAAGGTCAGCGAGGCCATCGGCAAGTCGCACGAACATATCAGGCGTGTGGACCGGGCTAGTCGTAAAACAAAGCGTGCCCTGCGCATGCTTGCCTGCTGCCTTTACTGCCCGAACAGCAGTCTGGAGATTGCGCAGGTCGTTCAAGGCATCAAAAATCCGGAAAATATCCATCCCGTGGTTCGCGGAACACCGGATGAACGCTTCGACAACATCGTCAGGGAAGCTAGTGTACTGCACGATGTTCTGCCCCCGCAGTAGCATCATATGCGGGGTTTTCGGAGTGAGTGGCTTTAGTGCATCAAGTCTGGCAAACGGATTTTCTCCCAAGAACCTGAGACACGAGTCGATGGTCGCTCCGCCCCAAGTCTCCAAGGCGTCGAAGCCGAGTTCATCAAGCTCGTTTGCCGCGGGCAGCATTTGCGGAGTCGTCATTCGCGTCGCCGCCAATGACTGATGCCCATCGCGCAAGACCGTATTGTTGAATTTGATCGGCTTCATGACGTGGGTTTCGATCAGCAGAGTGATACCGTGTATCGATCGGGGCTAGAATAGCGGGAACACCTCTGCGCGACTATGCCACAGTTGCCCAATGTGCCGCATTCTTTGCGTAGAGCACCCCGGAAGGAGCCGACCCAATGAACTCCAAGTCCAAAAAAATCGCCCGGTCTTTGCGGACCGGGCGAATAACGATTTGGAGCTAGGCTCAACAAGTCGTTTTGGCGGGAGGATCTAAAGGCTAAATGCAAACACTCTCTTCTGACAAGCGCAATCTCGTATTGCAGTAAGGCCCCGCTCCCGAGCCCCGTTGCAGAACTGCGAGAGCGCGACTACAAGGCCAGCCGCGACTTTTCGACGCGGCCGGCTCCCATTGGGCTTTCAGCCCCGATATGCAATTCAACTACGCCGAGGAAACAGCCGGCGCCGGAGCGTCGTCCGCGACATTGAGCTCCTCACCGAACGGCAAGCTGATGCGTAGCTGCTTGAATGCGGGCAGGCCCGTACCGGCAGGGATCAGATGACCCATAATGACGTTCTCTTTGAAGCCCTTCAAATGATCCACTTTTCCAAGCGTCGATGCGTCCGTCAGGACACGGGTTGTTTCCTGGAACGAAGCAGCGGAGATGAAGGATTCCGTTTCAAGAGAAGCCTTGGTTATACCCAGGAGAATCGGTTCGGCCTCAGCGGGTTTGCCACCGGCCTCTTCGATTCGTTTGTTCTCCGAGAGAAACGCGGCACGATCAACCTGTTCACCCCAGAAATACTCACTATCGCCTGGATCCGTGATCCTCACCTTGCGCAGCATCTGACGTATGATGATCTCGATGTGCTTGTCATTGATCGTCACACCTTGGAGCCGGTAGACTTCCTGAACCTGAGAAATCAAGAAATCATAGAGAGCGCTTGGTCCCAGGATTTCAAGAATCTCGTGCGGATCGGCGGAACCTTCAGTGAGATGCTGCCCTTTGTGCACCACGTCACCGGGTTGTACGATGATATGCTTCCCCGTAGGGATCAAGTGCTCTTCTTCTTGTCCCGTCTCATCGTTTTTGACGACGAGTTTGCGTTTCCCGCGCACTGTACCTTCAAACGAGACAATGCCGTCTATGCGCGCCATCTCAGCGGCATCTTTCGGTCGTCGGGCTTCGAAGAGCTCCGCCACGCGAGGAAGGCCTCCGGTGATGTCTTTCGTTTTTGAAGCCTGCCGCGGTGTCTTCGCGAGAAGCGCGCCAGGAGCGATAACGTCGCTCTCATTGACAACAATCTGCGCACCTACCGGAATCGAATAGGCAGCCAATGCGCGATTTGCTGAATCGCGCACTTCGATCTGCGGGTTGAGATCTTCTTTGTGCTCGATAACGACGGTGGCGATGCGACCCGAGGATTCGTCCAGTTCGCGCTTCACAGTCACTCCAGGGATCATGTCCTTGAAGATCAGCGTTCCGCCCTTTTCAGAGAGTACCGGTACGTTGTATGGATCCCACTGCGCCAGTACCGCTCCCTTTTCGATGGTCTCGCCATCGCCAACATGGAGGAAGGATCCGACTACAATATTGTAGGTTTCCAGTTCCTTATCATCGGCATCGAAAATCTGGATGCTACCTGTTTTGTTGAGGACGATGTTGCCACCATCCGCGGTCTGTACAAGTCGCAATCCGCGGTAACGAACAATACCCGTCGAACGGACTCTAATTTCCGGAGTCTTGAATCCACCGGACGCCACGCCACCAATGTGGAAGGTGCGCATCGTAAGCTGGGTTCCCGGCTCGCCAATGGACTGAGCCGCAATGATGCCAACGGAATCGCCGATTTTGGCGACTCGGTTGGTTGCCGGGTTGATCCCATAACTCCGGGCATCAATGCCGTGCTTGCTGATGGAGGTCAGCGGCGACATGACCTTTACCCGCTCGATGCTGGATTCCACGATTTTCGTGGCGATCTCTTCCGTGATTAGATCACCGGAACCGACGAGACGCTCGCTCGGACTCAGCGGATTGTAAACGTCGTCACTAGAGCACCGACCGACAATACGTTCGCGAAGGCCGACAATCTCGTCATCCCCTTCAAATATTGCCTTCTTCCAGATGCCGTCGCGAGACCCGCAATCATCTTCCGCGATAATCACATCCATCGCGACGTCACACAACTTGCGGGTCATGTACCCAGCGTCAGCGGTCTTTAGCGCCGTGTCGGCTAGTCCCTTGCGCGCGCCGTGGGTTGAAATGAAATACTCGAGTACCGTGAGGCCTTCGCGAAACGAGGAAAGAATGGGACGCTCAATGATTTCTCCCGACGGTTTGGCCATCAAGCCACGGGTACCGCACAACTGGCGCACCTGCTGCTTGTTACCTCGGGCGCCCGAGTCCATCATGATGTAAACCGGGTTGACCTCGGTCTTGCCCTCGTTGTTTTCGAGCTTGGAGAACACTGCCTTGGCGATCTTGTCCGTCGCTCCAGTCCAGATGTCCACCACCTTATTATAACGTTCTCCATCCGTAATGATGCCCTTGTTAAACTGGGCCTCGACCTCGGCGATCTTTTTCCGAGAATCGGCTACGATATCTTTTTTATCCTCAGGGATAATCATGTCGTCAATCCCGATGGAGATACCTGCCTGAAACGCGGTCTGGAATCCGAGTTCCTTCAACTTATCCAGCATCTCGACGGTCACCGTGTCGCCCGCCACTTTATAGGTGTTGAGGATCAAATCCCCAAGTTTACTTTTCGGAACCGGGAAGTTAATGAACCCGAGTCCCTTGGGCCAGATCTGATTGAAAATGACTCGTCCAACCGTGGTGCGAACGAGCTTTTTCTCAGCATGCCCGTAAACGGTTTCGCGCCGGAAATCCGGATTCGGGATATCGACCCAATCATGCATTTTGAGCGCACCATCAGCTTTTGCATAGAGCACCTCCTGCAATCCGCTCAGCATCGGCACGCGTTGCTCCTTGGTGGGCTTGCGACGCGGCTCAATCGTCAGATAGTAGGCGCCGAGAACAATGTCCTGGGAAGGCGTCAGGATTGGTTTTCCCGAGGAAGGCGAGAAGATGTTGTTTGTGGACATCATCAGGAGTTTGCACTCCATCACTGCCTCAAGGGAGAGCGGCACATGAACCGCCATTTGATCTCCATCGAAGTCCGCATTGTATGCAGTACAGACGAGAGGATGCACCCGGATGGCTTCACCTTCGATCAAGACAGGCTCGAAAGCCTGAATCGACAATCTGTGAAGTGTCGGGGCACGATTCAAAAGCACAGGATGCCCCTTGGTGACCTCCTCCAGGATATCCCACACCTCGGGAGACTTCTTCTCAATCATTTTTCGCGCACCGCGCACCGTGTGCACGAAGCCGAGTTCCTTCAGGCG
>Ga0154020_10008204_pt1 | contig 12119 bp, 12 predicted proteins | sample Klosneuvirus_201_FD_109709 | JGI IMG/M metagenome (GOLD analysis project Ga0154020, IMG submission 109709) | Active sludge microbial communities from wastewater, Klosterneuburg, Austria - Klosneuvirus_20160825_MG | ecosystem: Engineered > WWTP > Aerobic digester > Activated sludge | place... | reverse complement strand
GGACTTGGTTATGTAGGATTACCCATTGCTTTGGAATTTTCCAAAAAGGTAAAAGTAATCGGTTTCGATATCAATGAGGATCGACTTGCTAAAATGCGTGAGGGAATTGACCCGAGCGGAGAATTAAGCTCCGAAGATTTTAAAGGAACGGACATTGAATTCACATCCTCTCCTGAGAAACTCCGTGAAGCGAACTTCTTTATTGTGACGGTTCCTACTCCTATCGACGAACACAACCTTCCGGATTTAAAACCTTTGCTTGGTGCAACAAAATTTATCGGCAAAGCTTTGAAGAAAGGCGACTATGTGGTTTATGAATCAACAGTATATCCCGGTTGCACCGAAGAAGATTGCATTCCCATTCTCGAAGAGCTATCCGGTTTAAAATACAAAGTTGATTTTAAAGCAGGTTATTCACCTGAAAGAATTAATCCTGGTGATAAGGACCATACGATCACAAAAATATTAAAAGTAGTTTCCGGTTGCGACGATGAAGCTTTGGCGAATATATCAGCCACCTATGAAATTATTGTACAGGCAGGAGTATACAAAGCCACATCCATAAAAGTGGCTGAGGCAGCCAAGATCATTGAGAACACTCAGCGTGATGTGAACATTGCATTGATGAATGAACTTTCCATCATCTTCAATAAGATGGGAATAAATGCATATGATGTTTTAGAAGCCGCAGGAACAAAATGGAATTTTATTCATTTCAAACCGGGCCTGGTTGGAGGACATTGCATCGGAGTAGACCCCTACTACCTCACCTACAAAGCGCAGGAACTGGGTTATCATGCCCAGGTGATAAACAGTGGCCGCTATGTAAACGACAGCATGGGTTTTTACGTTTCGAAACAAACAGTTAAAAAAATAATTGCCTCCGGAAAAGACGTATCAAAAAGCCGCGTTCTGGTGATGGGTGCTACCTTCAAGGAGAATGTGGATGACATCAGAAATTCCAAAGTCGCAGACGTTGTAAAAGAATTAATCTCTTACGGAGTTCATGTTGAAGTAACTGATCCACGGGCAAACTCGGCAGATTTAAAACATGAATATGGATTTGAACTTGTTAAGGAAATCGGAAAAGACTACGATGCAGTCATCGTGGCTGTTAACCACAGAGAGTATTTAGATAAGGATGAAGCCTGGTTTAAAGGTATCATGGCTCAAGAGGGAATTTTGGTAGATATCAAAGGGGCGTTTAATAAAAAAATTAAAAATTTAAATTACTGGAGTCTCTAATGATGAATATTCTCGTCACAGGTGGAACAGGTTATATAGGATCGCATACAGCGGTTGAATTAGCCTTGCAGGGATTTAATCCAATCCTCATTGACAACCTGAGTAACTCACGAGAAGATGTCATTCACTCCATCGAAAAAATTATCGGAAAGGGTATTCTCTTTTTTAACATCGACCTTTGCAACAAAGCTGAACTGGCAAAACTATTTTCCGTTTACAAGGTTGATGCAACTATTCATTTCGCAGCCTACAAAGCAGTTGGAGAGTCCGTTGAAAATCCATTAAAATATTACCGGAACAATTTGCTTTCACTCATTAATCTACTGGAAATTTACCAGGAGAAAAACCTGGACAACTTTGTATTTTCCAGTTCATGCTCAGTATACGGTCAAAGCGATGAGCAACCGGTCCATGAGAAAACAAAACTTGGCAAAGCAGAGTCGCCTTATGGATATACCAAACAGATAGGAGAAACTATATTGTCTGATGTATTGAAGGTGAATTCCTTCAATGGCTGTGCCTTGAGATATTTTAATCCGGCCGGTGCTCATGAATCCGCTCTAATAGGCGAGTTTCCGTTACAAGCTCCATCGAACCTTGTACCTGTAATTACACAAACGGCAGCAGGCTTACGTAAGGAGATGACTGTTTTTGGAAATGATTACAATACACCCGATGGCACCTGCGTTCGGGATTATGTACATGTGGTAGACATTGCTCGTGCACATGTTGCCGCGATCAAACGTCTCATCGATAAAAAAAATAAAGAGTCCTACGAAATATTCAATCTGGGTACCGGTCAGGGAAATACAGTTCTCGAAGTGATTAATACATTCGAAAAAGTCACCGGACAAAAACTGAATTATAAAATCGGACCGCGACGTTCAGGAGATGTGGAGAAAGTTTATGCTGACACGACTAAGGTCAACACCGAATTGGGTTGGAAACCCGGGTATTCATTGAATGATATAGTAAAAAGTGCATGGGCCTGGGAGCAACACTTATTGGCCTTAAAATAAATCTGAATAATTTTATTCATGACATCATTTAAAAAAAATATTCTCATTACAGGAGGAGCCGGTTTTATCGGATCCCATGTTGTGCGGCTCTTTGTCAATAAATATCCTGAATACAAAATCCTAAATCTCGACAAGCTCACTTATGCCGGGAATCTGATGAATCTCAAAGATGTTGAAGGGAAGTCTAATTATGAATTTTTGCGGGCTGACATTGTTGATTCAGAATTTATTCAAATGTTGTTCAAGGAAAGAAAATTTAATTCGGTAATTCATCTTGCAGCAGAATCACATGTCGACAGAAGCATTTCCAATCCGATGGATTTTATAATGACAAATGTTGTCGGAACAGTCAATCTGCTCAATGCTGCAAGGGAATCATGGAAAGAAACAGTTGCTCAGCCTGACCGAAATATTTTTTACCACGTTTCTACCGATGAGGTTTACGGCTCTCTGGGAAAGAGCGGTTACTTCACTGAGAAGTCACCGTATGATCCCCATAGCCCCTACTCCGCTTCCAAAGCAAGTTCAGACCATATGGTTCGCGCATACTATGACACCTATGGCTTGCCAGTTGTGATATCCAATTGCTCCAACAATTATGGTTCTCATCACTTTCCCGAAAAGTTAATTCCGCTTGCCATTCATAATTTAAAGAATAACAAACCTGTTCCTGTGTATGGCAAGGGCGAAAATGTTCGTGATTGGTTGTTTGTAGAAGATCACGCACATGCCATTGATATCTTGTTCCACAAAGCGGCTCCGGGTACTACATATAATATCGGCGGACAAAACGAATGGCGAAACATTGATCTTATCCGACTTCTTTGCAGTATCATGGACAGAAAACTAAAAAGGAAAGAAGGTACATCTGCCCAACTGATTAGCTTTGTAAAAGATCGAGCCGGACACGATATGCGTTATGCAATTGACTCCTCCAAACTACAAAACGATTTTGGATGGAAACCATCACTTCAATTTGAAGAAGGGCTTGATAAAACAGTAGACTGGTATTTGGCAAATGAGGAATGGCTGGAGAAGGTAACATCCGGTGAATACCTCAGCTACTATACTCAGCAATACGAACATCGTTGATTTTCATTTCACCTGAATTTCCATAAAAAAGAATTAACACATGACCAGTTCCCTTTTTCATACTATCGATATAAGTAAGAGTTCCTTTCTGATCACCGGAGGATCCGGTTTTATCGGATCTAATATAGTTGGGTATCTGGTGGCCAATCGCGCAGGAAAGATCCGTATTCTTGATAATCTGCTTACAAGTTCTATTGAAAACATCCGGCCATTTCTTGATCTCCCTAATGTTGAATTTATGGAGGGAGATATTCGTGATCCTGAAACTTGTTCCAAAGCTTGCAAAGGAATCGACTACGTTTCACACCAGGCAGCTTTAGGCTCTGTTCCCCGGTCTGTAAAAGACCCACAGACAACTCATGCAATCAACTCTACCGGATTTCTAAATATTCTGGTAGCCGCACGCGATGCTATGGTCAAGCGTTTCGTTTATGCCAGCTCATCATCAGTATATGGTGATCATCCTGTTCTTCCAAAAGTTGAAGCAGAAACGGGAAGACCTCTCTCACCGTATGCAGTGAGTAAAAAATCAAATGAATTATATGCCAGTGTTTTCGCCGGAACTTATGGTATGGAAATTATCGGACTACGCTACTTCAATATATATGGCCCTAACCAAAGCCCGAACGGGCCTTATGCTGCGGTAATTCCATTGTTCATGCAAGCTGTGCTCGATAATGAATCTCCGTTTATTGATGGAGACGGAGAACAAACCCGTGACTTCACATATGTTGAAAATGCAGTACAGGCCAATATACGCGCGATGCTCACTCAGGAGTCAAAAGCATTGAATCAAATTTATAATGTTGCAGTTGGTGAACGATCTTCCATCAATGAACTTTTTAATCATATAGCAAGACTCGGGCAATCCGAGCTCAAGGCCAGGCATCGCGAAACCCGTGCAGGGGATATTCAAAATTCATTGGCTGATATTTCTAAAGCCAAAAACCTGCTTGGCTACACCCCATCGGTTCTCCTACCTGAAGGACTTAAACGAACTTTTGAATGGTTTCGTAAGTCTGCAATAAAATCGAATTAATATGGGTTCCTTCAAATCTTTCTTTACACGTAAAAAGGTTGATCCGGAATTTCCACCTCTTCAGGATCTTTCGCTGTTCGAAATTGATGTCCACTCTCACCTGATACCGGGAATAGATGACGGAGTTCAAACTCTCGAAGAATCTATTGAAATGATAAAAGCATTATCTGCTCTTGGTTTTAAGAAACTGATCACCACGCCTCATATCATGAGTGATTATTTCCGAAACACACCGGAAATAATTTTAGGAGGACTGGAAAGTGTACGAGCCGAAATAAAGAAGCAAGGAATTCCTGTCGAACTTGATGCTGCTGCAGAATATTATCTTGATGAAGAGTTTATAAATAAAATCAAAGGAGAAAAGCTGCTTACTTTCGGAAAAAATTATGTCCTCTTCGAAGTTTCGTACATCAATCCTCCGGATACTTTATCTTCTATAATTTTTGAGTTAATTGTTCATGGTTATACACCGGTCTTAGCCCATCCTGAACGCTACCCTTTTTGGTATACTAAATTCGAAGAATATTACAGAATTAAAGAGGCAGGCGTTTTATTTCAACTCAACACAAATTCTTTAGTGGGATACTATGGAGTCCCCGCAAAAAGAATTGCCGAACGAATGATCGACGAAAACATGATCGACTTTATTGGCAGTGATCTTCACGGACAAAGACATCTAACTGCATTACAAAAAGTATCGGCAGAAACTTATTTGTCGAAGCTGGCGGCGCAGGGTGTTAGGAATAGGACTTTGTAAAGGGCGAGACTGTACGTTATACTCTCTCCACCACCACATTTTTCATCTCTTCAACAAATTCATCGAAAAGATAAGCGCTGTCATGCGGGCCGGGTGCGGCTTCGGGGTGGTATTGAACACTGAAGGCTACAGCATCTTTTACGCGTATTCCTTCGATAGTTCCGTCATTCAAATTAACATGAGTAACTTCGACTGTATTTGATTTTTTAACATCCTCTTCAACAACAGCAAAGCCATGATTCTGTGAAGTGATCTCACACTTGCCGCTGACAAGATTTTTCACAGGATGATTTATTCCTCGGTGTCCATTAAACATTTTATAGGTTCCGATACCACATGCTTCTGCAAGCAATTGATGACCCAGACAAATTCCGAAAACGGGTATGTTACTTGTTAAAATTTCTTTTACAGTCCTCACTGCATATTGCATCACAGCAGGATCTCCGGGGCCATTTGATAAAAGTATTCCGTCAGGGTTCCATTTTTTTATTTCCGAAAAACCTGTACGTGCCGGAAATATCTGAACATAACAACCTCGCTTAGCGAGACTGCGAATAATATTTTTCTTTACCCCGAAATCGAGAACAGCAACTTTTAAGGTGGCGTTTGGATCTCCGTAAAAATAGGGAGCAGTTGTTGTCACCATGGATGACAATTCCAATCCTGCCATCGATGGAACTTCCTTAAGCATCTTTTTCAGTTTCTCAACATCAAGAATTTCAGAGGAGATGATACAATTCATAGCTCCCTTGCTCCTGATGTGACGAACAATCGCACGAGTATCTACATCACAAATGGCAACGACTTTTTGTTCTTCGAAATATTGCTGAATGGATTTAGTTGCTGTTGGTCTGGAGTACGTTTCATTAAAACCTCTGCATACCAAACCTGAAATTTTCACTCCATCACTTTCTACTTCATCAGGATGAATACCGTAATTTCCAATATGCACATGGGTAGCTAAAAGTATCTGACCAAAATAGGATGGATCTGTAAAGATCTCCTGGTAACCGGTCATTCCGGTATTAAAACAGATTTCCCCGGTGGTGGTTCCAATAGCTCCGGCGGCTTTCCCATGGAAAACCGTTCCATCTTCCAAAACCAGGATTGCAGGCTTTTTTTCGGTGTATTTCATGCGAGAAGGTTTTTCAAAGATACTTATTTTCCGATTAGACTTTTAATGATGTGTATAAATATCAATAAAGCCGCGGTTTCGGGGATTTAGACCAAAAAAAAGAGGAATAAAACTTTCGTTCTATTCCTCTCTCTATATTTAAAGAGATGATTAATCTTCTTTGTTCTTTTTGTCGTCAGACTTCTTCTTTGCTGCCGGCTTCTTTGCTGCTGCCTTTTTTGGAGCTTTAGCTTTTGGCTCTGTTCCTTCTGCATCAGCATCCGGAGCGTCAGTAGTTGCAGCAGCCTTTTTCTTCGCACCACCGCTACGACGTGTAGTTTTAGCTACTTTCTTAGCCGGAGCTGCACTGGTACCTCCAAGCATTAATTCGTTGAAGTCAACCAGTTCCATCATACACATCTCGGCATTATCACCGAGACGGTTTTGTAATTTGATGATGCGGGTATAACCTCCCGGACGTTCAGCTACTTTTGGTGCTACTTCACGGAATAACTCAATCACTGCAGGCTTGTCCTGAAGATATTTGAAGACCATTCTGCGTGAATGTGTAGAATCATCCTTGGAGCGGGTGATCAATGGCTCGACATATTTGCGCAATGCCTTTGCCTTAGCTAAAGTCGTAGTGATACGCTTTGCCAGAATCAAGGATGTTGCCATATTCGAAAGCATTGCTTCTCTGTGGCTGTGCTGTCTTCCGAGGTGATTTATTTTCTTACCGTGTCTCATTTTATTGTCTGTTGTTTCCCTTCACATTAAAGTGAATGGGATCCGATTAATGTTTATTTTTTACTTTTTACTTCTTATTTCTTATCAAGGTATTTTCCAACATTCATTCCGAAAGTCAGATTCTTTGCACGCACTAATTCTTCCAACTCAGTCAATGACTTCTTACCGAAGTTGCGGAATTTTAAGAGGTCCGCTTTGTTGTAAGAAACAAGGTCACCCAGAGTTTCAACATCGGCAGCTTTAAGGCAATTCAGGGCGCGAACAGAAAGATCCATATCTACCAGTTTCGTGCTCAGCAATTGACGCATGTGCAATGTATTCTCATCCAATTCTTCCGTTGGAGTTTTCTCTTTTGTTTCAAGAGTGATTTTCTCATCAGAGAATAACATGAAGTGATGGATCAGAATTTCAGCAGCTTCTTTCAAAGCTTCCTTCGGATGAATAGAACCATCCGTAGTGATTTCCATGATCAGTTTTTCATAGTCAGTCTTCTGCTCAACACGGTAGTTCTCTACTGAGTATTTTACATTCCGGATTGGAGTGAAAATAGAGTCTGTAAAAATTGTTCCGATTGGTGCGCTGCCTGTTTTGTTCTCTTCAGAAGGAACATAACCACGACCTTTATCGATATGAAGATCCAAAGTCAATTTAACACTTGGTTCCATATTGCAGATAACTAACTCAGGATTCAATACCTGGAACGCTGTAGTGAACTTACTGATATCACCTGCAGTGAACTCAGTCTTGCCACTCACGTTGATAGTTACCTTCTCTGTATCGGTACCTTGTATTTGCTGTTTGAAACGAACTTGCTTTAAATTCAAAACAACTTCTGTTACATCTTCCACTACTCCTTTGATCGTTGAGAACTCATGATCCGCTCCGTTCATTTTCACTGAGGTAATAGCATGCCCTTCCAAAGAAGAAAGCAGGATACGACGCAGTGCATTACCAACCGTGATTCCGTAACCTGGTTCAAGCGGTCGAAATTCGAACACGCCGTGACGTTCATCTGAGTGAATCATTATCACTTTGTCCGGACGTTGAAATGCTAGGATAGCCATTGTATAATTTGTTGTTTAAGGTTAAAAATTGTTTGTCTGCATTTTGCTTTCTGACATGCATCAGAAGCAGGAGGCAATCGTTTACTTAGAGTACAATTCGACGATCAACTGTTCTTTGATATTCTCGCTGATTTGATCGCGTGCAGGAAGATTTAGAATCTTTCCACTCATTGTAGCTTTGTCCCACTCTAACCATGAATGTTTATTCACGTGACCTGTCATTGCTCCGATAATTACTTCAAGTCCCTTAGAGCTTTCACGAACACCGATACTATCACCGGCTTTGCAGGTGTATGATGCGATGTTTACCACTTTACCATTAACGGTAATGTGTCTGTGACCAACCAACTGACGCGCTGCCATCCGTGTAGGAGCAATTCCCAAACGATAAACGATATTGTCTAAGCGGGCTTCGATCAACTGCAATAGGTTTTCCCCGGTGATACCGGCCTTACGTGATGCACGTGTGAAGATCTTCGCGAACTGACGCTCGAGGATTCCATACATGTATTTCACCTTTTGCTTTTCCATCAGCTGCACAGAGTATTCACTCTGCTTTGCACGCTTCTTGGTTTGTCCGTGTTGTCCCGGAGGGTATGTTTTACGTTCAAATGCCTTATCAGGACCGAAGATCGGTTCACGAAACTTCCGGGCTATCTTGGTTGTAGGTCCAGTATATCTTGCCATGGTAAATTATTTCTATCTGTTTTGCTTGATTATTTTTCTTTTCTGTTAAACGCGACGCTTTCCGGGAGGACGGCAACCGTTATGTGGAATCGGTGTGATATCCATGATTTCAGTTACCTCTATGCCACTCTGGTGAAGAGTACGAATTGCCGACTCACGTCCTGCACCCGGCCCTCTTACGAAGACTTTTACTTTACGAAGACCCATGTCATGAGCAACCTTGGCACAATCTGCAGCTGCCATCTGAGCAGCATAGGGAGTGTTTTTCTTAGAGCCTTTGAAGCCCATCTTTCCGGCAGAAGCCCATGATATCACCTGACCCGACTCATTAGTCAGAGAGATAATGATATTGTTGAAAGTCGCGCTGACGAATGCTTTTCCTGTTGCATCCACCTTCACTACTTTTTTCTTTGCTGTCTTGCCCTTTGCAGAGCTTTGTTGTTGAGTAGCCATGATGATCAATTACATTTTAGCTGCCTTCTTCTTGTTGGCAACAGTTTTACGTTTTCCTTTTCTGGTTCGGCAATTGGTTTTAGTACGCTGTCCACGTACCGGTAATCCGTTACGGTGACGCATTCCGCGGTAACAATTGATATCGACAAGACGCTTGATGTTCAGCTGAACTTCAGAACGAAGCGCACCTTCCACCTTCATCTCATTGATGATGTTACGGATGTTAGTCAACTGTTCGTCATCCCATGCTTCCACCTTGGTATTAAAATCTATACCGGCCTGTGACAGGATTTTTTGAGCCGTTGATGGTCCGATTCCATAAATGTATGTCAGACCAATCTCGCCTCTTTTGTGTTTCGGTAAATCTATACCAGCAATACGAGCCATTTATTATTTGTTATGTGTTGTTAATAGATAATTCATCTTGATAAATCTTAGGGTTAAGCAGAGCGATTAACCCTGACGCTGCTTAAATCTTGGATTCTTTTTGTTGATGACATATAACCGTCCTTTTCTGCGGACAATTTTGCAGTCAACACTTCTTTTTTTGATTGCGGGTTTAACTTTCATTTCTTTTTGTTTTTATCGCTTGATGGATGATCCGAAAACCAATCCGTAATAATTCTATTTATATCTGTATGTTATTCTTCCTTTTGTTAAATCGTAAGGAGACATTTCAACTTTAACTTTATCACCCGGGAGGATTTTGATGTAGTGCATCCGCATCTTTCCTGAGATATGTGCTATAATTTCATGTCCGTTTTCCAATTCCACGCGGAACATGGCATTTGATAATGCTTCGATGATCGATCCATCTTGCTCTATGTTTGCCTGTTTAGCCACGTTTAATTGATCACTTTGTTTTGATTGTTAGTACTAAATGCTTTTTCAATAAATTCAAATGAGCTTAGAATATCCGCACTCATTTTTCTTATTGCCACTGTATGTTCAAAATGTGCCGATGGTTTATTGTCCGCTGTGCGAACTGTCCAACCATCCTTTTCATGGACTACTCCCTTCACTCCCATATTGATCATCGGTTCAATGGCGATAACCAAACCTTCTCTTAGAACGAGACCGCTTCCACGCTTACCGTAGTTAGGAACTTCCGGTTTTTCATGAAGGTGTCTTCCAATTCCATGTCCCACAAGTTCTCGAACAACTGAATACCCATTCAATTCGGCATGAGCCTGGATAGCATGACTTACATCTCCCAGGCGATTTCCAGCTGTAGCCATTTCTATGCCTTTGTAAAGGCTTTCCTTGGTCACTCGTAACAACTGAAGTGTTTCATCATCTACATCACCAATTGAAAAGGTGTAAGCAGAATCTCCGTAAAAACCATTCTTCAGCACTCCACAGTCAACCGAACAAATATCCCCATCACTGAGTTCCTTTGTATTCGGTATGCCATGGACTACCTGAGAATTCACTGATATACATAATGAATTTGGAAATCCATTGTAATTCAGGAATGCCGGCACGGCATTGTTATCGCGGATGAAGGTTTCGGCAATTTTATCCAACTCCAGTGTTGTAACACCGGGTCGTATCGCTTTGGCCACTTCAGCCAGGGTTTTGGCAACAAGTAAAGAACTCTCCCTAATTATTTCAATCTCTTCCTGTGTCTTGTAGTACAGCATTCTCCTTCAATTCTAGTTTGCAAGTCCAATTGTTAAACTTGCCTCTGCATTAACCGGACACAATCTTACTCTGATTAAACAGCTGTTGCAACCGGTGAACTTCTTCCTTTTATCTTTCCTCCACTCTTCATCAATCCATCGTAATGACGCATCAGCAAATGACTTTCAATTTGCTGTAATGTATCAAGGACAACACCCACCATAATCAGCAAAGATGTGCCTCCATAGAAGTGAGCGAAATTGTTATTTACGTTTAACAACATTGCGAAAGTTGGAAGTATCGCTATCAATGCAAGGAATATGGATCCCGGCAAAGTAATGCGCGACATCACATCATCAATAAATTCCGCTGTGCTACGACCGGGTTTAACACCGGGAATAAATCCGTTATTTCTCTTCATATCATCAGCCATCTGATTTGGATTCACAGATATGGCTGTATAGAAGTATGTAAACAGAATAATCAATGTAGCAAATACGAAATTATACCAGAAGGAGGTGAAGTTTCCAAAGGTGGCCAGTACTCCCGCAGATGCACTGGCATCAGGGAAAAACTGTGCAACTGTTGCAGGGATGAACATGATCGCCTGTGCGAAGATGATCGGCATTACACCTGCAGCATTTACTTTTAATGGAATATACTGGCGAACTCCGCCGTATTGTTTATTTCCAACAATCTTCTTGGCAAAGTTTACAGGAATTCTTCGTGTACCCTGAACCAACATAATGGTGGCGGCTATTACAGCTCCCAACATCACCAATTCAATGAGTAGCACAACTAATCCTCCACCCTGATTAACACGTGAGAAGAACTCGTCGCGCAATGAATGAGGAAGACGAGCGATAATTCCGATCATGATGATCAATGAAATACCGTTTCCGATTCCTTTGTCGGTGATTTTTTCACCCAACCACATTACAAACAAAGTTCCTGCAGTCAATAATACAATCGACGTGAACCAGAAAGTAAATGGTGATACCAATTCAGGATTAGTAACAGAAATGATTGCCCCCGGAACCTGTGAACGCAAGTTCACAATATAACCCGGAGCTTGCATTGCTGTAATACCAACAGTCAACCAACGCGTCATTTGATTGATACGCTTTCTTCCGCTTTCACCTTCTTTCTGAAGTTTCTGGAAATATGGAACTGCGATACTCATCAACTGAATCACGATGGATGCAGAGATGTATGGCATAATTCCCAATGCGAAGATGGAAGAATTGGAGAACGCACCTCCTGAAAACATATCAAGAAG
>Ga0154020_10008203_pt1 | contig 12121 bp, 10 predicted proteins | sample Klosneuvirus_201_FD_109709 | JGI IMG/M metagenome (GOLD analysis project Ga0154020, IMG submission 109709) | Active sludge microbial communities from wastewater, Klosterneuburg, Austria - Klosneuvirus_20160825_MG | ecosystem: Engineered > WWTP > Aerobic digester > Activated sludge | place... | reverse complement strand
GCAAGCGCTCTCCCAGCTGAGCTATACCCCCTTTGGCTTCACAACCGTTTCCAGTCGCTTCGCTTCAAGTGTTGCGCCGTTCAAGCGAGACCGCGACTATAGAACAGAATTCAAGCGTTGCGCAAGCGATCGAGCACAAAATTTTTGTCGAACAACGCCAAGACCTGGTCCAAAGCGGGCGTTTGGGGGCGTCCGCAGACCTTCACTCGAACGGGAATGGCCAGCTGAGGCATCTTCATTCCCTGGGAAACAAGCACCGCCTTGAGTGCGCCGCTGATGCCCTGGGGACTCCATTCAACATCGTTCAACAGATCAGCCAGTGCCCCGCACGCCAACTCCGCCTGCGGGTTCAGATGCTGTGCACGCTCAGCATCGGTGGCGCCAACCGGGCCGAAGAACATTGCCAGCCAGTCCGCCAACTCAACCAGGGTGGCGCAGCGATCCTTGAAAAGGCCGCATTGCGCCGCCAGCGGAGCGGCCTCGGGGACGTGGAGGCCGCGGGCGGTCAGACGCGGTCGCACCCATTCGGCCAGGCGTTGGTTGTCGGCGGCCTTCAGGTACTGGGTGTTCACCCATTTCAGCTTGGCCGGATCCCATTGCGCAGGGCTCTTGGACAGATGCTCTCCGTCGAACCAGCTCACCATCTGCTCGCGGCTGAACAGTTCCTCGTCGCCATGGCTCCAACCCAGCCGCGCCAGGTAGTTCAGCATCGCCTCCGGCAGGTAGCCAGCGTCCTCGTAGGCCGTGACGCTGACGGCACCGCGTCGCTTTGAGAGTTTCTGCCCGTCGTCACCCAGGATGATGGGCAGGTGCCCGTAGCGGGGCAAGGGCGCATCGAGGGCTTGAAACAGATTGATCTGCCACGGTGTGTTGTTGATGTGCTCGTCGCCACGGAACACATGGCTGATGCGCATGTCCCAGTCGTCGACGACGACGGCGAAGTTGTAGGTCGGCACGCCATCGGGTCGGACGATGATCAGGTCGTCAATCTCCTTGTTGCCGATGCGGATCTCCCCCTTGACCAGGTCATTCCAGACCACTTCTCCGTCCGGTGGGTTGCGGAAGCGAATGACCGGTTTAACGCCGGCAGGCACGGGCGCCAGCACCTTGCCGGGCTCCGGACGCCAGCGCCCGTCGTAGCGGGTTTTCTCTCCGCGAGCCTTCTGGGCTTCCCGCATGGCTTCGAGTTCCTCGGGCTGGCAATAGCACGGATAAGCCTTGCCCGCCTCGACCAGTTGCTGCGCGACCTGCTGGTAGCGCTCCAGACGCTGCATCTGGTAGATCGGACCCTCGTCGTAATCCAGCCCGAGCCAGTGCATGGCCGCGAGGATCTGGTCGACCGAGTCCTGCGTCGAGCGGGCCACGTCGGTGTCCTCGATGCGCAGAACGAACTGGCCGCCGTGGTGGCGCGCAAAGGCCCAGGAGTAAAGCGCGGTGCGCGCCGTGCCGAGGTGGAGGAATCCGGTCGGAGAGGGGGCGATGCGGGTGCGGATCATGAGTCGGTATTGGATTGCAGGGCGAGGCGGCCGACGGCGACGGCGTCTTCGTCCTGGCTCTTCGGGCGTTGTGCCTGCAGCGCGGCGATCTGGGCGTCGCCGATGTCGCCGGTGATGTAGCGGCCGTCGAAGCAACTGGCCTCGAAGCCCTGCAGGCGCGGCTGCAGCGCGGCCACGACGCGCTTCATCGCTTCGAGGTCCTGGTAGATCAGCGCATCGGCGCCGATGTACTGGCGGATCTCCTCGTTGCTGCGGTCGGCTGCGATCAATTCCTCGCGCGTCGGCATGTCGATGCCATAGACGTTGGGGAATTTCACCGGCGGCGCTGCCGACGCCATATAGACCTTGACGGCACCGGCTTCGCGGGCCATCTGCACGATTTCCTTGGAGGTGGTGCCGCGCACGATGGAGTCATCGACCAGCAGCACGCGCCGGCCCTTGAACTCCTGCGCGATGGCATTGAGTTTCTGCCGCACCGACTTCTTGCGCACCGCCTGCCCCGGCATGATGAAGGTGCGTCCGACGTAGCGGTTCTTCACGAATCCCTCGCGGTAGGGCCGGCCGATGCGGTGCGCGAGTTGCATCGCGCTGGGGCGGCTGCTCTCCGGGATCGGGATCACCACGTCGATCTCTTGCGGAGGGATGCTGGACAGCACGCGCTGTGCCAGCGTCTCACCCATGTTGAGCCGGGCCTGGTAGACCGAGATGCCGTCCAGCACCGAATCGGGCCGGGCCAGGTAGACGAACTCGAACAGGCAGGGCTGCAGGGTCGCTTCGGCCGCGCATTGCTGGCTGTGCAACTGCCCGTTGGCATCGATGAAGAGCGCCTCTCCGGGCAGCACATCGCGCTCGAACGCGTGGCCGGTGCCCTCCAGCGCCACCGACTCGCTGGCCACAATCCAGTCGCCGGTGGACGCGCCCTTGCCAAAGCACAGCGGCCGGATGCCGTAGGGATCCCGGAACGCCAGCAGACCATGGCCGGCAATCAGGCAGATCACCGCATAGGAGCCGCGAATCCGCGCGTGCACGCGGCGCACCGCCTTGAACACCGCCTCGGGCGACAGCGGCAATTCCTTGGCCGACTGCTCGAGCTCGTGCGCGACGACGTTGATCAGCACCTCGGTGTCACTGTCGGTGTTGATGTGCCGGCGGTCGATGTCGAACAACTCCTTGCGCAGGGCGTCGGTGTTGGTCAGATTGCCGTTGTGCACCAGCACCAGACCGAAGGGCGCGTTCACATAGAAGGGCTGCGCCTCTTCCTCGCTGTGCGCGCTGCCGGCCGTCGGGTATCGCACCTGCCCCAGCCCCACCCGTCCTGGCAAGGCGCGCATATTGCGGGTGCGGAAGATGTCTCGCACCATGCCCTTGGCCTTGTGCATGAAGCACTTGGTGCCGTCCATCGTGACGATGCCGGCGGCGTCCTGGCCGCGGTGCTGCAGCAGCAGCAGCGCGTCGTAGAGCAGTTGATTGACGGGTTGCAGGGACATGGCCCCAACGATGCCGCACATGGTGGGTCCTCAGGCGGTCGGACGCGGCGCTGCGGCCGGTTCGAGAAGTTGATGGATCTGGATGGGAAGCAGCGGTTGCAAGGCGCTCAGCATCGCGTGCAGCAGGGGGCGCGCATGCGCTTGCTCCCAGGAAGGGTGCTGACGCAAGGGACTCAGACCGATCAGCACTGCGGCCAGCAGGCACAGCAGCATGCCTCGCAGCAGTCCGAAGCCGCTGCCCAGCAGCCGGTCGACGGCTTTCAGGGGTGTGGCGTGCAGCAGGGCTCGTAGCAAGCGGGCAGAGATCGACACCAGCACCAGGATGAGCACGAAGGCGGCCACCAGGGCACCCAGTTGGCTGCCCTCCCCGCTTCCTTGCAGAGCGGGAACGCTGTCGCGCAGCACTGGGGCCAGCAAGGGTGCGCAAAAGTAGGCCACCACCCAGGCGGCGAGCGACAGGGCCTCGAAGACCAAACCCCGCACGGCGCCGACGATCACCGACACCAGCAGCACGACCGCCAGGCCCAGGTCGACCCAGGTGAGCAGCAGGCTTTGCTGCATCAAAGGCTCAGCACGCTGCCGGCCAGTCCGATGGCCTTGGCCTTCGCGGCGGCCTTGTCGGCCTCGGCGCGTTCCGCGAAGGGTCCCAATCGCACGCGGATCCGGTCGCCCTCCTTGGTCTTGGCGACCTGCGTGTAGGTCTTCAGTCCGCGCGCCTCCAGCTTGCGACGCGCTTCCTGGGCGGTCCCTCGATCAGCAAAGGCCCCGACCTGCACCACGAATCGCGCCAACGCGGCAGGCTGGGAGGCGCCCTGAGGAGGTGGCGCCGTGGCCGCCGTGGCCGCCGTGGCCGCCATGGCCTGCACCGGCGCTGGCGGCTCGGGCTCGGCGCGCGCGGGTGTCGGTTCGACTTCGGCCGCTTGCGCTTCCGCGTCGTCGGGCAGGCTGGCCGGCAACGCCGGCTCCGGGGCCCGCACGCTCACGCCTTGCGCGGCCTCGCGGCTCGGAATGACGATCGGCAGATCCATCGGCACCGGGCGCGGCTGCGTCTCGAACACCAGCGGGAACGCGACGATGGCCAAGCCGACCAGCACGGCAGCGCCCAGCAGACGGCGCCGCGCCTGCAGGCGCAGGCGTTGCACCGTGGCTTCGTGGTCGGCGGCCTGCTGACGAGCGGCGCGCTTGCCCTTGGTTGCTGTCTCAGCAGCCTCCGGCGCGCGCCGGAACATTGCCATCAAGCCCATGCGATGAGGGTGCCGCCAAGCGGGTCAGACGGCACTGGTGCGCGCCTTGGAGACGCCTTCCAGACCCGCCATCACCCCGCCGACGGTGAAGAAGGAACCAAAGACCAGAATTCTATCGGCGGCCTCGCTGGCGAGCCGGGCCTGCGAGTAGGCCGACCAGGGGCTGTCGCTGGTGCGGGCCTGCACACCCGCGGGCGGCTTCACCCGGCCTTGCGCCAGCAGGGTCTGCCATCTTTGCAACAAGTCCTCGGCCGATGCGGCACGGGCGGTCGGCAGGTTGCAGAAATGCCATTCGTCGATCCATGGCGCGATGCGCGCAAAGACCTCGTCGAGCGCCTTGTCGGCCATGGCGCCGAACACGGCCCGGGTGCGCGGGGCGAAGCCCAGCTGATCGAGGTTTTGCGCCAGGGTGGCGACGGCATGCGGGTTGTGCGCCACGTCCAGGATGACGCTGGGCTGACCGGGTAGGACCTGGAAGCGACCGGGCAGTTCCACCAGCGCCAAACCCTGACGGACCGCCTGCGCGCTGAGGGGAAGCGCCTCACGCAGGGCCTCCAGGGTGGCCAATACACCGGCCGCGTTCAGCAGTTGGTTGGCGCCGCGCAACGCCGGGTAGCCCAGCCCGGCGAAGCGTTGCGATCGGCCCTGCCAGCGCCACTGCTGGCGGTCGCCGTCGAAACGGAAGTCGCGACCGCTCAGGCGCAGATCGACGCCCAGTTGCCCGGCCACCGCCAACACGCTGGCGGGAGGCAAGGGGTCGGAGCAGACCGCCACGCTGCCGGCGCGCAGGATGCCGGCCTTTTCCCGACCAACGGCCTCGCGGTCCGGGCCCAGAAACTCGAGATGATCGAGATCGATGCTGGTGATCACCGCCACGTCGGCATCGATGGCGTTGACGGCGTCCAGCCGCCCTCCCAGCCCCACTTCGAGGATCACCAGGTCCAAGGGCTCGGTGGCCAACCGCCGCAGGATGGCCAGCGTGGTGAACTCGAAATAGGTCAGTGCGAGTTCGCCGCGCGCCGCCTCGACCGCCTCGAAATGCGGCAGCAGCGAGGCCTCGTCGACCGCGCTGCCGGCCACGCGGCAGCGTTCGGTGAAATGCAGCAGGTGCGGCTTGATGTACAGACCGACCCGGTAGCCGCCTTGCAGCGCGATCGATTCCAGCATCGCGCAGGTGCTGCCCTTGCCGTTGGTGCCAGCCACCACCACCACGGGGCAGTTGAAGCGCAGGCCCAGTCGGTCGCGCACCGCCTGCACCCGCTGCAGCGTCATGTCGATGGTCTTGGGGTGCAGTCGCTCGCAATGGGCGAGCCAGTCACCGAGTTGGAAGTTGCGGGTCGTCATCAAGAAAAAAGGCCAGGGAAAACCTGGCCTGGCGCAGGGTGTCGGAGCCTCAGGCCACCGCGTCGGCGCTCTGCCGTTGCAGCATGGCCAGGGATCGGGCGATGGTTTCGCGCAACTCGCGACGGTCGGTGATCATGTCCACCGCCCCTTTCTCGAGCAGGAACTCGGCGCGCTGGAAGCCTTCGGGCAGGGTCTCGCGCACCGTGTTCTGGATGACACGCGGACCGGCGAAGCCGATGAGCGCCCTGGGCTCGGCGATCACCATGTCGCCGACGAAGGCAAAGCTGGCCGAGACCCCCCCCATGGTCGGGTCGGTCAGCACGCTCACATAGGGCAGTCGGGCGCGTGCCAACTGCGTCAGCGCGGCGTTGCACTTGGCCATCTGCATCAGGCTGAGCAGGCCTTCCTGCATCCGCGCCCCTCCCGTTGCCGTGAAGCAGATGAACGGGGTCTTCTGCTCGACCGCCGTCTGTACGCCACGCGCAAAGCGCTCGCCGACCACCGAGCCCATGGAGCCGCCCATGAACTCGAAATCGAAGCAGGCGACCACCACCGGCAGGGTCATCAGCGCACCGCCCATCACCACCAGCGCGTCGGTCTCACCGGTCGCCTCCAGGGCTTCCTTGAGGCGCTCGGGGTACTTCTTGCTGTCCTTGAACTTCAGGGCATCGACCGGAATCACCTCCTGGCCGACCTCATAGCGCCCTTCCCCGTCGAGGAAGGCATCGAGTCGGGCGCGGGCCCGGATGCGATGGTGGTGGCTGCACTTCGGGCAGACCATCTGGTTCTGCTCCAGATCGGCCTTGTAGAGCACGGTCTCGCAGGACGGGCATTTGGTCCACAGGCCTTCGGGAACCTGGCGGCGCTCGGCCGGGTCGGAATGCTGGATCTTGGGCGGCAGCAGCTTGTCAAGCCAACTCATGCAGGGATCTCCTCGTCGAGGGCGGTGCGGATCGCGGTGGCGAAATCGCGCAGGGCTGGGGCGGCATTATCCGGCCCGACGTCTTCCACCAATTGCACCAGCGCCGAGCCGATCACGACCGCATCGGCCACGCGCGCGACGGCTCTTGCCGTGGCCGCGTCGCGGATGCCGAATCCGACGCCGATGGGCAGGCGGATGTGACGACGCAGGCGCGGGAAGACCTCGGCCACCGCATCGGCGTCGAGGTGGGCCGCACCCGTCACGCCGCGCAGCGAGACGTAGTAGACATAGCCGCGCGCCAGGCTGGCGACCTGCGCGATGCGCGCGTCGGACGACGTGGGCGCCAGCAGGAAGATCGGGTCGAGCTGCTCGGCCTGCATGGCCGCGGAGAACGCCGCGGCTTCCTCGGGCGGGTAGTCCACCACCAGCACGCCGTCGACGCCGGCCTCGTGCGCCTGGCGCGCAAACGCTGCCAGTCCCAGGCGCTCGATCGGATTGGCGTAGCCCATCAGCACCACGGGCGTCTGCGTGTCGCGCTCGCGAAAGCTGCGCACCATGGCCAGCACGTCGAGCAGCCTCACCTTGTGCGCCAGCGCGCGCTCGGCGGCGCGCTGGATCACCGGTCCGTCGGCCATCGGGTCGCTGAAGGGCACGCCGAGCTCGAGGATGTCGGCACCCCCTTCCACCAGCGCGCGCATCAGTTCAACCGTGCGGTCGGGGTGCGGATCCCCGGCGGTGATGAAGGGAATCAGGGCCTTGCGCGCGCCAAGACGGGCAAAAGTGGCTGCGATGCGGCTCATCGTGCGGCCTCCTGCTTGAGGAAGGCCACGCCCTTGGCTTCCTCGCCACGGCACGAGGGCCGGCAGTAAAAGGTCGAACCGCTGAGATCGGCCACCGTGCCGATGTCCTTGTCGCCGCGTCCGCTGAGGTTCACCAGCAGCACCTGATCGGTTTTCATGCCGGGGGCCATCCGAATGGCCTGCGCCACGGCATGGCTGCTCTCCAGCGCCGGGATGATGCCCTCGGTGCGGCACAGGCGGTGGAAGGCCGCCAGCGCCTCTTCGTCGGTCACGCCGACGTACTCGGCACGGCCGATGTCCTTCAAGTAGGCGTGCTCGGGACCGACGCCGGGATAGTCCAGTCCGGCCGAGATCGAGTGCGTCTCGACGATCTGACCGGCCTCGTCCTGCAGCAGATAGGTGCGGTTGCCGTGCAGCACGCCGGGGCTGCCGGCGCTCAAGGTGGCCGCGTGCCGGCCCGACGCGATGCCCTGCCCCGCCGCTTCGACACCGATCAGGCGCACGCCCTCCAGGTCGATGTAGGGGTAGAAGATGCCCATCGCATTGCTGCCGCCGCCCACGCAGGCCAGCACGGCGTCGGGCTGACGGCCGATCATCTCGGGCATCTGCACCCGGCATTCGTCGCCGATGACGCGCTGAAAGTCGCGCACCAGCATCGGGTAAGGGTGCGGGCCGGCCACCGTGCCGATGATGTAGAAAGTGTGCTCGACGTTCGTCACCCAGTCGCGCATGGCCTCGTTCAGCGCGTCCTTCAGGGTCTTGCTGCCGCTGTGCACCGGCACCACCTTGGCGCCCAGCAGCTCCATGCGGTAGACGTTGGGCGACTGCCGCTTGACGTCCTCGGCGCCCATGTAGACCACGCACTCCAGCCCGTAGCGCGCACACACCGTGGCGGTGGCCACGCCGTGCTGGCCGGCGCCCGTCTCGGCGATGACACGCGGCTTGCCCATGCGCCGCGCCAACAGGGCCTGGCCGATGGTGTTGTTGACCTTGTGAGCGCCGGTGTGGTTGAGGTCCTCGCGCTTGAGGTAGATCTGCGCCCCGCCAAGCTCTCGGCTGAGTCGGGCCGCGTGATAGATCGGGCTGGGGCGGCCAACGAAATGCGCCAGTTCGTGTCGGAACTCGGCCTGGAAGGCGGCGTCTTGGCGGGCCGTCTCGTAGGCCTGTTCGAGCTCGGCCAGGGCGTGCATCAGGGTTTCGGCGACGAAGCGCCCACCGAAGTGCAGTCCGGCTGGGGTGGGCCCGAAATGCCCTTGGGCATCGGGTTGCTGGTAGGTCATGGCAGTTCCAATTGCGGGTCGTCTGCGGCGCCGTCCGCCTCACGAACGGCGGCGCAGAACGCGTGGATCAGGTCGGCACATTTGTGCCCGCGGCGGGCCTCGACGCCGGAGGAGACGTCAACGGCCCAGGGTCGCACCTGCCGGATGCCATCGCCGACGTTGGCTGCATTCAACCCACCAGACAAAACGAGCCGACAGGCCGCGTTTGCTGGATTGCTTGGCGCGAGCACAGACCAATCGAAAACCTTTCCACCGCCCCCATACCCTTCGACCGGCGCATCGAGCAACAAAGCCTGCGCCCCGGGGTGGCGGGCCGCGCAGTCTAGCAAGCGGGTTTCGGCCGTCACGGCCAGCGCACGCAGGTAGGGGCGCTGCCAGCGCTCGCACTCGGCTGGGCTCTCGTCGCCATGGAACTGCAGCAGCAGTCCCGGCATGGCGCGCAAGGCGGCCTCGATCTCGGCCGGGGCGGCGTTGACGAACAGCCCGACCGGCGTGACGAAGGGCGGCAGTGCCGTCACCAGTTCGGCGGCCTGCGCCACGCCGATGGCGCGCACGCTCGGCGGGTAGAAGACGAAACCGACGGCGTCGGCGCCGGCCTGCACGGCGGCGGCGACCATCTCGGGGTCACGCAGTCCGCAGATCTTGATGCGCGTGCGTCGGTTCATGGCAACCAGTCCATGGCGGGCGTGTGGCTGGGCAGGGCGAGTTCGGCGTCGTACAGCGGGCCGAGAAAATAGAGTCCGTCGGGCGCAAAGGTGGGCGCCGCACGCGCGCGATCGCGCGCCGCCAGCACCTCGGCCGCCCAGCACGGCGGCTGCTGGCCCTGGCCGATGGCCAGCAGCAGGCCCATCAGGTTGCGCACCATGTGGTGCAGGAAGGCGCTGGCCTCGAACTCGAAGCGCCAGTAGGCGCCACGCCGGGTGATGCGGATGGCGTACAGGGTCTTGACGGGGCTCAGTGCCTGGCAGGCGGCGGCCCGGAATGCGCTGAAATCATGCTCGCCCAGCAACTCGGCCGCGGCGTGCTCCATGGCGGCGACGTCGAGCGGTCGGAACACCCATCCGACGGCACCGGCTTCAACGGCAGGCCGCACCGCCGACTCGAGCAACAGGTAGGCGTAGCGCCGCCGACGCGCATGCTTGCGCGCATGGAAGTCGGGCCCCGGCTCGGCCGACCACTGCACGGCGATGTCCGCAGGCAGGTAGCGGTTCACGCCGCGCACCCAGGAGAAGGGGTCGCGCATGCGCGTGGTGTCGAAATGCACCACCTGATTGAGGGCGTGCACCCCGGCGTCGGTGCGTCCCGCGCACAGGGTGCGGATGGGCTCGTCGGCGAACTGCGAGAGGGCACGCTCCAGGCGGTCCTGCACCGTGCGCCCGCCGGGCTGGCTCTGCCAACCCAGATAGGCCTGACCGCGGTACGCCACACCGAGGGCGATGCGCGGCATCAAACGACAAGGGCGCCGTCGCCGGCGCCCTCTCTGGCTGAAGACGGCATCAGCGCAGTTCGTCGAGCAGGGCCTTGGCCTTTTCGTAGACCGGTCCCGAGCTGACTTGGGCAATCAATTCCTGCAGCACGTCGCGCGCGCCTTCCACGTCGCCGATCTGGCGGAACTCCTCGGCCAGTTCGAGCTGGCGCATCACCGGATCGGCGTCGTCCAGGTCGTGCATCGCGTCCAGCAAGGAATCACCGCCGACCTTGGTGACCGGCGCGTCATCGTCCAGGGGCGCCTGTTCGGTGAGGTTCATGCGCGCGGTCGTCTCGGCATCCAGATTGCCCGAGACGGTCCCACCGCCCAAGTCTCCGAGATCCGACAGGTCGAACTCGAGGCTGTTGTCCTTCTTGCCGTCCAGGGGCATGGGCTCGCTGATGTCGAGGTCCATGTCGAGCACGCTGGGCTCCGGATCGGGCTGCGCCGGCGCGGCGACCTGTGGCGCGGCTGCTGGCGTCGGCACGACCGGCAGACCGATGTCCAGGTCGAGGTCGATCAGGCTTGGCGGCCCCGCGTCGGGCTCCTCGGGCTCGGGCTCGGCCTGCATGCTCAGCGGCGCGGCTTGCGGCAGCGTCGTGGCGTTCATCGGCTCGGGCCGCGCCGCATCGTCGTCGAACATGGCGCGCGGGGCACCACCCGGCTGGTAGAGCGGGTTCTCGGGGTCGATCGAGCGGCCCATCTCCTGCGCCTTGTCCCAGTCCTCACCGCTGCCCTTGGTCTCCGCGTACAGCTGGGTGGCCAATTGCTCGTAGCCGCGCACATCGCGGCGTTTGGCGTAGACCTCGAGGAGCTTCAGGCGAATGGCCATGCGCTCGGGCTGGGCGCGCAGGGCCTCCTTGAGGATTTCCTCGGCCTGCAGGTCGCGGCCGTAGGCCAGATAGACGTCGGCCTCGGCCACCGGATCGACGTCGCCATGGGCGTCGAGCTGGCTCAAGGAATAGGACATCGAGGACACGCCGCTGGCGCCGTCGCGCGTGTCGACGCGCTGCCCGCCGGTGACGCCGAAGAACGAATCGGGCTGAAGCCGGCTCTCCCCGAACAGGGTCTCCTGCGAGCTGGAGGGTTTGCGTTGGCGGCCCAGACGGATCGCCAGCACGGCCCCCAGCAGCAGCACCCCGACGCCTCCCGCTGCACCAGCAGGCGAAAGGATCCAGTCCATCCACCCCGACTCGGGCTCCGGATTTGCGGCAGGCGGCGGGGGGGGCACAGCCTTGGCCGCCGAGGCGGGCACCGCGCTGGCGACAGGCAACGCCACCGAAGCCACTGCCGAGGCCTCCGGCTTGGCGGCCTGCACGACGGGCGCTGCGGCGCTGGCCACCGCCGAGGCAGCCCCGGCGACCTCCTGACGGGCGGCTTCGGCAAGCTTTCTTGCGGCCTCCACATCGCGGTTGGCGGCCGCGATTTGCGAGGCAGGCGTGGCTGGAACCGAGGCCACCGCGGCCGGCTTGCTGAGCGTCAGGCGGTCTCCACCCGTCGCCACCGGCTTGGCCGGGCTGACCTGGGCCTGAACGGCACCACGTGCCACGCGCTCGGGTTCGGCGGGCAGCTTGGGCGCCGCTGCAGCGAGGCTCTGACGCACGCTGTCGAAGCTGCCGCTGTGGGCGCGCACCAATCGGCGCGCCTCGTCGGCGGGCAAGGCGGCCATGCCGTCACGGCCGGGTACGCGCAGGCGCGAGCCCGCGCGCAGCAGGTTCATGTTGCTGCCGATGAAGGCTTCGGGGTTCTCGCGGAACAGACCCACCAGCATCTGGTCGAGCGAGACGCCGTCGAGCCGGTAGCGGCTGGCCAGTCTTGAGAGCGAGTCGCCGGCGCGCACCAGGATGCCGTCGGCGGCCGAAGCCGGCTCACCACGTGGCGCGCTCGGTGCAGCAGGTGCAGCGGGCGCCGCCGCTCGCGGCTGCGCTGTGCCGGGCGCCGGTGCCGCCTGGCTCACCACCGGGGCCACCACGGGGGCTGCTGCCTCCGCCGGAGCGACCGGCGCGCGCGCCGAGCCCGGGGGATCGAACAGCAGCGTGAACTCGCGGTTCAGCCGCCCGGTGGACCAGCGGATGTCGAG
>Ga0154020_10008202_pt1 | contig 12122 bp, 2 predicted proteins | sample Klosneuvirus_201_FD_109709 | JGI IMG/M metagenome (GOLD analysis project Ga0154020, IMG submission 109709) | Active sludge microbial communities from wastewater, Klosterneuburg, Austria - Klosneuvirus_20160825_MG | ecosystem: Engineered > WWTP > Aerobic digester > Activated sludge | place... | reverse complement strand
TGATGGGACATATACTGTAAGTAATGTATATGCAGTCTTAGGTGATAAGACAACAGCAATCGAAGAGACTATATATATAGACGGACATACAGAAAAAGCTGCTACTTTTACAAGAGATGATGCTGTAACTAATTTAACAGGTATTGATTTAATTCAAAATCGCTTCATTCTGCGGCAAGATGATTCTGGCCCTATAACAAACTCTGATATAGCACATGCAGATAGTGCAGAAGATTCGGACCTACAATTCACAGTTACTTCAGGTGCCTTAAGCGTTACCACTGGAAGTAAGCTTATCGTAGAGACAGGAGATACATTTACACCAGGTGGAGCTGTCACATCTGATTCAATAGAAGTCAAAGGAACATTTAGTCCTACATCAAATACTGTAACGCTTAATGGAGTAGGTACGAGTAGTACGTGTACAGATGCTCCTGGAACTGTAATGCCATTTTGTATTAATGGAGGAACCTTTAATGCTTCAACCTCTACTGTTAACTTTATTGCAGTTGCTGCAACTGCAACAAAAATAGAAAATACTACTTATAATATATTACAAGTAGATGCAACATCTGATACTACTGCTGCTGTTACTTTTACTTTAGATGGGGACACTTCCGTAACAAGTGTATTAACAATTGGAAATACTGGATCAACAAATACAGATATTTTAGATGGAGGAGTTTATACAATTACCTTAAGTGGATCAGGAACACCTTTTGATATTACTTCAAAGGGAAGTTTTACACCTAATTTCTCTACAGTTAATTACACAGGTTCATCTGCAACGACTGTCCTATTAACAACTTACTACAACTTAGGAATTTATCCAGGAGCAAATAGTATTAACCATACTTTAGGAACTGCAACTTCACAGACACTAACAGTGAATGGAAGTTTAGATCTTGGTAATGGAACTAATACAGGAGTTGGAATACTTGGAAATACATATAATCCGACAATAAATGTTACTGGAAATACTTCTATTAAAGCTAGTACAACATTTACATCAACTAGTGGTACTTTAACAATTTCTGGAAGCTACTCTAATGCAGGCACATTCACACATAATTCAGGAACTGTAAATATGACTGGTATAGGAACAACAGACCCTACCCTATATTGGAACTACTCAGAAAATACTGGTACTACTATTAACTCAAGAGTAGGTGGAGGACAAGGAGGGACAACATCAAATACTTCTTGGACAACTGGACCTTATGACTATGCACTTGATTACAATGGATCTTCTTCAAGAACATATGCATCAAATAGAGCTATAAGTGCAACTGATAATTTTACATTGATGGCTTGGGTGAATGTTACAAGTCTCCCACAATCAACTGTGTTTATGTATAACGGTGATGATAGCGCAGGATATGGACTTGGAATTACAAATGGCTGGGATGGAAGTGGTTATGAGCTTATGGCTCTTTATGGAAATGTTACTTGGATTACAGCTGGTTATGTCATGCCTACTAATAAATGGTTACACATCACACTTGTTAGAGATTCAGGAACAACAAAATTCTATGTAAATGGAGTACAGACTTCTGGAACATCCGGAGCAACTCCTGGAAGTCCAAGTGACTATTTTGAAGTAGGGAATGAACCTGGACAAGGTAGATACTTTAATGGAAAAGTTGATGAACCAAAGGTATATAACTATGCATTAACAGCAGCTCAAGTAAAATCCTCAATGTATACATATTACTTAAACACTATTGGATACACCATGAGTGGAAATATGACTACTACATCATCATTTAACAATCTTACTTTTAATGGAACAAGTGGAAAATGGGATTTTGGTGCTAACTCAGCAACAGTTGCTAACGATTTAACAATTACAAACGGAACAGTAATTGCTCCTTCTACAACACTTACAGTTTCTGGAAACTATTCTAACTCAGGAACATTCACAAATAACTCTGGAACTGTACTCTTTAATGCTACTGATGCTGGTAATACAATAGCCGGTACTTTATCTAGTACCTCAAAGTTTTATAATCTTACATTTAATGGTGTGTCAGGTGCCTGGAGTTTTACTTCTAATCCTGCTGTTGAAGTAGCTAATGACTTAACAATTACAAATGGTACAGTTACATCAACTAGTGGAAATTTAACAATAACTGGAAACTATTCTAATTCAGGAACTTTTACAAATAACTCTGGTGGGGTAAATATGAATGCAACTGATAGTGGTAATACACTAGCAGGTAATTTGTCTGGTTCTTCTAAATTCTATACACTCTACTTTACAGGATCTGGCGGGGCTTGGAGTTTTACTTCTAATCCTACTGTTGAAGTTTCACAGGAGTTTTACATTGGTTCAAATAGTACCGTTACCTCCACAAGTGGGAATCTTATAATTTCAACTTACTATTCTAACGACGGAACTTTTACACATAACTCTGGAACAGTTTTAATGAATTCAACTGACTCAGGTGGAGTAGCTATAAGTGGTGATATGGATTTAGCAACAAATGCTTCTTCTTTTTATAACCTAACATTTAACGGAATAAGCGGAAACTGGATATTCTTTTCTAATGCTGAGGTTGATGTACAAAATGATTTAACTATAATTAATGGTACCGTAAGATCTACAACTTACCCTCTTAGAATTAAAGGTAATTATTCAAACTCAGGTACTTTTACTCATATGAGTGGAACAGTAGAGTTCATAGCTACTGATTCAGGAAATACCATTGCAGGAAATCTGAGTGGTACTTCTAAATTTTATAATCTTACATTTAATGGGGTAGCAGGTGCTTGGAGCTTTACCTCTAACCCTGATGTTGAAGTTGCTAATAACTTAACTATTACTAATGGTACTATTACTGCAACTAGTGGAAATACTACAGTTACAGGAAACTATTCTAACTCAGCAACTTTTACACATAACTCAGGGACTGTAATATTTAATGCTACAGATGCTGGAAATACTTTAGCTGGTACATTAAGTGGGACTTCTTCTTTCTATAATCTTACATTTAGTGGAGCTGCTGGTGCTTGGAGTTTTACTTCTAATCCTTCTGTAACAATTGCGAATGCTTTAAGTATTAGTAATGGAACTCTTACAGCAACTTCAGGTACAACAACTATTGGTGGAAACTTTACTAAGACAGGAGGAACATTTACACATAACTCTGGAACTGTTGTATTTAATGATAATACAAAAATATCTACCCTCACATATAATGTAGATATTGTATTTAGTTCATTTACTGTAAGTACTGCAAGTAAACAAATGAAATTTGATAATGTAGATAAGACTACCATTGCAGGTACATTTACAATAAATGGAAGTGCCTGTGGTACAGCTATACAACTTTATTCTGATTCAGATACTAATCAATTTGATATCGATGCAACAGGAACAGTATCAATTACATATGCAGACATACAAGATAGTAATGCGATCACTGCTCTTTCTGCAACAAACTCTGTTGCTGGAGCTGGAGGGAATAACACAAACTGGACAATTACTGCAGGTGCTTGTGGTACATCGATATCAGTCACTGGAGTATGCTACGCATTTGATGAAGTAACTGGATGTGGAGATACAGGAACTATAACTATTGCATTTGGGAATAGTATACAAGCTCAGACAGAAGCTACTGTATCAGCTTCATGGACAGTTCCTGGAATGACTGCTCCAAGCTCAGGAACAATTGTAACCATATTTATAGATGGAGCCGCGAATACGGATGAAGCAGTGGCTGTTACTAAATATGATGGTACAGGAGATATTACAGGAGTAAAACTATACAAAGAGAATTTAACCATTGGAAGTGTAGATAACCAAACTCTATCAAACTCTGAACTTGGGACTTATGATAACTCAGTTTCAGGAGATGAAGATATTTTCTTTGATGTCACTACAAATAACCTTGTAGTTGATGCAACTGCACAATCAACAACAGAAAAACTAACAATTGTTTCTGGTAATACTCATCAACCAGGAGGTACAGTATCTACTCATGACCTTACAAATTTAGGAACATTCCTTCCACAAGGAAATACAATAACAATACAGGGGTCATATTTAAACTCAGGGACACTAACATCTAGTACTTCCCTATTTAATATGACAGGAACGGCTTCCGAAACACTTGCAGGAACTTTAAGTGGTGCTACAGGTAAACTCTACAACATTACATTTGATGGATCTGGTGGAGCTTGGAGTTTTACTTCTAATCCTGCGGTTGAAGTTGCCAATGATATTAATATTAATGTTGGTAATGTAACAAGTACAAGTGGAATACTTACAATTAGTGGAAACTTTTATGTTGATGACTTAGATGTAACCGGTAATTTTATACATAATTCTGGAACTGTAATATTTAATGCTACGGACAGTGGTAATACAATTACTGCTAGTGGTGCAGACATTAATCTTTTTTACAACCTTACCTTTAATGGTTCAGGAGGATCTTGGAGCTTTCCAGGAGGGGGTAACATAAGTGTAGTTAATGATTTTACGATTACAAATGGTACAATAATTGCTCCATCTACTAGTCTTACAGTTAGTGGAAACTATTCTAACTCGGGAACTTTTACTCATAACAATGGAACTGTACTATTTAACGCAACTGACTCGGGTAATACAATTGCTGGAACTTTATCCGGATCCTCAAAATTCTACAACCTTACGTTTAATGGAATTGGTGGTGCATGGAGTTTTACATCTAATCCAACTGTAGAAGTACAACAATACCTTAATATTACTAATGGAAACCTAACCTCAACAAGTAACACATTAATCGTTACCAACAACTATTCTAATACTGGTACTTTCACCCATAATAATGGAACTGTATTAATGAATGCTACTGATGCCGGGAATTTTTTATCTGGTACTTTAAGTGGTAGTTCAAAGTTCTATAACCTTACATTTAATGGAGTTGCAGGTGGTTGGAATTTTACTTCTAATCCTGCGGTTGAAGTTGCTAATGATTTCACTATTACAAATGGAACAGTTACAGCAACTAGTGGAAATACCACAATAACTGGAAACTATTCTAACTCAGGTGTTTTCACAAACAATTCTGGAACTGTAATTATGAATGCTACTGATGGTGGTAATACTTTAGCAGGTACTCTAAGTGGTGCTACTGGTAAATTCTATAACCTTACTTTTGACGGAGTTTCAGGAGCGTGGAGCTTTACTGCTAATCCTGCTGTTGAAGTTAATAACAATCTAACTATTACAAATGGGACTGTTACGGCAACTAGTGGTAATACTACTATAACTGGAAACTATTCTAACGCTGGTACTTTCACACATGGATCAGGTACTGTGATTATGAATGCTACAGATGCTGGTAATACTTTAGCTGGTACTCTCTCCTCTGCTTCCTCTTTCTATAACCTAACATTTAATGGATCAGGTGGAGCTTGGAGCTTTACATCTAATCCCGCTGTAACTGTTGACAACAACTTAACAATTACTACTGGTACTGTAACATCTACAAGTAACACTTTAACAATTACTGGAAACTATTCTAACTCTGGTACATTTACCCATGGATCTGGAACTGTTACATTTAATGCAACAGATTCAGGTAATACAATAGGTGGAACTTTATCGGGAGCTACTGGAAAATTCTATAATCTTACATTTGATGGAGTGGCGGGTGCTTGGAGCTTTACAAGTAATCCTGCTGTTGAAGTTGCTAATAACTTAACAATTACAAATGGTACGGTTACTTCTACAAGCAACACATTAACAGTCACAGGAAATTATTCTAATTCTGGAACATTCACACATAACTCTGGAACTGTTCTCATGAATGCTACAGATGCAGGTAATACTTTAGCTGGTACTCTCTCCTCTACTTCCTCTTTCTATAACCTTACGTTTAATGGAGTAGCAGGGGCATGGAGCTTTACAAGTAATCCTGCTGTAACTGTTGCTAATAATTTTACTATTACGAATGGAACTGTAACTTCAACTAGTGGAAATCTTACTGTTACAGGAAACTATCAAGTAAGAGGAACCTTTACACATAACAATGGGACTGTAACATTTAATGCTACTGATACAGGAAACACAATTGAGGGCACAACTCCATCCCCAATTAGTACTGCTAGTTTCTATAATCTTACCTTTAATGGTTCAGGAGGATCATGGGGTCCAATTAGTAACCCTCCAACTGTTTATTTACAATTAACAGTTGACAATGATTTTACAATTACAAATGGAACATTCATTGCTCCATATACTTTAATTATTTTTGGAAACTATACAAACAATGGTACTTTTACCCATAACAACGGGACAGTTTCATTAAAGGGTACATCAAAAACATTATCTGGCAATTTATCTGGTACTTCTGCATTTTCTTCCCTTTACTCAAACTATTCTGGAGCTAGCTATAGTGTTACAGGGGGAGTTGATGTTGAGACAATGTATGAATTCTATATTCAAGGTACGACATTCACGTCTACCACTGGAAACTTAATAAATAGAAATACTTTTTTAGTATCTAGTGCAAGTTTTGTTCATAACAATGGAACTGTTAAATTGTACGGATCAACATTTGACAATTATACAAATCCGATTACTTTTTATAACTTAATCATATATTCAAGTATATTTATGGGAGGTAATACAACAACTATGACAATTGACAATGACTTTACTATTGCAAGTGGATCATTTAATCCAAATAATCACAATTTAATAATAAAAGGAAACTACAGTAATAGTGGTACTTTTACCAATAGTAGTAAGACAGTAACTTTTGCGGCAACTGATGCTGGGAATACAATAGCTGGTAATCTATCTGGTACTTCTAAATTCTATAATCTAGTCTTTAATGGGGTAGCTGGAGCTTGGAGTTTTACAAGTAACCCTGCTGTTGAGGTAGCTAATGATTTAACAATTACAAATGGAACCGTTACTTCAACAAGTGGAAATCTCACAGTCACTGGGAACTATTCTAATGCAGGAACATTCACTCATAACTCTGGTACTATGATCTTTAATGCTACAGATGCAGGTAACACTTTAGCAGGAACAATGTCTTCTACTTCCTCTTTCTACAATCTTACATTTAGTGGAGCTGCTGGTGCATGGAGCTTTACATCTAATCCTGCTGTTACTGTAGCAAATGCTTTAAGTATTTCTAATGGTACAGTCACTGCTACAAGTAACACAACTACAATTGGAGGAAATTTTACAAAGACTGGTGGTACATATACACATAACTCAGGAACAGTAGTATTTAATGATAATACAAAGGTATCAACACTTACATATGATGCAAATACTACATTTAGTGCATTTACTGTTAGTACGGTAAGTAAACAAATGAAGTTTGATAATATAGATAGGACTATTGTCGTAGGGACATTTACAATTAATGGAGCTGCATGTGGTACCCCTATAGAACTATTCTCTGATTCAAACGGAAACCAATTTGATATTGATCTTCAAGCAACTGTAAGTATTGACTATGCAAAGATACAAGATAGTAATGCAATAACAGCAGCTACTGCAAATAACACAGTACCAGGAGCAGGAGGAAATAATACAAACTGGACTATCAATGGAGGAGCTTGTAATTCTGCACCTAACTCCCCTACTTCCTTAGCTCAAAAAACAACTGGAGATGTTGTTATCACTACAGGTGGATGGAACAATACTACTAGTATTAAATTTACAGCAACTGCTGATGATCCAAATAATCCAGATACAATTTATCTTTGTGTAGAGTACCAACAATTAGGAACTGGATTTACTAATACAGAAACTGGATGTGGAACAGGAGTTGCATATTCTGGAACACCTGTAACTGTAACTGTAACTCTTAACTCAATACCAGATGCTTTTGAATATCATTGGCAAGCAAGACTAAAAGATACAGCTTCAGCATACTCATCATGGGTAAGTTACGATGTTAATGCAGAGTCAGCAAGAGACTATGGAATAGATACTACTGCTCCTACACTCTCTACAATTAATGATGGAACTTCTTGTGGATCTGATGTTACGTTCAATAACGGATCACTATCTAGTGTGTCTGCTTGTTGGGCTCAAGCTACTGCAACAATATCAGGACTTACCAAGTATCAATACTCTGTAGGAACAACAGCTGGAGCAACTGATGTATTAACTTGGACTGATTTAGTAGATGGAAGTGCAAATGTGAGTCTTACAATTAACTCTCTTACACTTCAAACTTCCCAACAATACTATATCAATGTAAAAGCTATCGATAACGCAACTAATACATCTGGAGTAATATCAACAAATGGTCAATTAGTAGCTCCAACAATTTCATTCTCTCTAAATTCTAGTGCAGTTACTTTTGCAAATCTAAATGGAGGAAACTCATATACAGATACTAAGACAAGTACTTTAACAACCTCAACAAATGCATATAACGGGTACGTAGTGAGAGCATATAAATCCCAACTACTTACAAATACATCTAACCCATCATATACAATTCCTGATTTCTCAGCTGGTAGTTATGCAGCTCCAAGTGCATGGAGTGGTACAGGATATGGTTACACATCAAGCGACACTTCAATTCAAGGAGCAGGAAAGTTTCCAGGATCTGGATCTTGTCTAGGATCTGGAACAGCACCATGTTATGCACCATTTAGTTCAACTGCACCTGGAGATATTGTCGCTGATCATACTGCAACAGTAACAGGTAGTCCAATATCTAGTGAACAATTTACGATTACATATAAAGTGGCAACACCTGCAACTCAAGCAGGTGGTAAATACACAACAACAATTGTATATACGATTGTGCCACAGTATTAAAAGTATTATGATCATTGATCGATGAAAGAGATAACTAAAAAAACATTTAAGATAGGAACTATAGTTTTAACTTGTTTGTATTTTCTTTTCTCTCCCCTATTAGTTTCTGCTCAAACTAACACTACTGATTTTACTCAGCAACTAGCTATGGCTGTAGATCCAGCAATAATCGAACTGATTGTAGATAAGAGTGAGATTGGAAAGAAAGAAATCACTGTATACAATACAAGCTCATTAGCTCTCCCTATAAAAGCGGTAGTTCAAGGATTTAATCCAGGTGAAGCTGTAGATATAAAAGAGAAAGATTTAGAAACATTTGATGCATCGAGCTGGATTAAGATAGATCCTAAAGATCGTGACTTTATCCTACAACCAAAAGCATCTAAGAAAGTTACTGTAAGTGTCACAGTCCCACCAGAAGCTCCAGCAGGAGGACACTATGCAACAATATATTTTAACCCTCTAATTCCTCAAGCTCTTGTATCTGATTCATCCGTATTCATATATGCTCGTATAGCAGTTCTTGTATTCATACAAGTAAAAGGAACATTTACAGAAAAACTTACTGTTGATTCACTAAAGACCAAGTATATCAATCAGACCTTACCAGTAAATATGACTTTTAATGTAAGTAATGTGGGGAATAGTCATATAAGACCAACGGGGAAGATTAAGATCACAAGTGAGATATCTAGAAAGTTTGCTGGTGAAACAGCAATACCTCTTCAGATAGTATTACCAGGAACAACCAGAGAATATACAGTGGATGTAGGACAAAGTTTAAGACCAGGATTCTACTCTGCTGAACTTACAATGAACTATGGAACTACAACAGAAGTAAATGTAAAGACAGATAAAACATACTTCTTCATACTTCCAAGCTTTGTGACATATATTTATATAGGTATAGGACTTCTTGTTTTAATAGTAGGATTTAGATTTAGAAGAAGACTATGGTTAGTAGTGAGAGTACTATTCACAGGAAGTTCTAAGATGAGTTTAGAAGGTGCTCCAAAAGAGGAGATTAAAAAGATTGTAAGAGAAGAGTTAAAAAATCAATCTAATGAATTTACATTAAAAGATCTACCTAAAGGAAAAAGTATAGAAATAAAGAAAGAAGAAATAAAAGATGTTTTAGATGAGAGAACAGTTAAAATTCCTAGGTGGAAAGAAGACAAACCTAAGATAAAATACAAGAGAATGAAATAGTTTTGAATTAAAGCTTATTTACTGATAGAATCCCTTTCATGAAACTAAATCCTGTATTATTATGGTTTATTATCTTACTAGTTGGTCTTACCACCCTTATTAGTTTTCCATCTTTACCAGTAAAATTTAATATTGGAGACAAAGTATACGATAGAGTTATCAAAGGACCTGATCTATTTGGTAAAACATTTGATATTAAGCTTGGGCTTGACCTTCAAGGCGGTAGCTTCATAAGTTTAAGAGCAGATATGGCTGGAGTTCCTGAAAGTGAAAAAGGACAAAGAATAGAAGCAGCAAGAAAGGTAATGGAGAATAGAGTAAATCAATTTGGTATTAGTGAAGCATATGTTTACTCCTCTATTTCTGGGAATGACTATAAAATAAATATTGAGTTACCTGGAGCCGGAGCTGATACTGAAAATCAAATTAGTGTTCTTAAACAGACAGCCAAATTACAATTCTATAAAGAAAAAGATCCACAACCCGAGGTGCCTGAAAACTTTGAATCACTACCTCCTGAAGTTCAAATAAACTATCTATACGATAAACTTGATATTAGTGGAGCTGATCTTAAGTCAGCATCTGTTACATCTCCTACTAGTGGTGGTTCAGCTCCAATTACTGCTGATAGTAAAGAAGTTGCTATGGTATTTTCAGAGGATGGATTTAAAAAGTTTGATGATGTTGCAAAAGCAAGTAGAGGAAAAAGAATTGCAATATTTTTAGATGAATACTTAATATCTAATCCTACTATTAGTGAAACTTGGGGTCTTACTGGTGGTGGAAGTAACACGGTCACAATAAACGGACTAACTACTCAAGAAGCTGAGAACTTAGCAATACAGCTAAGAGGTGGAGCATTACCAGTACCAGTTGAACTAGCTGAACAAAAGATAATAGAAGCAACTCTTGGTAAAGATGCTCTTCTTAAAAGTATTCAAGCAGGTTTAGTTGGAATCTTTTTAATAATGAGCTTTATGATTTTTCTATATAGAAAGGAAGGAGTAATTGCTTCAATATCACTTATTATTTACACTTTGATTTCCTTATCTCTATATAAACTATTTCCTATTCCACTTACCTTACCTGGTATTGCAGGCTTTATTCTCTCTATTGGAATTGCAGTAGATGCCAATATTTTAATATTTGAGAGAATGAACGAAGAGATAAAGAAAGGGTATTCAAAACAAAAAGCATTGAAACTTGGATTTGATAGAGCTTGGACTTCAATTCGCGACTCAAACATTTCAACATTAATTACATGTTTTATTCTATACATGGCAGGAGCTACTGTAGTTAAGGGTTTTGCATTCAACTTAGCTCTTGGAGTATTAATCTCCCTTTTCACAGCAGTTACTGTAACAAGACAACTTTTAATAGTTATATCTAAGAAATGAAAATAGATTTTGTAAAAAATAATAAACTCTTTTTAATAATCTCTTTAGTACTTGTCGTACTAGCAGTTGCAAGTATTTCAATCTGGGGATTAAATCTTGGTATAGATTTTGCAGGAGGAAGTATTACAGAATATGAAATAGGAGAAAAGCCAACTCAAAGTGAGCTTTCTGAAAAACTTTCTAAAACTGATGTAAAAGTAAGTAAGATAGTTGTTTCAGAAAAACTATATACGATATATTCAGAATCACTTGATGATAGTAAAAGAGACACATTGAACAAAGCTGTTACTGAAACATATCCCAAATCTATTAAGAAATCTGTAGAGACTATTAGTTCAAGTGTGGGAGTGGAGCAAAGTAAGAATGCCATTACTTCAATAGTACTTGCTTCTATTGGAATCATTCTGTTTCTTACATATTCATTTAATAGTGTTCCTAAACCATTTAGATCTATTGAGTTTGGAGTAAGTGCAGTTCTTGCTCTTATTCATGACGCTATTATTGTTCTTGGTGCATTTGCAATTCTAGGTCATTACTTTGGAGCTGAAATAGATTTACTATTCATTACTGCAATTCTTACAGTCATAGGATTCTCAGTCCATGACACTATAGTTGTGTTTGATAGGATAAGAGAGAATACTATAAACTTTGGATCAAAGGATTACAAATCTATTGTTAATAGAAGTCTAGTAGAGACACTAACAAGATCTATTAATCTAACAGTAGCTACT
>Ga0154020_10008201_pt1 | contig 12123 bp, 13 predicted proteins | sample Klosneuvirus_201_FD_109709 | JGI IMG/M metagenome (GOLD analysis project Ga0154020, IMG submission 109709) | Active sludge microbial communities from wastewater, Klosterneuburg, Austria - Klosneuvirus_20160825_MG | ecosystem: Engineered > WWTP > Aerobic digester > Activated sludge | place... | reverse complement strand
TACGCCGCTATCGAAGGCGTTGGAAAGTGGAACGCTTGTTTGCTTGGTTACAAAACTACCGCCGTATCCTTGTTCGTTATGAGCGCTTTCTCGAGAATTACCTCGCTTTCGTTCATCTGGCTTGTATTGTCATTTTTGTCCGAAACTATTTTTGAGATGTGTTCTAATAACATTGCAACTGCAGTGTTGATAAGTTGCATTATTAAATTATAGATTATAATTTCTTAGAAATAGTTAAAAAGGCGACTGGAAGAAGATTGGAAACATGACTAAATCTTTCGCTGTAGGAATTGATCTTGGGACTACCTATTCAGCGGCATCGATTGTCAATCAGTACGGCCAACCAGAAATAATTCCCAACTCAGATGGTGAGAGAATCACCCCCTCTGTGGTTTTTTTTGATAAGGATTCTGTAGTGGTGGGCCAGATTGCCAAGGATGCTGCTATATCCGATTCTGATAATGTAGTTCAGTTTGTAAAAAGAGAAATGGGGAATCCAAACTGGTTTTTTTCTCATAATAAACAAGATATGACTCCTTCAGATATTTCAGCATTGATATTGAAGAAGATAAAGAATGATGTCGAAAATAGTTTGGGAAGTCCAGTTCAATATGCGGTTATTACTGTCCCTGCCTACTTTGATGATAGTCGTCGGCGAGCAACCATGATCGCAGGTGAGATTGCCGGTTTTAAGGTTCTAGACCTGATCAACGAACCCACGGCAGCCGCGATAGCATATGGAACTGAAAAAAGCAAAAAAAGTGAGACTGTCCTGGTTTACGATCTTGGAGGTGGAACTTTTGATGCAACATTAATGATGGTTAATGGAAATAACGTTGATATATTAGCAACAGAAGGTGACCATCAACTGGGCGGCAAGGATTTTGATGACTTCATTATCAAGAACTTGGTCGATTCTTTTATCAAAGAACACGGTTTCGATCCCTCACGCGATGATTATTTTTCTCAAAAGCTCCGAGCCGATTCGGAAAAAGCAAAAAGGGAACTCAGTACACGGAGTAAATCGGTTCTGGTTTTGCGGGCCGAGGGAAAAACCAGTCGGATTGAGTTGGATCGTAAAACCTTTGAAGAGTTGATCCAGACAAAACTTGACGCGGCTCTTTCCATTGTACGCGGAGTGATCTCAGATGCAAAGATCACAGCAAAGGATATTGATCGAATTATCCTTGTCGGAGGTTCAACACGAATCCCTGCTGTGAGAAACACGCTTCAAGCTTTTTTTGGAAAAGAACCGGATACGTCGATCAATCCTGATGAAGTTGTGTCCATGGGCGCAGCAATAATGGCTGCCAAAAAATTAGCTGAGATTAAACCAAAAGATTTACCCCCGATTATTCATGAAAAATACGGGGGATTGGAGATTACAGATGTAACTTCTCACAGCCTGGGAATCGAAGCATTTACACCTGGCACTCATGAAAAGATTAACTCCATCATAATCCCACGAAATAGCCCAATTCCGACTGACGTTTCCAAGGAATTTGTCAGCACAATTCCCAATCAGACAGCAGTGAAGGTAATCGTATATCAAGGTGAGTTCAAGGACCCGACACTCTGCAACCAAGTTGGTGAATTTTCATTGGTAGGTTTGCCTCCGAATCGACCGCCTGGTTGTAAAATTCGGGTTACGTTCACTTGCGGAACTAATGGTGTGGTTGATGTCTCAGCTGTAGATATAGAATCGGGGTTTAAAGCCCAAACACAGGTTTCTTATAAAGTCGGTCAGTCCAAGGAGCAGGTCTCTACAAAAAAGGACTGGCTTAAAAGCCTAACATTCGATTAGTTAAAATCCTGAGTAAATTTGGAGGAATAATGAGCAACAATTATTATGAAACTCTGCAAGTGAAGCCTGATGCATCGCCAGAAGATATACAGCGTGCTTATGATGCTAGGAACCGAGTTTTAAGGAATCTCGCAAATCACAATGATCCCCAAAAAAGATCTGAGGCTGAGAAAGAAAGAACTGTCCTCGAACTGGCTTTTAAAACCTTAAAGGATCCGGCTAATCGCTCGGCTTATAATTTATCTATTGGTATAGGAGGAAATAGTGGCGGGTTGGTCGACCCAACAGCTTCGGGCAATATACTACCTTTCACTTCCCTACTACTTGGCGGGACTCCCCAAAAAACAGTAGTCCCCTCAGCACCTCAGTTCCAACGAGTTGACGCTTGGATTTGCTCAGACTGCGGCACCGCCAATGAGATCAAAACACGATTTTGCAAAAAGTGTGCCAAGGTAATTGGAATAGTTTGTCCGAGTTGCAGTGCTGTTATCTCGGTTGATTCTATTCATTGTTCAGCTTGTGGGGCTGACATCAAGAAAACCTTCAAACAAAGAAATGAAGAAAACCGTTTGGCTCAGGAAGAAGAAAAAGCTCGCCAGGCTGAAGCTTTAAGGATACAAAGATATCAGCAGGAATTGGCCGCCCGATTGGGGCCCATCTACGAGCATGGTAAACACCTCACAAAGTGGAAGAGTGTAGCTACGATATTCCTGTCGCTGATCATCTATCCGGTCGGAATACTTCTATTTCTACATTCTTTCTACCACGCATTCCAAATCCGTTCCATAGCGCAGACTGCCGGAGACAGCGAATACCGCAGTCTTGCAAATATCATTTTCACAATAGGTTTGATTCTTATTAGTATATTGGTGTTTGCGTTATGCATCGGGTTTATCTCGGCAATGTCCAGCGGATACTAGGAGGCTATGTGAGTAATAATAGGCATTTGATCAATAATCTACAAATCATGCGGCCGACACAGTTGCTAGATAAGGGACTGCCTCTTCCTTTTTTTGAGGGAAAATATCTGGTAGAGCCAGGATGGTGTGCGGTTATTTCTGTTGGCGGCGCTTTTCGGGAGATCCTTCAATCTGGAACCCACTTCCTGGGACAGTATCACATGTTTCGTGAGGTGCACGCAACCCAAATCGATTTGCGGCGTCAATCTATGACGGTTTCAACAACAAGGGAATTTTCGATTGCCCAACCTATTCCAGTTGAGGTAAATCTTGATCTACAGATTGAATATCAGGTTGTGGATGCAAGACGGGTTGCTACAGAAATCACAACCCCTCTCACAAGTTTATTTGATCGCGTAATTCAAGCTGTGCGGGGGTCAATTGCTAATGCTCACATTGATGAGATCCGGAAACAAGGGGAAGGTATTGGACGCGCCACTTTTCAGAAATTGCAGGCAATGCAATTGGGATCTGATCTCGGACTTGAAGTTAAAAATGTGTTAGTGACATCTATAAAAGCCACTGACGCGGGTCAGGATGCGCTTGCCGGGTTACAGATGAAAGAATTCACAAAAATTCACGATTGGCAAATTGAGAATACACTCATTGCGCAAACGCAACTCTCTCCCCAATGGTTTTTGATCAACCGTCCCGAAATTTACGCCCAGATCATTGCGGGAAATACAGAAGTGATTAAGGAATTAATTGATAAAGGATTAATGGATCCCGCTGCCTTTGCAAGCCTCCCCGCATTAGGTTCCGGGAGCATTCCTTATACTACTGTTCTTCCCGGATTAGGAATGTCATCTCTGTCACCAGGGGGACAGCAAAATACTTACGGTGTTCCCGATCAGAAGACTTCGCCGCAACTTCCTGCTGGATCCGGTAATGTTCATTCCAGAATAGAGGAAGAGATACGAATGCTGGAACGCAATATACCGGGAATAAAAATCAAGGCTTCACCAGGACAGAATGAACAAGGAATTCTAGATGGATCATATGGATTGGCGATTAGAGTTCCAAGAAACTCAGGCGGAAATATCGATATTAGATTATCATTCCTAAAGAGTTATCCCCAAACCCCTCCTGATTACCTTGAAGTAATTGTCAATGAAGAGATGTGTCCTTTTGAATCCAGCGTACTGCGCCATTGGAGTGGGCAGTATATTTTAGAAATTGTGAGAGAAGTCAAGCAGTACTTCGGATGAGGGAGGAAAAAATGGAAATATATAACATTTTAGGACTCAATGAAACAACTGAAAAGTCAACTATTATAGATGCTTATCAAAAAAAGCGGGCGGAAATTTCCTTCTCACCGGAAAATGAAGAAGAACTGAACCGATTAAATATTGCTTTCGAGGAATGGAACAGATCATCAGAAACACGAATAGTTGTTTCAACGCGAACAGGCTCAACTTCCCAAAAAGGTATTGACCCTATTTTATCCATGGTTAGCAATATTACCGATCCGATTGGAGCGCAAGAACAGGAGGTGGAAAGGGTAAATTGTGTATTTTGTGGAACAAGCAACCCGGTGAAGGCACAGATTTGTGCGGGATGCGGCAAACCAATTTCACGTCCGTGCCCAAATTGTGGAAAATATATATTCATTGATGCAGAAGTGTGCCCCCGCTGCGCAACGATCATAAAGGATCTTGACCGACAAAGGTTGGTTGATGGTCTGATGACCAAACAAAAAATTCAGGAGGATCGGACTCTTAGCGAAAGTATGCACAATGCGCTGGAAGTTAGGCACAGTGCATACGCAAAATGGGGATGTGGCTTTTGGCTATTAGCCATTTTTAGTATCAGTGTGATCCTAGGAATTGTTCTTTTCCTGCTCATCTATTTTGGTAATGTCCGTTAGCATATGGTGGAAGAGATCTTATCAGGTGAGGAGTTGGTTACCTGCCCAAATTGTCGTACCGCAAACCACCCCGGTGCGGTGGTTTGCGTAGTATGCGGTATCCGTCTGGACACATATGAACAGATAAACCGGCAGTGGGAGAAAAAACAACAGATACAGTTGGAAAAATCCCTCGAAAACTGGCAGGATTCCGAATATCTGATAAATAAATCTAAATTATCTTATTATAAGAACCATTTGTCAAAGCAAATCCTTTTTATCATCCTAACGACCATATTAGTGATTCCGGTCGTTTTTGGGATTTTATTTTTGATACGATACCAGCAAGAAAGAAAGTTCGCTCGTCTTTCAACCGAATACAAACAAGGAGTAGAATGTTACAATAACGAGGATTTTTATTGTGCAAAAAACACCTTCAACAATATCATTCTTGAAGAGCCCGACTTTCAGGATTCCCAATCCTTCCTGATCAAATCTCGTCTTGGACTTGTGGTGGACTATAAAAACAAAGGCTTGTTATCACAAGCGTTAATAGAGTTGAATGATCTGTCGAAAGAAATTCCGGGAGATCCGCATGTTTTGATTGAATTGAAAGATGTCCACCTCAAATTAGCAGAACAATACCTCAATTCTAATGATTACGAGTCTTCCATAAGTGAACTAAATGCAATCATACAAATTACTCCAGGAGATCAAACAACAGAGGCATTAATATCCAAAACATACCAAGATTGGTATAAGTATGCTGTCAGCCATAAAGATTGGTTTCGGGTATGGTGGATCAAACAACAGCTCAAAGAACGTAATATTTTAATCCCAAGGTAAAGGGTGATCCTAAGATTGCAGAAGATGCACTAGTAAATGTAACCCTATTCGAAAATGCTGGCTATTAACCCCAAAATATAATGGAATGACTTGATAAAAAAACAAATACACAGGGATTGCATATAGCCTTGGCTAGCTATGTTAGTGTCAGTAACCAATATGGACAAAAGTGAAAATCACGTTTTCGACCCTGAATAATTTATATTCACCAATTCATTATCTCGACGAAAAATACATATCCTTCCAAATATTGTTCCATGACTGGCAATTCTAATTCTGGTAAAGGAAAAAGAGAATGAATTTTATATATCCTTATATTTATACATCCCCGCAAGAGATCATCAAAGAGGAAGTAAGTTTCAACAATGATACAGGCGTGGTTTACAAGGAAATCGGCGGGAAACATGGTATTTGGGCAGCCCGTGTTCCTTTCCTGCCAGCCATGATGTCAGAAGATTTCACTCGATTAGGTGTAAAACGTATAGGATTTATTCAACAGCGTCAGTTTCGCTTTATTTATGATCTGGTGCGTTCTCGTGAAAATCGCGCCACGTTCGAATTGCGTTTTATCTCCACCCCCAATCCAGTTCATGGTCAACCTAATCTGATAGATATGATCTTTCTGGGTAAAGTCTTTAGTAAACGCCAACATGGTGCCCAGCCATTGGCTGAAAAACTTTGGGAAAAATTCGTCAGCAATTTTCCTCTTGAGGATCCATTTGGATATCCAATTGAACCGATAACCCATGAAGAGGAATTTTATCAATATTTTCAACCACTCACCTTCGATGACGTTTTGCCTTCCAATATGATGGAAATTCGCAAATACGAAGATATGCCCATTCGTTCCACGGCACCTATGGGACGAGTTGAACGAAAAGGTGACTACATTGCTCATCCATTTGTACCCAGCGAGGATTTTAACCCCATGGGACGATTCTTTGTAGCTTTGGCCTCGCAACCCCAAAAATGTTATGTTGGTATCAATATTCGCCCTACCCGTATGTGGGATCAGGAAATCTACAATGTCAGTTTTATGATCGGACAATTTGGAAAAACTGCTACAGAAGACGATGATATTTCTGAAGAGTATATTCGTACCCGGTCAAAAATTGGTATCTACGTTTATAAAAAAATGATGATGGCACGTGAACAGTTGGTTACAGTGCGTGTGTACTTGGTTGGCGAAAACGAGATACCACATGGCTTAGCCGAAGCCTTGGGCTCAGAAATGATGGGAAATGCTGATAACATTTACCCTACCATGTGGGTTTCAGCTGTACCTGCTGATGAACAGGAACGCAATGCCGCATTGCGTAATCTTAAATATCTTGAGCAGGAAATTTGGGGACATACGATTGCATCGGATCCACTTACTCGTCTTCGGTATTTAGCAACTCCAGAAGAAGCATATGGTGCTTTCCGCTTGCCCGTTCCTCCTGAAAGTGGTTACATGCCCGGGGTGCTTGTTCGCAGCGAACCCTTTGTCGCACCTTCAGATGAATTAGAACTTCGTGAGCAAGCTCGCGCTAACCAGGATGATGCCCAAACCGTTTCTAAGCGTCAAGCCATCCAGAAGAAAATTTCTTTAGGAGCTATCTATCATCGAGGCAAAGCCACATCCGGAGAATTTCGTCTCAATGTACGTGATTTGACCCGACACACCCTAATAGCAGGCTCAACTGGATCAGGCAAATCGACTACTATCAAACACATCCTGTATCAGCTTTGGGCCAACCACAAAGTACCTTTTCTGGTTCTCTATCCACTGGATAAGCCGGATTATCGTGAACTACTCGGTTTCCCGAAACTTGCTAATGATTTATTAGTTTTTACTCTTGGTGATGCTCGGACATCCCCTTTTCAGTTCAATCCATTCGAGGTGCCTGATGGACTATTAATCAAAACCCATCTTTCACGGTTAATGCGGGTATTTATGGCTGCCTTTAGTTTACAAGAGCCATTACCCATGATTTACCGAGAAGCCTTGCGCCAAATTTACCGCTCCAAAGGTTGGGACATTCTCACCGGAATAGGTGAGTCTGGTCGCGATTACCCCATAATGACAGATTTTTACAAGGCAATCAAGGTGATTACAGATGGACTGCAATATGGACGGGAAGTAAAAGACAATGTCAGACAGGCTTCGGTAATCCGGATTGCAGATTTACTTGAAAATGCTGGCCCCGTGGTTAATGTACGCAAATCAATGGATCTGACTGTAATACTTAATACCCCCACAATCATGGAAATTGGCAGGGTAGGTTCCACTCAGGATACTTCACTCTTGATGGGTTTTCTATTGATGAGATTTGCAGAAGAAGTGGAACGTCACCCACGCCCAGCTGATTTACCACATATAACTGTAGTAGAAGAAGCTCACCGTCTGATGGCTGATAGTGGTCCGTCAATTGGTGGCGACTCGCGTAGTGCAGCGGGGGAGGATTTCTCAAATATTCTTGCGGAAGTACGCGGTTATGGCGAAGGAATAATTATTGCCGAACAGATCCCTACACTGTTGGTAAAAGGCGCGATAGGGAATACCTACACTAAGATAATGCATTGGCTGGAAGATGCCCACTCATTTGATGTGTTCAGTAATATTATGAACATGAACATCTCTCAGCGTGAATATGCACGTTCTCTTACTCCCGGCTTTTCAGTGGTGCGCAATCCATACGGACGCCCTGTCCATGTCAAAGTACCCGAATTTGGCGATCAACCGGATTACGATAAAACCCTCTTTATATCATCTGATGAAAATATCAACAAAATGATGGTTATACGACGCCAGACTCTAGCCTTAGAATTGGTACCTCCAGATGATTTTCAAGTATCAATGTCATCCGGTTATGATGAAAAAAACAATCAGATATCGAACGATACATTATCTTGGTTTCTTAGTATACCCATGCAAAGTTGCGTCTTCTGTAAACCCTTGCTTGCCACCAAGGAATGTCTTTACGGACAGCGCGTTCGAAATCGCTTGCTCTCTAATGAAGGACTTCATAGCTCTCTACAAGCAGATTTTAATAATTCGGTAACCAAGGATGATTCAGTGAAAGAATTGACAATAACGATATCATCACTCAGTCAAAAGATAGGTTCTCAGATGAAAGGGCTTAATCAAGATGAAATTCACCAGATAACCTATTGCTATTTGGCTCATGAAATCAATCAGGTGTTACGTGAAAAACGAACATCAGAAAATATAGATTTGCGTAATAAATCTCGTAAACTTCTTCAAGTATTTAACCAACTTAAAATATCATGAGGATCTGAGTATGGAAGATTTCGAGTTTAACCTTTCGGAGACACCTGAAACGCCGGAGATACCTGAGTTTAACGATTTGGCGGAAGTGTCTGAATCTCCTGAATACCCTGATAATACGGGAGATGAAGAAGATATTGGGACTGATTCATCCTCAGTGAATATTTCTGATAATAATTCTGCCAATATTGGTATCACCACTCCCTACGATGATGGTGATACTAGAGCCCCTTACGATGATGGTGATGCTAGTGCCCCCTACGATGACTCATATGGTAGGAATATAACCGAGACCTCTAATGCCAATACCACAAACGGTGACTCAGCTGATACCACCGATAGCAACGCTACTGATATTTCCAATGGAAACACAAGCGATATTGCTGGGAGTGATACGACATATACCAATGAACCTGGTTTGGATACCAAAAATACCAGAGATGTGACTGATGCATACATCCCACGGCCTTTTACAGCGGCTGACAACGTCATTCATACAGGGGATGAACTTCGCCCGGAAAATATTGAACCGAATTCAACATACGAACGAAATGGATACGAATATGCCACTGACGATCTTGGCCGCACTCGGACGGTATCGGCCGATCTTCGTCTGGAAGAAGGTCATCGTTCCCATTTACAGACCGAGATCGGTCATACCGGCATAGATGGTGATGAAGGCGGGCACTTAATTGGTACTCGCTATGATGGTCCAACAGATGCTTTTAATCTAGTACCTCAAAACTCAAACCTCAATCGTGGAGACTGGAAGGCAATGGAAAATTCATGGGCCTCCGCATTGGAAGAGGGCCGTGATGTGAAAGTAATGATTGATCCAATTTATACCGGAAACGCCACTCGCCCAGACAGTTTTGATGTTCTCACGCAAATTGATGGGGAATTAACTTATTCCAGCTTTCTAAACAAGCCTAAAGAAGGAACAGAAAAATGAAGACCGAGCCAATTGAGAATCTTTATCCAAAAATTGGGCAAACTATTGCCGATTTGATAACCGAAGAATGGCAATCTATCTGGGTGGATATTGAAATCAAACCTGATGTAACCACTTTGAAAGGCCACTATATCACTGCTGCAAATTCCGCTCAACGAAGCATAAGAATTACGCACCAAGTAGTGGCACTCTTTCAAGAACTACATAGTCGAATGGCAACTGAAATGAAAGACGACTGGGTATCAGCCCATTTCGAAATAACCCGTGCTGGTAAGTTTTCTTTAAAATTGGAATATTCAAATGAATGATTTCATAGCTGATTTTTCTGATGATAATTCCGTCAATATTCCTGAAACCCCAGAAATCACCGATTCTACTGACACCCTGGAAATGCCAGAACTCCCAGAAATTATCGAAACACCAGAAATACCTGATGTACCAGCAGATCTTCCTGACAATAGCGATGATTTTACTATTCATCCACTACCAGGTGGAATCGAGACAGAACCCGGTCCTGAGGGCGAACCACTTCCAGAGGGACGTCACCTTCCCGATTATCCGATCGGTGGACGTGGACCAGAAGGCGGTTGGTAAGGATCTGTAAAATGGAATTTCAATATGATGAAACCCTTGAAGGAGAAGGTGTCGCTATTTCTGATACTACATCCGATATTATCGGAGAGACAGAAATGCAAATCCGTGAGGCTTCAGATAGGTTAAGAAGTATGCCCGAACTCCAGTCCGAAAATTGGCAAAGCCTGGATACTAGCCAAAGGTTGGAAACATTACAAAATGTAGAAAATTCTATGGCCGAAATTCAAGGACGTCCCGCTTTGCCGGTTATCGCAACTGAAATGCCCTTAAATACATATGGGCAATTTGACGGAGAGAAAATTCAAATAAATGCCTCTACGATTGGCGGCAACGAAATGCCAGTCGGAGAATTTGTAGATACTATAGTACATGAAGGGAGACATGCTTATCAATATTATGCAATTGATCACCCTGATTTTATTCAAGATTCTATACTCGTCCAAAATTGGGCAGAGAACTTGGAACCAGGGAATTATCTATCCCCAGATGAATATGGCCAGGAACTTTATGCAAACCAACCTGTCGAAGCCGATGCTTGGAATTATGCATCTCGGATCATTTCTGGCATGGAAAGTAGGTAAACATTGGACAAGTCATCACTTATTGCTGAGTTAACAACAAAATATGGTTATAATCCCCGCGGTGCTCAACTCGTTGCCGATAAATTGGAAAAAATGAACCCGCTTCTGGCTGATTTATTCGTTCAATGGCAGAAGGATGGTGTCATCCCTCAATTCGAAATTGAGGGATATTCGATACAGCACCTATTAAAAAAGCATAACATGACCCCCATAGCTGCATTTTTAACTCTGGACTGGCTTATGCGGGAGCCTAATATTGCCCTTGCATCTTTAAAAAAAGGAAAGGAAAGATTGGTTAAAAATCAATAATCATCAATAATACTGAAGTTTAATGATACTTTTGAGCAAAATCCTGATCCGTCATTGACAGATACATGATTCCTTCTACAAGACCAATAATTGCCGGGATATATGTCCAACAAAAGACCAGATAAAGTACTCCCACGCCAATATTCCCCAAATAGAATTTATGAGCACCAAGCCCTCCTAAGAGTATTGCTAAAATTCCAGCTGTTACCTTGCTTTTAGATGTTGGCACGATGTACTGGGGTGGTGGAGCATACTCTTGGGGTATTACGTTGGGAGTGCGTGTGGCGGGAGCTGGGGCTAACTCAACACCACATAAAACACAAGGACCAGAATTACTCTGGTTTTCGGTACCACACGATTTACACTGCATAATATTCTCCTCGTTATAATATATTGACTTTTTTTTCAAGTACTGAATTTCTTAGTGATGATGGTATCCTTTCAAAATATCGTCACAAAGGTAAAAAATAGCTACAACTTGGGTGTCGATGGATTGCAATGCTTCGGCTGTTTAGTGTGGTAACCACAACTTTAGCAGAGCCTCCATGGTCATTCAAGCTATGGTAGCGGTTAACTAAACCAACCTTGATTTTTAATGAAATCGGTAATAACAGGAACAATCTCGTATTTGCCTTGATATGCTTGATAAGCTAAATATAGCATATAGATTGCTACTAGGACACCAATGCACACTACAGGGGTCAGCACATAAGCAATAATCCCAAGAACTAAAGATTGTACCGCATGATATTTAATAAATTGGCGGTTCTTTTTTTCTTCCATTAGAAGAACAATGATTGAAATAATTGGACTTACATATGGAACGTAACATAAAGCGGCCCACAGTTTGTCATCACTGGTGATTTCAGACGAAATTGGTTCTTGAGACATGTTTTATTCCTCCGATTAAGTTGATTTTGAATTTGCAGTATTTTACAACCAATCCAACTATCATGCAACC
>Ga0154020_10008200_pt1 | contig 12124 bp, 1 predicted proteins | sample Klosneuvirus_201_FD_109709 | JGI IMG/M metagenome (GOLD analysis project Ga0154020, IMG submission 109709) | Active sludge microbial communities from wastewater, Klosterneuburg, Austria - Klosneuvirus_20160825_MG | ecosystem: Engineered > WWTP > Aerobic digester > Activated sludge | place... | reverse complement strand
GGACGTCGACGGCCCGCTCGTCTGCCCCCAGAACACCATGCCCGCGAACGCTCAGGGTGGCTTCAGCGTGACGATCGGTTGCGCGGCGCAGCCGGTGACGCTCGACACCAAGGTCTTCCTGACCGTGCTGGACCCGGCCGGCAACGTCGCCGAGGTCTTCAGGCTGACTCCCTTCACGCTCCCGTCGGGTCTCGGCTTCGTGGCTCCGGCGGGGGAAGAGACGCTCTTCACGACGGCCGAAGGCGTCGTCGTGAACGTCCCCGCGACCGCGTTCGACAAGGCGACGCTGGTCACCGTCACCAAACTGGATCCCGCGACGCTCGGCGTCCCGGTCCCCGCGGGAATGGAGCTCGGCGCGTACCTCAACGTCGACTTCGACGGCGTCGCGCACGACTCGATCCGCCTGAGATTCCCGGTCACGACGGCAGCGCCGGTCGGAAGCCTCGTCTGGGTCGGCTCTCCCGCGCAGCTGCCGTGGGGGGCCCGGTTCCAGATCCTCGACCTCGGCCGCGTCCTGGACGGTGGCGGCGGCGCCAAGGTCATCTCGACCTACGCCGTCGATCAGCCGGCCGACCCCGCGGCGCGCGCCCGCGGCGCCCTCGCCCTCGCGTCGTGCCCGCCCGATCGTCCGCGCTGCGCGTGCAGCACCCTGATCTGCACCTCGCTCGCCGAATTCACGGTCCGCGGCTCGGCGGCCTTCATGACGCAAACGGGTGCCGAGCTCTCGGCGATGACGGGGCACGTCGAGCCGTCGCTCATCACGCAGACCCTCTCCGTCCTTTTCAACATGCTCGCGGACGCCTTCGTCTACGTGCCGACGCCGCACGACTGGAACGGCAACTTCATCATCCCGGTGAGGGCCGGGGCGCCCTTCGCCCTCGCGGCGAGGAGCCGGGCGACGGGCTGGATCGTGGGCCAGCAGGACTACCAGGCGATCTCCGGCGCGTCGACGTCGCTCATCCGCGTCCCGGAGATGCGGGTCACGTCCGACGCCGCGCCCGAGATCATCGACGCCTCGCCCATCAGCTTCCACCACTTCAAGGCGCCCCTCGTCGACACCGCCGCCTCGGGACCGTGCAAGGCCGTCCAGGCGATCCGCCTGGAGGTCCAGGCGTGCTCCCTGGGCGCGAGCGTCGTGCAGGCGGAGAGCTCGGGGACCGCCCTCAGCGAGAACAGCACCGTCGTCCTCTACAACCTGACCAAGAACCTCAGGAGCATCCGCGCGACCGTCGCGAACGGCACCTTCACGCCGGCGCCCGTGCCGGCCGACGAAGGAGACTCGCTCGTCGTCGTCGTCGGGCCGGGAGACCTCGACCCGGACGACTTCCAGGGCTTCGTCTTCAACTTCGACCGGGGCATCTCGGTCACCGGAGTCCTCGACGACCTGGCCGATCTCCAGGCCTGCGACCTCGGCGGCACCGCGTGCGCCGCGGCGCCGTCGAAAGTCTTCCTCGGCCTCGGCGGGACGCGCCTCGTCGTCCTCCCGGCGGGAGACCTCGCCCGCGGAAAGCTCTTCACCTTGACGCTGAAGGCGAGCCGCATCTCCTTCGCGGGCTCTACCGGCCCGATCCCGTACCCGATCTTCGCTCCCTCCGAATTCGTCTTCGCCACCCGCAAGACGGCGACGAGCACCATCAGCTCGAGCCCGGGCCCGTGCGGCGGCTCGGGCTGCCTCCTCGGCGACACCAACGGCGCGCGCGACCTCCAGAAGGTGGGCAACCTCCTGATGGTCGCGTCGGACGCCGGGCGGATCGTCGCCCTCGACGTCTCCGACCCGAGGAGCCCGAGGCCGTTCGCCGCGATCAAGAGTCGCGTCGACGACGTCAGGACCCTGGCTCAGGACACGCACAACCGGCTCTTCTACAGCTCGCAGCTCTCGAGCTGGGCCGTCAAGGCGATCCGGATGGAAGACGTCCGGAACGCCGGTACCGACGCTCACGGCAACCCGGTCCCGTGCGGCCCGCAGCCGACGTGGCCGAACGCCATCCCGTGCTTCGAGCCGGTCGAAGGTGGCGTGAGGACGGCCTTCGGCCTCTCGGCAGGCGTCCTCCTGGCCTCGGAGTACATCTCCCTCCGGGGGAGCCTCCCGACCGGGATCCCGTCGAGCCTCGAAGTCATCGTCCAGGACGACAAGGAAGAGCCGAAGGAGCTGCGCGACTTCTACGACGCCCACAAGGCCGCGGGGGGCTCCCTCTTCGAGAACCTCGTCCCGGACGTCGAGGGGATCTACAGCATCCCCGTCGTCCTCGACACCCTCGGCCACCGCGCCAGCCGCCAGTACGACAACGGAACCTCCAACCCACCCGACTACACCTGTGCCGGCGAAGAGGTGTACGACCACTACCAGCGCGTCACCATCGACAACCTGACGACGGGGCAGAGCTTCTCCTTCGACGTCGTCAACCCGCGGGCTTCGGGCACCGTGCCGCCCGTCTACACCGTCCCGCCGCCGTGTCCCGACCCATCGGGCGGCGCCTGCACCGCGACGGGCATCCGGGCGAGACGGGGCGACCAGCTCCGCGTCCGCTACAACATCAGGACCCTCGGCTACCTCTCGATCGTCGGGAGCGGCATCACCGTCGTCGACCTGAACCGCTTCTACAGAACGCCCCTGCCGGGAAGCGGCGCCACGCAGGTGAACAAGTCCGAGTGCGGAAGGCGGATGGGGAAGCTCGAAGGCCAGGAGGCCATCCTCGAGCGCTGCCCGACCTACCCGACCTCCGACCTGAACGCCCAGGAGCCGCCCTCGGGCCTCGCCTACACCCCTGCCCTCGCCGTCATCCCGGCGCGCTTCCTGACGAGCCCGACGACGGTCGCCGGCCGCGTCGACGTCTACTCGCCGCTCACGCACTACGGCGGCATCCACGCGGTCTCCCTCGAATCGAACCCCGGCAACCTCGCCATCGCCGACTCGGTCTACTCCTGCTTCGGCTACGCCTCGGGCGATGCGAATTCCCGTGTCGGCGTCCGCGCGGTCGCGATCGGGCAAGGCCTCGTCTGGGAAGACCGCGGCCTGAGGGGCTCGTACGGCCCCCCGAACTCCCCCTACTACCAGCCGCCCCCGCCGGCGCCCACGCGGACCCCGGTCGACATCTTCCAGGGGAGATTCACCCAGGCGATCGTCTACCCTCTGCCCCAGAAGACACGGACTGCCAAGAGCGACCTCGTCTTCTTCACCCTCGGCGCGGCGGGCGTCCTGGCCTTCGACGTCAGCGACCGGACGCTCGACAAGACGCACCTCATCGGCCGCTTCCACCGCCCCGGCACGAGCTACTTCCGGCTGATGGTGGACGAGAAGCGCGGACGCCTCTTCGCGGGCGGCTTCAAGGGGCCGCTTCCGATCATCGACGTCTGGAACATCGCCCGCGTCAACGGCGGTCCGAGCGACAACGCCTCGGCGGCAGGCGAGGACACGAGGCTCCTGTCGACCCTCGAGAACGTCCCGTGGGACGCCCTCCACATCGCCGTCGACGAGAGCGGCACCGGCCTCCTCTACACGTGGGGCACCAAGTACGACGGCACCCAGACGCCCCCGAAGGGCGGCTTCATCGTCCCGGTGGAGGACCCCGGCTTCACCTACAGCGGCCTCTTCCTCCAACAGAATCAGCCGGCGTCGGGCCCGCAGCCCTCCATCCAGCGCGTGACGAAGAAGATCGTCCCGCTCGGCGTCCCGACCTACGCCAACCCCGAGGACGAGCTCGACCCGGCGAAGCGGAAGACCTCGCAGCAGGCGGCGACGGCGGCCTTCCGCGTCCGCCTCGCCATGCCCGGCAACTTCGGCGACGAGCTGAAGGCGAAAGTCCAGTCGCTGAGAGTCCTCCCCGACGAGAGGCTCCTCGCCGACACGGACGTTGGCCGCGCCGTGGCGCTGCCGGGCGGCAAGGAGACGGGCCAGCCGAGCGACGTCTGGCCGGGGCGCGAGGTCGTCGTCACCCTACGGAGGATCGGCGAGAGCTACACCACCGACCCGACCGACCGTGCCGGTGAGAGCGGCAAGCTCGCGACGGTCTACAACCTCTACGAGTCGAAGGAGGTCGTCCTCCTGCTTTCCGACCCGCGCGCGAGGAAGGCGTATCAGGACACGCTCCCGCAGCTTCCCGTCGATGGCGACGAGCTGAACCAATGCCGGAGGTGCAAACGGCCCGACTACCTCACGCCCGTGAGCGCCGACGTCAAAGAGCTCCTGGCGGGCGGTCCGTACGTGAGGACCTTCCTCTTCGCGAACGGACACGCGCCGACGCAGGCCGCGCTCGACTTCTTCAACCTCCCCCAGAACAAGAGCGACTACCGCGCGCCGCGAGGCGTCGTCGAGGTGGCCGCGTGGGCGGACGCGATCCCGTCGCCGGTCCAGGCGTCGCAGGAAGAGCCGCACCAGAACGCCGCGGCGTGGTCGGCCGGCGAGGCGGGAGTCCGCGTCAGCCTGGCTTCGGGCGACCTCCTCCTGAGCGCCGTCGACCACTCCGTCCCGGGGCAGGGCCTCGCCGTCCTCGTCAATCGCGGCTACAGGAGCGGCTCCCTCGGCTACGGGGCGATGGGGGCGGCCGGCTGGCACGCCAACATCTATGCCCACCTCCGTAAGATCCCGCCGATCGACGAGCTCTCGTACAAGGGCGAGGTCGAGTACCACGACGGGCAGGGGAACGTCTTCCGCTTCTACCCGGCCGATCCCTCGAGCCCGACGGGCTGCCCGGCCGGCACCCGCACCGAGAAAGACCCGAACGGCTCGTACTGCGTCCCGAAAGGCTTCTACCACCGGCTCCTGCAGCTCGAAGGCGGCAAGGGCTTCATCCTCTTCGACCGCGGCTCGAACCCCACCTACTTCGACGGCGAAGGAAGGCTCACCGACGCCTCCGACCGCCATCGCCAGGGGCAGGAGCCCGACAAGCAGGGCAACACCGTCCGCTTCAGCTACGACGGATTCGGCCAGCTCGTCCAGATCGCCGATGACAGAGGCCGTCCGTTCAAGCTGACGTACAAGAAGGACCCTGTCGCCGACGGCCCGCAGTACGGCCTCCTCCAAGAGGTGGCGGACTTCTCGGGAAGGAAGGTCACCTACACCTGGGACGACGACCGGAGGCTGAAGACCGTCCAGCTCCCCGGCGTCACGAACAAGTACTTCGCGAACGACCCGACTCTCGCGGCCGTCACCAACGTCCCGGACCCGACCCTCCAGTACCGCTACGACCAGTCGGCGCCCTTCGGCAACGGCGCGCTCTTACACGAAAGCTTCGGCCAGCTGCGGCTCACCGGCTTCGTCCTGCCGAAGGGGAGAGGCGAGAGGGCGCACTTCGTCTACGACACGCCTAGCGGGCGGATGGCGGAGGTCCACTTCCCGTCGGACCAGTCGCCAACCTCGTTCCTCGGCGTCAAGTGGCGCTTCGGCTTCCAGCCCATCACGAGTCCAGTCTCCTCGACGGGAACCATCTCGGGCGCCGACGTCATCGCGCCCTGGACGAAGGTCACGGGCTACCAGCTCGCGAGCGGCCGGATCCAGACGATGACCGAGAGGAACATCCCGGTCGTCCTGCCCGGTGAGCTGACCGCGACGGTGAAGGACGTCCCGACGACCTACACCTACACCGCAGACGGCCGGACGAAGCTCGTCACCTGGCCCGACCAGAGCACGACGAGCTACTGCTACTTCTTCCAGGGAACGACGTGCGCCGACGACAGCCAATCCGAGAAGGACGGCTCGGACATGATGAAGCTGGCCAACGCGCTCGAGACGGCGCAGCAGCCAGGTGGTAGCGGACCCTTCGCATCACCACCTGGCCCGATCAGCCACGCGCTGCGGGTCTCGACGCTCTTCTCCTACGAAACCGCCTCGAACGCGCTGCAACAGGTAACCGACCCTCTCGCGCGGACGATCGAGCGCGCCGTCGCCAGCCCGAATTCTGCGGGCGTCAGGTCGGGCTTCACCGCGGAAGGGGTGAGCGGACTCTCGAGCTTCGACGGGAGAGGCCGCCTTTCGTCCTACCTGACGAACCCGGCGGCGAGGCCGCGAGCGCCGCTCGTCGGCCCGGCTGGTCTGGTCGAGGGCTCCGCTGGAGCTCCGCCCCCGGGCCCCCAAGGTGTCCCGACGACGACGCCGGTCACCGTCGCGTACGACTACGAGAACCTGAAGACCTCGGACAACTACGGAAGGCTCGTCAAAGTCACCCGCGGGCCTGTCTTCGAGACCTACGACTACGACGGCCGAGGCAACCGCAAGAAGACGGCGACCTCCTACGGCGCGATCTCGCACGCGGACTTCGACGAGTGGGATCGGCAGGTCTTCGAGGCCGACGGCATCGGCACCCTCACCGCCTTCCCGAACGTCTCGGGCGTCACGGTCAAGAGGGGCTACGACGTCTCGGGCCACCTCGTCGTCGACGTGCGCGAGCAGGACGGCGTCGGCAGCGTCCGGACGACCTACGACTACAACGACAGAGAGCAGCTGACGAGAGTCACGACCACGAACGTCGCCTCCTCGACGCCTGGTGCGCTCGTCACGAACCCGGTGACCGTACAGCAGAGCTTCTACGACCCGATCTCGGGCACCCTCGACCGGACGGTCTCCCAGGAAGGGACGACGACCCTTTACCAGCACGACCAGGCCGGGCGCGTCTCTGCGACCCTGAAGCCGGGAGCGGGACAACGCATTCAGGGGTACGACATCATGGGACGCCTCACCCTGACGGGCGACGGCGACACCACGACACCGACGGACCGGACCAACCCGCCCGGCTTCTGGCGCGGCAAGTACGACGCGTGGGGCCGACTCTTCGAGGAGACCCTTCCAACCGGGGCGGTCATCGAGAGAGAGCACGACGCCGCGGGAAACGTCCTCAGGGAGACCGTATTCGAAGGGCCCATCAGTCCCACGACGAGGAAGCTCGCCGAGAGGAAGATGACGGTCAACTCCTTCGGCGCGCCGACCGAGATCAGGGAGACGCTGAAGCCCGCGACGAGCCCGACCGCGACGGATGCCGTCGTCCGCCTGACGAAGCTCACGTACGACGTCAACGGCCGCCTCGCCCTGGAAGAGTCGGGCCAGGATGCCACTCCACCAGCCCCCCTCCGGATCGAGAAGTGGGTCGAGTACGAGCCCGGCTCCGGTCGCGTCGCGCTCGAGAAGGACGCCCTCGGGAACCAGACCGTCTACGAGTACGACAAGCCGCCTGCGGGGCAGGGAGCCGTCATCCCGGCGCCGTGGCCGACGAGGATCAGCCGGAAAGAGGTCGTGCCGGGCCTATCCGGCCTCCTCGAGACAGCCTTCACCAGGATCGATCGCGACGCCCTGGGCCGGCCGCTCCATGAGGAGACGCAGGACGGCAGCACGACCGAGGCGTCGTACGACCAGGCCGGGAACGTCCTCTCCGTGACGACGGCCGCGAACACCCCGAGCGCCATCACCACGACGACGCGGTACGACGGCCGCGGCAACGTCCTCGAGAAGAGCCGCTCCGGCGGCCGCAGCACGCTCTTCGGCTACGACCTCGACGGCCGCGTCCTCACACGGCGCACGGCCGCCGGCGCCCCGCCGTCCTCGAGCCCCGTCAACGAGACCCGCTACCGTTACGACAACCCGACCGGTCGTCTCCTGGAGGTCACTCATCCGGACGGCACCACGGAGAGCCTCAGCTACTACACCGACGACAGCGTCTACCAGATGAAGATGCGGTCGGGGATCACCCTCACCAACACGTACGACGAGGCCAACCGCGTTCTGGCAAGGGTCCCCACCGGACCCCCGATCCCGACCGCGAGAACGCCTTTCGTGGACGGCGGCGATCGCTACCAGTACGACATCCTCTCGCGGCCGACGCTGATTCAGCGCTACGCCGCGTCGGCCGCACCCATCGACGCCGCGACCCTCGCGTTCCCCGAGTACGACATGGCGAGCCGCCCGGCCAGGGAGCTCGTCGGCGCAGGCACGAGCGCGAGGACCCCGCTCGCGTGGAGCTATGACATCTTCAGCAACCCGACGAGCGTCACCCTGCCGGACGGCGTGGGGCGCCAGCCGTCGGGGAGCTTCACGGGCTACGGGAGGCGGTTCGACGCGCTCGACCGTCTGGAGAGCCTTTGCGGCGATCCCACGGGTCAGACGCCGTGCGGCGCCTATTCCGGGAACCTCGGCGCCTCGTGGTCATGGGGCGGCGCGGCGCGGCTCTACGGCGTCACGAACCGCGGCCCCGTCAAGACGGCGCACCGCTATGGATACGTCACCGGAGCTGTCCCGACACCCGTTTCCCTCTGGCGCCTCGGCAGCCTGAGCCTCGGAGCGGCGACCAGCGGCGCCACCCCCGTCACGGCCCCGCCGACCGACCCGTGGGGCCAGCTCGACTACGGCTACCGGCAGGCCGACAGCATGAAGCTCGGGCGCGAGGTGAAGGACGCGACGGCTACGCCCAGCCTGTCGCTCTTCACGGCGCAGGGGTACACGTGGGACCTGGATGGCGGCCTCAGGCTGAAGACAGCCAAGGCCGGGCGCGGCAGTACCACGGGCGCGAGCCAGAACGAATACGAGCGCTTCACCAACGACTACGCGGCCGGGGACGAGATCGACACCCAGACCCGCGACCTTTCGGGCAAGAGCGCCGTCAACAAGACCGGAGCCGAAGGGCGCATCACCGAGAGGAACGGTCTCCTGCTCGAGTACGACGACGAGGGACGAAGGACGAAGGACGACCGCTTCGTCTACCGCTGGAGCTGGCGCGGCGAGCTCGTCACCCTGACGGTCCGCGCCGAATTCACGGGCAGCCCCTATGCCGGCCAGCAGCTGAGATTCGAGTACGACGCCATGGGCCGGCTGCTGTCGAGAGAGCATGTCGGAGTCCTCCCGCAAGGGGACACCGACGACACCCACCGCCCCTTCATCGAGAAGCGGCGTTACCTCTGGGACGGCCAGACTCTCCTATCGGAGACGGCATACGCGCAGGACCTCACGAACGGAGCCCCCGGCCCGATCCGCTGGAGGAAGAGCTACGTCCCGGGCGCGAGCGGCCTCGACGACGCCGTCCAGGTCAACGTCGAGCCGTACGACGCCTCCCAGAACCCGTTGCCGCCGGCCCTCTTCAGCTACCTACGCGACGAGCAAGGCACCGTGACGGGCCTCGTCGCCGAGCTTTCCGGCGCGAACCCGAGGGCGCCTCCGGTCAAGGTCCGCTACCTCTACTCGCCCTACGGTGAAGCTCACGCCGAGCTCGGCCCCGAGGTCCTCTTCACGCGCTTCGAGCCCACGCTCACCACGATCACCGCCACCACGGGAAGCCTGGTCACGCAGACCCCGAATGCCGGCTTCCAGCCTGGAGCGCTCAGGCTCCTCTTCTCCAGCCCGCCGGACCCCGCCACGCTAGGCCCGAACGTCTTCGTCGAGAAGCTCGTCTCGGGCGCGTGGACGGCTCTCCCGACCTCCTCGCGCGCCTTCGGAGCCGAGCCGGGAAGACCCGAGGAGCTCCTCGTCCTGCCGCTGAACGGCTGGGAGCGGACGGCCCTCTACCGCATTCGGCTGGCCAGCGGATTGAAGGACGCGACGGGCAGAAGCGTCGTCAACCCGCCGGCGATGACGTCGCTCATACCGGCGTCAGGCCCGCCGGTCACCTTCGATCAGTACTACGTCCCGAACTACGAGACCTTCCTCGCCGCAGGCGAAGACGTCGCGGGCAGCTTCCCAGGCGGTCAGTCCCTCCTCTTCGCGGGCCTATGGACCGATCCTGTCTCCGGCCTCGCTTACGCCCGCGCCCGCTGGTACGACGCGCGGACGGCCAGCTTCCTGGAAGAGGATCCGGCCGGCGATACGGACAGCCCGAACCGCTACGCCTACGTCGGGCTCCTGCCGCAAGAGCACACCGATCCCTCGGGCCGCTGCGTCGGCCTCGACAACGTCGATTGCTCCGAGTACGGCAAGGAATTCGTCAGGGGCTTCACCTCGTGGGAGCAGCTCAAGGGGAGCGTGAAGCGCAGCTGGAGCTTCCTCGGAAGTGAGGTCGAGGGCGCGGTAAAGGCCATACCGAACGCCGTCACCTCCGCTGCCCATGTCGTCGCGCATCCGAAAGAGACCCTCACCGGCCTCGCGAACCTCGCTCAGTCGGTCGCGACTGATCCGGCCGGTGTCGCCAGGCAGATGGGCCAGTCGATCCTCAACGCGGATCCGGACAAGGCCGGGCAGTTCGTCGGGGAGACACTCTTCCTGGCCGGGCTCGGGGCGGCAGCCAAGAGCACCGAGGGGGCCGCGGCAATGTCCCGGCTCCGACAGGCCGTGGGGCTGGACGAGGCCGCCGAGGGCGTCGCCGTAGGGCGCAGGGCGTCGGCGCGAAGGATCGCGGAGTCGGAAGGGGAGCTTCTCGGAGGAGCCGGGAGAAGCACGGGAGCCTGCCGTTTCCACAGCTTCCCTGAAGGAACGCTCGTCGCTACCGAGACGGGTGAACGCGAGATCGAGGACGTTAGGCCCGGGGATCGCGTCTGGGCTTACGACGAGCTGAGCGCGTCGCTCGCGCTGCGGCCCATCCTTGCAAGCTACCTCCACGTCAAGGACGAGAATCTATCGATCTCGGCCGGCGGGCTGGAGATCGTCACGACCGACGAGCATCCGTTCTTCGTGGCCGGGAAGGGATGGATCGAGGCCGGGAAGCTCGAGGTCGGGGACTCGCTCTTTGGGTTGGACGGCGAACTGACGAAGATCGAGAGCCTTGCGCTGCGGCAGGCCCGCCTCGCGCTGTTCAACTTCGAGGTGGAGGCTGACCACTCCTACTTCGTGGGTGAGAGCGCCCTTCTCGTACACAACGTGAGCCCGAACTGCGGGAGCGTCTGGAGTTTGGGATCAGGGCCGCGGGGCTATGTGATCGAGGATCGCCTGGCAGCCGAGGGGATGGTAGGGAGACTGCCGCCAAACTTCAGGACGATTGACTTCTTCGACGACAGCAACGGAATGGCGACTTCGTTGAAGTCCCTCGAAACGACGGCGGCGGGCTATACCAAGGACCCGGAGAGAATCGCCAGGGCGATACGGAGGTACGCTGACAAGCTTCATGAATTCAGAGGCGCCACGAGCAAGAAGTACAACCGGACAATTCTGGAGTCGGAGATCAAGGGGCGCGAGCTGTTCCTCGGCATTCCCGATGGATCGCTTGGCTCAGCACAGCGCCTGGCGATCGAACGTGGCGCAGCTTACGCGAGGGGTCTCGGAATCGACGTCCAGGTCTTTACAGTGAGGTAGAGAAATGAACAGCGACGCCTTTGTCAGCGTCTTCGCTCGAAAAGGAAAGCTGGTCATCGCTGCGAGCGGCAGGACTCGGGGCGGGGCTAGGCTCATGGTGGAGCCCGTGGTTGTCCTCAAAGACGATGGGCGTCCGGAAACGCTTGCAGGTCCCCTAGCAGCTGCCTTTGAGACCAGTATGACGACAGTGGTTCCAGATCCTGACTGGAAGAGCTATCGGTCGCCCCTACCGGGAGCGGCAGGAGTTAAATCCACAAAGGCATTCTTCTCGGGCACAAAGGTATGTGGTGTCAGGAAGGTACCGGCCGAAGCAAGGGTGATTGTCATGCCGGTCCAATGGCTGGATCGGCACAACTATCGATTCGTTGAGACGGTACAGGAAGGCGCTGAGATACTTCACGGGCTGGTGACAGAGAGAGAGATCGCTTCCCATGTCATCCGTTTGCTTGGGTTGAGCGTTGCTGACACGACGCTATGAAGTGACCCCACAAAGAAGTCACACGTAGGGCCAGCAGCTGTCTTGAATCAAGGGGTCGAATGAAGTTTTTCTTCAAGTCACAAGTAGGGCCAGGGCTAAAAGATAAAGATAAAGATAAAGATAAAGTTTCGCTGACGACATCCAGTGTAGTAGCCGAATGGGCGATGGAGGGTGACAGTCTGGCGCGGGTGCGAGTCCAATGTGGGGTCAGGGCTTAAGGATAAATGATACGCTCTCGGCTCGGCGCCCGCGACGAAGTCACGATCGCTCCGTCTCGTCCTGACCCGAACCAGCTGGCCGCCCCACCGCTCGAAGAGCACGCGCGACACAAACGCTCTCGTCTTCGGCCGCGCCGTCGTGGCGACCGCGGCGACCTGCGAAGAGCGCGCCGAGGACGAGCACCGAACCGCGCCCGCGCCGGCTCCGGGGGCCGGGGTGGAGGAGCCGGG
>Ga0154020_10008199_pt1 | contig 12125 bp, 7 predicted proteins | sample Klosneuvirus_201_FD_109709 | JGI IMG/M metagenome (GOLD analysis project Ga0154020, IMG submission 109709) | Active sludge microbial communities from wastewater, Klosterneuburg, Austria - Klosneuvirus_20160825_MG | ecosystem: Engineered > WWTP > Aerobic digester > Activated sludge | place... | reverse complement strand
GAGGCCCTGCCTCGCCCGGAGCGACGAGGGACCTAGGCTACGCCCCGAATTGCCGCAAATGGTGGTCGAGGTGTTTCCAATACAGCGTACTCCATTCCTTGGACGTTAACACGCCCAGGGTTACCTGTTTGCGTCCGTCCCATGCGGCTTCGCCCTCGTCGTAGATGCGCTGCATGTAGGTTTTGAGTCGCTTCATTTCTGCGTCAAAATCCTTGGCTTCCTTCATCACCATGGAGGGGGCTGTACGGGTATTCTTGGCGTATTGCTTATCCCCTACCAAGAGCGGTCGGAGAAAGATCTTCAAGAGCGCGCGCATGAACCATGGCGGCGTATCCGTGCGTTCACCGAACGTGTATTCGTACGATACGTTCACGTGGGCCAGCATCTGTGCGGGGGGCATAGAGCCCCATACACGAGGTGTTGTAGGGGTGAGGGTATCGAGCCGGGCCAGCATTGCGGCGTGGGTTTCGGGCAGGAAGATCGATGGATATGCCATGGCGTTTTCCTCGTATGAAAAAGCCCATCACACAGTGACGGGCTTTGTATCTTTGCCCATTCTGGGGGCAGACGTGGACGCTACTGGATTCGAACCAGTGACCTTTACGATGTCAACGTAACGCTCTAACCAACTGAGCTAAGCGTCCAGAGGGGCCACAAAGTTAGAAAAAATTGATCATTACTCGATGTTTCACGGGAAAGGGACTGCATGTCAATCATTACGTTGATCTTGGGCCTGGGCGTCTTGGCCCTGATCGTAGCCGTATTCTTCCGTCAGCGTGTCTTGGCCGTCAAGGTCGAAGACGGCGCTGCCTCAGCTGAAGAACTTAGCCGTCTTACGGAGATCTCCACAGCTATTGCCGAAGGCGCGATGGCCTTCCTCAAACGCGAGTATCGCGTGTTGGGTCTGTTCATGGCCTTGTTCGCAGTGGTCATCTTTGCTGCGGTAGACCACGGTATGCACACAGCCGCGGCCTTTGTGATCGGAGCCGCCACGAGTGTCGCTGCCGGATACATCGGCATGCGTATCGCCACGAAGGGAAATGTCCGCACGGCATCTGCTGCACGTGTCTCCCTTCAAAAGTCGTTTGCGGTTGCATTTGAAACAGGCTCTGTGATGGGCTTTGGCCTCACCGGTCTTGCCGTAGTGGGTCTGATCCTCGTATGGTTGGGGATCGACTTCCTCCTGCCGGTTGCGGGTGAAATGACACGCGAGATCCAGATGGAGATCCTTTCCGGATTTGGTCTAGGGGGCTCTGCTGTTGCCTTGTTTGCACGTGTTGGTGGTGGTATCTATACCAAGGCCGCTGATGTTGGTGCCGACCTTGTGGGTAAGGTTGAAGCGGGTATTCCTGAAGATGATCCTCGCAATCCGGCGGTGATCGCGGACAACGTGGGTGACAACGTGGGTGACATTGCCGGCATGGGAGCCGACCTCTTTGGTTCTGTTGCTGAGTCAACCTGCGCAGCCCTCGTGATCGGCGCAGCCAGCTATGCCGTGATGCCTGCCGAAAACCAGAACATGAACGTTGTGCTCTTCCCGATGCTCGTGAACGGCGTTGGTATCGTAGCATCCATTCTCGCCCTTCCATTCGTTCGTGCGAAGTCGGAAGAAAAGGTAGAAGGGGCTTTGAAGAGCGCCCTGATCATCTCCACCCTCCTCATGCTTGCCGCCCTCTACCCCGTAACGATGTGGGCCTTTGGCAGCACCACTTTCATGGTTGGTACGGTGAGTGTGAATGCTATGGGTGTGTATACGGCGTTGGCTGTTGGACTTGTTGCCGGACTCCTCATTGGTCTGGTTACAGAGTTCTACACATCGCACCGTTTCAAGCCCGTGCGTGAAGTTGCTGATGCGTCCAAGACCGGTGCTGCAACAGGCATCATCTACGGTTTGGCACTTGGCTACAATTCCGCTGTGATCCCGATGCTTCTCATTGCCATCAGCGTTGTGATCGGCTACGTCAGTGCCGGCATGTATGGCATCGCGCTTACCGCCATCGGTATGCTTGGAACCATCGCCGTTGGTCTTACCATCGACGCCTACGGTCCAACCTCGGACAATGCCGGCGGTATCGCCGAGATGGCCCACATGGGCAAGGACATCCGCAAGCGCACTGATGCATTGGACGCAGCCGGTAACACCACTGCTGCCATCGGCAAAGGTTTCGCCATCGGTTCTGCAGCTCTCACATCACTTGCACTTACCAGTGCCTTCTTGACCCGCGCACAAGGCGTGTTGGCCAAGGAAGGAAAGGTCCTGGACCTCACCATCACAGACCCGCATGTTCTTGCCGGACTCCTTGTTGGTGGTGCATTGCCATTTGCGTTCAGTGCCATGACCATGAAGAGCGTGGGCAAGGCCGCCTTTGACATGATCGAAGAAGTGCGCCGTCAGTTCCGCACCATTCCAGGTCTCATGGAAGGCACCGGCAGAGCCGACTATGCAAAGTGTGTTGACATTTCCACCAAGGCCTCGATTCGCGAGATGATCGCACCGGGACTCCTTGTGATCTTGACGCCCCTTATCGTCGGATTCTTATTCGGTCCACAAATGCTTGCCGGCCTCCTCATCGGCGCCCTCGTTGTGGGCGTGATGTTGGCCGTTAGCATGGCCAATTCCGGCGGTGCATGGGACAACGCCAAGAAGTACATCGAGACCGGCGTCCACGGCGGCAAGGGCAGCGACACCCACAAGGCGGCCGTTGTAGGTGACACCGTTGGCGATCCTTTCAAGGACACCTCCGGTCCGTCCCTCAACATCCTCATCAAGCTCATGGCCATCATCTCCCTCGTCTTCGCAGCAGCGTTTGCGACGAATGGGGGGATCCTCCTGCGTTAATGTGCTAGTGTGCTAGTGTGCTAATGTGCTAGTGTGCTAGTATGCTAGTATGCTAGAGTCAGATTTGAAGAGCGTTCCGAGAGGGGCGCTCTTTTTTTTGTAGAATCCACAAAGCCCCGTATCTTTGCGGGCTTCCTTAGCTCAGCTGGTTAGAGCATCTGACTCTTAATCAGAGGGCCCGGGGTTCGAGTCCCCGAGGGAGCACCAGACTTTCAACGCCGTGTCACTCCCTAACCAGGTGACACGGCGTCTGTGTTTTTGAGAAGATCTGAAATGACGAAGTGACGTAGTGACGGAATGGCGTAGTGACCGTGTTATCCGAACGGAAGACATAGTGTCATTTCGTCGTTATGTCACTACGTCGTTACTTCTTGGTCCCTCGTCGCTCCGGGCGAGGCATGGCCTCGCCCCTACGCTCCTCGGGATGACGCGTCTTCGGTTGTTGTTACTCAAAAAGAAAGGCGAGCACCATCCCTGATGGTGCTCGCCTTTCTACTACATACACTTTGCGAAGGCAGCGTCATCCCGAGGAGCGCAGCGACGAGGGACCTTGACATGAAATGACGTAACGACATAATGACGCAGTGACAGCGTGACGTTGTGACGTTGTGACCAAGATGTACAACATCACACCCTCACCTGTCATCGGTCATTAGTCATTTGTAATTAGACACTACCTCCTCACCACCCCCACCGTCCTCACCTCCATTGGCGTCGACACTACCACCCTATAGGTCCCCGCCGGAATGTTCTGCATGTCGATCACGTGCGTATCGATGCTACGTGATGTTGATGTCCGGGTTGTTGTGCTCGACATCACCTTTTGACCCAGCGCGTCAATGAGATCGATGGTGATGGTGCCGATCATTCCAACGTCTACGGCAACAGTGAGGTTGTCGGATGTTGGGTTGGGGTAGGCCTTAACGGACAATGCCGAGCCAACACGCAGACCGCTCATGTATCCCCTACCGCAACCGGTGATGGTCAACAAGCCCCCTTTAGAAGAGCTGTCTGTGCATGCGCCGAGCCCGGCAATGGAAAGGATCTGCACGTCCACGTCCGATGTGCTGTCATCATCGATGAGGGGTAGACCTTCGATGTTGAGAAGGGGCTCTGTGGTGCTGGTTAAAGTTGTTGTTGGAACCGTGACTTCGAACTGACTTCTGTCACCAAGGCTGCCCTGCATGGACGGCGGAAGTGTTGCGCCTGTGCGAGCATCAATGAACCTGTCGATCTTGATCGAGCGGGTTTGGTGTGTTACACGCAAAACCACCTGACCAAGCGTTGTGCCGACGAACTGCTGTGGGGCGATGATGTTTACATGCAGCGTTGTTGCACCGTTGCCGATGTCGACCGTGGTATCGCGCAGGGAGGCGGTGATGGCGTCGGGGGTGATACCACGGATCCACGACTCCATTGTTGTCGCACATCCTACGGAGTCTTCTTCGGTGATTGCGATGCGGGACGAACCGGGCTGGGACGGTACGGTGATCACCTTGCCGGTTGAAGAGACAACCACGACGGTGTCACCGGCGCATACAGTGGTGTCCGTTGGCGTGACGGTGAACTGTGGCCTTGTTCCGACCTTGATCTCGTGTACGACGGTGTCCGTGCATTCACCTGCGCCCGGGAGAGTTGCTCGGTAGACGGTGCGCCGTGTAGGAAGAACAGTGATGGACTTCCCCGTTGCAAACGTTGCCCCTGTTTCATCGAGCCACATGATGTCGGATTCATTCACGCCTGACGGAGCAGAACACACAAGCGTGATCGGTTGTCCGTCGCATGAGATGTTGTCACCTGCAACTGTCAGATCAATGTCCGGACGCAGCGTAACGGTCACGGTGTCGGTATTCGTGCACCCATTACTGTCAACACCCACCACCACATACTTCGTTGTTTGTTGAGGCGTGACTGTGAGTGATGCACCAATACCTACAGAGCCCCCTCCTTCATCAAGCCATGTATAGGAACGGGCGCCCGTTGCTGAGAGGCTCACTGGACTTGGTCGACAGATCGTAGTATCACCGCGTGCAACAACCGTGGGAAGGGGCAAAACAGTCACCCTGATCGTCTTGCTGCGAATGCATCCGTTCACTCCGCTGGCGTTGATCGTGTAGGAGCCGTTTGCGCGCGCGGTGAATGTGGCAGACGGACCATTGTTTGTGAGGGATGGATCGACGGGATTGCTTGACCAAGAGTAGCTCGTTGCGCCGGTGACCACTGCCTTGAGGGTCGTGATGGAACCCGCACAAACCGAGGTGTCGGACACAAGCGAAACAGTTGGTGCTGGTTTGACCCTCACAGTAACTGAGGTAGTATCTAAGCAGCCGAACGCTGACTCAACAATCACGGTCAGGGTCGTTGTTGAGTCGGGACGATAGACGATTCTTTTACCTGTACCCACGAGTGAATCACCATCATACCACTTAACACCTGTTCCGCCACTACCAACAAGTTGAACCGTGTCACCCGGGCAAATGGAATCGCGAGCTGCCGACGCAACCGCGACTGGATTTGGGTGAACGTAGACCCATGCCGTTACAGGCTTTTCCGGTTGAGACCCCACATACATCGTGGCTGTAACGAAGTAGGCTCCCGGAGCGGAATAGAAGTGCGTACCTGTCCGCCCATATCCAACGTTTGTTGGTGACGTCGAGTCCCCGAAGTCCCACACAACAGAATCAGTGATAAAGGCTCCTGCAAGTGGGATATGAGCCGTATCACCCACACACACATCTTGCGACACCGCGCGTAGTTGTGGACCGAGGGTAGAGGCCATCACGAATGGGAAGCCAAAACCACACGCTGTGGAGTCGAGCAGTTTTACAGCCTCACGCTCAAACCCACACGCCGACCCCGCAGCATTCGGATTGTTGATTCGCGAAACAAACTGATGTCCGCGTTGGGCGATGTAGATGCGACCGTCGGGGCCGAGTTGGAGGCCAGCGAGGCGGTTCTCCTTCGACATGGGAACGATTACTCGCTTTGACAGACGAACTGCTGTCTCGTCTCCAGCAGTCAAGTCGTATTGAAGCAATTCTCCCTGCGTAGAATCATTAACGGTATGATGGCTATCATGGACTGTACTCTTCAGCATCATCCCATTGTACGTACACCGTGTAGTGTACAGGTACCTTTCATCAGCTGAGAACTCTATTCCGTATGGAGCGAACAGAAGACCGACATCACTCAATATTCCAGGGTTGCCGTCATTGAAGTAAGACGTATCCGCCAGCTGTTGCATATTGAAGATGCGTCCAGTTCCCGGGTCAAACTCACTTAAGATAATCCTTCCTCTTAGGCCAGCGCTAAAGGCAATCTTACTGCTAGACGGCGAAGCCTTAATCTCTCCAAGTGCAATCAAGTCGACGTCGGCATTGGGACTATTTGTGTGCCATGATCTCATGTGATTGAGAGGATAGAACGTGGGACTTTTTGAGATTCCCGATGAATCTATTGCCCAGACACCAATTGCATTTGGATAGAAGAGCGGTGCAATCAACCAAAGGTCGCGCCCATTCCTGTTTGGGACAATAGTGAATGAGACCGCTGCTTGGCGTGAGTTAACGATGTCATTCTTATCGTTTTTACACAGGGTGTCGACCAAAGGGATCAGGACAGACAACCCTGATTTGCTATCTACTTTGATTCTATGGGCATACAAAGCTCCAGCGCTAAGAAGCTCGCTGTTTCCAGGAGGATTGTTCCATGAAAGATCATTTTGTAAGACGATGATTGCATCTTGTCGTCCTGGCTGTCTAACAAGTAAGGCCTCAGGTATACCACCTTCAACGGTACGAACGACACTTATCGTATCTTCAGGAGTGACAATTGTATGTTTCTGTGTGACATACACAACTACAGTGCCGTCACTTCTGTGAAGCGATCCTGGCGCTGAACGAACTGAGTCTTTCCATCTCCCAACTGTTTGAACACCAGCTGCATCAATGGATAGACGAGCCCTATTGCCAAACCACCACTCTCTAGGCTGGCCGCAAGCATCAGTATAGGCTTGGATACAAGTCACGATGATTAGCAAATGGACAATATTGCAGACTGAACACTTCATTCGCTTGATCTTAAGATTTTCTCTAGATCTGCGGGGCCATCACCTGGTACATAGATGAACCTTGTATTGATTCTCATGCTTGAGTCCGCAGCAGAGCAGGGAACGCATAGCCAACACATGTCAATCAATCCGAAAGCAGTGATATCAAGTGGATGCTCATCTGTCCCTTTGAAGTAGCTTACACAACTCTTCCCAAAACCAAGCCACGGTTGCTGGGGCTTAGACAGCTGTATTGAGTCCCTTCGTGAGACAAACATACAGCCTGAATACCGCTTGGCGACCTGATACCAATCCGATTGCTCCGGCCAAAGCTTGCATTTTATACATCGGGCCATCATTGGTTCCAACAACACGTAGTAGTCGCCGATACTATTAGGGAAGCATTCCATTCGCGGGGCAATATTTCTACCTGCGACAATTCTAAATGTGTCTCGATAACTGTATACGAGGAACTTCTTATTTATGAGGATTCTTGTTGTAGACCGATTAGCAAATCGAATCACAATGCTATCACTTCCGCTTTCTCCTTGTGTTGCACTTATCTCTAAGTCCTGGTTCTCTATCAAAACGTTGGTTTGTTCTCTTTGAGACGTTGAGCTACAACCCATTTGGAAGAAAGCGATAGTAATCACAATACAAAGTTTGATGTGAGAGGACATAATTCATTTCTTGTGTTGTTCGTAAAATTCGTTTACGGGCCAGGCATGGATATCCCGCACTATGTGACCACCACATTCCGCGTTAAAGTGACCACCATATATTTCGCTCCAACGCAGAGGCAAATGCAATCTAGCATTGCGCTTAGAAGAACGGTAAACTACATAGTCCGATGGTCAGTACGGGCGGATTTAGGTGGTCATTGCGTGCGGATTTTCTAAGGAGGATATCTCGTTTCATGGAAATTATCATTCGAAGAGAAAAACCAACCGGGACGGAGTTATGCGCGTTGTATGACGCAGTTGGTTGGGAAGGCAACCAACCAGAATCGCTCGGCATATCGATAGCTGCCTATCCATGTACTCTTACAGTTCGAAATGAAGACGGCACGTTGATTGGCTATCTGTCTGCATTCAGTGACGAAGTCTCGACCACCATGATTGGCGAACTCATCGTCCACCCAATGCATCAGCGAACGGGTATTGGCTCCGCCCTTCTCCGTTGTCTACGAGAGCAGTATCCATATCCCTCCATCTACGCCAACGTTCTTCCGGCTGCCAAGGCATTCTTTCATGCAAGCGGCTTTTTCGAACCATCAATCGGATTAGCAGTAATGGTAGCCAAGCAACATCCGCCTTCGAAGTGATGCGGCAGTGCCCCAAGAAGCACAGAACATTGAACACCGTACGACAACCTAGCCAGGTGACACGGCGTTTGTGCTTTTGAAAAGACCGAATTGACGCCTTGACGGAATGACCTTAACAGCAGTCATTGCGTCATTTGTTATTATCCATACCGTCATTTCATCCAAGGTCCCTCGTCGCTCCGCTCCTCGGGATGACGCGTCTTCGATTGTTTTACTCGAAAAGAAAGGCGAGCACCATCCCTGATGGTGCTCGCCTTTCTAATACATACACTTTGCGAGGACAGCGTCATCCCGAGGAGCGGAGCGACGAGGGACCTATACATTCTGAAGGCCCGCTGACACCACAACAACGAGACCAAGCGACGTGTCGATGATAGTGGGGGTAGATCACTACTGACTGGAACCTAGGAACCCATCGTAAAACTCAACAATGTCTACTTTTGCCTACAAGTACTCGGCTGTTCGTTTTCTAATTTAGCATACACAAATTGACCTATGAAAACATCTCTTCTCACGGCAGTGCTGTTGTGTGCGTTAGCAGTGGTAGGATCGGCAAGTGTTCGTCCAACAATTACGAATGCCCGAATTACAACCTCGTTCCCAGCCATAAGTGTTATGGTTTCGTACGACGTATCGGATCCGGACGACTCAGAGGTTACAGTCGACCTACAGGTATCAACAGATGGAGGCTATACTTTTCGTTCCATATCTGAACTTGCCGTTGGTGATGTGGGGAAAGTTTCTGTGGGAACAGACAAGCAGATTACCATTGAAAGTGCAACGCTGTTTACGAAGGACCCTGCACGTGTTCGTTTAGTTGTGCGCGACGAACACGAGGTTGATATACATCAGCTATTAGCAACTATAGAGGAGGGAGCCGTTCGCTCTATTGTTGCAGAACTATCCATACCACGGAATACGTTAGTCGATGCTGGCAACCACACAAATATTCGTAACCGTATTCGCAGCGCCTTTGATCAGGCTGGACTTAGCATTCACAACCATGAATATCCGTACCAGGGTACCACAGGAGTGAACATTGTTGGGCGTAAGGCAGGAGTTGGTAGTACTGGAACTACGTTTGTACTCGACGCACATTATGATGCCGTGCCAGGTACCAGCGGTGCAGACGACAATGCGAGCAGTGTAACAGCGCTGCTCATCGCTGCTGATCTGTTATCGCAACTCGAAGTGGACAATAATGTTTCTATCATCGCGTTCGACCACGAAGAGGATGGCTTGATTGGTAGTAGTGCCTACGTTAACACCGGCATTGCCGCTGGTGATACCATCGCAGCGGTTATCAACCTCGAAATGATAGGGTATGCATCCGAGAAAGTGAACAGCCAACAACTTCCATTTGGGTTTGGTTTTTTGTTTCCAGAACAACAAGCAGAGATCGAAGCAAACGGCAATCGAGGCAACTTTATCGCAAACATTGGGAACACGAACTCGGCAGAGCTAGGAGTTGTCTTCGATCAATTTGCTCAATCGTATGTCCCAGACTTAAAAGTTGTTTCGTTGAATGTTCCCGGAGACGGATCCATAGCTCCCGATTTCCGTCGTAGCGATCACGCAACCTTTTGGGATGAGAACATCCCTGCTCTCTTGATTACCGATGGGGGTAATTTCCGCAACCCAAACTACCATTTGCCTACGGATGTAGTAGACTCACTCAACATCCCGTTTATGACAAAGGTTATCAAGGCTTCAATTGCCGCAATTCTGGAACTTGGAGGTGCTGTTAATGGCCACTCGGTTGAACTGGAGGTACCTACCTCTGTTCAATACCATGATCACGAGAACGACGATTGCTCCCTGCGCGCCGTCCCTGTACCTGCTGCTGAGTTCATTACCGTGAGCTTCCAGGGTTGTTCGCGTTCCTTGGTATTGCGCCTGTTTAGTATCGACGGTGTGAAAGTGTTCGAGAAAATTGTTGCCGACCCTGAGTCGGCGCAAGTTACTATTCCTGTTTCCGCATTAGCGTCTAACCGGTACATGCTCGTGGCTAGCTCTGGTGAACAGTCATACTCAGTTGATGTGCTGATTACGAGGTAGCAGATCCCAATCAATTCGGCATTACGTACCTGCTGGTTTGGGTCTCTATATTCCATTAGTGGAAATTGCGCGCGGATTTGGATGGTCAAGGGGCGCGGAATCTCCAGCGCATGCCTACCAGGTAGCCCTTACTTCCCTAACCAAGGGTGTAATTCTAAAGACATCCTCTATTTCAGTTTCAACAGCCCAATACTCTATCAAATCACTAAATAGTTGCTTTTCTGATTTTAACATCCTTTCAATTTCATACCACCTATAATCTCTATCTATTTCAGTGTCATCTAGAAGATAATCATACGAAGCAAGAATAATGGACATAGCTGCATACTTCATGTCATTAGACAAATCGTTGTCATTGTAAAAGGAGATAAACTCATCAACCCTGTTTTTGTCTGCCAATTCAATATCCCAATCCTGCTCATTACCTTTATAAGGCAATGACATCTCCCTACTTAGCTGCTTTACAGTTTCTTTTCTTACAAACATAAAGGTTGTGAATTTCCACAGAATGCGACCACCTAATATTGCGCTCCAACGCTGAGGCAACGGCAATCTAGCAATGCGCTTAGAAGATCGGCAAACTGCGAAGTACTCTTCAGAAACTTTCTTCTCCTTCCTAAGTTACTGAAGAAGATATGTGCTAGTAGTATTCTGAGGGGTGAATTGTGATGCGAATTTTGATGTCAGCTGCAGCGATCATTCTATCCGTTTGCAGCACCGCTGCGCAGTGGACGCAGTATCCGTTTCATCCTAAGCAACAGGTAACGATTGGAATGTTAGCGCTCGCAGCAACTAGTAGCACCATCGTTGCGGCTACCACGGATGGGGTGGTTGCCGCATCGCTTAACGATCTTGTTTTCAAACGCGCCACTCCATTTGTTGGTGATCTTGCCGCCCTCCTTGTTTCACAAGACACGGTATGGCTTGTTACGCCAAAGGGCGAAGTTTTGCAGTCGATTGATAAGGGGCTTTCCTTTCAGTCACTATCTAGTATCGTTACCGAGAGTGGCATTACGTGCGGAATTCTGCATCCGTCGGGAACACTTTATCTAGCTGACGCTAATCGGGTCTATCGTAGCATTGACCAAGGAAGAAGTTGGCAGTCCGACACCCTTGCATATCGGAACGGAAAGCTTGCGAACTACGGGCCTGACATTTGTTGCATGCAGGAAGGGTTCTCCGTCTCAACTGATGAAGGACGCACGTGGAATGAACGCTCAAAGAGCGGCTTAACGGGATCTCCGAATAGTATTGCTATCAAAGATTCACTGGTGGTTACTGCATATAGCACCCTGATCTTCGTCTCTCGGGATGCAGGAACAACATGGACGAGATATGATCCAGCGAATTCATTCAATCGATCGTATTCAACTGTCTCCATTATTGACACAACGATCTACCTCTGTTCTAGCACCGGTTTGTTTGTTTCAGTTGACAAAGGGGCTACGTGGGATCAGTATGGATCTCATGTTGATTCGATTTTTGTTACAAACGTTGTCCCTACTCAGCGCGGCTTGATGTGCATCGGCACGTCTGGTGTGTATCATCAACCGGAACAAGGAGCCCCCTGGGAGCTACTAGAGATACCGGCTCATGCATTCCGCATAACATCGGATGTTACTGCGTCCGGAAGCGACGTCATTACTATGTCAAGCCCGGGCGTAAAGGTGCGTGCAGATCTGACGATTGGTGGTGTGTCTGCAGAAACTCTTGATTCTACGTTTAGTCGAAAGTCTCTAAGAGCTGATGGTTCCGTGGTTGTTGCATGGCCATACCAGCCAAGGAGCAATGCAGGAAGTGAGTTCTACTTCTCAACCGACTATGGGCGTACTTTCGAAAAACACTACCTCCCAGCT
>Ga0154020_10008198_pt1 | contig 12126 bp, 7 predicted proteins | sample Klosneuvirus_201_FD_109709 | JGI IMG/M metagenome (GOLD analysis project Ga0154020, IMG submission 109709) | Active sludge microbial communities from wastewater, Klosterneuburg, Austria - Klosneuvirus_20160825_MG | ecosystem: Engineered > WWTP > Aerobic digester > Activated sludge | place... | reverse complement strand
TCATCAAGCCACGGGCTTTCGGCCCCAGTGACAGCCCGCCATAGCCGCCAACATCATGAACCAGGAATCCAGCCCCCACCAGCTGCCGGATAATCCCCTGCCATTCCGTGCGTGGACGACCCTGCCCAAGCCCGAACACCGCAAGTTCCGTATGCCTCAGCGCCACCGCCTTGTCATTGGCCTTGGCCATCAGCACATCAACGATATGCATCGCCCCGAAACGCTCACCCGTAGCGCGCACCGCTTCAAAAACCGTTTTGGCTTCCACACTGCCGTCAGTCATTTCACCGGGGCTGAGGCACACATCGCAATTGCCGCAAGCCTCCGCCGTTTCGCCGAAATAGCCCAGCAATGAAACCCGCCGGCAGCTCGGCGCTTCGCAATAAGCCACCAGCGCATCCAGCCTGCGGTTCTCCCGGCGCTTGTGTTCGTCGCTCGCCTCACCCTGCTCGATGAATTGCCGCCGCAGGCGGATGTCGCCAAGTCCAAACACCATGTGGGCAACCGCCACCTCGCCATCGCGCCCCGCCCGCCCGATCTCCTGGTAATAGGCATCAAGCGATGACGGCAAATCGGCATGAAACACAAAGCGCACATCGGGCTTGTCGATTCCCATGCCAAAGGCAATCGTGGCGCAAACGATCACCCCCTTTTCTGTCATGAACAAGTCCTGCGCCTCGGCGCGCTGCAAGGGCGTCAGGCCCGCATGATAGGCCACGGCACGATGCTTCTTCTCCACCATAAACGCGGCGATCTCCTCCGTGCTCTTGCGCGACAGCGCATAAACAATTCCGCTCTCGCCCCTGTGGCCGTCAAGAAAGCGCAAAAGCTGTTGCCGGACATTGTCCTTGTTCTGCACCGTGAGCCTGATGTTCGGCCGGTCAAACCCCGCAACAAAGACCTCCGCCCTCCCGCCAAACAGCTTCGTCACGATATCGCGCCGTGCCGCCTCGTCGGCCGTTGCCGTGAACGCCCCGATCGGCGCCTCCGGAAAGGCCTCGCGCAAGCCATGCAGCGCTTCATATTCCGGACGAAAGGATGCGCCCCAGTGCGAAATGCAATGCGCCTCGTCAACCGCGATCAGCTTCACATCAAGCTTCTGCAGGGCCGCAAGCATCCGCTCTGTCATCAGCCGCTCCGGCGCCAGATACAGGATCCGCACCAGCCCTACCGCCACCCGCTGCCAGATATCGACATTCACCTCGCGTGAAGCCGCCGAATTGATTGTCTCCGCCGCAACGCCCGCCAGTTTCAGCGCCGCCACCTGGTCCTGCATCAGCGCCACCAAAGGTGAAACCACGATCGTCAGCCCCTGCTTCACCAGCGCCGGCACCTGGTAACACAATGATTTGCCGGATCCCGTCGGCATGACTGCGAGGACATGCCGCCCGTCGATCAGGTGATCGACAATTGCCTCCTGCCCCGGCCTGAATGCGTCGAAACCAAAGACCTCCCGCAAAACCTTTGCTTTCGGCGTCATTGCCCCCCACTTAACGTTGCTGTGGATATCTGTAGTTCTGCTGACATCTGCTGACTGCTATATCCCTAGAATGACCCATATTGCATATGTTCCCGTTTTGATCTAGTCAGGTTTCATGTCAGGCCACAAGCGCGTTATTTCGGTTCAGGGTGCTAGAGAGCACAATCTGAAGAATGTCTCATTGGAAATTCCACGGGACAAACTAATTGTATTCACAGGCCTTTCCGGCTCGGGAAAATCCTCCCTGGCATTCGACACGATTTATGCCGAGGGCCAGCGCCGCTATGTCGAATCGCTCTCGGCCTATGCCCGCCAGTTCCTCGAAATGATGCAGAAGCCGGACGTGGACCAGATCGATGGCCTCTCGCCTGCCATTTCCATCGAGCAGAAAACCACCAGCCGCAATCCGCGCTCCACCGTGGGCACCGTCACCGAAATCTATGACTACATGCGCCTGCTCTTCGCCCGCATCGGCATCGCCTATTCACCAACAACCGGCCTCCCCATCGAAAGCCAAACCGTCACCATGATGGTCGACAAGGTCCTGAGTCTCCCCGAAGGCGAGAGGCTTTACATCCTCGCCCCCATCGTGCGTGGCCGCAAGGGTGAATACCGCAAGGAGTTCGCCGAGCTCCAGAAGAAGGGCTTCCAGCGCGTCAAGGTCGATGGTCATTTTTATGAGATCGACAGCGTCCCGGCCCTCGACAAGAAATTCAAGCACGACATCGACGTGGTGGTGGACCGCCTCGTGGTTCGCCCCGATCTCGGCACGCGCCTGGCCGACACCTTTGAAACTGCCCTGAAGCTCAGTGAAGGCCTTGCCGTCGCGGAGTTTACCGACAAGCCGCTCCCTGCCTCGCAAACCACTGAGGACAGCGCCAACAAATCCAAGAACGATACCCATGAGCGCATCATCTTCTCGGAAAAATTCGCCTGCCCGGTCTCGGGCTTCACCATTGAGGAAATCGAGCCCCGCCTCTTTTCCTTCAACAATCCCTTCGGCGCCTGCCCTGCCTGCGATGGTCTCGGCACCGAACTGAAATTCGAGCCGGATCTTGTGGTCCCCGATACCTCCCTGTCGCTCCGCGATGGCGCCATCGCCCCCTGGTCAAAGGCCGGCGCCACCTCGCCCTACTACGCACAGACCCTCGAAGCGCTGGCCAGGCACTACAAGGCCTCAATGACAGCGCCGTGGAAAGACCTCTCCAAAAAGGTTCAGGACGCCATTCTCAATGGCACCGGTGACGACGAAATCACCATTACCTATGACGACGGCCTGCGCTCCTACAAAACCAAAAAACCTTTCGAAGGGGTGATCGGCAACATCGAGCGCCGCTGGCGCGAAACCGATAGCGCCTGGATGCGCGAGGAACTCGCCCGTTACCAGTCCGACCAGCCCTGCCGCGCCTGCAATGGCAACCGCCTGAAGCCCCAGGCCCTGGCCGTGAAGATCGACAAGCTCCACATCAGCCAGGTCGCCAATTTTTCCATTCAAGCCGCCAACACCTGGTTCACCGAGCTTGAAGCGAAGCTCACCGCCAAGCAGCGCGAAATCGCTGCCCGCATCCTGAAGGAAATCAAGGCCCGCCTCAAATTCCTCGTGGACGTCGGCCTTGAATATCTCAATCTGTCGCGCGTCTCGGGCTCGCTCTCAGGCGGCGAAAGCCAGCGCATCCGGCTTGCCTCGCAAATCGGCTCCGGCCTCACCGGTGTTCTCTATGTCCTTGATGAACCCTCCATCGGCCTGCACCAGCGCGACAATGCCAGGCTTCTCGAAACCCTCATCCACCTCCGTGACATCGGCAACACCGTGATCGTCGTCGAGCATGACGAGGATGCCATCAAGCTGGCCGACTTCGTCGTCGATATCGGCCCCGGCGCCGGCGTTAACGGGGGCCACATCGTGGCCCAGGGAACGCCCGAACAGGTCATGGCCAACCCCGCCTCGCTGACCGGACAGTATCTGACCGGCATGCAGCAGGTGCCCATTCCCCATCACCGCCGCAAATGGGAGAAGAACCGTTCCATCCGCATCAAGGGTGCCCGCGCCAACAATCTCAAAAATGTCTCCGCCGAAATTCCCCTTGGCGTTTTCACCTGCGTCACGGGCGTGTCCGGCGGCGGCAAATCCACCCTGCTCATCGACACGGTTTACCGGGCGCTGGCCCGCAAGCTCATGGGCACCCGTGAGCCGCCCTCCGAGCATGACCGCATTGATGGCATGGAAAATCTCGACAAGATCATCGACATCGACCAGTCGCCCATCGGCCGCACCCCGCGCTCAAACCCCGCCACTTATACCGGCGCCTTCACCCCCATCCGTGATTGGTTCGCAGGGCTGCCCGAAGCCAAGGCCCGCGGCTATGAACCCGGACGCTTCTCCTTTAACGTCAAGGGGGGCCGTTGCGAAACCTGCCAGGGCGATGGCGTCATCAAGATCGAGATGCACTTCCTGCCCGATGTCTATGTCACCTGCGATGCCTGCCACGGAAAGCGCTACAACCGTGAAACGCTGGACATCAAGTTCAAGGACAAGTCCATCGCCGATGTGCTTGACATGACCGTCGCCGAAGCCGCCGAATTCTTCCGCGCCGTGCCGTCCGTGCGCGACAAGATGGATACGCTGGAGCGCGTCGGCCTCAGCTACATCAAGGTCGGCCAGCAGGCCACCACGCTTTCAGGCGGCGAGGCCCAGCGCGTGAAGCTCGCCAAGGAACTCTCCAAGCGCGCCACCGGCCGCACGCTCTATCTGCTCGACGAACCCACCACCGGCCTCCACTTCCACGACGTCAAGAAGCTCCTCGAAGTGCTGCACGAGCTGGTCAACCAGGGCAACACCGTCGTCGTCATCGAACACAATCTTGAAGTCATCAAGACCGCCGACTGGATCATCGACATGGGCCCCGAAGGCGGCGATGGCGGCGGCGAAGTCGTGGCCGTGGGAACCCCGGAGGAAGTAGCTCGCGAAAAAAGCAGTTACACCGGCCACTACCTCAAGGAAATCCTCAAACGCCGCGCCCCCAGTATTGAAGCGGCGGAGTAACCCGAAACTCCTCCCGTCACCCCTGCGAAGGCAGGGGTCCCGCTTTGGCTTCGACAAGCGTCGCCAGCGTGTCAATCGAATCGTGAAGATCTAACCAGTCCGGATTCATCTCTTCGATGATACGGAACTTCCATTCTCTCTTCCATTTCTTCAATTGCTTCTCGCGGCGAATGGCGTCTTCCATCGTATGGTGATGCTCATACCAAACGAGTAGTTTCACGTCATATGCAGCGGTGAAGCCGACGTAGCGCTCGTTCTTGTGATCGTTGACACGATTCCAGAGGCCGCTCGTCACCCCGACATAGAGTGTGCCGCGATAGCGGCTTGCCATGATGTAAACTGCTGGTGTTTTTTCCTCGCGCATAACCAGAATCTAGAGCTAGGCTTGAGGCAGTCAAGAGAGCGGGACCCCTGCCTTCGCAGGGGTGACGGAATGGGAGTTGCCAGCTTTCATGCCGTTCTGTGCGTCGTTAACATCACCTCAATTCCCAAAACCGTTTCTCTGCATATGTTTTACCGAGCCGTTCATCAAAACAGCCAATTGGATTTCAGCGATGCCCCTCTCTCAAGGAACCTTGCGCTCACAAGTCGGAAATACAATTTTGGAGAATGGCTGTTCTTAGCCGATTGACCGTACGCTGTCAAGGATTAATTTCCTTTTCTATCTGAAGCGGTTACGTTCTTGTGCGTAGTTACAAGCGCCATACTGGATCACGAAGTTTTGCTCGCAAACAAATATCATTTCGCTTGTTACAGATTCAGAATCCGCTATTGGGGTGCCACAGAACAACAGTCAAAGGCACAACACGAATGTTAAACGGAATTATCCCCGCTTCATGGTCGGGCCATCTTCATGCCGCCCTGCGCATCATGACCGGTCTGCTCCTTCTTGAACATGGAACATCGAAATACTTCAATTTCCCAGCCACCGAGTATTTCGCCAATGGCGTCGAAGTTTTCTCCCTCATGGGCCTGGCTGGTGCGTTGGAAATTATCGGCGGCCTTCTGATTATCCTCGGTCTCTTCACCCGCCTTGCTGCTTTCATCTTGGCAGGCTTCCTGGCCGCCGCTTATTTCATCGGTCACGCGCCGAACAGTTTCTTCCCGCTGCTCAACAATGGCGATGCGGCGATCCTCTTCTGCTTCATCTTCCTCTATTTCTCCGCCGCCGGCGCCGGCCCCTGGAGCCTCGACACAAACCGGAAATAGTCCTCCCCTGCAAAACAAAAGGCCGGAAATTTTCCGGCCTTTTTCAGTCCCGCGCTTTCCGCAGCTTTGCCCAGTAGTCCAGCCGCTTCTTCACCTCGCGCTCAAAACCCCGCTCCGGCGGATTGTAATACTGCTCGCGGCCCATCTCGGCGGGAAAATAGTTCTGCCCGGAAAAGGCCTCCGGCTCGTCATGGTCATAGCGGTAGCCCGCCCCATACTCCTGTTCCCTCATCATCTTGGTGGGCGCATTCAGGATGATTTTCGGCGGTGCCAGCGATCCCGTTTCCTTGGCCCGCTTCATCGCTGCGCCAAAGGCCTTGTACCCGGCATTGGATTTGGGCGCGGTCGCGATGTAGATCGTCGCCTGCGCCAGCGCCAATTCCCCTTCGGGCGAGCCAAGAAAATCATAAGTGTCCTTGGCAGCCAGTGCCTGGTGAAGCGCGTCCGGATCAGCCAGCCCCACGTCCTCGATCGCCATGCGCACCAGCCGCCGCGCCAGGAACAGCGGATCCTCGCCCGCCGTCAGCATCCGCGCCAGATAATACAGCGCCGCATCGGGATCGGAGCCGCGCACCGACTTGTGCAATGCGGAGATCAGATTGTAATGCCCGTCCGCCGCCTTGTCATAAAGCGGCATGCGCTTTTGCACTGACTTGGCCAGGGCCTCGGAGGTCAGCGGCAAGGCCCCTTCCGGAATGCTGGAAAAAATTTCCTCCACCAGATTGAGAATGTAGCGCCCGTCCCCATCGGCCATGGCGATCAGCGCCGATAGCGCCTGCGCGTCAACCGGCAGCGGGCGCTTCTCGAACATTTCAGCCCGGGTCACCAGCGCCGTCATGGCATCGGCGTCTAGCCGGTTCAGAACGAGAACCTGCGCCCGCGAGAGAAGTGCGCCATTCAATTCAAACGATGGATTCTCCGTCGTGGCCCCAACCAGCGTGATCGTCCCGTCCTCCACATAGGGGAGAAACGAATCCTGCTGCGATTTGTTGAAGCGGTGGATTTCATCGACGAACAGAAGCGTGCCCCGTCCCTGCTCGCGCCTTATGCGCGCCTGCTCGAAAGCCTTCTTCAAATCCGCCACGCCGGAGAAAATCGCCGACATCTGTTCAAAGGCAAGCCCGGTTTCGCCCGCCAGCAGCCTTGCAATCGTCGTCTTGCCCGTGCCCGGCGGCCCCCACAGGATTATCGAGGGAATGCGCCCCGAAGCCAGCATGCGGCTGAGAACGCCGTCTTCCCCCGTCAGGTGCTCCTGCCCCACCACATCAGTCAGCTTCTGCGGCCGCAGCCTGTCGGCGAGAGGCCGTGGCGCCTCCTTGCCAAAGCCCGCCGCTTCGAAAAGCGTGCTCATCAGCGCAGAGTCATCTGCAACTTGCGCCCGCCCCGGTTGATCTGGATTTCCCAATAGCTTTCGTCAACAGAAACAGCCTTCTCCAGGTCTTCCACGCTGGCGATGGAAACGCCGTTCACTTCAAGCAGGATATCGCCCTTGCGGAAAAACCGCTTGGCCACGCCGCCCTTGATATCCAGCGCGATAACGCCGCTGAGGCTGGACGGCACGCCGAGTTCTTCCGCTACCGCCGGTGAAAGATTGGCCACCACCATTCCCTGCAGGGGATTCTTGCCTTCCATGAGAGTTTCGGCGCGATCGGTTGTTTCGGGCGCCGCCACAAGCTTGATGCTGGCCTCGCGCGCCTTGCCGCCCCGTTGATACTCGATGATCGACGCCTGCCCGATCTGCGAGGTCGCCACCCGGTAATTGAATTCCTTGGCATTTTCAATCGGATGTCCATCTAGGGCCAGAATGACATCCCCTTGCTTCAATCCGGCGGCAAGCAGCGGGCTGTCCGGATGAAGGCTCGCCACCAGGGCCCCTTCCGGCCGTGCAAAGCCCAGTGACTCGGCAATGTCGGCGGTCACGTCCTGAAGGTTTGCCCCGCTCCACGGCCGCAGAATCTTCGTGCCGCTTTCCGCCGACTGCACCACGGTTCTCACCATGTTGGAGGGTATCGAAAAGCCGATGCCGATGGAGCCGCCCGAGCGCGAGAAGATGGCCGTATTGATCCCCACCAGTTCGCCTGCCATGTTCACCAGTGCGCCGCCGGAGTTTCCAGGGTTGATCGCCGCATCGGTCTGGATGAAAAACTGGTAATCGCTGATGCCCACTTGCGTTCGCGCCAGCGCCGATACGATGCCGCTCGTCACTGTTTGCCCGACCCCGAAAGGATTGCCGATCGCCAGCACCAGATCGCCCACCTCAAGATTGTCGGAATCGCCAAATGGCAGCGCCGCCAGTTCCTCATCGCCTACTTCAATTTTGAGAATGGCCAGGTCGCTGCGCTCATCAGCCAGCAGCAGCTTTGCCTCGAATTCGCGCTTGTCGGCAAGAACCACGCGGATATCCGTGCCCCCGCGGATCACATGGTTGTTGGTCACGATCAGACCGCGCGCATCGACGATGACGCCCGAACCCAGCGAGTTCTCAACCTGCTTGCGCGGCCGTCCGAAATTGCCGCGTTCACCGAAGAACTGGCGGAAAAACGGATCGTTGAACAGTCCCTGCGCGGAATCCTGTGCCGCAAGGGTCTTTGAATAGACGTTCACAACGGCAGGCGCCGTGGTTTTCACCACCGGCGCAAAGGAAAGCTGCATTTGCCCAAGATTTTGGGGCACCGCTGTTTCCGCCAGCGCCGGCAGGCCGGACAGGGTGAGACAGGCAAAAGCCAATGTTACAAACAACCGCATATCAGCTCCAAATTCTCCAGACTATTCTATCAAGTCGCCTGCTTTGGCGATATGATGCACGTTACAAGAATATAGCACGAATCGCCGAAACACACCTTTTTTGCAAAGCTCTCCGATATGCTTAACGCCACGACAAATCTGACCTTTGAATCCGCCGCGGCAGCGTCCCTGGCCCTGAAGCCTGATGCGCCCCTGTTCTGCTTCAGCGCCCCGCAATTGCAGGCGCGCGCCCGGATTTTTCTCAAGGGTTTCCCCGGCAATGTAACATTCGCGGTCAAGGCCAATTCCTCATCTCAGGTAATCAGGGGCCTGGCCGATGCGGGCATAACGGCTTGGGACGTGGCCTCGGTTCAAGAAATGGCCAAGGTTGGCAAAGCGGCGCCAAATGCCCGCTTTCACTACCACAATCCGGTAAAGTCACGCCGCGAAATCACCGATGCGTTCAATCTCTACAAATGCCGGCGCTATGTCGTGGATTGCCGCGAAGAGCTGGCAAAAATTGCCGATATCATCGGCCCTGGGAAAGATATCGAGATCGCCGTGCGCTTTGTGCTGCCCCGCGATCGCGCCTCATCGGCCCATGACTTTTCCACGAAATTTGGCGCCCCCGACCATATCTGCGTCGAACTGCTCAAGCAGGTCGTGGCCCTCGGTTACACCCCCCTGCTCACCTTTCATCCCGGCTCCCAGGCCACGGACCCGAATACCTATGTACGCCACATTGAGGCCGCGGCGCGTATCGCCCGCACGGCGGACGTGGAGATATCGATGCTCAATGTCGGCGGCGGCTTTCCCGCCAACTATGTGCTGAGCCAGGCGCCTGAGCCTCCGGTGTTTTTTGACGCCATTGACAAAGCCGTGCTCAAAGCCTTCGGCAAGGCGAAACGTCCTGCGCTGGAATGCGAGCCGGGCCGCGGACTGGTGGCAACCTGCATGTCCCTGCTCACCCGCGTCAAGCTGGTCTGCACCGATGGCGATGACATCTTTATCAACGACGGGGTGTATGGCAGCCTCATGGAATACATGCAGGTGCCGGATCTCGAGCCGCCTTTCCGGGTGATCCGCGATGGAAAACTGATTGATGGGCCCACCAAATCCTGGAAGGTCTTTGGCCCAACCTGCGACCCCCTCGACGTGCTGCCTCACCGGCTTGATATTCTCGCTGACCTGCGTGAGGATGACTACATCGAATTCGGCTCCCTTGGGGCCTATGGCCTTGCCACCATGACGAATTTCAACGGTTATGGCGGCAACGCCATCGTGAACGTGGATCATGCGCTTGCCCTGTAGCAGCGCCGCAGCCGGACATCACTGCCATGCGGGTGGCGATCTTGCCGCATTCAGCCGCCTGACTTAATCACTCAATATGCACGTTTCTTCCAATTTGCGCGGCATTGCCTGCATGATTCTGGCCAGCGGCACCTTTGTGGCCAACGACAGTTTCATGAAGCTCGTTCTCGCCGACACCCCGCCCCTGCAGGTGCTCCTGATGCGGGGCATGGCCGCCACCCTCTGGTGCCTGCCCCTGGTGCTCATAATGGGCTATGGCCGCGATATACCCCGCGTTCTCAACCCCTGGGTGCTGCTTCGCGCCGCATTCGAAATCCTCGCAGTCGTCAGCTTCATTCTGGCGCTCAACCACATGCCCATTGGCGATATCACCGCCATTTTCCAGACGTCACCCCTGCTTGTGGTCGCGGGCGTTTCGCTGATCTGGGGTGAACGGATTGGCGGCCTGCGTATGATGCTGATTGCATTAGCCATTACCGGCGCATTGCTGATAGCCCAGCCCGGCAGTTCCACCGCTTCGCCCTACGCCGCCTTTGGCATTCTTACGGCCATTGGTTCGGCCCTTCGCGATATCGTAGGCAAAAAAGTGCCCCACGACATTCCAGGCCTCGTGGTTGCACTGGCAACCATTATCGCCGTAATGGCCGTCGCCGGGTTTATCACGGCGTTTTTTGAGACTTGGGTTCCTCCGAGCGGTTCCAACATTCTCATGATGCTCGCAGCAGGATTGTTTCTGGTCGGCGGCCACACTTTCGTGTTCCTGGCTTTCCGCTTTGCCAGGGCGGCAGCAGTTGCCCCTTTCTACTATACTTTCACCCTGTGGGCCGTGCTCTCCGGCCTGATCGTCTTTGGCGATGTTCCAAATTGGCTCTCGGTTCTGGGAATGCTTCTCATCCTCACCAGCGGCCTCGCCAGCGTGGCCATGGACCAGCGCTGGCTAAAACAATAGGAACAGGTCCTATTGGGCGATCCCAAGGGCCTTCATGATCGGCAGCCTCTTGCCTTGGAAATCGACTGCCATTTCAAGCAGCGCGGCAAGATTTTCCTCCTTCGTCTCAACGGTTTTTCCGCCCTTTATGAGCCGCTGTCCTTGCGCATCCAATGAACCCCAGGCATCGGCTGCCCATTCAGCAGGGGTCTTCCGTGCCTGCTTGATCGATCTCAGAAACAACTGTTGAAAGCGCGTCACGCCGATGGCACCACCGATAAGCGGGCTGGCCAGAAACAGCGTATCCGATGAAAACTCTGCATTGGCCATTAGCCAGGCATTCAGGGCGTTGCTCGTCGGCTGCGCCAGCTTGCTCTGCGCCAGATCTTGCGTCGGGCACACGTGCCCCGAACCTATCAGCAGCGCAAGCACCTGCATGATCTGCGCATGGTTCTGCTTCGGCGGTCCCGCCAGCAGTTCCGCCCCGGTCTTGGGTGCGAAGCCGTTGCTTGCCAGAAGTTCCAGCACAGGCAGGAAGGCCTCTTCCTGCAGTTTTGTTTCACCCAATACCCCCATGATGCTGAGCGGCACCTCGGTCACCGGCGTCAGGAGGACAAACGAGCGCTCCTTGACGCGCGTTGCCTGCTCGTGCGGCGGCATCGGCCGTGCTCCCTTCACCCAGATATCCTTCCGGAATTGCTGGTTGACCATGTAGTCGCGCACCGACTCCTTGAGAATGGGATGCTTGATGTCATTCAACAGCTTCTGCTGGTCGGCGGTAAAATTCATCCCATCGTGATGTTCGATGAAATTGGATGATGCGGCGAAGGAAAGCTTGGCCTCCGACAGGTATTGCGCCACATCAGAGAATGGCATGGGCAGCCAGTCAGTGTTGAAATACTCATGCGCCACGTAATTGCGGTTCTGCTCCTTGATTTTCGCCAACCGGTCGGCCACCGCCGGGTTGGCTTTGAAATAGCCGGCTTTCGAATCCACCACGCTCTGCGCAAATGCGAGTGCCCCATCGACTTCGGAAAGGACGCCCGAGGCCTCGCTCGAAGCAAGGTCCGCATGCAGGTTCATGAGATGGCGCAACGGCATCGCCGCTGACCATCCCGGTGTCGAGTTGTAAGAAATATACAGTATGCCACCTATGGCCAGATGCTGGCGGGCGATCTTTACGATGACCCGGCGGTTGGCCTCGGAAACCCATGACCAGATGCCGTGCAAAACAATGATGTCAAAGATCGGGAGATCATCGCGCACGGCCAGTTCTTCAAAAGAGGCGTCCAGCACCCGGATGTCTGCGCCAGAAGCTGCCGCCATATCCATGGCGTTTGCTGCCTGCGCCGGGTTGAAATCCGTTCCCCAGTATTCGCCTGGCACCGTTGCAGCATGGACTTTCAGTGACAGACCCTGTCCATAGCCCAG
>Ga0154020_10008197_pt1 | contig 12126 bp, 11 predicted proteins | sample Klosneuvirus_201_FD_109709 | JGI IMG/M metagenome (GOLD analysis project Ga0154020, IMG submission 109709) | Active sludge microbial communities from wastewater, Klosterneuburg, Austria - Klosneuvirus_20160825_MG | ecosystem: Engineered > WWTP > Aerobic digester > Activated sludge | place... | reverse complement strand
TCCAGTGGGCCTGGGTTGATCAGGACCATCACCGCTGACCGGTCAGGAACGTCGGACGACCAAACCACAATTTACGCGTACGGCACCAAGCGGAGCGATGGCCATGAAATCGTAACCGGTCACTTGTTGTACCGGATCACGTACCCAGACCACACCACTTCCGAGCCCGGCATCGTTACCATGAAATATGAGTCACATCGAAAGGTCAAGGAGGTCATAGATCAGGCGGGCAACCACATCAACTTCGAGTACGATCAACACGGACGCGAGACCGCACGCCGTACCGACAACGAGCAAACTGGCTATGACACGGCCGTCAAGGCCATTGAGACATCCTATACCGCCCTGGGGAACATCGACGTCGTCACGCAGCGGGACGGCAGCAACGCGATTCTCGATCAAGTCAAGTTCACCTATGACGGGCTGGACAAGATGGTCCAGTTCGATCAGGATGTCGATTCGGCAATCGGCGCCTCAGGCATCCCCACCCGCAGCATTCAGTACAGCTATGAGCTGGCGACGGGTGGCCGCAACACGATCCGCCGTCACGACATGACATACCCGGACGGCAGCAAAATCGACTACGAATACTTTTCTTCGGGTGGCTCTCACGACGATGACGCGAGCCGTGTGTCGCAAGTCAAGTTCGACTCTACCGGATTGGCGATCGTGGGCTATGAATACCTGGGTGACAACGAAGTCGTCGGTACCGATGTCTTCCAACCTTCCGCATACCGTCGCCAGTATGGGACCGGGACCGGGAACTACGACAAGCTCGACCGATTCGGAAGAGTCACGTCAGACATCTGGACCCGAAAGCTCTCATCAAATCCGGCTGTCAAGTTCTACGAGACCCCCATCAGCTACGACGAGAACTCCAACCCCACGCTGGTCGACGACAAGGTTCATTCTACCAACTTCGACGTCCAGTACACACTCGACAAGCTGAACCGTCTGCAACGGGCGAAGGAGGGAGACTGGAACGGCACGGGATTCAACTCCAACTCCCGCGACGAACAGTGGGATCTCGGTTCCACCGGAAACTGGATTGTTCACCAGCTTGATCGAAACGGGGATGGTGTGTTCACGGGGACTGGAGACCTGAATGAGAATAACCCCGATACGGGAAGCGGCTCGATATTCAATAAGACCAACGAACAGAATGGTCGAGATGTCAACAACGACAGCACGATTGACTACACCCTGGTTCACGATGCCACCGGGAACCTCACCGATGACGGCAAGGACTTCACCTACAAGTTTGACATTTGGGGCCGCTTACGAGAGGTGCACGCGAAGACTTCGGGGTCACCTCTGGTCGCGGAGTACCGATACAATGGTCTCGGATACCTGATTGCGGAGCACAAGGACGTCACCGACTCCGGAGGGGGCGACCCTGACGGGACCGTCAACTCCGATGACCCTTGGTATTTCCGCTACTATGATGAAGAGTGGAAGGCGGTAATGACTTACAGAAGCACGGATTCTAACCCGAAAGAGCGATTTGTGTTCCACTCTGCCGGAGCGGATGGGTTCGGTACCGCATCGTACGGTGACGACCAAATAGTTCGGGATATTGACCTTAGCAATGGGTGGGCTGGTGCCGCGGATGGCACAATGGAGATCAGGCGGTGTTTGTTCCAGAACCGACGGCACGACATGGTGGCCATTCTGGATGATGGAGGAAGTCAGGTCGAACAGGATCGATACTCGGCCTACGGCCGGCCATTCAACCTGCATGCCGGCGATATGGATTCCAACGGATATATCAATAGCAACGACGGTTTGCAACTGCTCAACTGGTACGCGGCATCCACCTATGACGTTCGGGGAGACCTCAACCTCAACGGCTCTATTGACGCAAACGATTTCAGCCAGATGATGAACGTCTTCGCGCTCAGCTACGTCTCTGGTCAAGACACCCTTTCACAAGCGGATGTCCAGAACAGGTCGGGATATGCCGGATATCAGTGGGATTCAGTGATTGGGTGTTATCACGTTCGGTACCGTGTGTACTCGCCCGAGATTGGGCGCTGGTTGACAAGGGATCCAATCGAGTACGAATCTGGATCACTCAATCAATACCAGTACACGCACGCCGATCCTGAGTTCTTCGTGGACCCCTGGGGACTGCAAGAACAAGCTCCAACAGGATCTCAGCCAAATGGATCTGATCCCTCTAAGGCGCCGCCTCCCAAAAAGAAGGTAGTCCCGAAAATAACGATCGATTTCCATAACAAGAATAAGCACAAGCCGAAGAGTTGGAAGGAGGCCGCGGATCAAGCTGCAGCACAATGTGGTGGCTGCAAGACTCATGAGGTCGTGCTGGGTGGAGAGGGTGCGCCGGGAAAGATCGATCCCGCCAACACCAACGGAGAGGACGATGGTCCCGTAATTGATCCTATTATCAACCCATCAACCCTGAAGGACATTCAGAGATTGCGGAATAATCCGAACCTTAAGCATCCGAAAAAGCAGAAGATACTAGCGTTGGACGACGCACTGCAGCGTATCATTTCATCGTTAGATGGCGGTGGAATACTTACGATTGCGTGCTGCAGTGCTGGTGCCGGCCAGGCGGGGGATGATCTTCTCAAGGAGTTCAAAGATACCTATCCGGGCAGATACGTTATTCGTGCTCCCGAGTGTCCGATCGATATGAAACCCGGGGGCGGCCCAATCACAAAGATCATGCCCGCCGGAACTCCTCAAGAACTGTGGGAACCACCGCCATGGAAGATTTACAGAGACCCACCTCCAAAGGGCCCCCAAGGTCCTCCTTGGGAATAGTGTGGCGATTAGTCGCGGTGGTCGCGTTGTTCGCAGGGATGTACTGCGCGTACATTCTGTATTTTGCAGGGCGCCCGAGTCAATCGGAACGGGCGCATGTTCGTGAGACTGCCAACAATGCGCGTGAGTTGTGGAATACGTTGATCAGTGCGATTGCGTTCAAAGAAAAAGCGCCCGCCTTGGACATAGGACAAGCAGTAGCAGAAGCCCGCAAGCAGTATGGTGCTCGGTTCGTATATGTGAGCGCGCAAGGTCCATTTGCCATCAACCCGAACATTGAGGCGTGGCAAGCGGTGGCGTCAGGTCGGAAGGCAACTGGGATCGCGATTATCTATGTGGAGTCGATGCCGTATGGCAATTGCCGTATGCATGTGGGTGTTGACTTTGAAGGCAACACCGTAAAAGTGGAGAGTCAATCGGAGCCCGCGTGGGTCAAGGACGCGATATTTGTCAACGGTGATTGAACTTCACCCGCGATCGTGACATTGGGTGTCGGGACGCACCGAAGGTCCTGGAAGTTGGCGACAACTGGTCTTGTTCGCCCATTGCCCAGGCGAGCGTCGTTGTGACGACAGACCAATCGGTGAGCACGCCCTTCGTGTTGAAGGTGCCGATGGGCCCGTGAAGGCAACGTCGAGGATAGTGTCACTATCCGGGGGCATCGCCGACGTCACAGTTTTGTCGGCAAGTCTCCAAACAGCGATCGAGCCGTAGTCCATCAGGGCTGCAAGCAGGCTGGAGTCCGGATTGAACCGCAACCGAAGCGGAGCGTGTTCGTTGAGTTGCAGGGTGTACATCAGACCAGGCTCTGCTCCCCACTGGATCGACCAAAGGTCTAGGTGGTCTTCGCTTGCGCGGCAGGCAAGCAGGTGCGATTCTCGGTCGATCGCGAGCACAGGTTGGTTCACGGACGCTTTGGCCGATGTGGACGATTGCTCGGGGGATCTGGCTCGGGATGTGCGTGAACGCAGCGGCCCGCTATGCATGTGGAGGTCGGGGCCAGTCTTTGGGATTGAAGTCCTCGGCGTTGCTATCCAGGACATCGAATAGCTCGAGGATCGATCGCGTTGACAGCGGCTGGCAGTATTCGGCGAACCTGAAAGGTCTGCCGCCTGGCTCCCCGCCCAGGTGAGTGAATACGCGTACGGTGTGCGCCGATTCCACGGAAAAAAAACCGAAACCATCATCAATCAGTGCATTGACAATCGGATCGATGCCACTCAAGGCGATTCGCCGCTCGCGGGGAAGGATTCTCGCTACGACACCGCGACGTCGGTACTCGTGGTGCTTTTTGATCACGAGCCATTGAGCCCGTGTGAAGGACTTGGCCTTTGGCTCAACAAACAGTCGCCTCACTGTTCTTCCGTGTCCACTTTCTGCGAACTCGTAGTTCCGCTGGTAATAGTGATCTACCGTGTGCGAGTCCCACATCTTTCCGCCACAAAGCGCCTTGATATGGAGCGCTCCCCCGAGTGATCCACGGTCATGGCCGTATCCAACCGCCGCACGTACATACGCTTCTGGAGTGCGGTAGTCCACGACATTGAGGTGTGCGAGTTCGTTGGTGGCGGCATAGACGTCGGAAATGATGTGCGAGCACAGGTACTTACGGAACAAATTGAATCTGTTCTGGACGACTTGGCAGTTGTCCAGAATGCGATTGTGGTGCTGATTCTCACGGCCCACCTGAAGAGCGTCTGTCATGCGCCGCGTCAACCTATCTAGTTCGGTGATCGTCTGGCGCCACTGTCTCTGGACTTCGTCAAAGTCAATTGAGTTGAGCTTGAAATGCACGGCCATGCCTTTGAACAGGTCGGATGTACCCTCTGCCGTGGCCGCCCTTCCGCTAAACCACCGAAGCGGATCGTCGAGTTCTTCCAATCCCATTCCGTACACGAAAGGGACTACGCGGCCCCTTCCTAACGGCTTCATCAGCGCACCAGCCTCGAAGTGGGTCCACCGAGAACGTCTGTTTTCCGGAGTGACGCAAAGCACGGCGTAGTCAATCCGATCGAGGGCGCGTGTTAGCTCATCAACCAGATAGACTCCTTGCACTTCCGGATACATTCTGGGTACGACAGCTCCGTTGAAGACTGTCGAGATCATCTTCGCTATCTGGCAAGCCATAAGGCGACTGCGGTCCCCCGAATAGCTGACGAAGACTTCTCTGGGCGTTCTCGCCAGTCTCGCGGTCATGTCGTCATCATACCGAACGCGCGAACGGCAACATACCGGCTCTGTGCTAAGTCTCACGGTGTGAGCCTTGCTAAGAATGACCGCCACCAATTCAATAAGTCCCAACCACAATGCGAATACTCATTGTTGTGCGTTCGGCTCTTCACCCGAACGGTGCTAGCTGTACTTGACGGTCGACTCCAGCTCAGCAAACATGTGCACTTGGCGTACCACGAAAGGAGACGATCATGGTCAACGGAATGTACTCGGTGTCGTTTGCAGGCCCCGGCGGTCAGAGCGGTAGCGGCGTGGCCGCGGTCAAGGATGGGTCGATCAACGGCGGGGATGCGGGGTATGGCTACCTCGGGAACTTCACGGCGAACGGTCCGAAGGTGACGGCCACGCTCCGAATTGTCCAACACCAGCAAGGGCACCAGTCCGTTTTCGGACCGATCAAAGACTTCACATTGAGCCTCAGCGGGACTACGGAGGGTGAGCGGTTCAACATGTCGGGCGGCATCCCAGGCCAGCCGAATCAAACCATCACAATCCGCGGCCGAAAATTCGCCGACCTCGCCCACTAACAGACTTTGCGATGACAGTTGGCGTAGGTGCAGACCAAGAACGGCATGCAGCCGCCCCTGGTTACTGTGAACCGCCATCTAGACTTTGCCGACGACCCGATCGACGGGCCGCAGGATGCGGGCACGGTCGCCCCATTCGACTCGCCGCGCGCCTGGCAAGGAGGCCTCGCGATGAGCAAGTTCACGGATTCCGCACCCAGCCGGCCGATCGCTATCGCTTCTCAATTGCCGCCTCCTCGGGGCGGACTGATTCGCGCCGCCGAGTACGTCCGGATGCGCGTCGAGTTCATCGCCAAGCTCCGTGAGCGCGGGGCCCTCGTCGAAAACGAGTCGCGTCAGGTGATTGTCATCGACGGGCGGTGCCGCGTCACCCTGACCTACGCCAGGTACCGTCACGGCCCCCGGCCGGCTCATTGGCAGGTCCAGGACTTCGCGCGACCCAACTGGGCTTTCATTGCGTGCGAGGACCAGGAAGGAAACGGGGTTCAGAGCTACTGGCTCGTAGGAGGTGGACTGCAATGGATGCAGATCGGGGCCACGTTCCACCGGCGCAAGCCGAGGCTTTGGTCGGTGACCATGGACCCTCTGGCCGACTTCCTGGCCGGGCGGGCTCGCACGGAGTCCCCTCGATCGCAGCTCCAACTCGTGGGTGTGACGCAGTTGGGCGGCGCGGGACCATCGATTCCCTTCGGCAGCACAGAAGTGGGCGACGCGAGCCGGATCCCCGCCAAGATCGGGTAGGCTGCCGGGGTGTACTACAGCGTTGAAGTCGTGGATCGGAACTCGGGCGCAACCTTGGCGGTGGTCGTTGAGGCTGTCGATGCCGAGGCGGCCCGTGCGCGGGTGGTGCGCGAGGGCCGCGTGGTGGGCAAGGCGGCGCCTGCGATCATGGAGATCGAAAGCCAGCTGGGATCGCAACCACGGCCCAGCGGTGAGCTTGAGCGGCGTCCGGTGTGGACGATCGCCCGCGGCATCTGGCTGGGTATGTGCATGACCGCGGTAACCGGGTTCGGTGTGTCGGTGCTGATCTGGATTGTGACGCTGTTGGGGCTCGGGGTCATCGTGTCATCGTGCCAACCACCGACCCGCAGTTCAGGGGATGGTGCGCGGTCGTCAGGGCGCTAACCCAAGAGCTCAACGATGTGCGCTCCGCTAACTGAGTTCGACCACGACCGTCACTCCGACACAACATCCTTAAACAGGGCGGCGCGGCCTTAGTCACCGAACCCGGCGACGTTCTGGCCCTCCTCGAAACCCCCGCCCGCCACACCTTCCACGACACCCACGAATCCCGCTACGCCGACCCCAGCCGCACCCCGGAAAGCCTGTTCGCAGACACCCCAAAATCGTCCAGCGCGACCGAGCCTAAGTCCATGTCTTCCATGGGCTTAACCGACATCCAGCAGGGCATCCTGACCCATCTCGAAGCCCCTCAAACGGTAGATGAATTGGGCCGCGCGACCGGCCTCACCCCCGCCGCCCTGCGGTCAGAACTAACCATCCTCGAGATCCAAAAGCGGGTCATCCGCCAGGGCTCCCGCATCGCCAAATCGTCAAAATAGGCTGTTTGGTAACTTTTTGGCAAATCTTCCAGATTTACCCTTGCGGATAGGAGGCTGATTGGCTATCGTGTACCGAACAAACGAAAATGAAAACTGTCGGTTGTCTTGGTGATAGGTCGATTTGTTCGGTGTACACACGGAGAAGCAAGCACACCGCGGGAGCAGCGGCGAGCACATCTGGGCGGATGCCCGGACGCACAACAGGCGACACGCGTGTCGCAAACCGTGCGAACAAAGCGCGAAGATGCGCAGGTGGTGAGTTGTGATTCCACTGCTCAAGACCGGACCTGGTGGTGACTTTGAAGTGGGGTACTTTGCAGAGTTGGAGGATGGCCGACCGCGGCTGGTCAGGATTGAAGGCGGGACGCCGCCCGAGGTGAAGTCAGGAGGACGGCTGCTCGCCACCGTGTTCAACGGAGCCGCGGCCGTAGGAAAGTTGGTGTTGGTCGAGCGGCTGGTCGCCGCTCAGTCTCAGGTCGTTAGAGACCTCATGGACTCCATCAGGAGTCTGACGGGCAGGCAGGTGGCAGTGGTGGGGGTAGTGGCGGGGCGTGAAGAGTGGAATCGCCCGTCCGCGGCATCTCTGGTGGGTCCGCGGCCGGTTTGGAACTTGAATCAGGAGATCGGCAATGAATCTAACACCCAAACAGCTCAAGATTCTGGGTCTCATCCGCGACTGGCGGGTGCGGCGAGGCTTTTCCCCGACCATGCAGGAACTAGCCGACGAGATCGGCGTCAGCAAGGTCACGGTGTTCGAGCACGTCGAAGCCCTCATCAAAAAGGGCGCCCTCGTTCGGGAGCCCAACAAGGCTCGCTCTTTGTCGATCGCTGAAGGCGCGGCCGTCCCCGATGAGTCCCGCCCCGGTCGCTTCCCCCTAGTGGGCAAAATCGCCGCCGGCTACCCCATCGAGAAGGTGGCCGAGGAAGACGAAATCGACATCAACGAGCTGCTGGGTGGCCGGAACGGCCGCAACGGTGAGGCAACCTTTGCCCTGAAGGTCGAAGGCGACTCTATGAAGGATGAAGGCATCCTCGATGGCGACTACGTTCTGATCGAGCGCACCGAGGTCGCCCGAAACGGGGACCGCGTCGTGGCCCTCCTTCCCGACGGCCAAACCACCCTCAAGACCTTCTTCAAAGAGGATGACGGCATCCGCCTCCAGCCCGCCAACACCAGTTTCGACCCCATTCGGGTCAAGTACTGCCAAGTCCAGGGCATCGTCAAGGGTGTCGTCCGCCGGTACTAGCCCGTCTGAACAATGCGTCTCCGTCGATTGTGAAACGATCGCTGGTTTGCGCGCGAGCCCGGGTATGCTCCGGTCACCATCGGCCTCCTGGTTGATGGGCTACGGGCCCGGTCGGGTCAGAAGGGTCTGGATATGGCGGATTGGATGCAGGGTTTTGGGGTTAGTGGCGGGCCCAATCCACAGCAAGCAGCGGTCATTCAGATGATCGCGGATCGGCCTCTGAGCGAACAGCTGTCGCTCCGGAAGCGCGTGTGCCGCTTGGAAACCCTTGAGCACCTGCGTGCCGCCGGAAAGACGCCCACCCTTCCGCTGGAGTTCACATCTCAGTACGGTGAAGACTGCTATCTCTTTGAGCTATTCGACGGCAAACTCAACGGGTTCTACATCGAAGTCGGCGCCTACGATGGGTATCGCTACAGCGTGACATACCCCTTCGAAGCCATGGGCTGGACGGGCTTACTCGTCGAGCCGATTCCCGACCGCTTCGAAAGGGCCCGGACCCGCCGTCCCGGCAGCCGCGTTGTGAACGCCGCCCTCGCCGGCCCCGGAAGCACCGGAACCTGCACCTTCAATGTCGTGGATGGCGACGATATCGCGATGCTCTCGTACCTGGCCCCCAACGCGGCCAACATGCGCGACATCAAGCAGTCCGGCGCTGTAACCAAGTCGGTGACCGTCCCGCTCTCAACCATGGACGCGATGCTCGCCGAGCATCAAGGACCTATCGACGTGGCCGTGTTGGATGTCGAGGGAGGAGAAATCGAACTTCTCAAGGGCTTTGACCTGCTCAAGCACAAGCCCCGGGTGCTCATGATCGAAGAGGGAATTCCCGCCGCGACCTCCGCAACCATGCAGTACTTGGCCAAGTTCCCCTATACCCCCGTCAGCTACATGTGGATCAACCGCGTGTACATCCACAACGACGAAAAAGAGCTGATCCGCCGCTCCTACGACCTGCCGCTGTAGCTCACCCCGGTGGTTCCCAAGTCGCCTCTTCCATGGGCTCAGCTTCCACCCGGCTCTGCCACCGGGTATCCAGAGCATGCCGAACCTTCAAGAGGTCCAGCACCTTGCCCGCGATGAAGTCCACCAGGTCCTGAACGCTCTTGGGCTTCAGATACAGCCCCGGGTTCGTCGGGCACACGATCGCCCCGGCCAGCGACAGCCGGTGATAGTTCTCGATATCGATATGCGATAGGGGCATTTCGCGATGGCACACGATCAGCGGACGCCGCTCTTTCAGGGTCACCATGGCAGCGCGGCACAGAAGATTCGACCCCGACCCCGTCCCCAACGCCCCCAACGTCGCCGACGAGCACGGCAGCACCGCCATCCCGTCATGCAGAAAACTGCCCGAGGCGATCACCGCCCCAACATCCTTATTAGGGTGGATGATCAGCCGACGATCCAGTTCCAGCCTCGTCGCGGCATCCGGGGCCACCGCCACCAGGTCCGGCACCAACTCCTCAACCACCAACCGCCGAACCCCCGCCTCCTCAAACAGCAGCCGCCGGCCATAGTCCGAAGCCACCAAATGGACCTCCGCCCCGGACAACAGAAGCTGTTCCAGCACGCGCAGGGTGTAGGCCGCTCCGGATGCTCCGGATACGCCCAAGACAAACGTGCGGCGGGGGTGGGGGCCAGACATGCGGGGATCCTCAGGAAATGCTAGGTTGAATGAACCGACCACCACTTGCCGCGGCGGTCGGACGGTCAACAATCACCCCCTCTGGACTTCGATCCAGAACGGGTCACCGATGCAAGGGTTAGCGATGAAGATGACCACAAGCGTGCTTTGGGCGGGACTGGTGCTGATGGCAGGCGCCGTGTCGGGGTGTGTGAGCTGGGCGAGCTATCCGGCCGCGCCGGGCGAGACCGCTGTCAAAAGCCCCAACGCCCCGGCGATCGAAGAGTTGATGATGACCGGCATGAAGTGGGCGGTCACCAAGCACCCCCCGGTGGACTCCAATGGACAGCACATCGGCGGTGGTCGCGTCGCGATCAACTTGCCCCCCGGCGTTAAACCAAAGGTCTATCGGCGGGTCGCTGAGGCCGCGGGCGGCGGGGCCGAACCCATCACCGAAGCCAACAAGAACCTCCCAACCTACCACGTTAAGTCTTTGCGGATCCGCGGCGATGAAGCCCAGATCATCCTCGTTTGCCCCGCGGCAACCCTGGGCGCTGCCCCCGGCGGCGGCCCGATCTATCAGGAAATCAAGCTGGGCATCGCCGGCGGCCTTGGACCCTGGCGCGTCGTGAACTTCCGCGAGTGGGGTCCCGGCATGGCGGAACTGCCCCCCATCAACTATTACGTCCAGGAACCCGACTACGTCCCCGATGCGCCCAAGAAGACCGACAAACCGGCGAAGGTTCCGGCGGGACCGTGATCATCTAGCGATCGATGTTCTTCATGTTCGCGGGGGCGTAGCGGTCGCCGGCGATTTCGGATTCGGGGATGGCCGCTTCGAGTTCGGCGATGTCCGTGGGCGAGAGCCGGATGTTCGCGGCCGCGGCGTTTTCTTCGAGGTACTTGCGGCGCTTGGTGCCGGGGATGGGGAAGAGGTCCTGGCCTTTGGCCAGGACCCAGGCGAGGGCGAGTTGCCCGGCGGTGGCGCCTTTGCGCTTGGCGATGGCTCGCACCCGATCAACGAGGACTTGGTTCTTGTCGAAGTTCTCGCCCGCGAATCGGGGGTAGCGCTGGGCGCGGGCATCCTTGGCGCCAAGGTCGCTGGGCCTGGTGATCGCCCCGGTGAGGAAGCCGCGGCCGAGGGGGCTGTAAGGTACGAACCCGATTCCGAGTTCGCGGCACGTGGGAATGATCTGGGATTCGGCGTGGCGCTCCCAGAGGGAGTACTCGGTCTGGAGGGCGGTGATCGGGTGCACGCGGTGAGCGCGGCGGATAGTGGTGGGGGAGGCTTCGGAGAGTCCCAGGTACCGGACTTTGCCCGCGCGAACCAGTTCGGCCATCGCGCCGACCGTGTCCTCGATCGGTGTGTTGGGGTCGACTCGGTGCTGGTAGTAGAGATCAATGTGGTCCATGCCCAGGCGATTGAGCGAGGCATCGCACGCGGCCTTCACGTACTCGGGTTTGCCGCTGAGGGCCCAGACCGTCGGCTGTTCCTTGGTGCGGATGTTGGCGAACTTCGTGGCGAGGAAGACCTCGCTTCGGCGCGAGCCGATGGTCTTGCCGATGAGTTCCTCGTTGTCGCCGATGCCGTAGGTGTCGGCGGTGTCGAGAAAGGTGATGCCAAGATCCAGAGCCCGCAGGAGAGTCGCGGCGGACTCCTCATCGTTGCGTTCGCCGTAGAACTCGCTCATGCCCATGCAGCCAAGGCCCATGCGGGATACGACAGCGCCTTGGGAGCCCAGTGTTGCGATCTTCATGGGTGATTATTGGCGAAGCGAGCCGCGGCAAAATGAAAGCCGAGGACGCGGTGGCGTCCTCGGCTGGTGTTGGTGGCACGCGGCTTGCGCCGCTCGGCTCAGATTTAGCTGCATCCGGCCGCGAAGCTGTTCAGGAAGCACTGGAAGTCGTTGGCGGTCAGGGTGGGATTGGCGGTGGAGCCGTCGCAGTTGGCGTAGGGCGATGAGGCGGCAAACGAGTTCAGGAAGCACTGGAAGTCGTTGGCGGTGAGAACGGGAGTGCTGGTGCTGCCGTCGCAGTTGGCGTAGCACACAGCGGCCGCGGCGTCGGCTCCGGCCCAGAAGCCGCCGATGCACTGCAGAGAACCGGCGGTGAGCGTTCCGGCATCGTGCTGGCCGATGGTT
>Ga0154020_10008196_pt1 | contig 12128 bp, 6 predicted proteins | sample Klosneuvirus_201_FD_109709 | JGI IMG/M metagenome (GOLD analysis project Ga0154020, IMG submission 109709) | Active sludge microbial communities from wastewater, Klosterneuburg, Austria - Klosneuvirus_20160825_MG | ecosystem: Engineered > WWTP > Aerobic digester > Activated sludge | place... | reverse complement strand
TGTTTTTTTGTTGCGCGGACTAAGATCGCCCAACTTGCCAGTCATATTCCCGCAATTATCTAGCGTTCCGACCAAATACTGACCGTTTTACATACCCACTCCTAGCCCCGTAGCGGGCCGTTGTTCACAAACGCACTGACTTCCGCGAAAAATTCGTCGAACATCGTCTGAAATTCGTTCAGCAATTCCCGGACTTCGGGCAGAGTGTCATTCTTTGCGAGGGTTTCGATCTGTTGCAGCAGGTTTGCTGTCGGCGACGCTCCGAAGATTCGTACCGACCCCTTGATGGAATGGGCTGCCCGCCGGGCGGTGTCGCAGTCATTTTCTCTGACCGCCTGATGCAGCGAAGTCAGGAGTGGCGGGATCTGTTCGACAAAGACCTGCAGCACATCGATCAACAGGCCACGGTCGCCGGCGCAGGTATCCAGAGCCCGTTTCCAGTCAAGGTTTGATGCGTTCGGCCGCGTGACACTGACGGTGACGTGGTCGCTGGATTGTGCGGCAGTTGGGACGTTTTCTGAAGTTTCGAAAAACCTGGCAATTTCCCGATCCAGTTCGCTGATCCGCAGCGGCTTTGAGGCGTAGCCATCCATGCCGGCGTTCAGACATCGCTCCCGATCCCCGCTGAGCGCGTGGGCGGTCATGGCAACGATCGGGACGTGTGCTCCCGTCTGCTGTTCGGCTTCCCGAATCTGTCGAGTCGCCTCAAGCCCGTCAATTTCAGGCATTTGCACATCCATGATGATCAGGTCGAAATTCCCATTCCGCCAGGCGTCAATTGCGCCGCGACCGGACTCCACCAGCGTCACAGTGTGGCCCCATTTTTCCAGCAGGGCGATACCAAGTCGCTGATTGAAATGGTTGTCTTCAGCGAGCAGAACCTTAAGCGGTCGAATTCCCGGCAGCGTCTCCGCTGGCGCGTCTGACGCTTCGTCCGCCACAACAGTTCCCGCTTTGGCGTTCAGGACAGCATTCCACAATTCGGATTGTTTGACGGGTTTCCGAAGCGTCGCGGCAATATTCAGGCCATTCAACTTCGGATCACCGGGGACCAGATCCGTCGAAGTCATGACAATGACGGCGGTTTCCCGCAGGTTTTTGTCATTGCGGATTGATCGGATAAGTTCCAGTCCATCCATGCCGGGCATTGCAACATCGGTGATCATCAGAGGGAATGTCGCTCCAGTCGTTCGCGCTTCATTCAATGCCAAAATTGCGTCATCCGCACTGGACACCGATTTTGGGTCAAGCCCCCAGGCGTGCAGCACTTCTTCGAGTACCGCGCAGTTTGTCGCCGAGTCGTCAACGATGAGGATGCGCGTTCCTTTCAGCTCGCCTTTTTCTGGCTCGTCGCTGTGACTGTTCATTTTCGACACTGAAAAACGCGCCGTGAAATGAAAGTTGCTGCCTTTCCCCAATTCACTCTCCACCCAGATGCGACCATGCATCAGTTCGACCAGTCGAGAACAAATCGCCAGACCTAAACCAGTTCCTCCGTAACGCCGGGATGTCCCGCTGTCGGCCTGTTCGAAGGCCTGAAAGATCGCCTCGATTTTGTTCTCGGCAATCCCGATGCCAGTATCGCGGACAGAAAACTGCAGGTGTGCGTGAGCCTGAGTTTTCGCGACCACGCGAACGTTCACGCTAATTTCACCGGAGGCTGTGAACTTGATGGCGTTCCCCACCAGGTTCACCAGCAGTTGCCGCAGTCGATTTTGATCTCCATCGACGATCAGCGGTACGTCGGGAGCGAAACGACACGTGAGTTCCACATGTTTTCCGCCAGCGCGCACTCCCATTGGCATCAACATGTCCCCAACACATTCGCGCAGATCGAAGGGCACGCTCAACAGGTCAAGTTTGCCCGCTTCGATCTTCGAAAAATCAAGAATGTCGTTAATGACCGCCAGGAGTGATTCACCGGACTCATGTACCATCCTCAGGTAGTCGCGCTGATACTTACTCAGAGATGTTCCCAACACCAGTTCCGTCATTCCGATGACAGCGCTCAATGGCGTCCTAATCTCATGGCTCATGTTCGCCAGAAACTCACTCTTCGCCCGATTGGCCGTCTCGGCCGCCTGCTTCGCTTCGCTCATCGCGGCAGAGCTGCGCGTCAGTGCGGCGTGAGTTCGCTCAAGTCGCAAAGCGTAGTCGCGATAGCGGTAGATGGATTTTACAACCAGAAACACCATCCAGCCGGCGACTAGTGAAATTGAAATTCCCAGCGTGCGAAGCCGCGTCGCATTAGGTCCGCGGGTCGGCCAGCCGGATCTCGGAATCCCGTACAGCTGCCAGCTTGCTGTGGGCAGCGCGATCTCGGTCTTGATCGGTGCGGCTGATTCAATCAACTTGTCGCCAAGAAAAATCTCGCCCCGCCCGCTCCGGCGTGTGCGCCCCCGAACCGCGATGGACAAGTCCTCAGGGACACTCGACATGATTTCATCGACAATTGTCTGTTTGTCAATCACGATGGAAACCAGCCCCCAGTATTCTCCACCTCCCGGCTTACCACCCGGTGTCGTCAAGTGAACCGGGACACGATTGACAAAAGCTTCGCCTCCCTGCACCAGTTGAATGGGCCCGTCGAGCCAGGGCGCACCGGTTTCGATCGCGTACTCAGCGTCCGCTTTTTGATCAGGGTGATTAAGCAGATCCAGGCCGATCGCGTTTGCATTTCCTTCGCGGGGATAGACGTCGTTGATGATATTGTTTCGAATGGATGTCACACTCCGGATTCCAGCCGCTTCCCGCATCATCAGCGCGGCCAGATCGGCGAATTCCTGCGCGTTCATGTCCGGATTCACAGACACATGCGCCTTTAACCCCAGCGTCAGGTACATGCGTTTGTTAATCGCGATTTCCGCCGCGCCACGGACGGCAGCCAGACTTCGAACAGTATCGGCCCGCACTTCGTCCAGATGCTGTGATGTCGCGTTGCGGTCAAGAATCCACAGGATGATGAGCCCAAGTGACGTCATCAGCATCGCGGCGAAAGCCGATTTGATCGAAGCGAGTTTGACAATGTCCGACGGCACATTCGCCAGTTGCTCGGGCTCGGGCTCGTCACGCCGAATTTTGAGATGAGGCTGCATCATGATTTAGAAAATCATACGGTGTTCCGAAACAGTTTTCACGTCGCTCTGACGAAATGTCCGACCGCACCGGGCCGATTAGCAGACACGGCATATCCCTGAAACGTGTCACAATCCGCAGAGGCGACACGAGATGTCCCGGCGAATTCTGTTGCCAAACAGCATCGTACGGCGCGGAATGAGGTGATGACATAACGTTGCGAAGTTGGCGCGAGGTCTTTCATGACCAATGCGTCTGAACACAGTTCGCAAATGGGCCGCTGAGGCCACTTCCCCACATTGAAACACGCATGAAGCCGCTTCGGGACCTTCTTAAACATTCGTCCATCTACGCTATCGGGCAGATTCTGACTCGACTGGTGTCGGTCCTGCTGTTGCCGTTGTACACGCATTGCCTCAGTACGGCGGACTACGGCGTCGTCGCAATTCTCGATACAACCGCTGCTATTCTCTCGCTGATGATTGGCGGTGGCATGGTCACCGCCGTGACGCGGTTTCATTTTGAGCGTCCGACCGAAAAGGATCACGATCGGACATGGTGGACCGGCCTGACCTGGGTGACGGTCGCGGGCACCGTCGTACTCACGCCAATGTGGCTGGGGCGACAGATCCTGGTTGATGTCACTCTGCCTCACAGCGTCACCAACGGCGAGTGGCTGGTCACACTGATTCTGGCGACCATTCTCGTTCAACTGATCGGCCAGCTGGTCGATGGGTATCTGCGAGTGCTGAAGTGGTCCGGCATGTTTGTGATGATCTCGATGGGCAGATTGCTGCTCAACGTGACACTCAATGTGTGGTTTCTGGTTGGCCTGAAACTCGGTGTCGAAGGACTGCTGCTGGGGAATCTGATCGCCGCGAGTATCCACACGCTGGTGCTGCTAAGTGTCTTCGTCTGCACGCGCGGGCCTTATCAGTTCGGGTATTCACTGGCGAAGCAACTGCTGAGTTTCAGCGCGCCGCTAATGGTGACCGCGTTCCTGGCAATGCTGATGCATGACGCGAATCGGTACATTCTGGTGCATCTCGTCAGTGACAGCGACCTCGGCGTCTACGCCTTCGCTCACAAGATCGGTTTCGCCGTCAACACACTGTGCCTGCTGCCGTTCACATCCATCTGGCAGGTTGCGATCTATGAGATCAATCGCCAGAAAGACAGCGACAAAGTGTTTGCCCATATCTTCGGCTGCTTTTTTTCCGGGCTCGGGATCCTGCTGCTGGGAGCGGCTCTGACGGTTCATCCGATCCTGCCTCTGCTGACTCCGGACGCCTTTGGGCCAGCCGTCGAACTCATCGCCGTGATTCTGCTGGCGCTGTTTGTTCTCGGTCTGCAGGTTCAGTTCGAAGTCCCGGCGTTGCTGGCGAGCCGCACCGGCCTGCTGGTGCCCGGAAGTATCATCGGCGTGATGATAAATCTTTCCTGCAACTGGTTTCTTGTCCCGTACTTCGGCCTTTGGGGAGCGGCATGGTCTGGTGTCGCGACATACATCGGGTATTCGTTCACAACATTATTCCTTTGTCGAAATCTCCGTTCGATTCCGTATCCCTGGCGGCGAAGTCTGGCCACAGCGATCGGCCTTGTCACCAGTTACGTACTGGTGCGGTTCTATATGTTTCCATCACTGGGGCACTTTGGACAGCTTGTCGCTTCCTTCGTTTGTTGCAGTGTCTGGTCGATCCTGCTCCTGGGTAAAGACGGTCTTCATTGGTGGCAGACGCATCACAAAGAATCTGCTCCACACGTCAGTCAGGAACATCGAGTTGCCGACATGAAGGCGTCCACCGCCGGTGGTTTTCGCGCGTTGGCAAAAAGTCTGGTGCAACTCTGCTGCACGACAGTGATGCTGCCGTGTGTCGCGCTTTATCGGTTGAACGCGATGCTCTTCGGCCGTTCAGCATTTTCCGGCTGGTCGCAGATGCTGAGTCTGATTCCGGGACTGCCAGGCGTTCATCTCCGAAACGCATTCTTCCGTTTTGCAATGCGGAAATGCTCCGGAGAATGTCATGTTGGCTTCGGCACGATTTTCTCTGATTCGAATGTGTCCATTGATGCCGGAGTTTACATCGGCAACTACTGTTCGATTGGTGAAGTCACCATCGAAAAGGATGTCCTGATTGCCTCACATGTTTCCATCATGAACGGGTGTCATCAGCACGGAACCAGCCGGCTGGATATTCCAATTCGGGAGCAACCTGGTCACAACGAACCGGTCACAATCGGGCGGGATTCGTGGCTGGGTGAACGCGCGATCGTGGCGGCCAGCGTGGGAAAACATTGCATTATCGGAGCGGGCTCTCTTGTCCTGCACCCGGTGCCTGACTATTGCGTCGCCGTTGGCGTACCTGCCAAAATCCTGCGTGACCGACGATCGGAATCCAGATCTCACGATTCTGCAAACTACATCCTTGACCGAGTTGATACGGTCATGGCGGAGCTGCAGGAAATCTCGGACAGCTATACTGCACGCGGCCTGGAATGAGGCTGTCAATTCTCGTTCCAGGGCTCCAGCCCTGGAACGCACTGCCTTGGAGGCTCCTGCCTCCAGTGACAAGCTCGCGAGGCAGGAGCCTCGGGAGCAGTGTGTTCCGAGGCAGGAGCCTCGGAACAAGGACATCAGTCCGCAAGATTCATCGTTACCGTTTTCAGTTCGGTGTAGTTGGCAAGTCCCGCTGCTCCAAGTTCGCGACCGATGCCGCTCATTTTGAACCCGCCAAACGGAGCGGCAGCGTCAAAGACGTCGTAGCAATTCACCCAGACGGTGCCGGCGCGAACGCTGGCAGCGACCTTGTGAGCTTTCTTCACATCGCGCGTCCAGACTGCTGCGGCAAGACCATAGCGAGTGTTGTTGGCGCGTTTGATGACTTCCGCCATGTCCTTAAATTTCAGCACGCTCAGCACAGGTCCGAAAATCTCGTCGCGAGCGATGTCCATCGAATCGGTCACGCCTGTGAAAACCGTGGGCTCAATAAAGTAGCCGCGGTTGCCGTAACGCTTGCCGCCAGTAACACATTGGGCACCCTGAGCCTGACCACGACCGATGTAATCCATGATCTTGTCAAACTGTGCCCGATCCACCTGCGGGCCCTGATTGGTCTCGATATCAAAGGGATTTCCCAGCACTCGTTGGCTGGCACGTTGAACAATCTTCTCGACGAACGCATCGTGGATCGATTCTTCAACGAACAAGCGACTGCCGGCACAACAGCATTGTCCCTGATTGAAGAACAGACCAAACTCAACACCCGCAGCGGCGGCGTCCAAATCCGCATCGGCGAACACGATGTTGGGGCTCTTGCCACCCAGTTCAAAGGTCAGCCGTTTGAGCGTATCGGCGGCTTCCCGCATGATAATTTTGGCGGTCAGCCCTTCTCCGGTGAACGCGATCTTATCGACGTCAGCATGTTTCACCAGAGCCGCACCCGCTGTTGGTCCATATCCTGGGACGACGTTAATGACGCCGGGAGGAAAGCCGGCTTCCAGCGCCAGTTCCGCCAATCGCAGACAGCTCAGCGGTGTCTGTTCGGCAGGCTTCATCACGATTGTATTGCCGGTGGCCAGCGCCGGACCCCATTTCCACGCGACCATCAGCAGGGGAAAATTCCACGGAATGATTTGTCCGCAGACTCCCAACGGTTCTCGGCGAGTGTAACAAAAATGATCGCCGCGAATCGGGATTGTGTCGCCATGAATCTTGTCCGCCCAGCCAGCGTAGTAACGCAGACAGTCAATCGCCAGCGGCAGATCGGCTGCCCGCGAATCGTTGATCGGTTTGCCGTTGTCGAGTGTTTCAAGTCCCGCAAGTTCGTCGAGATGCTTCTCGGCCAGATCGGCCAGCTTATTCATCAGACGGCCTCGATCGCGAGCATCCATGCGTGACCACGGACCGTTTTCAAACGCCGCCCGCGCCGCCTGAACAGCAAGATCCACATCGGCGGCGTCTCCTTCGGCCACTTCGCAGATCACTTCTTCAGTCGCCGGATTGACTGTCTGAAATGTCTTGCCACTGACAGAGTCCCGGAATTCGTCACCAATCAGAATGCCGGTCTGACGAATTTTCGGGGCCGCATACGGCTGTGGTTCGATGACAGTGGCCATGCAACTCTTCCTGAAGAGGGTTCGGAATCAACAACCTGCTCGGAGTATGATTGCTCCTGGCAGGTAACTGCGGTTCCCGCAGTATGCCAATTGGCGTCAGCGATTGCCAATCCACCGAAGCACAGAGACCCAATCCATACGAAATTTTGACCCAGCGTTCAGTCCTCTGGTTCAGTCGCGTCAAGCGCTGCGATCTGCCTCGCATGTGTTACAACGAAAGTCATCGAGTTCCCGTTCGAGCCACAGCTTCTACAAGAAGCGGCTCGAGGGCAGCGGAGTCTTCATGATTCATTAAGATCGACATTCGCGCGTTCGCTCGGCTCCGTACATGATAAACTCAACCGCCTTGAGCTGTTGGCATGGTTCTCATTTTTCCCATCAATCCCATGGGAATCATGATGTGGATGCCACAGAATGTTGCTTTTTGGCAACATCAGGTTGAGCAAACACCACTGCCAACTGGACCACGGAGCGCTGCCAGCGTTTGTTTGTCCGCTCCCGCAAAAATCCCGCCGCCACTGAAAATGCCGGGTTTCGTATGAACATAGGTCTCAGCTTTAGAATCCTCAGGGGGGACGCATAGCTCACAAATTGAGACCGTGTCGGTAGAAAGGTATTCATTTTGCTTTTGTGTACAGGCAAGAGACAGCACCTGGATGATTCACTTTCTGGATGATACATCAATTCTTTCCTGCCTGGATTCAATGTGAAACTCGCTTACCTGACCGAAGTCGCGGCTCTCATGGCTGCGCACGGACAATTGTTTATTGAACAGTCCGGCGAGGTCTCAACGGAGACTGTCGGCGACTACTACATTCTTAGTCGCAATCGATTCAATCGCTGGATGCGAGATCTGACGGACCTTGAGCATGGCGTGTCGGCCAGCGACCCGCTGCACATGGTCGGACTAGCCACTAATCGCCCTGGCACCCGCGCGATTGCCGAACAGATTCTGATCAACGAGATGGTCGCCCGCATCTGGACTGTGCTGCTGCTGGCCAGAGATGCAAACAACAACATTGACCGCATTCGTCCGGTGGCCCGCAATGTGTATCTTGGACATTTGGCCGTTCGTCACAAGGCGCTCGGCGTCGTCCTGGCGGATGGCCGGATGCAGCCAAACGATCTGCTGGCCATTGACCACCTGCGGAAGTCCACCGAACGCTGGACGGATCTGCTCTGCTGCCCATTCATGGGTCAGTTCAATCTGTGGGATTTTGCGTTCGACAAAGCGAGGGCTCAGGAATTCCTTCGTGACCGGGTTGATCAGTCAGGCCTTAGTCATCGCAGCCGAACATGGGTGCTGGTTCTTGCCGGACTGCGGCACAGTTTTCCAGATTCGCAGGCACTGGGCGTTCCCATTCACGCCGACGACCGCCGACTGGTCCGGCTGATGCTGAACAGCTTCCCGGACGACGCACCGGAAATGGTTTTCTGGATGAGTTCCAAAGTCCGTGAAGCGAAATCGTGCTGACGATGGCTGAGGAATTTCCGATCGAAAATCTCAAATCGAAAATCGAAAATCTCAAATCGTCATTCTACTCACACCAGTTCTCGCATGGGCTCGCGAATATCGACGAGGAACTGCGGACGACCTGTCGGATCGGCAATTGCGGTGCTCATGACATCGATGCCGAGGTTGTGGTACGCGGTCCCGATGATTTCCTGCATGTTGACCGGACGCACAGCGGCATATTCTCCAAGGCGATTGGTCGCGCCGATCGCCTGCCCGGTTTGCATTCCACCGCCTGCCATCAGGGCACAGCTAACCTGTGGCCAGTGGTCGCGTCCGGCATTTCCGTTCACACGCGGGGTGCGACCGAATTCGCCCCAAACGAGGATCGTTACATCGTTGAGCATTCCACGTTCTTCCAGATCCAAGACGAGAGCGCTCACAGCCTGATCCAGCTTGCCGCCGTGATCGCGGACGAGGTCAAAGTTCTGCCCGTGACTGTCCCAGCGACCGAACGACAATGTGATTGATCGAACGCCCGCTTCGACGAGCCGACGGGCCAGCAGAATGTGTTCGTTGCATGTCGGTGCTCCGTCGTACTGATACTTGTAAGGCTTGCCGTCACCGTAGCGTTCTCGGACTTCTTTCGACTCTTTGCTGATATCCAGAGCCTCGGCGAGACGGCTCGATGTCAGCACTCCAAATGCCGCTTCGGTGAATGAATCCATGCCTTCCATTGTGCCCGTCGCATCCGCCGTGCGTTTGAGTTGGTCCAGTCCCTTCAGCAGCAATCGGCGATCTTCCAGCCGGTCGAGTGAAACGCCATTCAGCGTCAGGTCGTCCATCCCATTCCCGTTCGGACGGAACGGCTGATAGGCAGCTCCCAGATAGCCGGGAGGTCCTGGTTCCGACCAGGGCCCATGCTGCGTTTTTTCTGCCAACGCGACCGCTGGTGGAATCCCGGGGTCCGTGGGACCGTAGATCTTGGAAAGGACCGAACCGATCGCCGGGCGACCGCCAATGGATTCGATGCTGCGCCGATCCCAGCCTGTCAGGCACTGAAATGCATCGTGCGCCCCAGAACAACCAACGACGGACCGGACAACGACCAGCCGATCCATAATGGCTGCAAGTTTTGGAAAACATTCACCGATCTGGATGCCAGGAACCGCCGTGTCGATCGGACTGAACTCACCGCGAATCTCACTCGGGGCTTCGGTCTTGATCTCCCACATGTCCTGATGAGGCGGACCACCACCGAGGAAAATGTTGATCACAGATTTCTGCGAGCCCGCATTCGCGTTCCCGAGTGTCGCCTCAGCACGCAGCATGCTGGCAAGATTGACACCACCAACGGCACCCATCGAAAGGCCGCCGATCTTCATGAAGCTGCGTCGAGAGATCCCGTCACAGTAACGTGTGGGTTGTCCAAGAATTGTCAGCATGGCAAACTCCGGCCAGGTTGGCGAGGAAACCGGAAAAACGCAGGTAGCTCGGGGAGAGCCAGAAAGATCATAAGGCGGGTTGTTCAATTATTGACATCGACCAGCGTAGCGACCACTGATTGACGCGAATTTGCTTCGCAGCAAAATCTTCCGTCACAAAAGTGGCCAAGACACGGCAAATTGTCGCAAAATCCTTACTTCAGCGTAAGCCTTTTGATGACCTGCGTCAAGAAAAGGTCCGGATTTGAGGAATTCAACACCGTCGAATTACATCCCGCCCGTTTCATCAAACGAGTCGTTGATCGTGGTGCAGGCAATCTTTCGGCTGATTCGCTTGAGCAGCCCCTTGAGGACCTTGCCGGGGCCTACTTCGTAAAAATCGGTGCAGCCTTCACGCAGCATGAGGTTGATTGAGTCCTCCCAGCGGACGGGATTCACAACCTGACGAATGAGCAGCTGACGAATTTCCTCCGGATCTGAATGTGTCTGCGCATCGACGTTGGAAACCACGGGAATCTCCGGCGAACGGATTTCCACTTCGGCCAGCACTTCGGCGAGGGCTTCATCCGCCGGACACATAATGCTGGTATGAAATGCGCCGGCGACTGCCAGTGGGATCGCTTTGCCGCCGGCCGCTTCCGCCAGCTCAGCTGCTCGCTCACAAGCGGCGTTGTCTCCGCTGACGACGAGATTTCCGGGACACAGATAGTTGGCGATCTGGATTGATCCATGAGCCGACGCTTCGGTGCAAATCTGTTCGACCTGCGGGCGATCCAGCAGCAGAATGCTGACCATGCCCGACGGCGTGGCATCGGCTGCGGCCTGCATCGCTTCACCGCGGCGCTTCACGACACGGAGACCATCTTCGAAAGACATCGCGCTGGCAAAGACCAGCGCGGTGTACTCGCCCAGACTCAGACCCGCCGTGATTTCACATCCCAGCACAATCTCCGGCGAATCCGCACGCAGCTTTTCCAGCGCCGCCAGACTCGTCACAAACAATGCGGGTTGACTGATGACGGTCGAATCCAGTTCCTCAGCCGGACCTTCAAAGCATAACTTTGCCAGGTCGAATCCAAGGATTGGCGCGGCGCGCTCGTACAGTTCACGCGCCTGCGGATACTGTGCGGCCAGCTTGCGGCCCATGCCGACATGCTGCGCTCCCTGGCCGGGGAAGAACAATGCGATTTTGGACATGATTTCACCGTTCAGTTTGTGGCTGACTCAACAGTTCCGTGATTTGGGCGTTGATGTGGTGCTTGTCGATCTCAGTCGCCATCTTCAATGCATTGCGAATGGATTTGTGGTCGCTGGAACCGTGGCAGATGATGCAAATCCCATCGATCCCCAGCAGCGGGGCTCCACCCGATTCCTGGTAGTGAAATTGTTCGGTCAGTTTTACAAGCGTCTGCATCGCAAGGTCGCGTTCGGTGGTCAGCGCTTTCATTAACGCGCCGCCGACGGTTTTGAGCACAAACTCTGCCATGCCTTCGCTGACTTTTAGTACGACATTGCCGACAAAACCTTCGCAGATAATGACATCGACGTCACCGTGAAACACGTCACGCCCTTCGACGTTGCCGATGTATTGCTCTTTGATCGAAGAATTGGCCAGCAGGGCGTGCGTCTCGCGATAAAGGTCGGTGCCCTTGCCTTCTTCGCTGCCAATATTCATCAGGCCAATTCGCGGTTGCTTGGCCCCGAGGAGTTCCCGGGCGTAAACCGACCCCATGACGCCATATTGAGCCAAGTGCTCCGCTCGGGCCGCCGGGTTGGCACCGACGTCGATCAGAACACAAGATCCCTTTGCGGTGGGCATTCGCACGGCGATTCCGGGACGTTTGACGCCCTTCAGAAACAGCCGCGTTCGTAAGCCGGCAGCCACAACCGCCCCCGTGTTGCCGGCGCTCACCACTGCATCGGCATCGCCGGCAGCCATGAGTTGCCAGCAACGGGCAATCGAACAGTTGGGTTTTTCACGCAGCGCAGAGGTCGGCTTTTCTTCCATCCCGATGACGCCGACGGATTCAATAATCCGG
>Ga0154020_10008194_pt1 | contig 12129 bp, 6 predicted proteins | sample Klosneuvirus_201_FD_109709 | JGI IMG/M metagenome (GOLD analysis project Ga0154020, IMG submission 109709) | Active sludge microbial communities from wastewater, Klosterneuburg, Austria - Klosneuvirus_20160825_MG | ecosystem: Engineered > WWTP > Aerobic digester > Activated sludge | place... | reverse complement strand
GGGGTGGTGCCCGAACAACCCGTGGTGGGCGTGCACCCGCTGTTCACCACGGTGACCGTGATGGTTTGCGGCGTGAGGCCACCGTTGCCGTCAGATGCGGTGACTTCCACCAGGTAGGTGTTGTTGGTGTCCGCGTCCGCCGGGGCTTCAAAGTCCGGGGCTGCAGTGAACACCAGCGCGCCGGTGGTGCCGTTGATGGAGAACCGCGCCGCGTCCACCCCACCGGTGATGGAATAGGTCAATACGTCCATATCCCCGTCGGTGGCCACCACGCTGCCCACGGTCGTTGCCGGTTCGGTGACACTGAACGCCGCCGGGGAGGTGAACACCGGCGGGATGTTGACGTTGGTCACCGTGACGGAGATGGCCTGCGTGTCCGTGCGGCCACCACCATCATCCACCTGGACGGTGACCTCATAGATGTTGTTGCCATCCGCATCCCCGGCAGGGCTGAAGACCGGAACCATCACAAAGGACAGTTCACCGGTGGTGGCGTCCACAAAAAACGCCGTGGCGTCCGCGCCGCCCACAATGGAATAGGTCAACACGTCCGAGGGCTCCGGCCCCACCGCGGTGACCGTGGTGACTGCGGGGTTGGATTCGCCCACGGTGACTGCCGCGGTGGCGCCGCCGCCGTTGCTGGTGATGCGCGGGGGCTCATTGACGTCCACCACGGTGACCTGGATGGTTTGCGTGTCCTGGCCGCCCGCCCCGTCACTGACGGCAACCACCACGTCATAGACATTGTCCCCGTTGCCATCCCCCGGGGCCTCAAAGTCCGGCGGCGCCACAAACGTAAGCACGCCGCTGGTGGGGTCCACCTGGAAGAACGCGCCGTCCAGGCCCGCGGCAATGCTGAACGTCAGGACCGCGCCAACATCCGGGTCCACCGCCGTCACCGTGGTCACCGCGGCCTGGTTCTCGGTGGCGTTGGTGGATGCCGTGGCGCCACCACCGTTGCTGATGATGGCTGGCGGTTCATTGGCCGCGGTCACCGTGACCGCAATGGCCTGCGTGTCTGTTCCGCCCGCGCCATCAGAGACCTGGACCACAACGTCATAGACATTGTTGGCGCCGGCGTCGGTGGGCGTCTCAAAGTCCGGAGCCGCAACAAACGCCAGCACGCCGGTGGCCGCCACAATGGAGAACCGTGCGGCGTCCGCCCCCCCGCTGATGGAATACGTCAGCGTGCTGGACGCGTCCGGGTCCGTGGCGGTCACCGTGGTCACCGCCGTCACGTTCTCCGCCACGTTGATGGACGCGGTGGGCCCGCCGCCATTGCTGGTGATTGCGGGCGCCTCATTGGCGTTGGTCACCGTCACCGTGAGGGACTGGAGATCCGCACCGCCTGAACCGTCCGTCACCCGCACCACCACGTCATAGACGTTGTTGGCGCCAAGGTCCGCGGGGGCCTCAAAGTCCGGCGCGGTCACAAACGTCAACACGCCGGACGTGGCGTCTATGGTGAACCGGGCCGCGTCACCTCCGCCAGACACCGCAAAAGTCAACGTGGTGGCGGCGTCCGGGTCGGTGGCGGTCACCGTGGTCACCGCCGTCTGGTTCTCGGCAACGTTGATGGCCGCCGTGGCGCCTCCGCCGTTGCTGGTGATGGTGGGTGTTTCATTGGCGTTGGTCACCGTCACCGCAATGGCCTGGGTGTCCGTCCCGCCGGCACCGTCAGAGACCTGCACCGTGACGTCATAGACGTTGTTGGCGCCAACATCCGCGGCGGTCTCAAAGTCCGGGGCCGCAACAAACGTCAACGCACCGCTGGCCGGATTGATGGCAAACCGGGCTGCGTCTGCGCCGCCGCTGATGGAGTAGGTCAACGTGCTGGCTGCGTCCGGGTCCGTGGCGGTCACCGTGGTCACCGCGGTCTGGTTCTCGTCCAGGGAGATGGACGCGCTGGCCCCACCCCCGTTGCTGGTGATGGACGGTGGTTCGTTGGCGTTGGTCACCGTGACCGCAATGGCCTGGCTGTCCGTCCCACCAGAACCGTCAGAGACCTGCACCGTGACGTCATAGACGTTGTTGGCGCCAACATCCGTGGGGGCCTCAAAGTTGGGTGCGGCCACAAACGTCAACACACCGGTGGCGGCCACAATGGAGAACCGCGCGGCGTCTGCCCCCCCGCTGATGGAGTAGGTCAACGTGCTGGACGCATCCGGATCGGTGGCGGTGACCGTGGTCACCGCTGTCTGGTTCTCTGCCACGTTGATGGACGCGGTGGCGCCTCCGCCGTTGCTGGTGATGGTGGGCGTTTCATTGCCGTTGGTCACCGTCACCGCAATGGCCTGCGTGTCCGTCCCGCCGGACCCGTCAGAGACCTGCACCGTGACGTCATAGACGTTGTTGGCGCCAACATCCGTGGGGGTCTCAAAGTCCGGCGGAGCAACAAAGGTCAACACACCGGTGGCCGCCACAATGGAGAAGCGCGCCGCGTCTGCTCCCCCGCTGATTGAATAGGTGAACGTGGTGGCGGCATCCGGGTCCGTGGCGGTCACCGTGGTCACCGCCGTCAGGTTCTCTGCCACGTTGATGGACGCGCTGGCGCCGCCACCATTGCTGGTGATGGTGGGCGCTTCATTGGCGTTGGTCACCGTCACCGCAATGGCCTGGGTGTCCGTCCCACCGGAACCGTCAGAGACCTGCACCGTGACGTCATAGACGTTGTTGGCCCCGGCGTCCGCGGGGGCCTCAAAATCCGGCGCGGCCACAAACGTCAACACGCCGGTGGCCGCCACAATGGAGAACCGCGCGGCGTCTGCCCCACCGCTGATGGAGAACGTCAACGTGCTGGAGGCATCCGGGTCGGTGGCGGTCACCGTGGTGACTGCCGTCTGGTTTTCTGCCGCGTTGATGGACGCACTGGCCCCACCCCCGTTGCTGGTGATGGCGGGCGCTTCATTGGCGTTGGTCACCGTGACCGCAATGGCCTGGGTGTCCGTCCCGCCGGAACCGTCAGAGACCTGCACCGTGACGTCATAGACGTTGTTGGCGCCAACATCCGTGGGGGACTCAAAGTTGGGTGCCGCCACAAACGTCAACACACCGGTGGCCGCCACAATGGAGAACCGCGCGGCGTCTGCCCCCCCGCTGATGGAATAGGTGAACGTGGTGGGAACGTCCGGGTCCGTGGCGGTCACCGTGGTCACCGCCGTCACATTCTCTGCCACGTTGATGGACGCGCTGGCGCCGCCACCATTGCTGGTGATGGTGGGCGTTTCATTGACGTTGGTCACCGTCACCGCAATGGCCTGGGTGTCCGTCCCGCCAGAACCGTCAGAGACCTGCACCGTGACGTCATAGACATTGTTGGCGCCAACATCCGTGGGGGACTCAAAGTTGGGAGCGGCAACAAACGTCAACACGCCCGTGGCGGCCACAATGGAGAACCGTGCGGCGTCTGCCCCACCGCTGATGGACCAGGTCAACGTTGCCGAGTCCGCGTCGGTGGCGGTCGCCGTGGTCACCGCAGTCTGGTTTTCCGCGGCATTGATGGACGCTGTTGCGGCGCCGCCGTTGCTGGTGATCACCGGCGAAGCATTGAAGTCCAGGTAGTTGGGCGTGCCGTCCCCGTCCCCATCCCCGGTGCCCTCCACCAACGTGCTGATTCCGTCTTCATCATCATCCGGGTCCCGGTAATCCCGCGGCGGAAGGGCGTCCCGGTTCTGCAGCGCCGCGTTGGAGCCGGCGGGGTTGGTGATGCGGTTGGGTCCCACCACGGTGTCATAGACATCCGCCAGACCGTCCCCGTCGGTGTCCACAAAAGAGGCAACCGGAATGCGCCCATTCAGGTCCGGCGTCAGCCCATGGTCATTGGCGCCGTTGGCATTGGCGTCATGGCCTTCCACCAGGTCGGTCACGCCGTCGGCGTCACTGTCGTTGTCCAACATGTCCGGCACGCCGTCGGCGTCGGTCTGGATGGGGGTCAGCGCGGTGCCGCCCACCAGCGCCGGGTTGGAATCAAACGCGTCATCAATGCCATCAAAGTCTGCGTCCACGCCGGAGGGCCCCACCGCTCCGGTGTCTGCCTGGGCCTCCACAACATCCGGGATGCCGTCGTTGTCGCTGTCCACGTCCAGGCTGTTGGCCAGGCCGTCACCGTCGGTGTCGGTGGCGCCCTCCACGGTGTCCAGGACACCGTCGTTGTCATCATCCAGGTCGGCGGTGTCCAGCACGCCGTCACCGTCGGTGTCCGGGTCAAAGGTGCATTCATAAACGGGGTCCGGGAGCACGCCCAAAAAGACCACGTTTCCATCTCCGCCCGCGCCGCTGTAGGTGCCGCCACTTGGCGCCGCCGGGGAGGTACCGCCGGACACGTTCACCGTGGCGCCAGTGCACGTCATGAACACCGCGCCGCCACCGCCGCCACCGCCGGTCCCATCCTCAATGGACGCCGGCGCACCGCCATCTCCACCGCGCGCCTCCACCGTGAGCAGCGGCGTGGTGGCCTGGGACGTGAAAACCACCACGCTGCCGCCGCCGCCGCCACCGCCGCCACCTTCTTGCGGCTGGGTTCCGGCGCTGGCGCCGTTGGCCCGCAACGTCCCGCTGCCCAGGATGCGGCGCGCCCGAACAAACACCATGCCGCCGCCGGGACGGCCCGCGCCCGCATACAGGCGGAACACGTCATCATCACCGGTGCCGCCGCCGCCGCCGCCGCCCATCACCAACCGGGTCACACCGGGATGCCCGTTGCCACTGCCCAGCTCCCACGCGCCGCCGCCCACGCTGCGCAGGTTGGTGCCGCCACGGCCTCCCGCACCACCAAAGCCGCCGTTGGCGCCGCCACCGCCCGCACAGTCCCCATTGGTGCCGCAACCCGCGCCACCCGCAGTACCCGGGCCGCCCGGCCCCTGTTCGGTGCCGGGGTAGAGGTACGCGCTGTTGCTCACGCGGTGGGTGAGCTCATCCCGGTCATCATACGCCGCAGGGATGTCCCGCCGGATGTACATGTGCCGCGGTTGGCCGGCCACGCCTTCCCCGCGCGTGCGTATGGTGATGTCATTGACCAGGCCGTCATCATCTGAAAGTTGCGCGTACATCCCGCCGCGGAACCCCTGCCCGCTGACGTCCACCGCGCCGCCCGCGCCAAAGGAGAGGTTTCCCACCACGTCCACGGCCACCACGCCGCCGGCCCGGCCGTTCCACGCAAACGCCTCCACCGTCCCGTTGATGGTGAGGTCCCGGTACCGGCGCACCACCACCACCTGGTAGCGGCGTATGCCGGACCGCACGGTGCCACTGGCCCCCACCGTGTCCTCGTTGGCGTAGCTGTTGATGAGGCCGCCGCCCACGCCGTCCCCGCTGATTCCAATGGCCCCCAGCACCACCCCGGAGGTGGCGCGCACGTATTCGTACTGCCCTGCAATGAGGTTGCTGTTGTTCACCGCACCGCTGCGGTCATTGCCGCCGGCGCCGTCGGCGTAGTTCCCGCCGGCAGCTTCACTGCTGGTGTCAATGTCCGCCGCCTGCATCTGGAGGATGAGCAGCACATCCCCGGCCACCACGTCTGGCGCGGTGCCCTGCCCCGTGCCCACCGGCACGCTCAGCGCGCCGGCAGCCACGGTCACCGTGCCGGTCGGGGATTCGTAATAACGGTTGAGGACCACGGTGTTTCCCGCCGCCACCGTCAGGTCTGTCCCGGATGGCCCGCAGCTCACCTGGGCCTGGGCCACGCGCGGGGCGCTCCACGCCAGCGCCACGCCCGCCGCCAACACAACAAGCCGTCCGGCCCAACCATTTTGTTTGCACATGGGACACTCCATTCACAGGCGTACCAAGGCCCCACGGTACCGGGCCCACGTAAAGACACGCTGATGTTGCAGCGTAGGCCATCCATGGGGTGCCCCCAACAAATTGGTCAATGTTGTTGAGGTTTGTTGGTGCGCGCAGGTGAGGCAATGCACGGTGATGTGATCCCGGCCTCCCGCTGACGGCGCGGCCGCGTTCACCGCCAACCGGACCCTGGCGCGTCCTGGCCCAAGCGGGCGGCCAGCGCATGGATGAAACACTGCGCCAGAAACATATGACCCGCATCATTGGGATGCCCGTCCGGCGCCAGCGTGTCCGGGCGTTGCACGTGGATTTGCGGAATCTCGGCCACGCTGGCGTTGGCATACCCGCCCACCAGCGCGCGCAACGCGGCGGCCTTGTGCGCATACGCCGCCACCAGGGTGGCGGGGTAACAGCCCCCACCCGGCCCCCGCAGCGGGCCGTTGCCACACTGGTAGGCCTCATCCACGGTGGGCACGCCAAACACCACCCAGGCGTGCGTGGTGGCCAGCGCGGCCAGCACCGGCGCAAACGCCGTGCAAAGTTGCTGGGGAGATTTGTGCGCCACATCCGTGAAAGGCAACAGGGTCACCACGTCCACCCCGTCCGGCGGTGGCCCGCGCAGCAACGCCAGTGCCCGCGGGAGAAACGTGTCCATCACCTGTTCCACCGTCTGGCCGGCGCTGCCCAGGTTGTGCAGCGTGGCGTCAAACGCGCGCGCCACCACGTTGGGATACCGTGCGTCCGTGCGGCTGGCGCCGCTGCCGGCGGTGGAGGATGAACCCAACGTGATGAGCTGGCGTACGCGCGTGGGGCGCGGGTTCCCGGTCATTTCTTGCGGCGCGCGTCCACCTGCTCCTTGAGCGCCTTGAGCTTCTCATTGCCGGGGTCAAACATGAGCGCGGTCTGGAGGTCCTTGAACGCACCGTCCCAGTTTTGCGTGTTGATCTGCTGCACGGCCTTCAAATACAGCGGTTTGGCCTTGGGGTTGGTGGTGACCTCTTTCTCCTGCTTCTCCACCTCTTTCTGCTGCTCCTCGGTGGCCTCATTGAAGCGCAACAATGCGGCCCGCTGCGGCCCGGCAATGTTGCTGGTGTAGAGCTTCCGCTTCCGGTCATCCCGGAGCACGTTGTAGGCCTCGGTGATGCGCTTGTAGATCTTGTTGACCGCGTCTTTGAGCTCCAGGTCCGGCAATTGGTAGAAATTGTCCGGATGCAGGCTGCGGCTTTGCGCGTAATATGCGGTCTTCAATTCCCCCGGCGTGCAGGTGGGCGCCAGGTTGAGGATTTCATAATAATCCATCCCGTCAATGTTCTGCGCCAGTTGTTTGAGGACGGGCCAGAATTGCGGTTCGGTGTAGCTCATGGCTTGGACTCGGTGGCAAAGGACGGTGTGGCGTCAGGCGGGGGCCATCTCACTGCCCGCCGCGTCTTTTTCATGGGGCGCCAGTTTGGTGTCCTTGGCGCGTGACGTGGCGGCCTGCAGCTCTGTTTCAGACAGGCCGGAAGACAGCGTGATGGCCGTGCTGGCCACCTGGCCGGTCTCCTGGTCCCGCGCGGTGACCTTCACAATACCGTCGGTATCAATTTCAAACGTCACCTCCACCTTCACATCCCCGCGGCGGGCCGGGCGCAGGCCGGAGAACTCAAACTCCCCCAGCGGCGTGCACTCTCCACCCATGCGGCTTTCCCCCTGGAAGATCTTGATCTGGACCTTCTCCTGGCCGTCCCGCACGGTGGTGAACGTGCGGGTGCGGTCCACCGGGATGGGGGTGTTCTTGTCAATGATGGCCTCGGTGTAGCCACCCACGGTACCCAGGCGCAGTGTCATGGGCGTGACGTCCAGCAGGAAGCTGCTGGAGCGTTCATTGAGCAGCGCGTTGGCCTGGATGGCCGCGCCCATGCCCACCACCAGGTCCGGGTTGATGGCGCTGTTGGGTTCACGCTGGAAATAATGCCGCACGCTGTTGCGAATGACCGGCAGCCGCGTGGGCCCGCCCACCAGGATGACGCCGTCAATCTCACCGGCGGTCAGCCGCGCGCTTTGCAGCGCTTCATCACAGACCTTGAAGGTGCGCTGCACCAGGTCCATGACCATGTGGTTGAACTGCTGGCGGGTGAGGGTGGCTTCCAGGTCAAAGCTCATGCCCTCGGCGTCGGTGTGGACCAGCGGCACGTGGATGGCCGCGCTGTCCGCGTCGCTGAAGGTGTTCTTGGCCTTCTCTGCGGCGTCCTTGACCTTTTGCAGGGCGTAGCGGTCGGTGGAGAGGTCCACGTTGTGCTGCTGCTTGAAGCCCGCCAGCAGCCACTGGAGGATGCGGTCATCAAAATCATCCCCGCCCAGGTAGGTGTCCCCGGCGGTGGCCAGCACCTCAAACACATCCGTCCCTATTTCCAGGATGGATACGTCAAACGTGCCGCCACCCAGGTCATAGATGGCCACCTTCTGGTTGAGGTTGTTGCCAAACCCGTACGCCAGCGCCGCGGCGGTGGGTTCATTGAGGATGCGCAGCACCTCCAGCCCGGCAATGCGCCCGGCGTCCTTGGTGGCCTGGCGCTGGTTGTCATTGAAGAACGCCGGGACGGTGATGACGGCCTTGGTCACCGGGTGGCCCACAAACGCCTCGGTGATGGCCTTCATCTCCTTGAGCACCATGGCGCTGATTTCTGGCACCGCGTAGATCTGGTCCCGCACGGCAATGCGCACGCCGCTGTTGGGGCCCTCCACAATGGCGTAGGGCATCACCGCCCGGGCCTTCTTCACCTCATCCGAGAAGAAGTAGCGGCCAATGAGCCGCTTGGCCGAGGAGATGGTGTTCTCCGGGGAGATGCACATCTGCTTTTTGGCATCATTGCCAACCAGGACGCTGCCGTCCTCCAGAAAGCTCACCACGCTGGCGTGGGTGAGCTCTCCCCATTCATTGGGAATCACCACCGCCTGGCCATCTTGCACAATGGCCACGCAGGAGTTGGAGGTGCCCAGGTCAATCCCCATGGCCACTTCTTGCGCCATTGTGTCCGTCCCCATCACCCGTGGCGCCGGTTGAAGGCAGGCCCACAGTTTGGTTGTTGGTCACCCGCCTGGTGCGCCACGTTGAAGGCTGCCCCAAGGGGTGGGAGTCCATGCTACGGCATGCGCCCCGGCCGTCCAACCCCTGGCCGGGCAAGGCGGTTGCCCGGTCCCGGGCGTGGGGGTTTGTGGGTGGTGGCAATGGTTGCGGCGCGGTGGACTGCTCCCTACCATTGAGACAGCGGGTCTGGACCCGCACAAAGGCGGTCACGCAACAATGGTTGGCATCCACGCACTGGGGTACCTTGGCAATGAAGCGGAGCGCGTGAGTTGTGCGCTGCATGAGCTGCGGGGGACGCTCAAGGCACCCGAGGGCACCATCGGATTTGGTCTGGCCCACTACGTGGACGACCGTTTGCTGCTCAACCTCAAACCCGCCCCGGTGGCGGCGGACACGTCTTTGGAAGAGCTGGTGGGGCCGCTGAAGACCAGCACGCTGCTGGGCAACTTCCACGTGGAGGCCGAGGCGGGCCCGTACAAGTTCCGCACCTGGGCGTTTGCCATGCGGGGCGGCGGGACGGCCGGGGAAGACCTGGCCAGCCGTTTGACCCAGGGCCTTCCGGACATGTTGCGGCGCAACATGGCGGGGGACAGCGTGGCCGAGGCCGCCTTCCACCGCTTTCTGGACACCCTTCAGGAAGAGGCGCGGCTGGAGGACCCCATGGTCCCGGCCAAAGCCGTGGACGTGGCGCTCAAGAAGACCCTGGATGCGCTGCATTCCGCCGGTGACGTCCTGCTTCTGGTGTCCAACGGCCGCTTTGTGGCCGGCATCCACAACGGGCTGGGCCTGGCCTACAACCTGCGCGAAGGCATCCTGGCCTGCCAGCGCTGCGCCATGGACAAACACGCCATGGACAACTTCCCGCTGCGTGAAAGCCACCGCCGCTACCGCGGTGTGATGCTGGTGGGCGGCCTGGAAACGCCACCGCCGGGATTTTTGCCCGTGCCCATTGGCCAGACGTTGTCCATTGGCCGCAAGCTGGAAGTGGTCCTGCACTGACAAGGCTGAGAACGCCGGATTGGCAAGCCTTGCCCTCCCAGAAAAAGACACTTCATTTCTACGCGTCTGTTGCCTGCGCTACGTCGCCCGGCGGTTGAAACCGCGGGCTTGAAAGAGCGCCAAGCCGGCCCGGAGGCCGGCTCTTTTTTGTAGAGGCGGGGACGGGCACGCGCCTCCTGTCATCGCACAGCATGCGCGGTCTTGCCTGCGGTCCGCCGGCCAAAAGAAAACGCCACGGGCTTGGGTGAAACGCCTTGGCAAGCGAGGGCGCCGTAGATCCGTGGATCTCCGACGAGAGCCGGCCTCAGGGCCGGCTTGGCGCTCTTTCAAGCCCGCGGTTTCAACCGCCGGGCGACGTAGCGCAGGCAACAGATGCGTTGAAGTGAAAGGGTCTTGTTCTGAGCCCCAAGCCGTCGTCTTCCACGCCTGCGCTGGCCGCAGCATGCCTGACCGATGACAACGCATGCTCACACGCGCCCCTCCACAAACGCATCAATCATGGCGCGCGCCACGCTTGGTGGCGGCGGAATGGGCGGCAGCGCGTCTTTGGTGAACCACCCAGCCTCGGCAATCTCCTGCTGATCCACCACAATCTCCCCGTCCTGGTACTGCGCCACAAAGGCCACCATGAGGCTGTGGGGGAACGGCCAGCCCTGGCTGCCAAAATACCGGAGGTCCCGGACCCGCACGCCCACCTCCTCGTGGATCTCGCGGTGGATGGTGTCCTCCAGGGATTCTCCGGCTTCCACAAAGCCTGCCAGCGTGGAGAACATGGGACGGGGAAACCGCGTGGACCGGGCCAAGAGCACCGTGTCCCCGCGCCGGACCAACACAATCACCGCCGGGGTGACGCGCGGCCAGTGTTGCGTCTTGCACGCCGTGCAGCTGCGCGCGCGGTGGGCCTGGTCCCGCTGCGTGGGGGCCCCGCAGGTCCCGCAGTACCGGTGGGTGCGGTCAAACGTGGCCAGCTGCACCGCGCGGGACACCACGCCGGCCTCGGCGCCAGACAACACGGAAAGCAGGCCGCGCAACGGCACAAACGTAAGGCCCGCGTCCGGCGTGGTGGACCCTTCCGCCACGTGCAGCACCACGTCCACGCCGTCCAGGCGCCCCACCATGATGGGGCTGGTGACGCCCAGCGCTTCCAACGTCTCCACGCGCGGGAGGGTGGTGGCGCCCTGGGCCAACAGCACCTCGCCCTGGGGATTGCACACCACCACGGCCACCGGGTTGCTCAGCGGCGTGGGCAACGCGGCAACGGGTTGGAACTGCGGCGGGAGTTTCATGGCGGGTCCTGGGGTGGCTGGGACAACAACCGGTCCATGGCGTGTTGAAGCGCAGTGGCGTCGGGCCGGGCGTGCAATGGTCCCTGGAAGACACCCTGGACAAAAACGAACATGGCCGGCAGGTGGAACACGTCGTATTCGGCGGTCAACGCGGCGGCGTCCAGCGCATCCACCTCCAGCAGGTGCGCCACCGGTGACGGCGGAGCGCGGCCCAGCACGGCCTTGAGCGCGCGGCACGCACCACAGGACACCTGCGTAAAGACGACAAGCGAAACGCCCGCGCGTTTCTCCATGTCCTGGTGGAATCCTGCCTGGCCAACCTGGGTCAACATCATGGGCCCCTCCCGGTGTAGCGGAGCAGGCTGCGGCAGGCACATGACCGCGGTGTCAGCCCCCACGGGTCCGGCAGCATTGCGGTGGGCCGGGCCGTCACGTCGGGAACGGAGCGCGCGGGCACCGCTGGCCTGCGGCTTGCTCAAGGCGGCGCCATGCGGCTGGTCCAGGTCCTGGTTGTGGTGATGGCGGTGGCGCTGTGGGGTTCCACCGGGGCGTGGGCAGTGGTGGATGGGAAGCCGGCCACGGGGTGTGCGTTGCCCACGGTGGTCATGGTGGACGGGCCGGTGTGTTCGGGGGTGCTGGTCCACCGCCGCGTGGTGGCCACCGCGCGCCACTGCGGAAACCCGCACCTCATTGGATTTGGTGACCGCCTTTCCGGCGCCACCGTGGTGCGGCGGGTGGACCATTGCGAAAAGCCGGTGGGCGAGGGTTTTGGCCAGGACGTGCAGTTCTGCGTGTTGACGGATGATGCGCCGGACCTCCCCATCACCCCGCCGCTGTGGGGCTGTGAAGTCAACGCGGCCCTGGTGCGGGATGCCCCGGTGTGGATGGCCGGGTTTGGCCGCACCCAGGCAAGTTCGGTGGTGGGCGCGGGTGGAAAACGTATGGCGCGGGGGCGGGTGGTGGAAGCGTTGGGCGGGAGCATCCGGGTCACCAGTG
>Ga0154020_10008193_pt1 | contig 12129 bp, 9 predicted proteins | sample Klosneuvirus_201_FD_109709 | JGI IMG/M metagenome (GOLD analysis project Ga0154020, IMG submission 109709) | Active sludge microbial communities from wastewater, Klosterneuburg, Austria - Klosneuvirus_20160825_MG | ecosystem: Engineered > WWTP > Aerobic digester > Activated sludge | place... | reverse complement strand
TCATCCATTGCCGAGTTGGTCTTGCGGATAATGCCCTTGCCGTTCTCGGCGACCTCATCGTCAACTAGCAGGGCGCCAAACAGGCCTTTGCCTTCCGCCAGGTTGTTAGCGATGCGCTCACCCGCACGTGAGATTCCCACAGCGTGATCAGATGTATCTTCCACATTCTGGATCGTGCGCTTGACGCGCTGCGCGGTGTCTGCGTCGTTGAGAATCATCGAGAGCGTGCCGTCGCCGGTATTGACCTTGTTGGTGATGTCGCGGATGTCAGACGTGATCGACTTGCCGTCCTCGCTCATCGTGCGGATGTTGTGCGTGGTGTCGCGGATGTCGTCGGCGACTTTTTCGTCGTAGAGCACCGTTCCTACCGGGCCCTTGCCGGTGCGAACATCCTTGACGATTGCATTCACTTCTTTGAGCGTGTCGATCGCAATGTCGATGCCCTCATCAATCTTGGAGATGCTGCGGCTGGCGGACGTGAACACATCTTCAAGCAGAGTGCCCTGAATGGCCGTGCCGGAGTCAAAGTCCGGCTTGCGCGGGTCGCCGATTCCGATTACTACGGTTTTGCCGCCAAAAGCGCTGGACGAGATGATTTCGGCTGTAGCCCCCTCGTGAAGTTGAATCGACTCATCAAGGGTGAAAGTAACTTCCACCTGTCCGTTGCGCGGATCCACATACAGCTTGCGTACCTGGCCCTTGGGAACGCCGCTGACCCAAACCGGCGCACTCTCCGAGAGGCCGCCAACCTGCGGGAATACCGCACGATAGCGCTTGTCTTTCGCCTCCCAGGGCATCTTGATCTGGCCCGTACCGCCAAGCTCAATGGCAAAGTAGAGCGCCACGCCGACTGCGGCCAGAAAGACCAGACCGACGATAATCTCGCGCGATTTCATTTGAGTTCCTCCGGTTGTTCCGGGCTGAGGTCTTGCACTTCAGGCTTCGGTTGCGGCAAAGCTTCAGGTTCGGGCGCCAGCGGCTCAATGGCTGTCTTATCCGCAGGCACTGCAATTGAGCTGTCTTCCTGCTCGGGTTCTTCTTCGTCCAAGACGTAACGGCCGGATGCAGTGCGGCTTTGTGTGTCCTCTTCAGTTTTGGAGAGATCGACGAGTTCGTCGTCGTCTTCTTCCGTGACCACCTGGCGGCCGGAAAGCGTGGTTGGCGCGTTGGGCGTAACTTCCTCAAGATCGCGCGCATTGACGGGTTGCGCGCCCCGCACCGTCGCGTCTGAAGCCACGCCCAGGCGTGTCTGTTCGCTGTCTTCGACAGGTTGCGCGCCGCGTACAGTCTCATCGCCGGAAATGCCGTGAGCGGTCGTCTGTTCGGCGCGGCTTCGCTCAGGGGGGATTTCGTCAAGCAGCACAAAGCCCTGCATGATGGTGGTGTCGCCGCCCGCCGTCTGCGGCGCCGCGGGCGGCTCAACGCGCATGGAAGGATGCTCCATGCCCGGGGCACGGCCGGTGCCGATGGCTGCGTGGCTGCGCATCGAGAGCGCGCCCTCTTTGCCACCGGTAATGAAGTGGCGAACCTCGGGGATGGTTGAATTGCGGATTTCATCGGGCGTGCCAATCTGGATCATCTTGCCCTTGTAAAACATGCCGATGCGGTCAGCGATGAAGTATGCGCTCTCCATATCGTGCGTGACGACGATGCTTGTGACGCCGAGTTTGTCGCGCAGCGAATTGATCAGCTTGTCCACCTCACTGGCGATCACGGGATCAAGGCCCGAAGACGGCTCATCGTAGAGCACAATCTGGGCATCGAGCGCGATCGCGCGCGCCAGCCCCGCGCGTTTCTTCATGCCGCCGGAGATTTCGGCGGGGTATTTGTCTTTGTCCGGCCAGAGGTTCACCAGCTTGAGCTTTTCTTCGATGATTTCGGCGCGCTTTTTTCTGGAGTGGCGCGTGTGTTCGAGCAGCGGCAGCTCGACATTCTCGAACACTGTCAGCCAAGCAATCAAGGCGCCGCTCTGGAAAAGCACGCCGAACTTGCGCCGCATGTCGGCCAGTTCGCGGCCGGACATCGTGGTGATTTCTTCGTTCTCAACGCGGATGCTGCCTGCATCCGGTTGCATCAGTCCAACCAGATGGCGCAGCGTGACCGACTTGCCCGTGCCGGAATAGCCGATGATCACGAACGTTTCGCCCTTGCGCACGTCAAAAGTCAGGCCGTCAAGGATCTGCCGCCCGCCCAGCTTGGTGTGAACGTCCGTGAATTCCACCACGGACGCGCCGATGGCGGCCTTCGTGCGTGCGGGAATTTCAGACGTTTGCGCCATGCGACCTCTAAGCCCCGGTAATCAGCGCCTTCACTATTCTATAGAAGCTGGTCAGCAAGTAATTGAAGAACACGATCAGCGTCAGGCTGGCAACAACGGTATTGCGGCTGGCTGCGCCAACACCCACGGCGCCGCCGGAAGTGCGCATGCCGTAACTGCACGCCACGGTGGCCGCAGTCAGGCTGAACGCCAGGCTCTTGAGCGCACCCCAGTAGATGTCCAGCGGCTCAACACCGTTTCGTGCGTTGCGGATGAAATCGCTGAACTGCACGCCCAGCTGGACGCGCGCCACTATCGCCCCGCCCGCGATGCCCACACAGGTCGCAATCACGGTCAGGATCGGCCCCATAATCGCATAACCCAGCAAGCGCGGCATCACCACGAAACTAACGGGATTGATGCTCATGACATCAAGCGCGTCGATCTCTTCGCTGACTTTCATGGTGCCGATTTCGGCGGCCATGGAGCCGCCCACGCGCGCCACAAGTACGAAGGCTGTCATCCACGGGCCCAGTTCGCGCACCATGCCGGCGGCAATAATGATGCCGACCAGGCTGGTCTGGTTGAAGCGTGACAACTCAATGCCAGTCTGAAGCGCGAACACCATGCCCACAAGCATCAGGAAGAAGCAGGCGATTGGCAGCGACTCCACGCCAATGACATACATCTGGGTGAAAACTGCGCGGCTGCGCTTGTACAGGTCCGTGACGTGGCCCAGTGCGTTGAGCAACATCACCAGCGTGTAGCCCGCGGTGCGGAGAAAATTCAGCGGCCAGATGTTCTCGGATGCGTTCACGGGCGAATCTTGATTCCCCAGAACAGGCGCGTGTAGCGGTCATCGGGCCCGTGGTGGTAACCCAGCAGGCCATAGAGAAGATTGAAGTCTTCCACATCTCCCGGCTGCGGCCCATACACATCCGGGAGGCGATCTTTGGCCTGCTTTTCAACGGTCCAATGAAACAGCGGAGCCAGGCTCAAATCGATGTGGTTAGGGTCTTCCTCATAGTGGAAAATATCAAACATGAAGCTGACGGCTGTCTCTTTGGGGCCCACGCGAACTGTGAGGAACTTGAACAGAGGGCCATAGGTCCGGTCGAACTTCTCGTCGTTGAACGGAAACAACGAAAGCATCTCGAACGTCACCGTGTCATCGACATCCTTCTTGTACTTGAGGAATGGCCAGACCCTGATCAGGTCTTTGGTGCGGATCGTGCCGTCGGGCTCGGGCAGGTAGCGCCGGAAGTTCGCGAAGAAGATCGGGAAAATCTGGTAGCGCTCTTCGCGGTACCAGGGCGTGATTTCATCGAAATACCAGAAGATCGGCCAGAGCGCTGAAATCGCGGTGTTGCCGTTGGTTACCGAGTAATCCCAAAGCGGCCAGAACCGGTATTGTTCAAAGTTCTTTCCCTTGCCAAAGCGGAATATGGGCCAGAACAAATCAAGAATGGTCGTATCCGTCAGGTCCGCGCGCGTGTAGCTGAACATCGGATAGTTCAGGATGAACAACATTGAAAAGTTGAACGTGACTGGTGTTTTTGCAAAACCAAAAAACGGATAGCTGAGCAGCGCTTCGCGCGGATACTTGCGGTCCATGCGGTCGCGATCGTAGCGGAAGAGCGGCCACAGGATCGTCCAGCGGTCCGCTACCGGTATCTCCTTCTTGCCGCCGGTAACAGGGTCGTCCACTTCCTTCCAGATTTCCGTACGCGAGAAAAATGGCATCACGCCGTAAGTGCGATAGCCCGGTCCATAGCCCCACTTCACGATCGGGAAGGGCAGGTAATAGGTCACGCGCCCCTGCCGGCGCAGCTCTACGTAAAGAGGAAACATGACAAAGCGGATTTCGTCGTTTCCAAAAACGCCTTTGAGGTTGCCGCCAAAGGGCGCTACCGCAAAATGCGAACCCTCAATCGAGCTGTTGCCGCCAAACACCAGCGGGAAAAACCAGTAATCCAGCTCGCGGTGGCCCGGTGAAAGGCTGACATCGTTCCAGTAGAAAAACGGCAGAATCTGAACTTTGGTTTCGTGTCGGCCTTCCCAGCCGCGCTTCTCGCGGTCTCGATAAAGCCCGATGGGGTAGAAGAACGTCTGCTCTTCCTGTTCGCGCACCGGGTCGCGCGTGTAGCTGTAGAACGGTCGCACGTTGACTTGCGTGAATCCGTCAGGGCGCTTGGTGGTATCGAAGAAAGGGCCCGCAGCGCGCGTCGTGGTAGCGCCGGTCTCCGGGTCAAAGTCCTGACGGAACGCAGGCCAGGCATAGGTGCGCGAGCGCGGGCCTTCGGGCACGACCGCGCATGCCTGCAGCGCCATGACGACGAGCGGCAGCGCGATGGCCTTCAATGTGTGCGAAGCAAATCGGCAAATGCGGCTCATGCAGCCTTACGCTCTGTTGACAGGGGAACTTCAGGGCGCAGTCTAGCGGCCAACGCCGGAAGTCGCCAGCGCAGCCTCTTGGGGCGCCTCTCTCAATTCTTGCTCGAACTGGGCTTCCGTCTCGTCGAGAATCTCGTGGAACTCCTCGCGCGTGTTCACGCGGTTCATGCGCGCCCGGATCGCGGGACTGCCCTTGACGTCGCGGATGTACCACGTTGCGTAGCGGCGTACGACCTGGCAGGCGTGCGTGATGTTGAATGATTCAAGCAGCAGCTCAAAATGCTCACGCAGTACCGACAGACGCTCAAGAGAACTGGGGGCGGGCGTTATCACGCGTCCGTATTTCTGCATCTCGTCGATTTCACGGAACAGCCAGGGCCGGCCCCAGACGCCGCGGCCGAGCATGATGCCGTCGCACCTGCTTTGTCGCAGCACGCGCATGGCGTCTTCGGGCTCCTTCACATCGCCTGAGGCGGTAACCGGAATCTTGAGCGCGGCTTTGAGTTCGCCGGTGCGCTCATGGTTGGCAAAGCCCGTGTAACCCTGTTCGCGCGTGCGCGGGTGAATCGTCACGCCGACCATGCCTGATTCTTCGGCCAGCATGCCGATTTGCAGGAAATTGAGGTGGTTCTCGTTCACGCCCGCGCGAAACTTGACCGTGACCGGTATCTTGACGGCTTTGACCATGGCTTCAAAACACTTCGCGGCGCGTTCGGGATAGGCCATCAGTGCGCTGCCTGCGCCGCACTTGCCAATCTTGGGCACGGGGCAGCCCATGTTGAAATCGATGATGTCGTAGCCTTCGTCTTCAGCCATCCTGCACGCATCGGCAAGCCACTGCGGGTTATTGCCGGCGAACTGGATGCCGATGGGGCGTTCGTCGTCGCGGAAAAACTTCAGCGTCATCATCTTGCGGTTGTGGTGCAGAAAACTCTCGACCTTCAGCATCTCCACGTAAACCAGACCCGCGCCATAACGCTTGCAGATCACGCGATAGGCACGGTTCGAAATGCCGCACAAAGGCGCGGCCATCAGGTTGTTGCGAAGGGTCAAGCTGCCAAGTTTCATGCAAGATTCCGTAGCAATGATGCAAAGTATGAATATTTCATGAGTTATGGTCAATTGGGGGTGCTGCTTTCATGTCGAAATAAATGGAACATGAGGGCCATCCATGGCGTAGAATAGTTGGCTCAATACTTGGGCGGCCTGGGGCTGATGGCCGCCGAAATGGAGACCAAAAATGAACAAGCTTGCACTGGTGTTTGCTGGTACGAGTTTGCTTGGAAGTTGGCTTGGCGCCGCCACGCAACATGGCGCTGCGTTGACATGGTTGCAGGAGAAGCCGGGCGTAACACTGCGCGTCAAAGCGGAGAATCGCACGGTGGAGGTCAATGGCCAGTCTGTGCGCATTACCGTTGAACGTGATGGTTCGCGCTTCTGCTTCAGCAAGGAAGCAGATGGTTCCGTGACGGTGCTGGTCACGCGCGATGGCACCAACGATGAGCGCAAATATGAAAGTGAAGCCGCGTTGAAGGAAGCGGATGCAGAGTTACATGCACTATACGCGGGCAAGACCGTCAAGGTGTTCGCCGAGAGTGCGCCAGCCGAACGCGACGCGGGCGGCGAGCATCCTGATTTTCGTGGCGGCGCAGAGGGCATGGAAGCATTCCGTCAAGGCGTTGAACGGATGAAGCAGGGCGAAAGCGGCCTGATGGCCGATGGCGACTTGAATGATGCCGAGATGAAGCGGCTGAGCAAGGAAGCGCGTGAACGCCTCGAGCGCGACATGCGCCGCCTGGAAGAGCGCGATCGCGAGAACGGCAAAGAGCGCGATCCTGAGGACAAGACGGAAGAAGCCGAAAGTATCTCGCAGGATCGCTACCACGCCAGTCTGCGCGCGCTGGAGCGCTCACTGCTTGATCGGTGCAGTGCGCTCAAGAGCGGTGCCAACGGCGAAACCTTTAAGAGCCTCGATGACGTGGGCGGCAAAATCAAAGACACCTACGCCGACCTGCGCGACAAGGTGCTCGACGAAAGCAAGAAGACCTGGGGCCAGACGTTGGAACAGGGCCGCAAATTCTTTGATGAGTACAGTGCTCAGCTCGACGCCTGGGAAAAGAAGATCGGCGGCGATGCCAAGGCGCCCAATCCCTATGAGGACATGCGCGATTCGGAGCGCCGCCTGATTCGTCGGGTTAAGAATCTGCGCCGCGCCGGCGGCGACAAGTTTGAGGACATCCTCGACAACTACGAGGACAAAATCAAAGACACCTATGCCGATATGTTCGACAAGCTGAAGGACGACGGCACAGCGGCCTGGAAACCGGTAGGGGAGATGCACGTGAAATTTGCGGCCCAGATGGAGGCCGACCTCGACAAAGTAGCGATGCAGATTGACAGCGCCAAAAAGCCGCAAGAGCGTGAGCCTCAGCCGGAGGTGAAGGAGCCGCCCAAGGATCCGGACTGGAAGGACAACCAGTCGCCCGAGCGCGACGTTGACCTGCCCCCGGGCGAGGTAGCGGACGTTGTCGGGGGAGTGCGCGTTTCGAGACTGACGCCGCTGGTGCGCAAGCAACTCAACCTGGACAACGGCCTTTCGGTGAATGAAATCGTAAACGCCGATGGCATTCTGGCCGAGTCCGGCCTTGAGGTGTACGACATCATCCTTGAAGTCAATGGCGAGAAAGTGGACACCCGCACCGCCCTGCGCGAAGCAGTAGCCTCGCTCAAGAAAGGTGAAGATCTCAAGCTCACCATCATGCGTGACGGCAAAAAGGAAACTCTGAAAGTCAAACGCTAGAACGAACAACCAGACAGGGGGCGGCCTTCGGGCCGCCCCATTTTGTTGGGTTGGTCACATGCTGGGCTCAAGGGGGAAAACATTTGGAAAGCGTGGACAATCCCGCAAGTAGCGCAGGATCAAGGCTCTGTGTCGAGCATAGGCTTGGGCGTGATTTCCAGCGATTGACGGGTGAACAAGAACGCGTAAACAAGATGCTTCGTTCTCCGGAGCCATGTCATGGATGCCGCCACGCTCAATGCGTTTTGTGCTGCCCGAGAACTGACCTTTGTCGAAACAGTCGTAAAGCAAGGTACGAAGGGTGCGTGGTTTGAAGACCGCAAGCGCACACGGCGTTTTGTCGCCGACGCAGACGTAACCGAGGCCGTGCGCAAGATGCGCCCCGTGCCGCCCCTGTTTGCCTCCAAGCCGGGCGATGTCAAAGTAGCCTGAAATGCGCTCTTGCCGCTGAGCTTGCGCCCCGCCACACTCGCGCGTCATGGCTGATTCCGTCAAGGTCGCGCGGCTTGAACACACGCTCAAGGGTGCCAGCGCCGCGTGGATTCTTTATGACGTAGCCAACACGGTTTACGCCGCCGTACTCACTTACATCTTCACGCCCTTTGCTGGCGGAAAATTCGGCACCCGCGGCGCCATTGGTCTCGTCGCCGGCGCGGCTATGGTGTTTTCAGCGTTTTCGTTGGACGTTTTTGCAAACCTCGCCGATCGCACAGGTCGGGCCCGCATATATCTGGTGCTTTCCACGCTGATCTGTATCGGCGGACTGGCGTGCTTTGGCGCCACAGACTCGCAGTTTCTCACCATGGCGGCCTTTTTCACGGCCACGCTTTGCTACAACACGGCGCTGGTGTTTTACAACTCGCTTTTGCCCAGCGTTGCCGACGATCGTCACCAAGGATTGGTGTCTGGGCTCGGTGTCGGATTAGGCTACATCGGCACGCTGATTATCGTGCTCCTGCTCGATCTGCCCAACAAATACGGTTATGGCACGACGTTCGCGATTGCCGCGGGCATCTTTCTGTTGCTGGCCACGCCATGTTTCCTGCTGGTCAAGGAGCGCCGCGTGATTGAGCGCCAGCCCGTGAACTGGACGCTGATCCGTGCGCAAATGGGCACGCTGTTCCGCACCGTGAAAGGCCTGCCGCAGGACCGGCCCATGATGTGGTTTCTGCTGGGGAATTTCTTCTGCGTTGACGTGCTCAACACGGCCATCCTGTACTTTGGCGATTTCACGGTGAGCACGTTCTTCAAGAATACAGGCAGCGCAGATCATCCCGTATGGCTGGCGCGCATGCCGCTTGAGGTTTTCGGACTCCAGATTGAGACAGCGAGCGGCATCCTCAAGCTTGCGGGAACTTCGCTTAATGTGCTGGCTTTGATATTCGGCGTGTTGCTGGGTTTCACCAGCGACCGCTTCGGCGCCTTGAAAGTCTTGCGTTTGTCGGCACTGTTCCTGGTGCTGGGTTTGTTGGGCACGGCGGCCTTTGCGGGCGTGAATCTTGGTTTCTACCTGCTCATGATCTGCGGCTTTGGCGGCCTTGGGCTGGCCGGAATCTGGACGGCGGGCCGCAAACTCCTGATTGAACTGGCTCCGCGCGAGCGTCTGGCGCAGTACTTCAGCCTCTACGGTCTGACTACGAAAGTCTCGATCATCGGCTCGGCCGTGTTCGGCACCATTGTGGATCAGGTGACACGCGCCACGGGCAACGACCTCGCTGCGTGGAAGGCGGCGCTTTATTTTCAGGCAGTGCCGCTCACGCTGGGCCTGTTCTTCCTGATGCTGGTGCGCAAACCCAAACCGGTAACTGACGAGTTATCGACAACTTGAAGTGCGCGCGCGCGGGCCTACTGTGTTTGCGCCCTGGAGCCAGACATGAAAGCTACACGCGATGCCTTTGGACAAGCCCTGCTCGAACTCGGACGTGAAAACCCCAACGTCGTCGCATTGACCGCCGACCTTGGCGAAAGCGTGAAAACGGGCGCCTTTGCCAAAGAATTCCCCAATCGCTTTTTCCAGATGGGCATCGCCGAGGCCAACATGGTCGACGTTGCCGCCGGCATGGCCACTGTGGGCAAGATTCCCTTTGCTACCACGTTCGCTATTTTCGGCACGGGCCGCGCGTGGGAGAGCGTGCGCAACACCGTGGGCTACCCCAAACTCAACGTCAAAATCGCCTGCACGCACAGCGGACTTGGCGTGGGCGAAGACGGCGCATCGCACCAGGCCCTTGAAGACGTGGGCGTCATGCGCGTGATTCCCGGCATGACTGTCGTCGTTCCAGCCGATTACGCCAGCGCCTACAAAGCCACGAAGGCCGTAGCCGCGCATGTTGGCCCCTGCTACCTGCGACTGGGTCGCCCGGCAGTGAAAGTCGTTTACGACAAAGAGTTCGAGTTCAAGATCGGCAAGGCCAACATTCTGCGCGACGGCAAAGACATCGCGCTGATTGCCAACGGTCCGTGCCTGGCGTTCGCGTTAGAGGCTGCCGATGAACTGGCCAAGCAAGGTGTGCAGGCGAGTGTGGCTGATTTCCACACGGTCAAGCCGCTCGACACCGACACGCTTGTGAAACTGGCCGAGCGCTGCAAGCGCATCGTGACTTGCGAGGAACACAACGTGATCGGCGGCCTGGGTTCGGCCTGTGCCGAGGCGCTCGCGAAGCTGCGTCCCACGCCGATGCGCTTTGTGGGCACGCAGGACACCTTTGGCGAAAGCGGCAAGATTGTTGATCTGTGGAAGAAGTACGGCATCGACACGGCCGGCATTCTCAAAGCAGCACGCGAGTTGTTATGACTTCCTGGTACGCGTCAGCTTGAACTCGGCGAGCAGCTTTTCAGCATCGCCTGAGCCTGCGTCGGCCGCCTTGTTCAACAGGTGGCCCGCTTTGTAGCGATCCATGGCCGCGCCGTTGCCCGTAAAATATGCCTTGGCTGCAACCACCATGGCGCTTGGCTCGCCGCCATCGGCAGCGCGGGTAATCCAATCCATTGCCTTCTTGGAATCAGCGGGCCCGCCGATGCCCTCCAGCATACAGCGGCCGGCGTTGAACATGCCAAGTGCCAGTCCCTTGTTCGCGGCCGCCAAGAATAGCGCACGGGCTTTGGCCGCGTCCACAAGCACACCTTGGCCCTGCTCGTACATGCTGCCAAGGTTGTTGCTTGCCATTGCCACGCCCAAGGCCGCGGCTTTCTCGTAGTGTCCGCGCGCGACGGCTGGGTTGGCTGCCATGCCTGTGACGCCCTGGTAGATAACTCCCAAAGCGCAACTGGCGTGACCGCTGCCGTAGTTCGCCGCTTGCTGAAGCCACACAATCGATTCCCGAAGCGAAGCGCGATCTGTCGAACGCGCAAAGAGCGCGACGCCCAACAACAGCATGGCGTGAGCGTCACCATGTGACGCGGCTTGCAAGAGTTCCTTTACGCGCTCGGGCGGTATGTTGTTGTTGACCCACCAGACCAGACGGCCTCGCGTGTCCAATTCCTTGCGCAGGTCATTGGCAAGCGCTTCATATGGCGAAGGAGGTGCGTCTTGATCTGTCGAAATCGGTATCAGCCCGGGATCAGTCTTGGTGCGTTCTGTGGCGGCCGGCCTGGCGGGCGCAACCGGCAGCGGCGCAACCGTGGCGGCGGGAATCTCGCGCGTTTCAGGCGGCGGCGTGGCCAAGCCGCGCGCTTTGGCAATCGCCTGTTGGCGGCGAATGGCCGTGCCCTTGGGTGCAAGTTCGCCCACGACGCGCGGCTTGTAGCCGCAATGCGGGCACGACTCATTTGTTTCGTCGTAGGACTGCGAACAATTGCGGCAGGTAATCATTCCGCTTCCTTGTCGCCCGGCCCGTTCACTCCGCCTTGAGGTTGCGCGTCATCAGTTCAATGACGGCGTCCCGCGGATCTGTGCCTTCATATAACACGCGGCACGCCTGTTCCACGATAGGCATTTCAACACCTGCATGCGCCGCCAGAGCTTTCAGGGCTTTGGCCGTGTTGAATCCCTCTACTTCCATCTCCTGCGAGGCGATGATCGCTGTCGGTTTCTCACCCTTGCCGACACGCACGCCAAAAGCGCGGTTTCGGCCATGGGGCGATGCGCAGGTGGTGTACAAATCGCCCACGCCGCTCAGCCCGTAGAATGTGCGCTCTATTGCGCCAAGCGCAATTCCCAGCCGCGTGATCTCGGCCAAGCCGCGCGCGACCAGTGCCGCTTTGGCGTTATCGCCGAATCTTAGTCCTTCAAGAATGCCCGCTGCAATCGCGACGACATTCTTGGCCGCGCCTGCAAGCTCTACGCCGAGCAGATCATCGCTTGCATAGGCGCGGAACGTCTTGCCGCTGACCAGCTTTTGGGCTGCCTGGGCATGCTCTGCATCGCCGGCAATCACCACGCTTGCGGGCAAGCCGCGCGCGACTTCTTCAGCGTGGCTGGGGCCGGAAAGCGCAAGCACATGCTGCGCGCCCAGCACCTGCTTGAGCAGGGCGCTGGGAAACAACAGCGACTGCTGCTCAATGCCCTTGGTCAGGCTCACCAGCGGCAGTTCTCGCGGGTAGCGCGCGGCCAGAGGCGCGAACATCGATCGCACAAAGCGCGTGGGTACAGCGCAAAAGCACCATTCGAAGGCTGCAAAGTCAGCGATAGTTGCCACGGGCTCAACGCCCGGCGGAAGCTTGACGCCCTTTAGCAGGT
>Ga0154020_10008192_pt1 | contig 12129 bp, 10 predicted proteins | sample Klosneuvirus_201_FD_109709 | JGI IMG/M metagenome (GOLD analysis project Ga0154020, IMG submission 109709) | Active sludge microbial communities from wastewater, Klosterneuburg, Austria - Klosneuvirus_20160825_MG | ecosystem: Engineered > WWTP > Aerobic digester > Activated sludge | place... | reverse complement strand
GAGCGGGAACTTCGGCAACACCCGCGCCACCCGGACCTTCTCCCGGGCCGGTCCGAGCCCGAGGCCAACGCGGTAGCTCAGCCAGTGCGCGCAGGACAAGGCGCCCTCGTGGGCGTAGCCGCCCTGCGCGTCAAACTCACCGATCTTGGTGATGAGGCGATACTCACCCGCCTCGAGCTGGGCGGCCAGGGCCGCGATCTCGTCACCGAGAGTTGCGTCGCAATTCATGGGCGAGATAGTACCCCAGATAGTTGCTAGAGTATATACAAATGTTCAGTATCTGACCGCGGAAAGGATTCGACAAAGTTCACTGAAGGCCACGCGCGCTGCGTGCGACCCTGCGGGCGCTCCCGGATCGACCGGTCTGTGATCCCAACGGCGGAAAGCAGTACTGGGCCAAGCAGTCGGCGATCCGCAACGCCCCACCCCATACCAACCCGTCCTCCAACGTGGTGATCACGACCCAGCCTATCGGGGACCGACTCAACGCGGCCTAAGGGCTGAGGACAAGAAACAGGAACTCATGCAGAGCGGTACGTGGGGTCGAAGGCAACCACCCGCCCCGTCGGCAGCGAGATGACCCCAACCTTCTCGGGCCGAAGCGCTACCCTTAGGTCTTCGTAGAGAATCTCGCGGCGTTCGAGGGCGCGCATGAAGTCGGTATGCTGCACAGCGTCCGAAGCTATCAACAGGGCCGAACGTCATCAACGGCCGCTCGACTGCCCGCCCTCGCTGATGACACCCCTCTAGCGCCCGGCCCCTTCGCCGGAGCACCCGAGGGCACGCGAAGCCTCGAGTACGAGGAGCGGCTCCACCGCACGGGTCCCGGTCCCGCCGGGCCGCTCGGCTCGGTGCTCACCTTTGGCCTACTTGCTCGGGCCTCGCATTGGCGCTGCCCATCAACGCTCCCCCTCGCGGTGCGGCCCGTCCTTGAGGAGCTCCGCCACCGCGCCCACGGCTTCCACCCGGCCCGCGCGCATCATGATCATGCGATCGCCCAAGGCGTGGGCCTCCATTCGGTGGTGTGTCACCACGATCGCCGGGATCTTGGCGTCGTCCACGTAGCGGCGCACCTCCTCCCCGAGCTCCCGGCGCAGCTCGCGATCCATCGCCGAGAAGGCCTCATCGAGCAGCACTAGCTTCGGACCGCGCGCGAAGGCCCGGGCCAAGGCCACCCGCTGGGCCTCGCCGCCCGAGAGCGTGCGGGGACGCCGGTCGGCGACGTGGGCCACCCGCATCCGCGTCAGGAAATCCAAGGCCAGCTTGCGCCGCTCGGCCTGGGGCAAGCGCCGATCGATGCCGTACTCCACGTTGTCTTGCGCGCTCAGGTGCGGAAAGAGGGCCAGCGATTGGAAGACGTAGGCCAGCGCGCGCTGATGCACCGGGATGTCGATCCCGCGTGCGCCATCAAACCAGGTCGTCTCCCCCATCGTCACCACGCCCCGGGCCGGCCGCTCGAGCCCCGCGATCGCCCGCAAGGTGGTGCTCTTGCCGGCGCCCGAAGGCCCAAACAGCACGGTGATTCCCGAGGGAACCTCCAGGCTGACCTCGAGATCGAAGCCCCCGGGCAGCGCCGCGGACAACGTGGCCTTGAGCTCAGCGCTCACCACTCGACCTCGTGAGCTTGGTGACCGCGTACAACAACCCGATCGCCACCGCCGACAGGATCAAGATCATCCCCAGCGCGTCGCGCTCGCGCCCCGCCTGGATCGCGTCGTAGATGGCCAGCGCCGCGGTCTGAGTCTCGCCGGGGATGTCACCAGCCACCATCAGCGTGACCCCAAAGTCCCCGAGCGATCGCGCGAAACCCAGCATCGTGCCGGCGATGATGCCGCGCGCCGCCAGCGGTAGCTCCACCGTCACGAAGGCGCGAAGCGGCGAGGCGCCCAGCGTGCGGGCGGCCTCCACATACACGCGATCGACCCCCTCGAAGGCGGCCCGGGCCGACTTCACGACCATCGGCAACGCGCCGATGAAGGCCGCGATCGTCGCGCCGGTCGTGGTGAAGACGATCGAGGATCCGGTGAGCGCCTCGTAGGCTTGGCCAATGCGGCTGCTCCGGCCGAGCGCGACGAGCACGTAGTAGCCGAGCACCGTCGGCGGGAGCACGATCGGCGCGGTGATCAGCGCGTCGAGCAGATCGCGGCCAAAGAGCCGAGGGCTGCGGAGCAGCGCGCCGAGCAAGGTCCCCAGCACCGCCGCCAGGAGCGTGGCCACGATGGCGATGCGAAAGGAGAGGAGGAGCGGGAGGTAGTCCACGGCGTCGCTCAGCGGATCTCAGCCAAGGACTCTCCTGGAAGCAAGAACCCGTAGCGCCGCATGATGGCGCGGCCCCGGTCGGAGGACACCAGCTCTACGAAGCGCTTCCCTGCCGCCTGCCTCCCGGGATCCGAACCGCACACGGCCATCGCCTGGTCGATGCGCCGGTGCAGCTCGGTCGGGATCACCAGGCTCGCGCCGCCGGAGCCCTGGCCCGCCGCCTGCGGGGTGCTCGCCCCTGTGGGCGCGACGGCTTCGCCCACCGCGTTTGAACGCACCAAAGACAGCGCCACGAAGGCGACCTCGACGTTCCCGCTCTCGGCGAACTGCCAGGCCTGCCGCACGTTCTCGGCGTAGACCAGGCGGGGCTTCAGCTCCTCGTAGATCCCAGCAGCTCTCAAGGCCTCCTCCGCCGCTTTTCCGTAGGGCGCGTGCTCCGGGTTGGCCAGCGCCACCCGCCGAAAGCGCGGCTCCTTGAGATCCTCGATCCGGGCGGGGAGCAGGGCCGGATCCCTGGACCACAGCGCGACCCTCCCCACGGCGTACATCGTCTTGGTGGAGGCGTCGCAGCGCCCGGCGCCGATCACCTGATCGACGAAGGAGACATTGGCCGCCGCGAAGACGTCAAAGGGCCCGCCCTCGCTGATCTGCTTGGCGAGGAGGCCGGTCGAGCCAAAGCTGAGGCTCAGGCTTTGACCGGTCTCGGCCCGGTACAAGGCGCCGATCTCCTCAAAGGCCAGCGACAGATCGGCCGCTGCCGCGACGCGCAAGGGCTCGGGCGCCGTCCCGGGAGCGGGGCGACAGCCGAACAGAAGCAGCAATAGTGCGCAGGCCGCCTTCATCCTCACTCCCGCACGATCAACGTGCCGACGTCCTCTCCGGCCAGCGCGGCCGTGATCTGTCCGGGCTTCATCCCGTTGACGATCTGTAGCTCGGTGCAAAACCGCGCGTTCTTCAGATACTCCAGCACTACCCGCTCCACGATGAGATCGTCGAGGTTTCTCTCGATCAGCTCGTCTACGCTGATGCGCGGGATGTGCTTGGCCTTTGGGTTCTTCTTGGGGTCGGTCTCGTAGAGGCCGTCCTCGTCCTTGATGAAGATCGCCCGCTTGGCGCCCAGGACCTCGGCGGTCAGGAACACGCCGGCGTCGGTGCGATTGGCCGGGATGCGGCCGTTCTCCCCCGCCTTCTCCCAATACCCAAAGGGCGGCATGCCGGTCATGATCGGGATGCAGCCGAGCCGGAAGTACAGCGGCAACTTCTCGAAGTCATCGTTCATGATGTAGATGCCGCCGTGCTTGGCGAGCAGCATCTGGACCATGCGGGCGTTCTGCCGCGGGACGTAGCCGCCGAGCGCCGCGAGCACACCGGTGGGCAGCTCGAGATCGGCGGCCACCGAGTAGATGTGCCGCGCCCGAGTACCCCCGCCGCAGCAGAGGAGGAGCTTGTACTGGTCCTTGGCCAGCACGAGCTCATCCAGCACCGGAAAGACCGCGGCCTTCCCGCGATCGAGGATCGACTGTCCGCCGATCTTGATCACCTTCACGTCGGGCATCATCGCCGTGGGCGTGTAGTCGAAGTGGGCCGAGGAGGGGCTGGTCAGCAGCGTGTCCGCCAGCGTCGATTCGATCGTCTTGCGCTCCATATCAGTGGGCTCCCTTCTCGATGACGGTGCCGACGTCCTCTCCGGCCAGCGCGCGGGTGAGCATGCCCCGCTCGAGGCCGCTCACGATCTGCACCCGCTGCACGTGACGCGCGGTGCGCCAGGCCTCAAAGAGCATGCGATCCAGGATGAGCTCCTCGGGCATGTCGGCCAGGAGCGCGCCGAGCGTGGTGCGCGGGATGTGCTTGGCGTCCTTGTGGCGCTTGGGGTCCTTGTCGTAGAGGCCGATCTCGTCCTTCACGAAGATCACCCGCTTCATGCCCAGCACCTCGGCGTACTGAAAGAGGCCGAAGTCCGAGCCATGGGCGGGCAGGGGGCTCCCCGAAGGTGGCTCCCAGAAGTGGTAGGGCGGGATGCTGATCGTAATCGGGATCATGTGGCTCTCGAGATAGAGCGGCAGCTCCCAGAAGTGCTCGCGGGGCATCACCATCGATCCGTGCTTGGCGAGGAGCGCGTTCAAGAAGACCGCGTTGGCCTCCTCCATGGCGCCGACCAGCTGGGCCACGCCGCCCTGCGGGATGCCGAGATCATAGGCGATCGAGATGGTGTGGCGCACGCGGGTGCCGCCGCCGACGCCAATCACCAGCTTGTACTTGCCGCGGACCGCGGCGATCTCCGCCACCAGCGGGAGTACCGCCTCGCGTCCGCGATCGAAGATGGACTGACCGCCGATGCCCACCAGGGTCACGTCGGGGAGGATCGTGTGCTCTCGCTCGGAGTTGGTCTGGGCGACGACGCGCCGATCGACCAGCGACTCCCTCATGAGGGTCGATTCGATGTGCGTGCGTCCGTCTCCGGTGATCAGCTTCGCCATGGGCCTGCTTCCTTTCTCATCGCTTCCTCTGCTGCTGTGGGCGGGATCGCCCCGTTTTTGGCGGGGTGGATCTCCAGCCGCCGGATCAAGTGGTAGGTGACGTAGCCGGACATGAGGCCGAAGCTCATGTGCACGGTGAGTCCAGGGATCAGGATCGCGTAGGCGAGGCCGGGGGCCTGCACCAGGAAGGTGATCACGAAGATGGTCGCGAAGCGGCCGGCGGCGATCAGCCCTCCAAACAAGGACCAAACGACCCCGCCCGGCATCCGGCCGCGCCGCAGCATCAGGGGCACGAAGAGATCGCAGATCACGCCGGGGACGACGTGCTTGAGGATCTCGAAGACGCCGTACTTACCGTCGCCCATCAGGAAGGCCACGGCCCCCATGGTCAGGCCCGTCAACGTCCCGCCGAGGCGTGACTTCGTCTTGGCCGCGGCCGCGATGTACAGCGGCGTGAGCAAGACCAGCTTGTGGCCTGGCGCGAAGGGGATGCTGGGGAGGATCTTGAGGGCCTTGATGCCCAGCATCGTCAGCGCGACGCCGGAGATCACCGCCACGTCGCGGGGATCGAAGCGCCCGCCGCTCGGCCGCTCATCGAGCACCGCGCTGGCGCGGCCGATCTGACGCTCGAGGCGGTGCACGACCGCGCCGACGTCGCCTTGCGCGAGGCGCTTTACCGCGGGCCAGAAGCCGCCGGGGACGCCGCCACCTCCGCCACCTCCGCCACCGCCACCTCCGCCACCTCCGCCGCCTCCTCCGCCGCCACCGCCACCTCCGCCACCGCCGCCGCCGCGCCCTCGGCCCGTCCCATGACGTTCATCGCCGCCGAGCAAAGACAGCACCACGTCGATCGATGCCGCCACGCTCGCTGGTGCGCCCAGCTTCGACAGCCCGGTCGCGATGGCACGCGCGTCTCCCGCCCGCGCGACCTGCGAGGCCAAGATCAGCGCCAGGACCCGCAGCACCATCGCCGCGCCCTCCAGCGCGCCCGCCGTGTTGAGGGACAGCGTCGCGCCGAAGACCGGCAGCCGCAGCCACACGTCGGTCGCCGGATCGTTCTCGGTGAGCGCGTACGATCCCACGACCACCAGCGCGAGGCCCCACAGCTTGAAGATCTGCCGCAGCAAACGGCGCGGCGGGAGGCGCACCAGGAGCCACGTCGCGGCCAGCGCGAGATCGATGCCGATCAGCCACGCTGCGTCGCGGACGAAGTAGAGCAGCACCGCGATCGCCGCGATGAAGAGGACCCGGAGGCGAGGATCGAGGTTCATCATTGGTGGGCCTCGAAGCGAGGGCCACCTGTGGCACGCCTAGAGGAGTGTTGCGAGACCCAGCCAGTCACGATTCGCTAGGAATCATAGCCGCGAAATGGCGCTGTAACCTCGCTGCAACATGGGGGGTGATGCTGAGCGCCGGTCGGGGGCGTCGTGTCTCGTGGGGCTGCGCTGCGATGACGCCGGGCGCGAGATTCCAGACCGGGACCGCGACCGGTACCCGGACCGGGGTCAGTTGTTTTGGAATCCCTGCTGGATCCAGCGGTACATCAGCGCGTAGCGGGGGTCGGTCGTACCGGAGAACAGCTTGACCGGGTGCGGCTCGGGGCTGCCGGTCAACGGGTTCAAGAGCAGCAGGCTCCGGTCGGCGTTGCCGGGCGTCTTGTTCACGCGGAAGGGCTCCCCGCTTCGGCCATTGTCGGTCGCGGGCTGCGTCGTCAGCGCGGCGTAGACCTCGGCGCTGGCGCCTAGCACGGAGAAGCCGCCGGGCACGTCAACGCTCACGCCATGGCAGGCCACGCAGCCAGCGCCGCCGTTTTGAGTCGCGTTCGCGAGGATCGGGAGCACGTCGCGCGAGAAGCTCACCGCCGGACCTCCGCCCATGCGCCGCGCGCCCTCGGTGATCCAGGTCAGCACCGTCTTGTAGCCGGGGTCCTGCACGCTGGTGAAGGCGAAGATCGGGTGATCCTGCGCGCCGGTCGTCTCATACAACGGCTTGGTGAGGAGGCGGCTCTGCGCCGGGTTGGCGGTGCTCACCCGCTGCGGGTACATCGCCGGGTTGAGCGACTGGTACGCCAGATCGGGCCCGCCGTAGAGGTTGAGCCCGCCCGAAGGCGTCGCCCCGCCGAGGTTGGTGTGGCAGCCCTGGCAGCCCAAACCACCCTGAGAAATGGGCAAGAACAGCGGATAGACCTGAGAGTCGAAGTCGACGTTGTTGAAGGTCATCGCCGGTGGAGTGCCGGTCTCGGGCACCGTCGTCCAGGTGACGCCGTAGGGCCGGAAGGCCTTGGTCTGGATGGGGCCGTAGTACTTGCTTCCTCCGCCGGCGATCGCGTGGTGGATCGAGATCTGGAAGTCCGTAGAGATCGCGCCGGTGGTCGCCGGGACCTCGAGGAAGAGCGCGAAGAGGCCGCCACGGTAGGCCAGGGTGATCGGATCCTGATCGGCGATCGAGGTGATCGCGTTGCGGTTCGGGCTACCGTCGACGTTGAGGAACAGCGGGCCATTGACGCTCCAGGCGGCGTGATCCGGTCCGCCCAGGACTTGGATCTCGCTGGCGGCGACGCCGGAGACGGGCTCCGGTCGGCCGGTGAGCGAGCCGTCGTCGGTGATGCGGCCGACGATGATGCCGTAGACGCACTGCTGCCCGCCGAGCGCGGCGCCGCGGCAGCTGAAGGGCGCGTTTAGATCGACCTGGGCCGCCAAGGCGAGCGAGTTGATGTAGCTGGCCGAGGCCACGAAGATCTTCGCGCCGCTCACGTTGGCGGCTGAGGTGGTGATCTCGTTATAGCTCTGGAAGTAGCCGGCCTTGATCGCCAGCACGAAGGTCCGCCCGTTCTGGGGCAGGTGCAGGGTGAAATCGCCCTGCATTTGCTGGGAGGTCCCGGTCTGCGCCATCTGATCGGGCTGCAGCCCGAGGGTCGTCAGCGCGGCCCCCGGTACGCCGGGGAGGCCGACGACCTCACCGCCGTCCATCATCGGAGCGAGCCCCGCGTCGGCCAGCCCGCCGCCGTCGAGGCCGATCGTCGCCGTGCCGGCGTCCTCGAGGAGCCCCGTGTCCGCGAGCAGGCCGGCGTCTTGGGCGCCACCGCCCCCACCGCCGCCGCCTCCACCGCCGCCGCCTCCGCCACCGCCGCCGCCGCCGCCACCGCCACCACCGCCGCCGCCGCCGGTGCCTTGGCGCGAGAGGTAGTTTTGGAGGTCGAGGAGCTTCCCGCTGACCTCGACCAGGGCCTGGGGCTGAACGAAGCCGGCGTCCGGGGCCGCTGCCTCCGCGTCGGGCGCCGCGACGCCCGTATCGCGCACCTCGGCCGCGTCCGGGCCAGGCTGCTGCGCGTCGAGGCCGACCGCCATGCCTGTATCGCTGGTCACGATCACGCCGCTGTCTGGGCTCTCCGCTGGTTCGGTGGTGCAGGCGATGCCGCTGGAGACAATGCTCACCAGCACCGCCGATCGGATCACCGTTCGTAGCAAAAGCCCATCGGTCATGATTTCAACCCCTTGTCTTCGGATCGGCTCCGCGAGCGCCGTCTCCAGTCGTCCATAGAATCACGCCATATGCCATTTTCGTTACACGCCTGGGGACGCGACTTCTCCGTGCTGGTGGCGACTCCACACCCAATGTGCACTCGCCACCCTTGTTCTGTTTTTAGGCGGCACGTATCGTCCGCGCCGATGCATCGCTCCCGACTTCTCGTGTTCTCGCTCGTCCTTCCCTTGGCGTTTGTTGCCTGCAAAAAGGAGCAAACGGCCGCTCAGGGCGCTGGCAAAGGCGGAGGCGCGGGCGGAGGTGGCGGCGGCGGAGGAGGTGGAGGAGGCGGGGCCGGCGCGCGCAAGATGGCTCACTGCCCCAGTGCAGTTCAGGGAGCAGTCACCGCAGTCAACGCAGTCGCCGACGGCGTCGAGGTCACCATCACCGCCAGCGACGAGGCCGCGGTGAACGAGGTTCGGTCGCGCGCCAAGTACCTAGTCGAGGCTTCGGCCAAAGACGCGGTCCCCAACAAGCACGAAGGCGACGGCAGCGGCGGCGGCGTGCTCGGCCAATGCCCGGTCGTCCTCAACGACACCACGCTCAGCGCCGCCGACGTCGATCACGGGACCAAGGTCACGGTGAAGCCGGCCAAGCCCGAGAACGTCGGCTGGCTCAAGACGGAGGCCATCACTCGGGCCGCCAAGTACGCGCCCAAGGCGCCCAGCGCTGACGAAGCTCCTCCAGGTGGCCAACCCGCGGACGAGAAGAAACCTGAGTAGGCCCCGGGGCTACCGGGTGTCGACGCTGACCGCGAAGCTGAAGGTCCGCCCAAAGCCAGGGATCCCCGCGTGCGCTTCGAAGTCCTGATCGAGCGCGTTCTCCACTCCGACCGACAACCTCACCACGTCGAGCTCGAGCCAAGCGCCCGCGTCGAAGCTGGCATACGGCGCGAGCTCATGGCCTTGGTCCATCCGCGCCCCGAGGTAGCGTCCGCGGAGGAAGCCGCCGTAGTGACGCCCGTTCTTGAGCGTGAGCCACGCGGAGCCCCGGTGCGCCGGGAAGAAGTCGAGCGGGTCGTTGCCGAGGACCTCCGAGCTCGCGCCAGCCAAGCTATAGGCCAGCCCGGCCTCGAGGTAGCGGCCGAGGCTCAGGTCGAGGCGGGCGTCGAGGCCGCGGATGACCGCGTCGCCTACGTTGTCGAGCCGCGTGCCCCCGCGCGGGAAGCGGATGAGCCCATCGATGTGTCGCAGGTAGCCAGCCAGGGTGAGGGCCACGATCGGATGGGGTCTGAGCACCAGCTGCACCTCTCCGTGGGTGGTGTGCTCCGGCGCGATCGCCGCGTTTCCGGTGTTGATCTGATAGCGCTCGCGCAGCGTCGGCAGCCGGCCCTTCCGCACCCCGATCACCCGCAGCTCGGCCACCGTCGCCGAGGCCACCAGCGTCAGCTTGGCCTCGGGCCAGGCGCTCGCCCCGCCGCTCAGTGGGAACGCCGCGCCGACCGCCCCATCGGCCCAAAACCAGGCCTTGGGCTGCCAGCGCGCGCCCGCCGCCGCCTCGAGGAGCTCGGTGCTCCCGGTGGCGATCAGGCCCGAGTCGTCGGAGTCGGTGCCGTTCTCTTCGAGGAACTCCAGCATGCCGCGGGCGCTCAGCGTCTCTCCCAGGGCCTGCTCGGCCCGCGCGACCAGCCCGAAGCGCCGGGCGTCGACGCGGTCCTTTCCCGGCGGATCGCCCAGCGCGCCCCGTGCATAGCGCCAGGTCGAGCGGCTCAAGCTGGCCACAAAGGCGCGTATGGAGATCGATCGCTCCTCGCCCCGGAGCTCGCCGAGGAGCGACGCCCGCACCGACAGCTCGCGATCGACGATCAGGAGATCCGTCCCATCCTCCACGCTCGGCGGGACCACGTAGTGACCGCTGGAGATCGCCAGATCGGCGCCTAGACGCCGCCCAGCTCCCACGTGCTCGAGGAGCAAGGCGCCTTGCCCGCTGTAGGCGCTCTCGTTCTTGGTGGTCCCGCTCGTGAAGGGAAAGTCGCGCGCGCCGACCTCCGCGCCGCCCGAGGCGCGCGCGCCGAGCCACGGCAAGACGTCACCGCGGACACTGGCGGTGGCTTGACCGCTGGGCGCGTCGCTGGCGGTCGCGCGAGCCATGAACCGTGGCTTTCCGGTCGCGGCGCGGGTGATCACCTCGATGACGCCGCCGGAGCCCGAGGCGCCATCGAGCGGTGAGGCGGGCGCCGGCGTGACCCGCACCTCGCTGATGTCGGTGACCGGGATGGAGGCCAGGTTGAAGTTGCCGAAGAAGGGATCTGAGACGGGCACGCCGTCGATCAAGACCAAGACCCCACCTTTGCGTCCTCCCCGGAGATCGGCTTGGACCCCGCCGCGTCCCGCGGTGCGCACGTAGACCGCCGCCACCTGCTCCAGGGCCTCAGCCAAGTTGGTCGCGCCGGACTCGGCGATCTTCTGCGCAGAGAGCATCCGCTCGGAGTCCGGATCGAACGGCTTTTCTAGGCGATTTTCGCGGACCACCACCTCGGGCAATGCCGCCGGCTCCGCCAGGAAGGCGGGGGGCGGTTCCTCGAGCGCGATCGTCGAGCTCAGCGTCGCGCCGGGGCCTGCCGCGAGCGTGGCAGTCGCGGCGAGCGTCGCGGTCAGCACGCTCACGGGCTCTTGCAGATCCCCATCATGTTGCAGCCACGCGAGGGAGCCGGGCAGTCCTCGGGCGCGGCGCAGGTCTGGGAGCACAACGAGCCGACCTGGGCCATGTTGTAGCGAAAGCAGAGGCCCGTCGTGCACTCCTCGTTCTTGGTGCAGGCCATCATGAAGGCCAGGCTGCCCGTGGTGGTCGAGCTCATCACGCCCGAATCGGCGTTGCCGACGGGAGCTTGGCCCCCACAGCCGGCCCCGAGGAGCCCCCAGCCGATCGCGGCGGCCGCCAGGACGAGGATGCGCATAGGGACAGTTAACATGCGCGCTCCGTGGACCGCAAAGGAGTGGGCGCCCCCCAAATCGGTGGAGAGTTTGCTCGCCATCCCGACTGTGGGTATCCCTTCTGAGTGGGCCCATCCACCGCGTCTGCGCTCGCTCTGGTCAGCGGGCTGCTCGGCGCGCCCGAACCCGTGGACCTCGGGGCGGACTACGCGATCGAGCGCTGGACGATCGATGATGGTCTGCCCCAGAGCTCCGTGACCGGCATCGCGCAGAGCCAAGACGGGTACCTGTGGCTCACGACCTTCGGCGGCGTCGTTCGCTTCGACGGAGTCCGCTTCGAGCTCTTCGACCGCACGACGCAGCCGCGCATCGGCGGTCACCGCTTCGTCGGGGTAGCGGAGGATGACTCGGGGTCGATCTGGCTTGGGATCCAGGACCGGGGCCTCACGCGTCGGCGGGGCCGCACCTTCGAGAGCGTCCTGGTCCCGGGCGATCCGCAGGGAGCGGTCTCAGGGCCGGTCAAAGACGGGCGGGGCACGCTATGGGCCACCATCGGAACCACGCTGGTCCGGGTCCGCGATGAGGTGGTCAGCGTCTCGACCATCCGCGATGACATCTACGAAGTGGGCCTGATCCTCCAGGTCGACGACGCCGGCGCGCTCTGGCTCACGTCGCGAAAGGGAGTGGCCTGCTGGGACGGACCCTGCGAGCGGCCCCACGAGCTCATTCGTCCCTCGAGCGAGTGGCTGACCGCGGTCGCGCGCACGCCGACGGGAGGCTACTGGCACACCAGCTGGGGCGACCTGGAAGGCACCCCCATCCCCCGGCCGATCGGGGAGCTGTGGGCCCATTCGATCTGGTGGAACGGCCGAACCTGGTGGAGCGCTGGCGCGGAGCTGGCCAGCATCGGCCCCGGCGGTCGCCTCACCCGCCTCGACCTCCGCGCCTTGCCGGCCTGGGAGAGCAACGCGCCGGCCATGGTCTACAGCTACCTGAGG
>Ga0154020_10008191_pt1 | contig 12131 bp, 7 predicted proteins | sample Klosneuvirus_201_FD_109709 | JGI IMG/M metagenome (GOLD analysis project Ga0154020, IMG submission 109709) | Active sludge microbial communities from wastewater, Klosterneuburg, Austria - Klosneuvirus_20160825_MG | ecosystem: Engineered > WWTP > Aerobic digester > Activated sludge | place... | reverse complement strand
CCGGCGCGCCGGCCGCCAGCGCGCGCAGCGCCTGCGTGGCCTGCTGCGTCATCTGCGCGATCTCGGCGTCGGCGAAGGCGTGCAGGCGGTAGCGGCGCAGGTCGGTGCGCCAGGTGTGGCCGTCCCAGGCGGTGTCCTGCCAGTGCGGGTGCAGGTGCAGCTGCAGTTCATGGCCGGCGCGCGCGCAGCGCTCGAGCTGGCGGCTGACGCGGTAGTGCTCGGCCATCAGCGCGGGGTGGCGCGGCGCCTCCTCGCGCAGGCGCAGCAGCCACAGCGCGTCGACGAAGAACACCAGCGGCACGCCGTGGCGCTGCGCCAGCCGGCACAGCGCGCGCGTCGGTTCCAGCAGCGTGCGTTCGGCGCTGCCGCTGCGGGCGCCGAAGTAGATCTCGTAGTCGAGCGTCAGGACGATGTTCACGACAGGCTCACGGCAGGTTCAGGGCATGTTCACGGCATCAGGGCGACCAGGGCTCGTCGGCGCGCAGCGGCGCGGCCGGTGCGCTCGCGCGCACCTGGCGAGACCGGCGCCAGGCCCGCCACAGCAGGGCGAAGAAGGCCATGTCCTCGATGAAATAGCGGCGGAACATGCGTCGCGGTTCCTGCAGGAAGCGGAAGAACCATTCCAGCCCGGCCTGCTGCATCCAGCGCGGCGCGCGCCGCACCTTGCCGGCGGCGACGTCGAAGCTGCCGCCGACGCCCATCGCGAAGGGCACGCGCATCGCGGCCTGGTAGCGGCCCAGGAAGCGTTCCTTCTTCGGCGAGCTGATGGCCACGAACAGCAGGTCGGCGCGCGCCGCGGCGATCTCGGCCACCACCTGCGCCTCTTCGTCGGGCTGCCAGTAGCCGTTGCGGCAGCCCGCGAAGACGAGCTGCGGGAAACGCGCCGCGTAGCGCGAGCGCACCTCGGTGACGACGTCCTGCGTCGCGCCCAGCAGGTAGACGCGCCAGCCGCGCAGGGCGGCGCGGGCCATCAGCGCGTCGAAGAGGTCGACGCCGGCGACACGTGCCTTCAGCGGGCGGCCCAGCAGGCGCGAGGCCCAGACCACCGGCATGCCGTCGACGTTGACCAGCGCGCAGTCGTTGATGATCTGGCGCAGCGCGGCGTCGTGCTGCGCCTTCACCAGCTTGTCGACGTTGACCACCACGTGCTGGTGCGGCGCACCGCTGGCGATGAAGGTCTCCACCTGCTGCAGCGTCTCTTCCATCGACAGGTTGTCGATGTGGCAGCCCATCATCTCGATGCGTTCGGTCTTCATGCCAGTGCTCCGGCCAGGATGTCCACGGTGCGCGCGGCGGCGTGGCCGTCCCACAGCGCGGGGCGGCGGCCGCGCTTGCCGCCGCCGTGCAGGCAGCGCAGCGCCAGCGCCTCGATGCGCGCGGGGTCGGTGCCGGCCAGCGTGTTGCTGCCTTCGTCGACGGTGATGGGGCGCTCGGTGTTCTCGCGCAGCGTCAGGCAGGGCACGCCCAGCGCGGTGGTCTCCTCCTGCAGGCCGCCGCTGTCGGTGAGCACCAGCGCGGCGTCCTTCCACAGGTCGAGGAAGCTCATGTAGGGCTGCGGCGGCAGCAGCTGCACGCGGGGCGACAGCGCCAGCGGCAGGCGGCCCAGGCGTTCCCGCGTGCGTGGATGCACCGGGAAGACGAGCGGCAGTTCGAGCGCGATGCGGTTCAGGGCCCGCACCAGCCCGGCCAGCACCGCGGCGTCGTCGACGTTGGACGGCCGGTGCAGCGTGACGACGCCGTAGCGCGGGCCCAGGCTGCGCTTGACGGCCTCGGAAGGCAGCGCGCGGCGGTCGGCCTGGGCCAGCTGGGCGGCCCGGTGCATCAGGTTGTCGACCATCACGTGGCCGACGTGGAAGATGCCCTGCGGCCGGCAGCCCTCGCGGTGCAGGTGCGCCAGCCCCGCAGGCTCGGTGACGAAGTGCCAGTCGCTGAGCGCGTCGGTGACGATGCGGTTGATCTCCTCGGGCATGCCGCGGTCGCCGCTGCGCAACCCGGCCTCGACGTGGGCCAGGGGTATGCCGGCCTTCTTCGCCACCAGCGCGCAGGCCAGCGTCGAGTTGACGTCGCCCACCACCAGCACGGCGTCGGGGCGCTGCGACCGGCAGTGCGCCTCGAAGGCCTGCATCACGCGGCCGGTCTGCTCGGCGTGGCTGCCGCCGCCGCAGTGGAAGTGCACGTCGGGGGCCGGGATGCCCAGCCCGTCGAAGAACACCTCGCTCATCGCGTGGTCGTGGTGCTGGCCGGTGTGCACCAGCTGCCAGGCCAGGCGGCCGTCGGCCTTCAGGGCACGCACCAGCGGCGCGATCTTCATGAAGTTGGGGCGGGCGCCGGCCACCAGGTGCAGGGTGGGCCGCCGGCGGCCGGCGGGGCGGTTGGGGTCTGCGGTGTGCTGCATGTCCGCACAGAGCGGCGTCGCGGCGCCGGCGTACATGCGTCGTGCAGAAATGACGCGTTCGCCAGGCTCAATAGGCGTTCGTGCCGCGCAGCACCAGGTGCAGCGTGCGCAGCAGGATCTGCAGGTCCAGGCCGGGTGACCAGTCGCGCAGGTAGGCCAGGTCGCAGGCCACGCGGGCCTGCATCTTGTCCAGCGTGTCGGTCTCGCCGCGGTGGCCGTTCACCTGGGCCCAGCCGGTGATGCCGGGCCGCACCTTGTGGCGCAGCATGTAGGCCGGAATGAGCGCGCGGTAGAGCTCGTTGTGCGCCACCGCGTGCGGCCGCGGGCCGACCAGGCTCATGCGGCCCTGCAGCACGTTGATCAGCTGCGGCAGTTCGTCCAGCGAAGTGCGGCGCAGCCAGCGGCCGAAGGGGGTCACGCGCGGGTCGTCGCGCTGCGCCTGCGGCACGCACGCGCCGTCGTCCTGCGTGCGCATGCTGCGGAACTTGTAGACCACGATCTCTTCGCCGTCGAGCCCGTTGCGGCGCTGGCGGAAGATCACCGGCCCGGGCGAACTGCGCTTCACGCCGACGGCGATGGCCGCCATCAGCGGCGCCACGAGCAGCAGCGCAGCCGTCGCCAGCACGAGGTCACCCAGCCGCTTGATGGCGCCGTTCAGGCCGGTGAACGGCGATTCGCAGAGACCCAGCAGCGGGATGCCGTTGACCTCGTGAAGGCGACCCTGGATGACGCTGACGTTCAGCAGGTCGGGCACGGCGTGCAGGCTGGCCGTGGTGCCCTGCAGCTGCGCCAGCACCGGGGCCAGGCGCTGCACGCCCAGCGGCAGCGCCAGGTAGACCTCGTGCACGCCCAGCGCGCGCACGCGCTCGGCCACGTCGGCCAGGCCGCCCAGGCAGCGCGTGCGCGCGCCACCGGCCACGCGTTCACCGCCGCGGTCATCGAAGAAGCCCAGCAGCTGCGTCGGCGGATCGGGGCGCGCCTGCAAGGCAGCGGCCACCTGCGCGGCCATCGGGCCGGCGCCCACCACCACGGCCCGGCGCTGCGCCCCGGGCCGGCGCGCATGGGCCAGCAGCGCGGCGCGCAGGCCCATCAGCAGGGCCCAGTGCAGCAGTGGTGTGGTGACGGCCCAGGGCAGCAACAGCGGCACGGGGAACAGACCCAGGCTGCCCGTGGCCCACCCGCACAGCGCCAGCACCGCCAGCAGCGCCAGCCAGCAGCCCAGCGCGGCCACCGCGGCGGGCAGCGGGCGCTGGCTCGCCGGCGCACGCGCTGTCGCGGCCAGCATGCAGACCATCAGACACAGCACGGTGTCGGGGCGCGTCAGCAGGTGGCCCTGAAAGGCCGCCCACGCAGCGTAGTTGCCCACCGCGGCCGCAGGCAGCAGCAGCCCGGCCAGGCCATCGGCAGTCGACGGCGGAGCGCGCAGGAAGCTGCGCGCTACGGCAGGGGCGGGCGGGCTGGCGGCAGCGGCAGCGGCAGCGGGGGCCGGGGCGGCGAGGGTCGTCGGGCTGGGCACGGCTGGGCCTTCGGTGGGCGGGCGATGCCCACACAGAGCGCCCGGCCGGCACACCGATACATGGTGCCGTCTGCGCACCGGGCGCGCGAGGCCGCGCCCGCGTGCACCTTCAATGCACGGCCGCGTGCGTCGGCCTGGCGGTCCGCCGCCAGTCGCGGCGCATCTCGACCAGCTGGGCCAGCGTGCAGGGGCGCGAGACCAGGTAACCCTGCACCTCGTCGCAGCCGGCAGCGGCCACCGCCGCCAGTTGGGCCTCGGTTTCCACGCCCTCGGCCACGGTGTGCATGCCCAGGGTCCCGGCCAGCTGGGTCATCATGCGCACGATGGCCTGGGCGTCTTCGCGCTTCAGCATCTCGTCGACGAAGGCGCGGTCGATCTTCAGCGTGTCGAAGGGAAAGCGCCGCAGGTAGGCCAGTGACGAATAGCCGGTGCCGAAGTCGTCCAGCGCCACGCGCACCCCCAGCGCGTGCAGCGCATGCAACTGCGCCAGGGCGCCTTCGACGTCGTCCATGAAGATCGACTCGGTGATCTCCAGTTCCAGCCGTGCCGGGTCCATGCGGGTTTCCAGCAGGGCCTGGCGCACATGCGCCAGGAATTCACCATCCATCAGCTGCGCCGGCGATACGTTGACCGACACCTGCAGACCCTGCAGCGGCCCGACCGCGGCGCGGCAGGCTTCGTGCAGCACCCACACGCCCAGGGCCTGGATCTGGCCGCAGCGTTCGGCCACGCCCACGAACTCGCTCGGGCCGATGCGGCCCAGCGTGGGATGGTTCCAGCGCAGCAGGGCCTCGGCGCCAACGATGCGCCACCGGGCGATGTCGACCTGGGGCTGCCAGCCCAGCTCGAACTGGCCGCCTTCCAGCCCCTGGCGCAGGCCTTGTTCCAGGGCCACCAGGCGCGTGCTGCGTTCGCCGAGCTGCGGTGTGTAGACGGCGTGGCGGCCGCGGCCGTTGTCCTTGGCCTCGTAGAGCGCCAGGTCGGCCTGCACCAGCAGTTCGTCGACCGTGGGCGGCGGTGACGACCACAAGGCCACGCCGACGCTGGCGCCCAGGCGCAGGCGCCGGCCTGCCAGGTCGATGGGCGTCTGCAGCTCGGCGATGAGGCGCGCGGCCAGGCGCGTGGATTCGTCGGCCGCGCCGGCCGAGATGCACAGCACCGCGAACTCGTCGCCGCCGAGCCGCGCCACCACGTCGCCGGGGCGCACGCAGCCGCGCAGGCGCTGTGCCACCGTCTTCAGCACGGTGTCGCCGACGCTGTGGCCCAGCGCGTCGTTGATGGCCTTGAAGTGGTCCAGGTCCAGCGAGAGCAGGGCGCCGCCTTCGGCCCTGCGCAGTGCGCCGCGCAGGGCCTCGTGCAGCGTCAGGCGGTTGGCCAGGCCGGTGAGCGAGTCGGTGTGCGCCAGGCGCTTGAGCCTTTCCTGCGCCTGTGTCTCGGTGGTCACGTCGGCCAGCACGCCACGCCAGCCGGCAGGCCGCCCCTCTTCGTCGACAAGGCGCTTGCCGCTCAGCGTCCAGCAGCGCGTCTGGCCAGCCACCGGCACCTGAAGCCGAAGATCGCGGAACACGGCGCCGGCGTCGAAGACCTGATGCAGCACCTGGGCCGCTTCGGCGTGCGTGGCCTGCAGCAGTTGCAGCAGCGGGCGGCCAAGCAACTGCGCGGGTGTGCTGCCCAGCAACTCGGCCAGCCGGGGCGAAACGTGCACCAGCGTGCCGTCGCCGCGGATCTCCCACAGTGCTTCGCTGGCGTGGTCCTCGAAGTCGCGCAGCAGCAGCGCCACCATGTGGCCCTGACGTGCGGCTTCCCGCTGGGAGCGCAGCAGCGCCGTGGCCTTGCGGGCGATGCCCAGCACGCCGATCAGTACCGTGACCGCATAGCAGAGCAGCAGACCGGCCACCGCGGCGTAGATCGGATCACCGGCACGCCACAGCGCCACCAGCGAGCCCGAGGTGAGGATGGCGACGTAGGCCGCGCTGGCCAGCGGCAGCGTGGCCAGCGCCAGGGCGCCCGCACTGAGCATGCCGGTGACCAGCGTGGCCAGGAGCAACTGCTGCTGCGGCGTGGCCGCGGCAAACCAGAAGACCGGCACCGCTGCCCACAACAGCGCCACCAGGGCCGCGTGGCGCGCGGCACGCCGCACGGCACGGGGCGACGCCCGGGCAGGCGCCTGCGCGCGGTGGCGCCACCAGCCGGCCACCCCCGCCGTGGCCACCACCAACAGCGCCAGCAACCAGGCATGGAGCCCCGGCGGCGGCTGGTCGCCGAAGGCCCACAACAGGAGCAGGCCGTTCAGCACGTTGGCCGCCATCATGTACGGCGTCAACCGCGTCACCGCCAGCAGGTGGGCGGCGCGAATGGCGGCGGACTCGGGGTCGGCGTCGCTGTAGACGGCCAGCGCGGAACGGATGCCGCCCGGCCGGGACAGGCGCGGCAGGTCGCCTGTGGGCAAGGGGCGATCTTCTTGTTGTTCGCGCGTCGACATGGGCCCCGGACTGCTTTTTTTGACTATCGGCGTCGCGGGTGCGAACTTGAGACGTCCGCCGCCGGGGCCCGGCCCTGCGACGCCGGACTGCCTACCTGCCTCGCGCAGCGCACGTGCGCTGCCGCCGCCCCGTACAATGCGGCGCGTGTCGCGGCATCCAGTCATCGCGGCACGGTCGAATCCGACGTCCATTTTCCCTCGCGCCTACCCGACTGGTGCGCCCGCCACGGGCGACAGCAGGCTGCGAACCACGGCCCCACAGCGGGGCTGAAAACCCAACATGCAATTCACCGACCTCGGCCTGGCCGAGCCGCTTCTGCGCGCCGTTCACGAACACGGCTACGACACCCCCACTCCCATCCAGGCGCAGGCCATCCCGCAGGTGCTCAAGGGCGGCGACCTGCTCGCCGGCGCACAGACCGGCACCGGCAAGACCGCCGGCTTCGTGCTGCCGATGCTGCACCGCCTGATGGCCCGGCCGGCCGTCAAGGATTCGCGCGGCCGCGTGCCCGTCCGCGCGCTGATCCTGACGCCGACGCGTGAACTCGCGGCGCAGGTGGAAGAGAGCGTGCGCACCTACGGCAAGTACGCGGGCCTGTCCAGCATGGTGATGTTCGGCGGCGTGGGCATGCAGCCGCAGGTCGACAAGCTGCGGCGCGGCGTCGACATCCTGGTGGCCACGCCCGGCCGCCTGCTCGACCACCACGGCCAGCGCACGCTGGACCTGGGCCAGGTCGAGATCTTCGTGCTCGACGAAGCCGATCGCATGCTCGACATGGGCTTCATCCACGACATCAAGAAGGTGCTGGCGGTGCTGCCGCAGAAGAAGCAGAGCCTGCTCTTCAGCGCCACCTTCAGCGACGACATCAAGGACCTGGCCGACCGGCTGCTCAACGCCCCGGCGCTGATCGAGGTGGCGCGCCGCAACCAGACGGCCGAGACCATCGCGCAGAAGATCCACCCCGTGGGCCGCGAGCGCAAGAAGGACCTGCTGGCGCACCTGATCAAGGCCGGCGACTGGCACCAGGTGCTGGTCTTCACGCGCATGAAGCACGGCGCCAACCGGCTGACCGAGTACCTGTGCGAGCAGGGCATCAGCGCCATGGCCATCCACGGCAACAAGAGCCAGACGGCGCGCACCAAGGCGCTGGCCGACTTCAAGAGCAACGACCTGCAGGTGCTGGTGGCCACCGACATCGCGGCGCGCGGCATCGACATCGACCAGCTGCCGCACGTGGTGAACTTCGAGATGCCCAACGTGCCCGAGGACTACGTGCACCGCATCGGCCGTACCGGCCGCGCCGGCGCGACGGGCGAGGCCATCTCGCTCGTCTGCCTGGACGAGGAGGTGTTCGTGAAGGACATCGAGCGCCTGATCAAGCGTTCGATCCCGCGCGAAGTGGTGCCCGGCTTCGAGCCGCCGGCCGGCGAGAAGGCCGAGCCGATCGTGCTGGGCCGCATGACCATCGGCGTCGGCGGCACCAAGCGCAACGCCGGCGGCGGCGGTGGCCGCGGCGGCTACGGTGGTGGGGGTGGTGGTGCGCGCAGCGGCGGCGGTGGCGGCGGTGGCCGTCCGGGTGCCGGCCGTGCACCGGGCGCCGGTGCGCCTGCAGGCCGCTCCGGCGCGCCTTCGTCGGGCCGCAGCGGTGGCCCTTCGTCGGGCCGGCCCGGCGGGGGTGGCGGCGGTGGCGGTGGCCGACCGCCCGCCGGTCGCGGCGGCCCGCCCAAGCGCTGACCGCGCACGCCGCGGGCGCCGTCTTCAGGCGCGCGCCAGCGTCTTCAGCGCGTCGAGCTGCCCTGCGCGCAGTTCGGCGCGGATGGGCGCCAGGTCGATCGGCTGTTGCAGCAGCTTCGTGAAGGCCTTGGCCGAACCCGGCGGGCCGACGTACAGGCCGCCGACCAGCTGCCCATGGCGCACGACGAGCCGCCACCAGGCTTCATCGCCGTCGCGCGCATGAAAGTCCTCGTCGCCTTCCTTGGCGGCCACCTCGCCCTGGCTGCGCAGGTCTATACCCTCGCACTTCAGCTGCAGCACGATGCGCGGCGTGGCGTAGGGCGCGGGCGCGCCCAGCATCGATTCGACCGCGGTTGCCGCATGCGCCGCACCGATGGGCCACAGCCCGCGCGGCGTGCCCTTCAGGTCGGCCACGTCGCCGACGGCGTAGATGTCGGGGTCGTCGGTCTGCATGTGGCGGTTCACGCGCACGCCGTTGTCGCCCAGGGCCAGCCCGGCCTGTTCGGCCAGGAAGGTGTTGGCCTGGATGCCCAAAGCGGCGACGAAGAGGTCGGCGCGCACACGCGGCCCGTGGCTCAGCCAGGCCGCCTGCAGCTGCGGCTGGCCTTCGTATTTCGTCACCGAGACGCCGCAGACGACCTGGATGCCGATGCTCTCCAGGTAGCCCTGCAGCCGCGCCGCGCCTTGTTCGTCGAGCTGTGCGTTCATCAGCCGGTCGGCACGCTGCAGCAGCGTCACGCGCAGCCCCAGCTTGTGCAGCGCGTCGGCGGCTTCCACGCCCAGCACGCCGCCGCCCACGACCACCGCGCGCTTCGCGCCGCGGCGGTGCACGTAGTCGCGGATGGCGCGTGCGTCGTCGGCACTGCGCAGCACGAAGGCGTTGGGATGGTTCAGGAAGCCGGCGTCGGGCGGCGTGCTGCGGGCGCCGGTGGCCAGCACCAGCTTGTCGTAGAGCAGGCCCTCGGCGGCACCGGCGGGCGCGCCGCGCGTGCCCGGGTCCATCAGGTGCAGCCGGCGCTGGCGGCGGTCGATGCGCGCGGCCACCATGCCGGGCCAGACGCTGATGTCCTGCTTCGCCGCCCAGTCGTCGGGCACCAGCTTCAGCGTCTCCATGCCTTCGCTGTCGTAGATCAGCCGGCCGATGCCCATGCGGTTGTAGAAGGCGTGCGGCTCGTTGCCGACGAGGTCGATCTTCACGCTGGGGCTCGTGCGGCGCAGCGCCTCGGCCACGCCCATGCCGGCGACACCGTTGCCGACGATGACGACACGGCGCAGCACGGCGTTCAGCGCACGATCGACCTGCGGCGCCTTGGTGACGGCGACCCCCTTCGGCGCCGGCGCCGAGTGCGGGTCAAGGTCGATCAGCACCGGCCCCTTCACCGCGCACATGCAGGCCAGGCGCGCGCGGCCTTCCAGCCCCAGGCGGCGCAGCGTGGCGAGTTCGTCATCGCCGGGCGGGCTGAGCTGGTCGTGGCCTTCGCAGATGGCCACCGGGTCGGCGCCGCAGACGCCGGCGCGGCAGCCGAAGTTGATCTTCAGCCCGGCGGCTTCGATGCCTTCCAGCAAGCTGGCGTCGGGCCCGACCTGGAAGGTGATGCCCGAGCCGCGGTCGGTGACCTCGGCGGCGTCGTGGGCGGCCAGGCGGTCCTTCAGCGCGGTGCCGCCGCCGGTCTGCGTCGTCACGCGGCCGCCCTCGGCGCCGGCACGCCTGCTGGCGCGCTGCGTGGCCTGCCAGCGGCGCTCGGCAACCAGGCCGCTGGCGGCCAGCAGCGTGGCCAGGGCGATGCCGGTGAACTGCGAAGCCTGCAGCAGGCCCGCGGCGGGCTCGGCGCCCAGCAGGCCGGCCACCGTGCGCACCACGGTCGGCCCGGCGAACCAGTAGAAGGCACTCAGCGCCAGCACGCCGAAGGCCAGCGCCACGCGGTAGGGGTTGGCGGGCGTGGCGGGCACGAAAGCCACGACGATCATGTACAGGCCCGCCGAAGCGCAGCAGCTGCCCAGCAGGATGAGCGCATGCCCAGGCTCGCCGTAAGCCGGGTTCGGGCCCTGCAGGAAGTAGCCCAGGATCAGCCCCGGCAGCAGCGCCATGAACAGGCGCCGCTGCGCGGCGTGGCGCGGGTCGTCGTCGTAGACGTCGCTGAAGACGGCGGCGCGCGGGTTGAAGTCGTAGCAGCTCTTCTGGCAGCCCACGCAGGGGTTGCAGTAGCCGTTCTTCACCACGATCAGCGGTGCCTGGCCGTAGGTGCGCTGGATGGGCGCCAGAGGGCAGAAGGTGCCGCACCAGCCGCTGCGGCCCTTGAACACCGTGCCGCCCGCGAAGGCCAGTGCCAGCACCACGAACAGACCCGTGCCGACCACCGCGCCGCTGTGGTTGAGCAGCGGCACGCGCAGCGCCACCGCGGTGACGAAGAGCGCCACCGCGATGCCGAAGGCGGCGGCCTTCAGCGCCGGCGGCAGGTCGAGCGCGCGGCTGAAGCCGGCCAGGCGCGGCAGCTGGTTCATCGTCGCCATCGGGCACACCTGCCGCCACAGCCCGGGGGCGATGACCAGCAGCGCCGGCACGACCGGTATCGCCAGGCCCCAGAACAGCTTGAGGCCGAGTTCGGGCTGCAGGATCAGCAGCACGGCCAGGCCCAGCGTGACGGCCAGAACGAGCAGGCGCGCGGCAACCCAGACGGCCATCGGCACGCGGGTCTTCAGCTGCGTGTAGTTGCTGAAGAACTGGGTCGCTGCGGCGCCGCTGTCGTCGGCGGCGGCGATGGGGATGACGGCAGGTCGGGGCATGGGCGGGCGGGCGGCTCGGGCTCTCGGATCGTCACGCGGCCTCAATCGCCGGGCTGCAGCGCCCGCAGGCGCGCCGCGACATGCGCGCCCAGGTCGCGCAGCAGCGCCACCGCGATGCGCGGCTGCCAGGCGGCCAGCTGCAGCAGGGCCTCGGGCGAGAGCAGCAGCAGTTCGGCCGGCCCCGCCGCGGCGACCGTGACCGTGACACCGCTGGGCGCGCCGTCCAGGAAGCTGAGGATGCCGAAGACGTCGCCCTCGCCGCGCGGCTGCGGCGCGGCCTTCTTCGGCGCCCCGGCGCTGCGCAGCTCGACCTGGCCGCTGGCGACGAAACACAGCCGCCGCGCCGTGCTGCCGGCCTCGACGACGACGGCGCCTGCCGGGTAGCGGCGCCGCGCCGCGTAGCCGATGAACTTCTCCCAGTCGTCGCTGCTCAGGTCGGCCAGGATGGCGCGCTGTGCCGGCGGGCCTTCGGGTTCGCTCGCCCCGGCATAACTGAAGAAGTTGCTCATCACGGTCTCCGGCTGCGGCGGGCGGGCGGTGCTCAGGGCTGTCCGACCGCGCCCTGGGCGTCGTAGGCGGCGGCCAGGTGCAGGGCGGCGGCTTCGGCGTAAGCCTGGGGCCAGGGCTGTCCGGGCGCCAGGCCCATGCCGCGCCAGACCTGCGTGTACAGCGCCCACAGCTGGGCGTGGCGGGCCTGCTGCTGTGCCGCGGTTTCGGCGGCGCCGGACGTGGGCAGGGCGGCCTGCAGTGCGTCGGGCGCGATCTCTTCGCCCAGGCGCTGCGTGGCACCGCCGAAGGCCGCCAGCAGGCGCTGCGGGTGCGCGGCCAGTTCGGCGCCGGCGCGCTGCAGCGGCGCCGCGCTGTCTTCGCCGGGCGCCAGCAGGGCCAGCAGCGCGGCTTCGGGCGTGGCCGCCAGGCGCAGCGGGTTGACGTCGCGCACGGCCTGCAGCGCCGGCGCGCGGCTGCCGATCTGGCGCCGTTCACGCGCCTGCGCTTCGAGCAACTGGCGCAGCGCGGTGACGCCCGCACGCGCCAGCGCGCCGACCTGTGCCGCGGCCTGCGCCGGGTCGCGGCCGGCCAGTGCGTCGGCGGGCAGCCCCAGGCCGGCGGCCAGCGCGGCCAGCACGGCGTCGGCGGGCGCCGCGGGCGCCGCCGCCGTGGCCACGGCGTGGGCGGGCGGGGCCACCGGTGCGGCCGGCCGCGCCGAGGCCGCAGCGGG